>Ga0081539_10005098_pt1 | contig 13761 bp, 13 predicted proteins | sample TabmetS4T2R2_FD_71023 | JGI IMG/M metagenome (GOLD analysis project Ga0081539, IMG submission 71023) | Tabebuia heterophylla rhizosphere microbial communities from the University of Puerto Rico - S4T2R2 | ecosystem: Host-associated > Plants > Roots > Rhizosphere ...
TGCGGCGACGGTAGACCGCATGCGCGCCTTCGGCGCGCGTGCCTTCTGGCGCGTTTGAGGGCACGAGACAACTCATCGGCCGGTGAGCAGCGCGGCCGAGCCGCGCTGCCGGCGGGGTGCAATTCGTCCAGCCGATCGCGGGCTTAGACTCATCGCCCGTGAGTGATCTGCTCGCGTACCGGGACGAGGTCATGGCCTGCACGCGGTGCCGCCTCGCCGAGGGGCGCACGCAGGTCGTCTTCGGCTCGGGCAACCCCGATGCCGACCTGATGTTCGTCGGCGAGGCGCCGGGGTTCCACGAGGACAAGCAGGGCGTTCCGTTCGTGGGCCAGGCCGGCAAGCTGCTGGAGAAGCTGCTCGCCGGGATCGGCCTGCGCCGGGAGGACGTCTACATCGCGAACGTCCTCAAGTGCCGGCCGCCGGGGAACCGCGACCCGCAGCCGGACGAGATCGAGGCCTGCGAGTCGCATCTCTTCCACCAGATCGAGCTGATCCGGCCGCATGTCGTTGCCACTCTGGGCAACTTCGCGACGAAGCTGCTCTCCGGTCGGCCGGTCGGCATCACTCGGGTGCACGGCCAGGAGCAGGAGGTCGAGCTCGGCGGCAACCGCGTCGTGCTCTATCCGCTGTACCACCCGGCCGCCGCGTTGTACACGCCGAAGATGCTCGAGGTCCTGGCCTCGGACTTCCGCCGGCTCCCGGAGCTGCTCGGGCGCGAGCTGCTGCGCGAGCCGGAGCCCGAGCCCGAGCCGCTGCTCGCCGCAGCCGAGCCGGCCGTCCAGCTCGGCCTTTTCTAAATCCGGGACGACACACCGGCGCCGGCCGTTGCGGCCGTGCCCTGGTGTCTGACACCAGGACAGGGCCCGACGGGACGCCGGGAGCCTGGGTCGACCTCTAGCCTCCGAGGGATGGAGCGCGAGACGGCCTCGGAGGCCGAGACGCAGGCCGTCGCGGCCGAGCTCGCGCGCGAGCTGCAGCCGGGGGACGTGGTCACCGTGTCCGGCGAGCTCGGCTCGGGGAAGACGACGTTCGTCCGCGGCGCGGCGCGCGCGCTCGGCGTCCGGCAGCCGGTCACCAGTCCGACCTACACGATCGGCCACCGCTACGACGGGGACGTCGACGTCTCGCACCTCGACCTCTACCGCTTCACCTCGCTCTCCCACGCGGAGTGGGGCGATCTCGAGCCGTACTTCGAGGACGCCGTCGTCTTCGTCGAGTGGCCGGAGGCAGCCGCCGGAACGCTGCCGGCGCCGCGGGCCCGCGTCCGGCTCCGACACGTGTCCGAGACGCGCCGCGGGATAGAAATCGAACGTGCTGACGCTCGCGCTTGACACGGCCACCGCGGTCGCGACGACCGCGCTCGTTCGTGACGGCGCCGTGCTCGGCGAGCGGGTGTCCGTGCCGATCCGCGTGCTCGAGGACGTCGACTCCCTGCTCCGCGAGGCAGGCGCAGACCCGCAGGAGCTCGACGCGATCGTCGTCGGGACGGGGCCGGGAAGCTTCACGGGCGTTCGCCTCGGCCTCGGCGCGGTGCGCGGGCTCGCCTTCGCCCTCGACGTCCCCGTCGCGGGCGTGTCGACGCTGGCCGCCCTCGGCGCGGGCGCGCGCGGCGCCGTTCCCGTCATCGACGCGAAGCGCCGCGAGGTGTTCGTCGAGGAGGGCGGCGCGATCGTCGCCCTCCCGGCCGCCGCGTTCGAGGCGCCCGGCCGTACCTGTGTCGGGGACGGCGCGCTCCGTTACCGCGCGCACCTCGAGGCGACCGGTGCGATCGTCCCGCCCGACGACGACGAACGGCATCTCCCGCGCGCGCGGTTCCACGTAGAGCTGGCCCGAGACTTCGGCGCCGCCGAGCTCGTCGAGCCGGTGTACGTGCGCGCCCCCGACGCAGACAGAATGCTCGCATGAAGATCGCCGTGGAGATCCGCGGCTTACAGATGCGTGATCTCGGCGCGATCGAGGAGATCGAGCAGCGCTCGTACGCGACGCCGTGGTCGCGTTCGATGTTCGCCGGCGAGCTCGCCAAGCCGTCCTCGATCTGCCTGGGTGCCTTCGAGGGAGGCGAGCTCGTCGGCTACATGATCATCTCGCGCTACGTCGACGCCTGGCACGTGATGAACCTCGCGGTCGACCCCGAGCACCGTCGTCGCGGCATCGCGATGTCGCTCCTCGAGCGCCTGTTCGAGCTCACCGACGACGGCGCGCGGCGCGGCTACACGCTCGAGGTGCGCGTCTCGAACGACGGCGCGATCCGCCTCTACGAGGAAGCCGGCTTCCGGGCGCGCGGCATCCGCCGCGGCTACTACACCGACAACCGCGAGGACGCCCTGATCATGTGGAGAGACGCGCCGGCCGGCGCCGCGGCCGAGTGATCCTTGCTCTCGAGACGAGCTGCGACGAGACAGCGGCTGCTCTCATCACCGACGCAGGGGAGGTCGCCGCCAACGTCGTCGCGTCACAGGCCGACCTGCATGCGCAGTACGGCGGAGTCGTACCCGAGGTGGCGTCGCGCCGTCACCTCGAGCTGGCGCTTCCCGTCGTGCGCGAGGCTCTCGGCGGGCGCTCACTCGACGACGTCGAGCGAATCGCCGTGACGTGCGGCCCGGGATTGATCGGCGCACTCCTCGTCGGCGTCCAGGTCGCGAAGGCGCTCGCCCTCGCGCGACGGCTGCCGCTCGTCCCGGTCGACCACCTCCACGGGCACGTCGCCTCGCTGTTCCTGCTGCCGCACGTGGTCGAGCCACCCTTCCTCTGCTTGCTCGCGAGCGGGGGCCACACGCTGTTGCTGGACGTCCGCGGACACGCCGACTTCGACGTCGTCGGCACGACGCTCGACGACGCGGCGGGAGAGGCCTTCGACAAGGGCGCGCGGCTGCTCGGGCTCGGCTACCCCGGTGGGGCGGCGATCGACCGGCTCGCGCGCGACGGCGATCCCGAGGCCTTCGCGTTCCCCGTCGCACGCGTGCCGGGCCTGGACTTCTCGTTCTCGGGCCTCAAGACGGCGCTCCTCTACACGACCCGCGACCTCGGCAAGGACGAGACCGAGGCGAGGAAGGCCGACCTCGCGGCCAGCTACCAGCGCGCGATCGTCCGCGCGCTCACGGAGCGCACGCAGGAGGCGGCGTTGCAGACGGGGCGCCGGCGGATCGCCGTCGTCGGCGGCGTCGCGGCGAACTCGGAGCTCCGGGCGGCGCTTCCGGGTGCCGCGCTCGCCCCGCTGCCGCTCTGCACCGACAACGCGGCGATGATCGGATCCGCGGCTCGGTTCGTCGAGGCCGTCCCCTATCCTCATTACCTTGGCCTGGATGCGTACGCCTCCGCGCGCTGAGTCGCGCCAGACCGGGCTGCTGGCGCTCGTCTCGGCGGCGCTGACGGTGCTCCTCGTCGCGGCCGGCGGCCAGGAGTCGACGCGTGCGGCCGCGGCGGCGCCGGCGGTCAGCTGGCAGGGCCTCGTCGGCGGCGGGCTGCACGCCCGCGTCGTGCTCGGGCAGCGGATGCTCGTCGTGCTGAAGACGCCGTCGCTCGCGGACCGCGTCGCTGCTGCAGGTGGTCGCGCGACGGACAAGCAGGAGCGCGCGTGGACCGCTGCCGCACTGTCCCAGCAGCGGCTGCTCGTCTCACGGCTCGCGGTTCAGGGCATTCGTCTGCAGCCGGAATACAGCTTTGCCCGGGTCCTCGCCGGCTTCTCGGCGGCGCTCGACGCCCGCGCCGTCGCGCTGCTCGAGCGCGACAACGCCGTGCAGGGCATCTATCCGGTGCGCGTCACCTACCCGGCGGCGATCTCGTCGACCTTGCTCGACAGTCGCGCGTTCACGGACGCGCTCGGTCGGATGCCCGGGCTCGCCCTGCCCGGCTTCGACGGGCGTGGCGTCACCGTCGCGCTGCTCGACACCGGCGTCGACAAGTCCCACCCGTTCCTCCGCGGAAGCATCGGGGACGGGATCGACGTCGTCGACCCGAACGGCGACGCGACCGCACAGGCAAGCCCCGACGCGCCGGCGGAGCTCGAGCGCCACGCAACGGAGCTCGCAGGGATCGTCGTTGGCGCGACAGGCCCGCGCTCGGTCCGGGGCGTCGCGCCCGGGGCGCGGATCATGCCGATCCGGATCGCGGGCTGGCAACCGGATGCGGTGGGACGCTACGCCGTGTTCGGTCGTACCGACCAGCTGATCGCCGGCATCGAGCGCGCCGTCGACCCGAATGCGGACGGGAACGCACACGACGCCGCACGTATCGCGCTCGTCGGGCTGGCGGCGCCGTTCGCCGGCTTCGCGGACGATCCGGCGGCGCGCGCAGTGGCCGGCGCCCTCCGGCTCGACACCCTCGTCGTCGTTCCCGCGGGCAACGACGGAGCGGCGGGGCCGAGCTTCGGCAGCATCTCGGGTCCCGGCGGATCGGCGTCCGCGCTCACCGTCGGCGCTGCGGACACGCGCGCCGAGGTCGAGGAGGTTCGGGTGACGCTTCGCACCGGCCTCGACGTCGTGCTCGACGAGGTCCTGCCCCTGGTCGGTGCTGCGGAGCCGAGCGACGCGGTGAACGTCTCCATCGCAGCACCGGAGCTCGTGCGGAAGCGCTCGTCGTTCACCTCCCTCGCGTCGTTCTTCTCCTCCGACGGCCTCAGCCTGGTGGCGGGACGCGCTGCGCTCCTGCCCGCCGGCGAGGCGCCGGCACTCGTCGCGAGCAACGCCGCGCGTGCGGGCGCGGCCGCCGTGCTGCTGTACGGAGCGCGCCTGCCCGCCGGCGGCATCGGTCTCGACGAGGAGACGCCTGTCCCCGTGGTCGCGATTTCCCCGGCCGCCGCGGTGCCGCTGCTGAACGCGCTCGTCCGCGGGGCGCACGTCGGCGCGTCGATCGGCGCCGTGCGGACGTCAGACAACACACAGGTCGCAACCGTGGCGCCCTTCTCTTCGACCGGACTCGCGTACGACGGCCGCGTGAAGCCAGACCTGATCGCGCCGGGCGTGGCGATCGGAACGTCGGACGTCGGCATCGCGAGCGACGGCTCGCCGCGCTACGCGAGCATCAACGGCTCGAGCGCAGCGGCCGCCGCGGTGGCGGGCGCCGCGGCGGTTCTCGCGCAGGCCCGGCCGTCTCTCGACGGGGCCGCGCTGCACAGCGCCCTCACCGGCAACGCGCAGCCGCTCGCAGGCGAGCTGGTGACGACCGAAGGCGCGGGATACGTGTCACTGGGCGCCGCCGCCGCGGCGGAGCTCGCGACCGAGCCGACGACGCTCGCGCTCGGCAACGCACGCGACGCGCGCTGGACCCGCGAGCGGACGCTCGTCGTCCGCAACGTCTCGACGCGCAAAGTCCGCGGCGGCATTCGGATCCAGCGGGATGCCGAAGGTGCGGCCTCCGTGCGCTTCGCCGCGTCGCCCGCGCGCTTCGAGCTCGAGGCCGGACAATCGGTCGAGGTCAAGCTGACCGTGCGCGTCGCCTCGGAGCCGCAGGGTCGCGCGCCCGCGGCGGGATCGCTGCGCATCGCCGTCGACGGCGGCAATGCCGTCCGCGTGCCGTGGGTCGTGACGTTCGGGTCGACCGCGAACACGCTGCTCGGACCGCTGCACCTGTCGCAGCACGAGTTCACGCCTTCCGACGCTGCGCCGGCGCTGCTGACGTTCCAGGCCGGTCGCATTCTCGGTACCGGCGGCAGGGCGCAGGTGCAGCCGATCGCGTCGCTCGAGTTGCGTCTGCTCCGCCCGAACGGAACCGATCTCGGCTCGCTCGTTCGCCTCCGCGATCTCCTGCCCGGCCGCTACGCGTTCGGTCTCACCGGGCGCACGCCTGCGGGCAACGTGCTCGGTCGCGGCAACTTCATCGTGCGCGTGATCGCAACGCCGAGTTTGCCGGGTCCCGCGTCGCGCAAGCAGGTCGTGTTCCGAATCAAGTAGGCGTAGTACACTCGCCGCGCGGCAAAAAGTTCCTGCAAAAGGAGGACACGTTGGCGGCCACCCAGCTCACGACCTCGCATCTGCGCGAGAACCCGTTCGAGATCGCGCGGCTCCAGCTGCGGCGAGTTGCAGACGTCTTCGAGATCGACCAGAACCTCGTCAACGTCCTCTCGAACTGCAAGAAGTCGGTCGAGGTCTCGATCCCCGTCGGTATGGACGACGGGTCGACGCAGGTGTTCGCGGGGTACCGCGTCGTGCACAACATCGCGCGCGGTCCGTCGAAAGGTGGGATCCGCTACCACCCCGACGTCACGCTGGACGAGGTCAAGTCGCTGGCGATGTGGATGACGTGGAAGTGCGCGCTCGCGGGCATCCCGTTCGGCGGCGCGAAGGGCGGTGTCGTCTGCAACCCGAAGGAGATGTCGCGGAACGAGCTGCAGCGCATGACCCGCCGCTTCACCACGGAGATCATCAACGAGATCGGGCCGGAAGTGGACATCCCCGCGCCGGACGTCGGCACGGACGGCCGGATCATGGCGTGGATCTTCGACACGTACTCCATGAACAAGGGGCATTCGGTGCTCGGCGTCGTCACGGGCAAGCCGCTCACGATCGGCGGCTCGCTCGGCCGCGAGGAGGCGACTGCGCGCGGCGCGCTCTACTGCATCCGCGACGCCGTGCAGAAGCTCGGGCTGACGCTCTCGGACCAGCGCGTCGCGGTGCAGGGCTTCGGCAACGTCGGCTCCTACCTCGCGAAGTTCGTCGCCGAGGACGGGGCCACGGTCGTCGCGATCTCGGACTCGCGCACGGCGCTCTACAACGCGAACGGGATCGACGTTCCCGCGGCGTTCGCGCAGAAGCGCGACACCGGGTCGTTCGACGGCTTCAAGGGAGCGGACCGGATCACGAACGACGAGCTGCTCGTCCTCGACTGCGACGTTCTCGCGCCCTGCGCGCTGGAGCAGGTGATCACCGAGGAGAACGCGTCGCAGGTGAAGGCGAAGATGATCGTCGAGGGTGCGAACGGCCCGATTACGCCGACCGCCGACGAGATCCTCTTCGAGCGCGGCGTCACGATCCTCCCCGACATCCTCGCCAATGCCGGCGGCGTGATCGTGTCGTACTTCGAGTGGGTGCAGGGCCTCCAGGAGTACTTCTGGAAGGAGGCCGAGGTGAACGCGAAGCTCAACGACATCATCACGCGCGCCTTCGACGAGACGTGGGCGACGGCCCAGAGCCGTACGGTCGACATGCGCACCGCGGCATACGGCCTCGCCGTGCAGCGCGTCGCCGAGGCGACGGTGACGCGCGGGATCTATCCGTAATCGTCGCCTCGAAGTGCTTCGCACTTCTCGCGAGCCGCGCCGCCGACGACGGTGATCCGTCGAGAAGACCGCTCGTGAGCACGCGTGTCGTCCTCTACGCCGCGCAGGGTTGCCATCTGTGCGAGCGCGCACGCCAGGTGCTCGACGAGGAGGGCGTGAGCTACCGCGAGGTGGACATCACGGGCGACGCCACGCTCGAGGCGCGCTACCGCGAGTGGCTGCCCGTGGTCGAGATCGACGGCGAGCGCGCCTTCGTCTACCACGTTCAGGCGGAGGGACTCCGCCGCAAGCTGGCGTCACAAAGTCGGCCCTGAGGGACCGGCGCACGGCTCTCTGAGCCGTAGGCAGAATGCGCCGGTCTGTTACAAGGGTCGACCCTGGGAGCGGCAGTGGCGGATCGGTTGACGGTCGGAGTCGCGGCGCGCCTGAGCCGGTACCTGCAGGTGCTGACGCAGGCGAAGAAGATGGGAAAGGAGCGGATCTCCTCGCAGGAGATCTCCGACTACACCAACATCAACGCGACCCAGATCCGGCGCGACCTCTCCGGGTTCGGCAAGTTCGGCAAGCGCGGGGTCGGCTACAACATCGACTCGCTGCTCGCGGAGATCCGGAAGATCCTCCGGACGCAAGGGCAGCACAACATCGCGCTCGTCGGCGCCGGACGACTCGGCGAGGCGATCGCGAGCTCGCCGATCTTCGCGGAGCACGGGATCAACATCGCGGCGGTCTTCGACACGGATCCCGAGAAGGTCGGGCGCCGCGTCGGGAACGTCGACGTCACCGAGTACCGCCGGCTCGCCGACACGGTTCGCGACAAGAACATCATCGTCGGCGTGCTCGCGGTGCCGGCATCGAGCGCGCAGAACGCCGCGAACGACCTGGTCACGTCCGGCGTCAAGATCATCTTCAACTACAGCGAGGCGCTGCTCGACGTGCCGCAGGACGTGCAGGTGCACACGTCCAACCCTGCGGTCGAGCTGCTGTACGCGCTGTACTTCCACCTGACGTAGGAGACGCGGAGGGGGGCCGTGTGCGGCCGCACGGCCCCCTCCGAAACGACCCCCATCTGGGCGATGCGCGCGGCGTCACGCCGCAGCGAAAAGGGTCTGGGAGATAGAGACGCCGCTCCGGCCGATAGCTTGCCCCCCGAAATGGTGATCTTGCTCTGGCACGGCTATCTGCTCGCGGGCACGGGCTCGAACGTCTATACCCAAGCGCTGGCGCGGGAATGGTCGCGGTCGGGCCACGACGTGACCGTCGTCTGCCAGGAACCGCATCCCGAGGCGTTCGACCTGGCGGGTGCGCGGGTCGTGCGGCCGGAGCTGCCCGACGGCCTGCTGCCCACGTTCATCCTCGACCGGTATGCAGGCCTCGAGCCGAAGCTGCTCCAGGAGTGCTCGCGGGGCGAGCGCGAGCGCTACGTCGAGGCGAATGCACAGGCGTTGCGCGAGCTCGCTCCGGCCGACCTCGTGTTCGCCAACCACGTCCTGCTCGGAGGCGCCGTCGGCGCCGCGAGCGGCCTCCGCTACGCGGTCAAGGCGCACGGGTCCGAGCTCGAGTACTCGATGCGCGGCAACCCGGAGCTTTCGGAGTGGGGCCGGGCCGCGCTGGCGCGGGCGGAAGCGGTCTTCGTCGGGTCGGCGCACATCCGCGCGGTGCTCGAGGAGGTCGTCGGGCACGTCGACCGCGTGCACGAGGTGCCGCCCGGCGTCGACGTCGACGAGTTCCGGATCGAGGACCGCGCGACGGCGCTTGCGGAATTGATCGACGAGGCGCGCAAGGATCCGCCGAACCCCGGCAACACGCACGAGCGCCTGCCCGACGAGGGAAACGCCGAGCGACTCGCGGACTGGTTCGCGGGCGACGAGCCGACCGTCCTCTACTTCGGGAAGCTCCTCTACAACAAAGGCGTCCACGTGCTGTTCGAGGCGCTGCGCGAGGTCGAAGCACGCGCGCTGATCGTCGGCTTCGGCGACTACCGGCAGGAGCTGGAGGCACAGGCGCCGCCGCGCACGCTGTTCACCGGCCCGCTCGAGCACCGGCACCTCGTCCACCTGCTCCCGCTCTGCGACGTCGCCGTCGTGCCCTCGATCTTTCCGGAGGCGTTCGGAATGGTCGCGGCCGAGGCCGCCGCCGCGGGCTGCCCGCCGCTCGTCGCGCGCCACTCGGGCCTCGCGGAGATCGCCGAGGGCCTCGAGGACGAGTATCCGCCGGAGCTCCGTGAGCTCACCTCATTTCGGAACGGCGACGCGGCCGATCTCGCCGCGAAGCTGCGACGCCTGCTCGACCTTCCGCCGGGAACGCTCGCCGAGCCCGCGCGACGCGCCGTCGTCCGCCGCTGGAGCTGGCATTCCGTCGCGGAACGGCTTCTCCAACCCTTTCACTAATGTAGTGCCGCCATGGGCGACACGCAGAAGCTGAGCCCGGACGAGCAGATCGAGTTCGCCCGCAACGCGTACGAGAGCGGCTCCGATTTCACCGTCGCCGTCGAGGAGGAGTTCGCGATCCTCGATCCGGAGACGCTCGCGCTCAGCAACCGCTTCGAGGAGCTGCAGGACGCGGCGCAGGGAACCGTCCTCGAGGAGCATCTCGTCGGCGAGCTGATCGCGTCGGAGGTCGAGGTCCGCACGGGTCGCTGCACGGGGTTCGCCGAGTGCGCCGCGATCATCGCCGAGCGGCGCGCGCAGCTCCGCGAGCTCGCCGAGGGTCTCGGTGTCGCGCTCGGCGGCGTCGGCACCCACCCGTGGAGCCCCTGGCAGGACCAGCGCATCATCGACACGCCGCACTACCGCGCGAACGACGAGATGCTGCGCTATGTCGTGTGGCGGAACAACACGTTCGGGCTGCACGTCCACGTCGGGATCCGCGGCGCCGATCGCGCCATTCGCGTGTGCGACGCGCTGCGCAACTTCCTTCCCGAGCTGCTCGCGCTGTCCGCGAGCTCGCCGTTCGTCGAAGGGGTCGACAGTGGGCTGCACTCGGCGCGCACGCAGATCTTCACGCGCATGTTCCCGCGGTGCGGGGTGCCCGACGTGTACGGGAGCTGGGCCGCGTACGAGGAGTACGTCCGGCTGCTCTACCGCACGCGCTCGATCCTCGAGCACACGCACATCTGGTGGAGCGTGCGCCCGCACCTCGCGTACCCGACGGTCGAGGTGCGCATCTGCGATGCGCAGCCGCAGCTCGCGGAGGCACAGGCGCTCGCGGCGTTCACGTACTCGCTCGTCGCCACGGTCGCGCGCGAGCTCGACGCCGGGGCGCCGCTCGAGTCGCTTCCGGACCGGCTGGTCGAGGAGAACTTCTGGCGCGCGATCCGTTGGGGCCTCGGCGGCGAGTTCATCGACTTCGCGACCGGCGAGACGGAGCCGACACGCGTGCGGCTCGACCGGCTCGTCGAGTGGGTGGGTCCCGCCGCCGAAGAGCTCGGCGCCGCGCCGTACCTCGCGGTTCCGGGCGCGAACGCGGCCGAGCGCCAGAAGGCGCGGCTGGCGGAGGGTGCGTCGCTGCCGGAGATCTACGCCGAGCAGGTCGTGACGGGAGAGCCCGTCCGTGGCTGAGGAGGCGCCACTCAGCGCCGAGCAGCTCGCCGAGCAGATCAAGGCGCTGAAGGTCCCCGAGCTCCTGATCTCGACCGTCGCGACGCTCGGCCAGCTCGCGTACGTGAAGCTCGAGGCGAAGGAGCTCGACCAGGCGCGGCTCGCGATCGACGCGGTCGGCGCGCTGACGCCGCTGCTCGAGGGCCACGCCGATCCCGAGATGCTGCGGCAGCTCAACCAGCTGCTGGCCGACGTGCGGATCTCCTTCGCGTCGGCCGCAACGGCCACGTCCGAGGGACAGTCCCTGGGACAGGACGCGAACGGACAGGAGACCGGGGCCGAAACGGCCACGTCTGAGGGACAGTCCCTGGGACAGGGCCCGGAGGAAGGTGGCTGAAGCCGACGTCGGCGTCTTCGGCGGGAGCGGCTTCTACTCGTTCCTTTCGGACGTCGAGGAGCTCGCGGTCGACACGCCCTACGGTGCGCCCTCCGCGCCGGTGACGGTCGGCGAGGTCGGCGGCAAGCGCGTCGCATTCCTCCCGCGCCATGGTGTGCGCCACGAGCTTCCGCCCGCGCAGATCAACTACCGCGCGAACGTCTGGGCGATGAAGGAGCTCGGCGTGCGGCGGATCATCGGACCGAATGCCTCGGGCGCGCTGAAGGCGGAGCTCGAGCTCGGCGAGTTCGTCGTCTGCGACCAGTTCGTCGACCGCACGCACGGCCGGCGCGACACGTTCTACGAAGGCCCGGAGACGACGCACGTCAGCGCGGCCGATCCGTATTGCCCCGAGCTCCGCACGATCCTGGTCGAGACGGCGCGTGAGCTCGGGATCCCGGTGCGCGACCGCGGCACCGTGGTCGTCGTGCAGGGCCCGCGCTTCTCGACGCGCGCCGAATCGGCGTGGTTCCAGGACGCGGGCTGGGACGTGATCAACATGACCGCGTACCCGGAGGGCTACCTCGCCCGGGAGCTCGAGCTCTGCTACGCGAACATCTCGATGGTCACCGACCACGACGTGGGCGTCGAGGGAGCCGCCCCGGTGTCGCACCACCAGGTGATCGACGTCTTCAACCGCAACAACGAGAAGCTGCGCGAGCTGCTCTTCGCGGCGATCCCGAAGATCGGGCCGCAGCCCCAGGACGTCTGCGCGACCGCGCTCGAGGGGGCGCGAATCTAGACCGCGCGCGCGAGCGCGAGCGCGTCGTCCCATGCGACCGGCTCGCCGCCGACGTCGCCGATCAGCTCGACGTAGCGGGGGCGAGAGCTGTGTTCGATCGTGTGTCCGCTCTCTCGTTCCCACGCGAGGACGGCCGACCAGATCTCGGCCGCGACGCGCGGCTTTCCGGTTGCGCCGGCGACGGCGGCGAGGCCGGCGAGGCAGTGGGCAGTCTGGTACCGCTCGCCGATCTGCACCGTCAGCTCCAGCGCCTCCGCGAAGAGCTCGCGCGCCCGGTCGAAGCGCTCGGCGTCGAGCTCGATGTCGCCGAGCGTGTGGAGATCTCCCGGGACTCCGTGCGGATCTCCCGACGCGCGCGAGATCTCGAGCGCGCGCTCCATGAACGCGCGCGCCTCGTCGAGGTCGCCCGACGCGCGGCTGATCATCGCGAGGTCGTTGAGGCGTCCGCCGGCGGGCACCCACCGCTCCAACTGCTGGAAGAGCGTGAGGCTTTCCTCGGAATACGCGCGCGCTGCGCGGAGATCACCGCGTGCGAACGCCGCGCGGGAGAGGCCCTTCAGCGCCCACGCCGTCCGCTCGGCGTCGCCGAGCTCGCGCGCGAGCTCGACGGCCTCCTCGAGCCAGCGTTTGGCGTCCTCGGGCCGGCCGGATTCCGTCGCGAGCGTGGCGGCGATCGTCAACACACCGCAGCGGACGTCGGCACGCGCTCCCGCCGAGACCCGGATCAGTGGATCGAGCACGAGCAGCGCCTCGCGGTGATGGCGCCGCGTCCAGAGCGGCTCGAGCGCGTCGGCGAGCTCGAGCCCGAGGTCGACGTCCTCGTGCGTCGACCAGACGAGCGCCGCGCGGACGTTCGCCTGCTCGAGCTCCAGGCGGTCGAACCACTCCTGCTGCTGGGGGCCGCGCGCGAACCCGCGTGCCTCGCGCGCAAGGTCGCGGAAGTGCTCCGCGTGGCGGCGGCGAATCGTGTCGGCATCTTCCTGCTCGGCGAGCCGCTCGACCGCGTACTCGCGCACGGTCTCGAGCATCGAGAACCGGTCGCCCTCGCGGCGCGCGAGGCTCTGGTCGACGAGCGCCTGTAACGCTGCGTCGCCGACCTCGCAAACAGTCGCGGCCGCCTCCCGTGTCCAGCCGCCGCGGAAGACCGCGAGGCGTGCGAATGCGCTGCGGCCGTCCTCGTCGAGCAGGTCATGGCTCCACTCGATCGTCCCGTGCAGCGTGTGCTGCCGCGACGGCAGGTCGCGCGCGCCCCCGACGAGCACCGGGAGGCGGTCTTCCAGCCGTTCGACCATCACCCGCGGCGGCAGCGCACGGACACGTGCCGCCGCGAGCTCGATGGCGAGCGGGAGGCCGTCGACACGGTCGCAGATCGTTCGCACGGAGCCGTCGTCCTCGAACTGCGCGTCGACCGCGAGCGCCCGTTCGACGAACAGCGCGACCGCGTCCGTCGTCGCCAGCGGGGCGACCTCGTAGAGCGCCTCGCCGCGGACGCCGAGCGGCGCGCGGCTCGTGACGATCACGCGCGTCCGGCCGGTCGCGGCGACGAGCTCCGCGATCGTCCTCGCGGCGTCGAGCACGTGCTCGAAGTTGTCGACGACGAGCAGCAGCCGGCGGTCTGCCAGCTCTGCCCACGACTGTGCGCCGAGCGTGCGCAGGATCGTCGCTTCGACCAGCGAGGGGTCGCTCAGCGCCGCGAGCTCGACGAGGTAGACGCCGTCGCGGAAGTCGTCGACAAGCAAGCCGGCGACCTCCAGCGCGAGCCGCGTCTTCCCGCTGCCGCCCGCGCCGGTCAGCGTCACGATCCTCGTCGGCGACGTGCGGACGACCCGGCACA
>Ga0081539_10005099_pt1 | contig 13751 bp, 12 predicted proteins | sample TabmetS4T2R2_FD_71023 | JGI IMG/M metagenome (GOLD analysis project Ga0081539, IMG submission 71023) | Tabebuia heterophylla rhizosphere microbial communities from the University of Puerto Rico - S4T2R2 | ecosystem: Host-associated > Plants > Roots > Rhizosphere ...
TGGGCCGGCGCCGGCGGATCTGGACGCGATCCGTGCCGCGACGTTCACGGTCGACGCGGTGCAGCGCCGGGAGGAGGTCACCGACCATGACGTCGCCGCGTTCGTCGACGTCCTCGCGGAGAGCGCCGGGCCACCCGGGCGCTGGATCCACTTCGGGCTGACGAGCTCCGACGTCCTTGACACCGCCCTCGGCCTGCAGCTGCAGGCCGCGGGCGCGATCGTCGTCGACGGGGCACGCGGGCTCGCCGCGGCGCTGGCCGACCGTGCGCGGGAGCACGTCGACACCGTCTGCGTCGGCCGCACCCACGGCGTGCACGCGGAGCCGACCACGTTCGGGATCAAGCTCGCGGGCTTCGCGATGGAGGCGCATCGCAACGCCGAGCGCCTGCAGCGCGCGTTCGCCCAGGCCTCGGTCGGCGCGATCTCCGGCGCGGTCGGGACGTACGCGTCGCACCCGCCGTCGTTCGAGGCCGCGGTCCTCGCACGGCTGGGACTCGCCGCCGAGCCGGTGTCCACCCAGGTCGTTCCGCGCGACCGCCATGCCGAGCTGCTCCAGGCGATCGCGCTGGCGGGCGCGGGTATGGAGCGCCTGGCGACCGAGATCCGCCATCTGCAGCGCACGGAGGTGCTCGAGGCGTCCGAGCCGTTCCGCTCGGGGGCGCAGAAGGGGTCCAGCGCGATGCCCCACAAGCGCAACCCGATCACGAGCGAGCGCATCACCGGGCTCGCCCGTGTGCTGCGCGGCAACGCGCAGGCGGCAGTCGAGAACATCGCGCTGTGGCACGAACGCGACATCTCGCACTCGGGCGCCGAGCGGGTGATCCTCCCCGACTCGACCACCCTGCTCGACTACCTGCAGCACCGCGCGATCGGGCTCGTGCGCGGGCTTGTCGTCGACGCTGCCCGGATGCGGCGCAATCTGGACGTCACGCACGGCGCGCTGTTCTCCCAGCGCGTGCTCCTCGCGCTCGTCGCCGCCGGCCGCAGCCGCGACGACGCCTACCGGATCGTGCAGGAGGAGGCGCAGCGAGCCTGGGACGAGGGAATCGCGCTGCGCGACCTCCTCGCGCAGCGCGACCTCGGGCTGGACCTCGACGCGGTCTTCGACCTCGGCGCGTACACGCGCCACGCCGCCGAGATCGTCGGGCGCCTCGACGTCATCCCGCGCGGATGAGCCTCGCCCGCGTCCTGGCCGCCCGTGGCGCGCGTCGCCCTCGCCACGCATGACGCACGGCTGCGCGTCGTGGTGCTGCGGGACGTCCAGGTCGATGCGTGCGAGATGCTGCTCGGCGTGCGAAGCGCCGACGCGGTGCAGCTGGCGCGCGCAGGTCGGCCGAGACCGCGGGGGCCGGGTAGAAACTGAGGCGTGATCACCGGCCTGCACGCGATCTTGTTCACGAAGGAGGTCGAGGCAGCGCGGTCGTTCCTCGGAGACGTGCTCGGGCTGGCGTCGGTCGACGCCGGGGATGGATGGCTGATCTACCGGATGCCACCGGCTGAGATCGCCGCGCATCCCGCGGAGCAGGCAGCACCGCCCGGGCTGTATCTCATGTGCGACGACATCGACACCACGGTGCAGCAGCTCGAAGGCGAGGGCGTGAAGGTCCTGCGCCCGGTGGAGGACGCGGGCTGGGGGCTTCTGACGGCCATCGAGATCCCTGGCGGCGGCGAGCTCGGCCTCTACGAACCGCGGCACTCGCTGCCGCCGCCGTTCCCAGGCTGACGCCGCCGAACCCGTTGCTAGCCTCCGGCCGATGACCGCCCTCGCCGACCTTCAGCTGCTCTCCACCGGCAAGGTGCGGGAGCTCTACGACCTCGGCGACCGCCTGCTCATGGTGGCGTCGGATCGCATCTCGACCTACGACGTGGTCCATCCCACGCCGATCCCCGACAAGGGCAAGGTGCTCACCGGCCTGTCGGTGTTCTGGTTCGGCGCGACGAGCGAGATCGTCGCCAACCACCTGCTGTCCGCGACCGACGGCGTTCCCGCAGAGGTGCGTGGCCGCGCGCTCGTCGTGCGCAAGCTGCGGATGTTGCCGGTCGAGTGCGTCGTGCGCGGCTACATCACCGGCTCCGGCTGGAAGGACTACAGGGCGACGGGCTCGGTGTCGGGCATCGCGCTGCCTGCCGGGCTGCAGGAGTCGCAGGAGCTCCCGGAGCCGCTCTTCACGCCGTCCACGAAGGCCGAGGAGGGGCACGACGAGGCGATCGACTTCGAGCGCAGCGTCGAGCTCATCGGCGACCGTGGGCTCGCTGAGCGAGCGCGCGACGCATCGCTCGCCCTGTACGCGTACGCGCGCGACCACGCGCGCGAGCGGGGCGTGATCCTCGCGGACACGAAGTTCGAGTTCGGACTCGACGACGCCGGCGTGCTCACGGTGGCCGACGAGGTGCTCACGCCCGACTCCTCGCGGTTCTGGCCGCTGGACGGCTTCGAGGTCGGCCACGGGCAGCCGAGCTTCGACAAGCAGTACGTGCGCGACTGGGCGGCGGGCTCGGGCTGGGACAAGACGCCGCCGGCGCCCGCCCTGCCCGGCGACGTCGTGGCGCGCACGCGCGAGCTGTACGTCGAGGCGTACGAGCGGATCACCGGGGAGCCGTTCTCCGCGTGGCTCGGGCGCACCGCGTCGTGAGGGCGCGGGTCCTCGTCCGGCCGAAGGCGGGGATCCTCGATCCCCAGGGCATCGCGGTGGAGCGCGCGCTGCCCGCGCTGGGCTTCCAGGGCGTCCAGAACGTCCACGTCGGCCGCCTCATCGAGCTCGACGTGGAGGACCCGGCTCAGCTCGACGACATGTGCCGGAAGCTCCTCGTGAACCCGCTCATCGAGGACTACGAGGTGGTGCCGGACGCTTCGCGCCCGGCATTGGGACCGTCGCAGAGCGACGCTCCCGGGGCCGACGGGACGAAGGGATGAGGTTCGGCGTCGTCCGCTTCCCCGGCACGTGCGACGACGTCGACGCGCTCGACGCATGCGCGAAGGTCGGCGATGCGGAGATCCTCTGGCACGGCGACCGTGAGCTGCGCGGCGTCGACGCGGTCGTCATCCCCGGTGGTTTCTCCTACGGCGACTACCTCCGCGTGGGCGCGATCGCGCGGTTCTCGCCGGTCATGGAGTCCGTCATGGCGTTCGCCCGGGACGGCGGGCCGGTGCTCGGGATCTGCAACGGCTTCCAGGTGCTGTGCGAAGCGGGGCTGCTCCCCGGTGCGCTGCTTCCCAACGTGGGGCTGCGGTTCATCTGCCGCCAGGTGGGCGTGGTCGTGGAGCGCACCGACACGGCGTTCACCTCCGCGTGCGAGCCTGGGCAGGTCCTCTCGATCCCGGTGAAGCACACGACCGGCCGCTACTTCGCGCCCGATCCGGCGGCGCTCGAGGCCGCCGGGCAGGTCGTGCTGCGCTACGCGCACGACGGCAATCCGAACGGGTCGACGAACGACATCGCCGGCGTCTGCAACGAGCGCCGCAACGTCGTGGGTCTGATGCCGCATCCGGAGCACGCCGTCGACGAGCTGCTGGGCTCGGCCGACGGGCTGACGCTGTTCGAGAGCGCCGCGCGTGTCCCCGTCGTCTAGCACCGTCCCCGGGCTTCAGAGCGCGCTCGAGCTCGGCCTGACCGAGCAGGAGTACGGCCTGGTCTGCGACAAGCTCGGCAGGGAGCCCAACGAGGTCGAGCTGGCGATGTTCTCGCTGCTGTGGAGCGAGCACTGCTCCTACAAGCACTCGCGCAAGCTCCTGCGGACGCTGCCGACCGAGGGCGAGCACGTCGTCATGGGGCCGGGCGAGAACGCGGGAGCGGTCGACGTCGGCGACGGGCTGGCGGTCGCCTTCAAGGTCGAGTCGCACAACCACCCGAGCGCGGTGGAGCCGTTCCAGGGCGCCGCGACGGGCGTCGGCGGCATCCTGCGCGACATCTTCGCGATCGGCGCGCGGCCGATCGCGGTGCTCGACTCGCTGCGCTTCGGCGAGCCGTCAAGCGCGCGCTCGCGCTACCTGCTCGACCACGCGGTCTCCGGCATCGCGCACTACGGGAACTCCGTGGGCGTGGCGACCGTCGGCGGGGAGGTCTACCACGAGGCTCCCTACGAGCAGAACTGCCTCGTGAACGCGATGGCGCTGGGCTTGGCGCGTCGCGAGCGGATGATCCGCAGCGCGGCAGCCGGCGTCGGCAACGTCGTCGTCCTGTTCGGCTCCTCGACGGGGCGCGACGGGATCGGCGGCGCCTCCGTGCTCGCCAGCGCGGAGCTCGGCGTAAACGACGACAAGCGTCCCACCGTGCAGGTCGGCGATCCGTTCGCGGGCAAGAAGGCGCTGGAGTGCTCCCTGGAGCTGCTCGAGCGCGGGCTGCTCGTCTCACTGCAGGACCTCGGCGCCGCCGGGCTGACGTCGTCGTCGGCGGAGATGGCCTCCAAGGGAGGCGTGGGGCTCGACCTCGACGTCTCGCGCGTCCCGCTTCGCGAGGCGGACATGGAGCCGTTCGAGATCATGGTCAGCGAGTCGCAGGAGCGCATGCTCTGCGTCTGCGAGCCCGAGCGCGTCGACGAGGTCCTGGCGGTCTGCGCGAAGTGGGAGGTGCACGGCACGGCGATCGGCGTCGTGACGGACACTCGGCACCTGCGGGTGCTCGACGGCGACCGGGTCGTCGGCGACGTCCCCGTCGTCGCGCTGGTGGACGAGTGCCCGCTCTACGACCTCGAGCCGGCGCGACCGGAGCGGCCGCTGTACGCGCCGCCCGCCGCGACGCTGGATCCGGCGGCCGATGCGCGGGCGACGCTTCTCGCGCTCCTCGGCAGTCCCAACGTCGCGTCGCGGCTCCCTCTCTTCCAGCAGTACGACTGGATCGTGCAGTCGCGCACGGTCCGCCGCCCGGGCGAAGCCGACGCGGCCGTGCTGCGCCTGCCGGCAGGGAACGCGATCGCCGTGGCGATCGACGGATCGGGCCGGCGCGTCGCCGCCGACCCGTACACGGGCACGGTCGAGGCGGTCCTCGAGTGCGCGGCGAACCTCGCATGCGTCGGGGCCGAGCCGCTCGGGCTCACCAACTGCCTGAACTTCGGCAACCCCGAGAAGCCGCACATCGCCTGGCAGCTGGCGGAGAGCATCCGGGGGCTGGGCGACGCCTGCCGCGCGCTCGGCGTGCCCGTGGTGGGCGGGAACGTCTCGCTCTACAACGAGGGCGCCAAGGGACCGATCTACCCGACGCCCGTCGTGGGCATCGTCGGCGGGCTGCCCGACGCCGCGCGCGCCGGCCGGCTCGCGTTCGCTCGCGCGGGGGACGCGATCGGCCTCGCCGGCCCGTTCGCGCCGCGGTTGCCCGCGTCGGAGCTGGCCAAGCTGCGCGGCGATGCGCTGCCCCACGCGCTCGCCGAGCTCGATGTGAGCGCCGCACGTGCGGCCCATGAGGCCGTGCGCGACGCGGTCCGCGCAGGGGCGCTCTCGAGCGCCCACGACGTCGCCGAAGGAGGGCTGGCGGTCGCGCTGGCCGAGTCCGCGCTCGCCGGCGGCATCGGGGCCGTCGTCTCGGTCGACGCCGGCGGCGACGCCTGGACGCGGCTCTTCGGCGAGGCGCCGGGCAGCGGCTTCGTGGTGTCAGGGCCCCGCGCGGCGCTCGAGTCGCTCGGCGCCGAGCTGCTCGGCGAGGTGGGCGGCGACGCCGTCGAGATCCGCGCCGGGGACGTCGCGCTCAGGGCGACGCTGGCCGAGCTGCGCGAGGCGCACGGGTCGCTCGCGGCGCTCTTTCCCTGATCGTCGGGTCCGAGAGGCGCCTCAGGCGCTCGAGCTGACTCCAGTGGCGGGCGATCCCCTTGCGGCCCTCGGGCGTCAGCGCGACGCTCGTGTTCGGCTTGCGGCCGACGAACCGCTTGTCGATCGCAACGAGGCCGGCCGTCTCGAGCTTGGTCAGGTGGCTGGAGAGGTTGCCCTGCGTCAGGCCGGTCGCGCGCTGCAGGAACACGAAGTCGGCGTCGTCCACCGACGAGAGGACCGTCAGGATCGCGAGCCGCGCCGGCTCGTGGATCAGGCGGTCGAGGACGAGCTCGTCCTCAGGCATCGCGCGGCGCTCCGAACGTCCGCACGAGCAGGCGATGGTCCAGCACGCCGCTCGCCACGACCGCGATCCCGGCGAGGACCAGGCCGACGTTGCTCGGGTCCGCCCCATCCCACAGCGGGACCGCTCCGACGAGGAGCAGCGAGCCCCAGATCACGAGATGGTGCGCCCGGATGCCGGGACCTGCTGCGTAGCTGATGAGCATGACGCCGGCGAACGCCACCGCCAGGGCGTTGACCGGCAGGTCCAGCGACCACGAGGCGCCGCTGCGCAGCAGGCTGGCGCCCGCGACCATCACCAGCGGCGCCGCCACGAGCGCCGCCCCTTCCCTGACCTGCTGCCGTGCCGACGGGCTCATCCGCCCGTAGTGCTCGCGATAGAAGCGGGCGATCGGCACGTAGGCCAGCCCCACCATGCCGGCGATGAGGAGAAACGCCCAGTCGTCGCGGAGGGGTCCGACGTTCTCGTTGGCCAGCGCCGCGACGATGAGCAGGAAGCCGGCCGGGATGAGCCGGAGGCCTCGCAGGTACGAGAGCCCGGCCGCCGCCCTCTGGAGATCGTTGTGTCGCACCCTTGGATCCTTCCAAACTGGTTTGCGACGCAAACTATAATACGGCGCCTCGAGACCGCAAGGCGAAGCGCCGGAAGCCGGTGAGAGCGGACTCGACCGGCCGGCCGCCGCCGGGGCCGATGCTACGCTCGCCTTGCGCCATGGCTGACGTGTCCGACCGCGACGGGCCCCGGGACGAGTGCGGTGTGTTCGGGGTCTATGCCCCGGACCCTGAGCACGAGGTCTCCAAGCTCGCCTACTTCGCGCTGTATGCGCTTCAGCACCGCGGGCAGGAGTCCGCCGGCATCGCGACCGCCGACGTCGGCGGTCACATCATGACCCTGCGCGAGCTCGGCCTGGTCAACCAGGTCTTCGACGAGCAGAAGCTTCGCGCGCTTGCCGGCTCGATGGCCGTGGGGCATGTCCGCTACTCGACGACGGGCTCCAACGCGTGGGAGAACGCACAGCCGGTCCACCGATCCGACCGGCGCGAGATCGCGCTTGCGCACAACGGCAACCTCGTCAACGCCGTCGAGCTTCACAGCGAGATGCGCGATCAGGGCATCTCGTTCCGCTCGACGTCGGACTCGGAGATCATCGCGGCGCTCATCGCATCGCATCCCGCCGAGCGGGTGGAGGATGCTGTCGCTGACGTGATGGGCCGGCTGGAGGGCGCTTACTCGACGGTCATCATGACGAAGGACCGCGTCCTCGCCTTCCGCGATCCGCACGGCCTGCGACCCCTCGTGCTCGGCCGGTTGGGGGACCGCTACTGCGTCGCCAGCGAGTCGTGCGCGTTCGACATCATCGGCGCGGAGCTGCTGCGCGACGTGCGCCCCGGCGAGCTCGTGTCGATCACCGACCGCGGGATCCAGACGCGCCAGGCGGTGCAGGGAGAGCGCGAGGCGTTCTGCGTGTTCGAGTACATCTACTTCGCGCGGCCGGACTCGCGGATGAGCGGGACCGTGCTGCAGGCGGCGCGCGGCAGGATGGGCGAGATCCTCGCCCGCGAGGCTCCGGCGCCCGGGGCGGATCTCGTCATCCCCGTGCCCGATTCGGGCACGCCGGCGGCACGCGGGTTCGCGCGCGCGAGCGGCCTGCCGCAGGACGACGGCCTGATCAAGAACCGGTACGTCGCGCGCACGTTCATCCAGCCAGGCCAGGAGCTGCGCAGGCACGGCCTGCGGCTGAAGTTCAACCCGCTGCCCGAGATCATCGCGGGCAAGTCGCTCGTGGTGGTTGACGACTCGATCGTGCGCGGCAACACCACGCGCCAGATCGTGCAGATGCTGCGCGACGCGGGGGCGCGCGAGGTCCACATGCGCATCAGCGCGCCGCCGATCCGCCATCCCTGCCACTACGGGATCGACATGTCGACGCGCGAGGAGATGATCGCGCACGGCCGTGACGCGGCTGAGATCGCGCGCGAGCTCGGCTGCGATTCGCTGGCCTACCTCTCGATGGAGGGCGTCTACGAGGCGGTCGGCGCGTCGAGCGATCGTCACTGCGACGCGTGCTTCACCGGCCGCTACCCGCTGGGCGAAGCCAGCTCCTCGAAGTACGCGCTCGAGCTGCCGCTCGTGCGGGCCTGACGTCAGCTGGGCTTGCGCCACGCCGTTGGGCGTGGAGAGGGCATAACGCGACGGGTCGAAGTCGGCGTGTCCCTGCGCGCCGCCTTCGACGGACCGCGAGAGGCGCCGTGCGCGGTGGCGCGCCGTGCCACGGTGGCCTGCTTCGCGCACGCGGTCGACGTTCGCCATGGCACACATGGAGAACGTCAACCGAGTGAGCAGCGAAGGCCGGCTCGCGCCCCCGGCCCTCGGCCGCTTCGCGAAGCGGCTCAGCTGCGGGTCGTCCCGGCGCCGACGAGCGGCGGCGCGTGTCACGAGAGCGTCACAACGGCGCGGGCGCCGCCGGACCGGACGGTAGCGTCCGTCGCCTCATGGATCTCGCGCGCCAGCTGCAGGAGACGTTCGGCTTCACCGCCTTCCGCCCCGGTCAGGAGGAGGCGGTGCGAGCGGCGGTCGGTCCGCCCGCGCGTGACGTCCTCGTGGTGATGCCGACCGGCGCCGGCAAGTCGCTGTGCTACCAGCTGCCCGCCCTCGTGCGCGATGACCTCACGCTCGTCGTCTCGCCGCTCGTGTCCCTCATGCAGGACCAGGTGCAGGCTCTGCAGCGGACAGCGCCCGGTCGTGTCGCCATGGTCAACGCGCAGCAGGACTCCGCCGCGAACCGCGAGGCGCTGCAGCGTGCCGTCGCCGGCGACCTGCGGCTGCTGTACGTCGCGCCCGAGCGCTTCTCCTCCGCGCCGTTCCTGCAGGCCATCGGCGACGTGCGCGTGGGGCTCTTCGTGGTGGACGAGGCGCACTGCGTCTCGCAGTGGGGGCACGACTTCCGGCCCGACTACTTCCGCCTTGCTGACGCCGCGCGGTGGCTGGGCGCGGAGGCGATCATCGCCTCCACGGCGACCGCGACGCCGCAGGTGGCGGCCGACATCGAGCGCCGTCTGGGGCTGCGCAAGCCGGTGCGCGTCACCACAGGGTTCGATCGGCCGAATCTGAGCTTCGGCGTCGTGCGGTGCTCGACCACGAGCGCGAAGCACCGGCGGATCGCAGCCGTCCTGGGAGGGAAGGGCGCGACGCCGGCGATCGTCTACGCGGGCACGCGATCCGGCACCGAGCGGCTCGCCGACGCGCTCGATCGCGCGCTGGACGCGCGCGTGGTCGCCTATCACGCGGGGCTCGACCGGGAAGCACGGGCCGAGGCCCAGCGGGCGTTCATGGCCGGCGAGGTGGACGTCATCGTGGCGACCAACGCGTTCGGCATGGGCATCGACAAGGCGGACGTGCGCACGGTCTGCCACGAGTCGGTGCCCCCGTCGCTGGAGGCCTGGTACCAGGAGGCCGGTCGTGCCGGGCGGGACGGCAGCCCGTCGCGCGCCCTGCTCTTCGCCGAGGGGCGTGACAAAGGCCTGCACGTGTTCTTCATCCAGCGCGCGGAGGTCGACGACGTCGGCATCGCGGCCGTCGCGCGCCGGCTCGAGGCGCGCGCCGAAGCCGGCCGGTACGACCTCGGCGTGGACGAGCTTGCCGCCATCGTGGAGGACAAGACGGCGGGCTCGCGCGGGCGGGCCGACGGCGGCGGTGGCGAGGACCGGGTGCGCGCGATCGTCGGCCATCTCGCGCGCGCCGGCGTGCTGCGCCCGGCGCCGTCGACGCCGGATCGGGTTCGGGGCCGGCTGGAGGCGCCGTTCGACGGGCGCGCGCGGGCCGCGTGCCGCACGTCGGCGAGCGAGGGCCTCAAGGCGCGCTGGCGCCAGTACCGCTCCGTCTGGGCGTTCGTGGAGGGCGACGAGTGCCGGCGTGCCGCGTTGCTGCGTCACTTCGGCGATCCGACGACGCCGCATACCGACGACGCCGTGCCGTGCTGCGACGTCTGCGACGGTTCGTGGATCCCGGCGGGGAGCGGCGACCGCGCCCGGCGTGGCGCCGCGCCGGCGCCCGGCGAGCTGGACGCCGCGATCCTGGCGGTCGTCGAGCAGGCCGAGCCGCCGGTCGGGCGCACGCGCACGGTCGAGATCCTGCGCGGCAGCCGGTCGAAGGTCGTCCAGCGCAACGCGTACGACGGGCTCCCCGCCTACGGCACGTTCGACCACCTGACGTCGAGCGAGGTCCTCGCGCGCGTGGACGCGCTGGTCACCGCGGGTCGGTTGCGGTCCACCGGCGGTGCGTTCCCGAAGCTGCGGCTCAGCGACGCCGGGCAGGCCGTGCTCGGATGAGGCGATGACGCCGCTTGCTGTCGGCGTCCTTGCGTCCGGGGAGGGGACGAACCTCCAGGCCCTCCTCGACACGGTGCATGGTCGCGAGGCGACGATCGTGGCCGTCGCGTCCGACGTTCCGGCCGCCCGCGCGCTCGAGCGGGCTCGCGCGGCCGGCGTGCAGGCTGCCGCGTTCCCGATCCGCGACTACGCCGACCGGACGGCGCGCGACCTCGCGATCGCCGCCTGGCTGGAGGACCAAGGCGTGCGGCTCGTCGTGCTGGCCGGGTACATGGCGCTGCTGACACCGGCGTTCCTTGCGCGGTTCCCGCGGGCGGTGCTCAACGTGCATCCCTCGCTGCTGCCCGCGTTCCCCGGGCTCGGCGCCGTGCAGCAGGCCGTCGACTACGGCGCGCAGGTCTTCGGCGTCACGGTCCATCTCGTCGACGAGGGCGTCGACACGGGCCCGATCGTGCTGCAGCGCGCGATCGCGCTACCGGGCGCCACCGACGCTGCCGCGGTGCTGACGGAGCTGCGGCCGATCGAGCACGCGCTCCTGCCCGAGGCGGTCCGCCTGTTCGCGCGCGGCGCCGTGCGCGCGGACCCGAAGAACCCGCGCCGCACCGTCATCGACGCCGACTGAGCTTCAGCACGAACTAGTCGTCGTCGTAGTCCTCGTCCGCCTCCGGATCGTCGAAGGCCAGCGGATCCTCGTCGTCGTCGAGCTCCTCGTCGTCGAGGTCGTCGAGGTCGAGATCCTCGTCGGCATCCTCGCTGCGCAGGCGCAGGCCCTCCTTCGCCTCCTCGATGTGCTCTCCGAGTGTGTCCACCCGCTCCTCGAGCTCGTCGGCCGCGCCCTCGAGCTCTTCGTCAGGATCCTGGCTCGATGCGAGCCTCGGCTCGGTCCTCGGCGACATCCTCATCCCCTCTCGTTTCACACCCTGTACCTGGGCGCCTGGTTCCCATGCGCGAACGGTCTCACACCCCCGCGGTCGGGGGCGTGCTGGATATCCTGCCCGAGCCATCACGCAGCACGCCGACATCGATCCAGCGGTGACCGTAACGGCGCCCGGCGCGGTCCGCGTCCGGAGGGCGCTGCTGTCGGTCAGCGACAAGACCGGGATCGTGGACTTCGCCCGCGGTCTCGCCGGCCTGGGCGTCGAGATCGTCTCGACGGGCGGGACGGCCAAGGAGCTGGCGGGCGCGGGCCTCGATGTGCGGACGGTCGACGACCTCACGGGCTTCCCGGAGATCATGGACGGTCGCGTCAAGACGTTGCATCCCAAGCTCCATGCCGGCCTGCTCGCGGTCCGCTCCGACCCCGAGCACGTCGCCGCGCTCGCCGAGCATCGCGTGGAGCCCATCGACCTGGTCTGCGTGAACCTCTACCCCTTCGAACGCACGGCCGCCCGGCGCGGCGTAACGGACGCGGAGGTCATCGAGAACATCGACGTCGGCGGCCCCACGATGATCCGCGCGGCCGCGAAGAATCACGCGTTCACGGCGGTCGTCGTCAAGCCCGAGGCCTACGACGCGGTGCTCGCAGAGCTGCAGTCGGCCGGCGGGACGCTCTCCATCGAGACGCGCGAGGCGCTCGCGGGCGACGCGTTCTCCTACACCGCCCGGTACGACACCGCCATCGCCCGCTGGTTCGCCGAGCGGACCGACGACTTCCCGCCGCTGTTCGTGCGCGCGTACGAGAAGGTCACGGACCTCTCCTACGGCGAGAACCCCCACCAGCGCGCCGCCTACTACCAGCAGGTCGGCGCCCGCATGCACCTGCTGTCGATGGTGCGACAGCATCAGGGCAAACAGCTCTCCTACAACAACCTGTTCGACCTCGACGCCGCGCGGCGGCTCCTGCGCGAGTTCGAGGTCCCGGCGTGCGTGATCATCAAGCATGCCAACCCGTGCGGGGTGGCGGTCGGGCGCACCGTGCAGGAGGCCTACCAGCGCGCCTTCGCCTGCGATCCCGTGAGTGCCTTCGGCGGGATCATCGCGGTGAACCGCAGGGTGGACGCCGTGACCGCCCGGGCGCTCGGCGAGCAGTTCCTCGAGGTCCTCATCGCGCCCGACTACGACCGCGACGCGCTGGACGTGCTCGCGGACAAGCCCAACACGCGCGTGCTGCAGGACGAGGAGCGCCGTCATCCGTGGGTCGGCGATCCCGCGATCCGCCAGGTCATCGGAGGGCTGCTCGTGCAGGATCGCGACCTGCGCAGCGAGGATCGCGCGGAGATGCAGGTCGTCTCCGCCCGTCAGCCGACCGAGGCGGAATGGAGCGAGATGCTCTTCGCCTGGCGCGTCTGCAAGCACGTCAGCTCCAACGCGATCGTCCTGGCCCGGGACCTCGCGACCGTCGGGATCGGGGCGGGCCAGATGAGCCGGGTGGACTCGGTGCGCCTCGCCGTCGAGAAGTCGCGACTGGACTCACTGGAAGGCGTCGCGCTCGCCTCCGACGCGTTCTTCCCCTTCGCGGACGGCCCGGAGCTTGCGATCCAGGCCGGCATCGCGTCGATCATCCAGCCGGGCGGCTCGGTCCGCGACATGGAGGTGGTCGAGGCCGCCGACCAGGCCGGGATCGTGATGGTCTTCACGAGCCGCCGCCACTTCAAGCACTAGCAACGTCGAAGAGCTCGGCTTCCGTCCGATCGGGGTCGCATCCTTCCCCGCTCGTGTCGGCGACGGCTACCCCCCAATCCAGCGCCGCGGGTGCGCTGCGCCCGTGGCAGGAACGAGCGCTGCGCAGGCTCGACGGATGGGACGGCGAGCCGTTCCTGCTCTCCGCGGCGCCCGGCGCGGGCAAGACCCGGCCGGCCCTCGTGCTGGCCCGCGAGCTGCTGCGCACGCGCGTCGTGCGGCGCGTCGCGGTCGTCTGTCCGACGACCCCGCTGACGCGCCAGTGGGCCGAGGCGGCCGGCCGCCTCGGCGTGCACCTCGTGCCCGATGCCGCCGAGCTGCGCCCGCCCTCGGACTTCGACGGCGTCGCGGTCACGTACGCGCGCGCGGCGGCGTCGGCGCAGCGCTGGGCCTCGCAGTGCTCGGCGGGCACGCTCGTGATCGCAGACGAGGCCCATCACCTCGGCGACGACCTCGCGTGGGGCCTCGGGTTCCGGAAGGCGTTCGCCGCGACGCGGCGCTGGCTGCTGCTGTCGGGCACGCCGTTTCGCTCCGACGCGATGCCCATCCCCGGCGTGCGCTACGACGACGGGCTCGCCGTGCCCGACGTCTCCTACTCGTACGCCGACGCGGTCCGCGACGGCATCTGCCGCCCCGTGACGTTCATCCCCTACGACGGCACGCTGACCTGGCAGGTGGGGGACGACGTGGTGGAGGCGTCGTTCTCCGACGCCTTGTCGGGCCGGGACGCCGGGCGCCGCTACCGGACGTCCATCTCCACCGA
>Ga0081539_10005100_pt1 | contig 13750 bp, 12 predicted proteins | sample TabmetS4T2R2_FD_71023 | JGI IMG/M metagenome (GOLD analysis project Ga0081539, IMG submission 71023) | Tabebuia heterophylla rhizosphere microbial communities from the University of Puerto Rico - S4T2R2 | ecosystem: Host-associated > Plants > Roots > Rhizosphere ...
TGCAGGAAGCGTGTAATCTGCGTTCGCGGGTACGATTGCTTCAGGCATCTGTTCTAGCGCTGTGAAACTCCAGGATTCCAACGGCTCCTGGCGTCCTTCCGTCTTAGCGACCTGCCACCGCCCAATCAGCGCGGGCCTGGCCAGACACTCGGCGATAGCCACGGGATCGTTGCCGAGCGCGGCAAAGAGCTCGCGCAAGGCCTCGGGCGCTTTGGTGTCTTGCGCCATCCGATCCATCTCAGCCTGCAATTGCTCGGACGTGATCGGCCCGCCTGCATCGTTATGCGAAGCATTGCCGGCAGGCTTTTGCCAGTCCTCTTCGAGCAACTCCGATTGGCGCAGATAATCCTGCACCTTCTGCTCGATCGTTGCCTGCGACATCACCGCATCGAGTGCTGGCTTGGGTTCAGGACGCGTTGTCGGCCAGATGCGATGGCGCCAGTAAACTTCTTCAATGGCGCGCTGGTAAGCGACACGATCCCCAAAGGAAAGTTGCCTGCCTTCGGATGGAGCAGTGACGGGCGCCGTGGGGCGAATCCCCCAGTGGGAGAGCGTCCCCGCCGGAAGCCAAACCTGGTGGTCGACGCTGTCGTTGCCCGTAAACCCTGACTGCATCGTCGGCAACTGCGGCAGAGAGGCGGCGCCGACACCGATTTGAATGGCGACGAGCAAAACAAAAACCGGCAAAGCGCCGACCAAAACAGGGCGAAAACTTTTCATATAGAGACCCCCCATTTTAACGAAGCCCCTCTGAACAAGGCCGGCTCGAGTCACCCTGCGGCTGTTGAAACGGGTCGGGAATTATTTCGAGAGACTTTGGGCGAACGCGATGAAGAGCAAGTTGACAAGCAAAAGTCAACATCGCTTTTGCGGAAATTCTCTGCGCTGAATGGTCCTTGCGATCGAATGCGTTTCGAGAGGGCGGCTGCGACCAGAATGTGGCCGCAGCTTGAAAGGCACGAGTGCGAAAAGTAACTTGCGCAGTTCGATGGAGGCCATCGGTTTCAAGGAATGGGCGCTGGTCTGTGAGGCGCTTGGGAGCGGCCGGCAGCAGGTGGTCATTCGCAAAGGCGGCCTTGCCGAAGGGCGCAATGGCTTTGCTTTCCGGCACCGGGAATTTTTCCTCTTCCCGACCTTTTTCCACGAACAACTCGATCGAGTGCGGGAATCGCACGCCGTTTTGCCTGAGCCGTTGCCCGGCGAGGTCGAGATTCGCTATTTCGCCCGGGTGACGGAGGCGCGAGTGATGACCGACTGGGAAGAAGTGCGGGCCCTCGAGCCGCTCCACATTTTGCGCGAAGAGGTGGTGCGCGAGCGTTTCGATTACGACAACGCGCCGGGCGTGCACGTCGCGTTCGTGGAGGTGTTCCGGCTCGAACCAGCCTGGCATTTCCCGGATACGAAAGCCTACGCAGGTTGTCGTAGTTGGCTGGAGTTGCCCGGGCCGCCGGCGGAGCTGAAACTTCATCCCGTGCCATGAGCGAAGCGATCGAGGGTCGATGTTTGTGCGGTGGGGTGTGCTACCGGCTGTGCAGGGCACCCACCAGCCTGAGCAATTCCATTGTATCGATTGCCGACGGGCAAGCGCGGCACCGTTTGTCACCTGGGGCTCGGTGCCGAAAGACCAAGTCGAGATTCTCTCCGGCGAGCTAAGGAAGGTGCATCACGCCGATCGGCTCCGGTCCTTTGCCGCCTGTTGCGGCACACCGCTCTTTTTCCAGGACGATGAAGATTCCGAATCGATCGACGGTACGATCGCATCGCTCGATTACCCCGAATCGTACGCCCCGGAGGTGGCGATCTGGACGGAGGATCGGCTGCCTTGGGTAACGATCGAGCCGAAGCGCCGAACCTATCCGCAGGGACGGTCAACGCCCTCCGGTTAACGAGGCCTCGCGGCTGAGCTGGAGGGCATCCGCGTCGTCGGTGCCCGGCCCGGCGTGCCGTTGGAGTTGCCAGCTGCAAGAGACGTTCCCGGAAGCGACGGCGCGCTTCCCTCCAGATGATAAGCGCGATAAGCGCGAGGAAGTGGTCGCGCGCGTTAAGCAGTCGCGGTCGCGAGCAGCTCGACTTCGGCACCCGGTTCTTCCGGATTGCGATTGAACTGCAAATCGTAGAGCCGGCGATAATAGCCGGAGTTCTCGAGCAATTCGGCGTGGGTCCCGATCTCTTTGATCCGGCCTTTTTCCATCACTACGATTTGGTTGGCGGAAAGGATGGTCGAGAGCCGGTGGGCGATCGCGATCACCGTGCGCCCCTTCGAGAGACTCTCAAGCGCGAGCTGGATTTGTTGTTCCGACTCGGAATCGAGGGCGGAGGTCGCTTCGTCGAGAAGAAGAATGGGCGCGTTCTTGAGGAGCGCGCGCGCGATCGCGATCCGCTGCTGCTGGCCACCGGAAAGGAGGCAACCTTTGTCGCCCACCAGGGTCTCGTAACCTTTGGGCTGCGCCATGATAAACTCATGCGCATAGGCGGCCTTGGCGGCTGCATAGATTTCTTCTTCCGTCGCATCGAGCCGGCCGAACTGGATGTTCTTTAGAATCGTGTCGTGAAAGAGAAAAGTGTCTTGCGAGACGAGACCGATCTGGCTGCGCAACGAACGCTGGGTGAGGGAGCGCAGATCGTGCCCGTCGATCCGAATAACACCCTTGGTCGGATCATAAAGGCGCAGGATGAGCGAAAGAATGGTGCTCTTGCCCGCTCCGCTCGCTCCGACGAGCGCGTAGCTCCTTCCCGGTTCGATCCGCAAGGTGAATTCCCTCACCGCATCCTGTTTTCCGCTCGCGTAACGAAAAGTCACGTTCTCGAACTCGAGCTGGCCACGGGAATAAGCCAGGTCAGCGGCATCGGGCGCATCGAGCACGGTCGGCTGGGCATCGAGCACCTCGAAAATGCCTTCGGTGGCGGCGATCGAGCGCTGCATCGTGATGTGAATGCGACTCAGGGTCTTGATCGGATCGTAGAGAAGAAAGATTCCTGCGAGCAGGGCCATGAATTTCGCCGCCGGCAGGCTCTCGATATAAACGTAGAGCAGCGCCAGCGCGACCCCCATGGCCGCGATCGTTTCCACCAGCGGGCTGACCGCTTCCATCGAACGCAGGATACGCATCGAATTGGAGAACTGCGAGTTGTTCGCCCGGCGAAAATCTTTTTCCTGCTGCGCCTCGCGCCCGAAGGACTTGATCACCCGAATCCCGGCAAAGCTCTCCTGCATCGTTACCACCATCTCGGCCATGCCCATCTGCTCGTTCGTGACCGCTTTGCGCGCGCGCCTGCCATACATGCTCAGGGGAATGAGGCAGCTGGGGAAAAGAATCAGGGTCACGATCGTGAATTTCCAATCCATCCACATCAGGACGGCGATCCCGCTGAGGATCGCGACCGGCTGCTTGAACAGATCGCTGCTGATGCTGGAAAGGGCAGTCTGCATCATCCGGGTGTTGTTGGTGATCTGCGACATGAGAAAGCCCGACTGCATCTTGTTAAAGAAATCCATCGATTGACGGATCATTTTGCCGAAGAGCTGGGCGCGGATGTCGGTCAGCACCTTGTTGCTCACCCAGTTCATGTAATAGGCGTTGGCGTAGCCGCAGAGGCTGCGCACCGTCATGACCGCCGGAATGGCGAGACAAAGCAGGACCAGGCTTTGGGTAATCTTCGGGCCCTGGTTCATCAGCTCCGGGTGAGTAGCAAAGATCGCCGGCGTCACCGCCTGCCCATGAAAAACGACCCCCGCCACCTTCGCCATCACCAGCGGGAGAAGCCCGTTAATCGCACCATAGGCAAACCCAAAGCCGAGCCCAAGGAGTGCGCGCCATTTATAGGGCAGCGCATAGCTGTAAAGTCGCGTATATGGCTTCCACCCGCGCTGGATAGTTTTCCAGATGGGTTCCTTGAATTTTGCCGCAGGCGGGATCTTACTCATGCCACTGGCGCTGCCGGCGTCGACAGCAGCGACTGCATAGCATCGATCACCTGCTGAGTCGAGATTTCCTTCACCTGCCGCTGGATTTGTTTCGGGACAAAATTTCGCAGCGGCTCGTGCTGCCCGGCCTGTAAAACCAGCGTCGGGGTCGAGCGCGGTCGCCAGTGAAACGGATTCGTCGGGCCAAAGAGAACGACCTGTGGGGTGCCGAGCGCGCCCCCCAGGTGCATCGGAGCGGAGTCGATCGTCGCGAGAAGTCGCGCCCGCTGGATCAGCGCCGAGAGGGTGAGAAGATCGAGCTGGCCGGAAAGATCGAGCACTTCTTCTTGCAGATGCCGCTTGATCCGCTCGAGATGCTCGCGTTCCAAGCGCGATCTGGCGCCAGTCAGAACGATCCGAAAACGTTCCCTCCGCAGGTAATCGGCCACCGCTGCCCAGCGCCGCGCGAGCCAGAATTTCTCCCCCCGCGCCGAGCCGGGATGGATGATAATGAAATCCCCGCCCAGGTCGTGTTCCGCGATCACGGCGGAAGCCTTCCTTTTCGCCTCCACTGGCAGCGCGAGCTGGACCTCGCGCGAAACCTCGTGAACTCCCAATGGCGCAAGCAGCGAAAGATGGTGATCGATCGTATGAACAAAGCGCACGCGGGAGGGCACAAATTCGTTGTAGCTCAACTGCTGAAGCGGCTGGCGCCGGATCGAATCGTAGGTGATCCGTTTCTCCGCCGCCGAAAGCAACGTGAGAAAGGCCGAGCGATCAGTGCGCGAAAAATCGAGGCAATAATCGAATTTCGCTTTTGCCAGGGCGAACCATTGCGGCGCGTCGCTTAACCGGCCTCGGGCGACAAAGGTCTGGTCGAGCCCCGGGATTGCCGGCAATAATTGCCGCGAGCCGTACCCGGCCACGAGAGTGATTTTGGCGGCCGGAAAATTCTTCCGCAATGCGGCGATGGCCGGCACCGTCAGGACCAGATCGCCGATCCGCTTGAGTTGAAGGAGGAGGAAATTCAAGCGCCCTGAGAACTCATCCGCATCGCCGTTTTGTAAGCCTCGAGCAGCCGCGCACGAAAGTGGTCCCAGGTGAAATTCTTTACCACTCGCTCCCGCGCGGCGCGGCCCATTCGCTCGACGATTTCCGGATGATCATAAAGATGTTGAATTGCGGCCGCGATCGCATCGACATCGCCCGGCGGGACGATGATCCCCTGCACGCCCTCCTCGACCACGTCGCCGGCTTCGCGCGTGCTGACCTGGGGCAGCCCGCAGGCCGCCGCTTCGTAGGTCACCTTGGCGCTTCCTTCACACTGCGACGGGAAAACATGAATCGTGGACTGGCGCAGGAAAGTCTCCGGTTCCTCCGCAAATCCGAGCACCTTGACGCTTTCGGTCGCGAATTCCTTCAAATAGGGCTTCATCTCGGAGTGGACCGCACCGACCAGCCAAAGCTCGGCTTCCTTCAGGGCGAGCTTTTTCCAGGCCTCGAGCAAATGATGCACGCCCTTGCGTTCGATCAGAGCCCCGGAAAAAATGGCGCGGAAAAGCGGGGGTTTTACCCCCGGCGTAAACCGTTCCACATCCACCCCGCGCGGCAGATAAAACAGTCTTTCCTCTGGGAAACCCTGGACCCGAAAGGTCTCGGCGGCGCGCTCCGAAAGGACGAGGATGAGTGTGGCGAGGTCGTATTCCTCGAGATAACGCTCGCGATCGAGAAGCAAATCCTCCTTCCAACGTTTCCGCCACGGCAATTGCGAATCGGCCGAGTCGGAGCGGGTGGGCGATCGCTTCACCTTGCCGCGGTCGCGATGCCAGGTCGGAATTTCCAGGACCGAAGCGATGCCGCGTTTGTTCGCTTCCCGGAGCGAGCGCAAACAATCGCCCGACCAGCTATGAAAGAGATCGTAACGGCCCGTCGAGAGATGTCGCGCGGCGATCCAGTCGAGGTATTTCTTCTTCGCTCCGTAATAATAAGGCGAGTCGAGCGAGGAAAGCAGCCGAACCGGATGCCAGCGAAGGGAGTGAATCCGGCTTGCCGGAATTTCCTTCTGACGATTGTCGTAGGCGACGGCTTTGCCGAGAAAGCCGCCATGCCAGGAAGCGCGAAGCGTTTCGAACGCGTCCGTGTCCAGACCCGAGCCGCCAATGCGCGCAAAGATCGAATAGAGCAAATGCCTCGGCAGTGTCTTTGTGGCTGTTGCCTTCGAGGCTGCGCGCGGCGGGTTTTTCAGCATTCCACCCACCATCGCGTATCATTATTGTAGCGAATGCCTGCAAGTAAAGGTAGAAGTCCTTTCCGCCCGCGCACATGACTTTTCCCCGCCTCACCATCGGCCTCGTTAGGCGCGGACATTCCGAAACCGGCGGTGCCGAAACCTATCTCAAACGCCTCGCCCGCGGTTTGACCAAAGCCGGGCATACCACCCGGCTCTTTACCGACGCGGCCTGGCCAACTCGCGAATGGCCCTGGGGGCCGATCACCCGGTTACGCGGCGAGACCGCCCAGCGTTTCGCCGACGAGCTGGTGCGGATCAAGCCGAAAAACCAGTGCGATCTCCTCTTCAGCCTCGAGCGGGTTTGGAGCTGCGACGTCTATCGGGCCGGCGACGGGATTCACAAAGCATGGATCCGCCGGCGCGTCGCTGTCGCCTGGTGGCCGCAGCGCTGGCTGGTTGCTTTCAAGGGCAAACACCGGGAGCTGCTCGAGTTGGAAGCGTCCCTCTTCAGGGGCGGCGCGGGTCACGTCGTTGCCAATTCGCAGCTGGTCAAAAACGAAGCTGAGGAATGCTACAGCTATCCGGCCGACCGGATCACCGTTGTGCCCAATGGAGTCCCGGTCGCTGATTTTTGCCCCGATCCGGAGGCCCGGCGAACCCGCCGCGAGAGTCTCGATCTGGGTTTGGATGCGATCGCGGTCCTGTTCGTCGGCTCAGGTGGAGCCCGCAAAGGCCTGCACCATGCGGTCAAAGCGATCAGGTCGTTAGGCAAAAACTTTCGCCTCCTTGTCGCCGGACGCGTCCGGCAGCGACCCGGCCGAGGCCGGTTCGTTCATCATCTCGGACCGGTTCGCGATCTGGCCGCGCTCTACTCCGCGGCGGATATTTTTCTTTTGCCCACCCTCTACGATCCATTTTCCAACGCCTGCCTCGAAGCGCTCGCCGCAGGGCTGCCGGTCGTGACCACGCAGGCCAACGGTTTCAGCGAAATTATGCAAAACGAGGTTCACGGCACGATCCTCGAAACGCCCGTCGACCTGGGCAAACTCCGCGCCGCCTTGTCTTCTTGGGCCGACCCGGAGCGACGCAAGATCGCCCGACCGAAAATTCTTGAGCGCGCGAGTCACTTCGACATTTCGGTCAATGTCGAGCAAACGCTCGCGGTGCTCACTCAGGCGGCGAGGGCCGAAGCGGTGTCGGGGAAAATGCGAAAGACCTGATCGAGTCGGGAAATCTCGAAGATCGGCCGCACGCTTTCCTGCAGACCGCTCAGGGCAAATTTGCCGCCGTACTTGCCGACGTTCTGCATCGCTTCGATCAGCGCCGCTAGTCCAGAGCTGTCGATGTAGCTGACTTTCGAGAGATCGACCACCATCGGCGACGGCTTGTTTGCGATTGCGGCGGCGAGCGAGGCCTTGATCTGGGGCGCAATATGGAGATCGATTTCCCCTTCCAAGGGCAGAATCCTCGGCTGTTTCTTTGCCATGCGGGTCGGGAACATTCTCACTCCAAGAGTAGCCGTCAATTTCAACTCGTGCTCGTGCTCGTGCTCATAATCGACGAAGAGCCCGAGCAGGAGCGCGCTCAAGAGCATGAGCAGCAATTGATAGCGCGAAGCCGGATCACCAATTGAGGTTCGCGATCACTTTGTCGACGCTCCCGAAATCATCAAAAAGCCAGTCCGGTTCGTGCGCGGCCAGCGCTTCCCGGGAAAAACTTCCCGTCGCCACCGCGATCGTGCGTGCGCCGATCGCCTTCCCGCAGGCGATGTCGTGCGGCGTGTCGCCGATCACATCGATCGCGGCCGATTCGAACTCAATCCCGTGTTTTTCGCGCGCCCGTTCTCGCGCGAAGAGGCCCAGTTCATTCCGCTCGTGATGATCATCGGCAAAGGCGCCAAACTCGAAAAAGTCCCAGAGCCCGTAATGCGCCAGCTTGAGCTTCGCCCCGCGCTCGACATTTCCCGTGAGGAGCGCGAGCACGATATTTGGCCGTCCCTGCAAACGCCGCAGCAGCTCTTCGATTCCCGGCAGGACGCGGCCGCGAGATCGAGGCAACTCAGCGGGAAGCCGCTCGAGGTAGTGCTCGAGAAAGCGGGCCGTGTTCGATTCGTTAGGCTGGCGCCCCATCCTGCGCAAAATCTGGTGCGCGATCCCGCTGTCGGTCCGCCCGGCGATCTCAATCCCTTCGAGATTGTCCCCGGTTGCGAATTGCTCGCGCAAAACATGACGCATCGCCGCCACCCCCGCGCCGCCGGCGTTGATCAGCGTGCCGTCAATATCGAAAAGAAGCAGTCGTTTCCTGCCGGGCGCGTCGTTCTCATCGATTTTTACCACGGACTGCACGGATAACACGGATCAGAAAAGTGGCTTGCAGAATCTCTTTTCGCATCCGCGCCATCCGCGCGCTCCCCGGTCGATGTTTCGCCATCCGATCTCCCCGTCTTCAGCCTAACGAGGCCCGTGCATCTGGAACAGCCCGAGCATCGCGATCAGAAAAGCAAGAGCGGCGACAGCCGCCGCCGCCAGCACCGCGATCAAGCGCGGGTCCTTCCTTTTCTGCCGCTGGGAAAACGGCGAGGCGTTGGCAAAACCTTCCGGCTTCTCGCTCCGTGGCGCCGGGCGCGCCTCGATCCGGTCCGCCTCGGGCAACGGTTGCGCCGGCCCGATCGCGTCCGATTCAAAACGCGCTTCCACTCTCCCGAAAAGAATCCGGTCGCCTTCACGCAGAAAAACTTCGCTCACGTTTTCGTTGTTGACGCGCGTCCCGTTGGTTGATCCGAGATCCTGCAATTGATAGCGCCCTTCCAGCAGAAGGAGCTGGGCGTGATGACCCGAAACCGATGCATCAGAAATCTCGATCAGGTTGTCCGGGGCGCGTCCGATTGTGATCCGTTTCTCCCTCAGCTCGTGCGAGGCTCGGCCGCCTTCGTCGAGAAAGAGGGAAAGCTTCGGCATGAACGAGCAATATCAGGACAGGGGGATGTCGCACAAGCGCATCGCCCGCCTGGCAGAAAAACGAGTTGAGAGACAATCCATCGTGCCTACTATTGCCCTCCCCGGGCGCACTGGTCGTCCGAAAATTCTCTGGCCACCTGACCCGACCACGGGTCGCCTCAGCGAATGAGGTCGGGCGGAGCTAAACCAAACCAACAATTCGCTGAAAGAGGAGCCCCGAAAGCATTCGGGGAAAACAAACATGCCAAGAGCCACCAATGCGCCCGCCAGCCGGGAGCGCCGCAAACGGGTCGTGAAAGCCGCCAAAGGCTATCGCGGCCGCCGATCGAAACTGTTTCGCTACGCGAAGGACGCGACGATGAAGGCGAAGTACTGGGCCTATCGCGATCGCAAAACGCGCAAACGCAATTTCCGCATGCTCTGGGTCCAGCGACTCAACGCCGCTTGTCGGGCCCAGGGTCTCACCTACAGCCGCTTCGCCGAGGGACTGAAGGCCGCCGGGATCGGGCTCGATCGCAAAGTCCTGGCCGAGATGGCCGTGACCGACGAAGCCGCGTTCAAGGCGCTCGTCGAGCAGGTGAAGAGCGCGCTGGAGAAGAAGGCGAAGGCTGCGTGAAGGGTGAATCGAGAATCGTGAATCGTGAATGGTAAATCGAGAATCGTGAATTGTTGAAATCGATGTAACGATTCACGATTTAACGATTCACGGTTTGACGATTCACGCTCCTATGATTCATCCGCTCGAAGAACTCCGGGCCGCCGCGCTCGACGAAATTACAGTTGCGTCTGACGAAGCGGCGCTCGACGCGGTCCGCGTCCGTTATCTCGGCCGCAGCGGGAGCATTTCCAGCTGGGGCGAGCGGATGAAATCGCTCTCGAAAGAAGAAAAGCCGGTCGTGGGCAAATTGCTCCACGAAGTGCGAAGCGCGGTCACGGCCGGACTCGAAAAGAAAAGCGAAAAGCTGCGCACCGAAAAAGAAACGGGCGCACTGGCCGATCTTGACATTTCGCTCCCCGGCACGCCTAACGAACTTGGTGCGCTCCATCCGCTGACTCAGATGCTCGACCGGGCGATCGCGATCTTCCGCCGCATGGGTTTCGCTCTCGCCGAAGGGCCCGACGTGGAAGACGAGTGGCATTGCTTCGATGCGCTCAACACGCCGCCCGATCATCCCGCGCGCGCCGAGCAGGACACGTTTTATCTGCCCGATGGCCGGCTCTTGCGCACCCACACTTCCACGGTGCAAATCCGCACGATGGAAGCTGCGCCGCCGCCGATTCGCGTCATCGCGCCGGGGGCGGCTTTTCGCCGGGACGAAATCGACGCCACCCACAGCGCGCAGTTTCATCAGATCGAAGGACTCTACGTCGACGAGCGAGTAAGCGTAGCGGATCTCAAGGGGACGCTGGAGTTTTTCTTCCGCGAACTCCTGGGCGCCGACACCGACGTGCGTTTTCGCCCGCATTATTTTCCCTTCACCGAGCCGAGTTTCGAGATCGATGTGAAATCGAAGGCGCTCAAGAGCGGCGAAAAATGGATCGAGATTTGCGGTTGCGGGATGGTCCACCCCGCGGTCTTCGAAGAGGTAAATCGCGCTCGGGGCGACGCGGCTTACGATCCGGAAAAATGGACCGGGTTCGCTTTTGGGCTCGGGATGGATCGGCTGGCGATGATTCTCTTCGACATTCCCGACATCCGCCTCTTCGCGCAGAACGACCTGCGCTTTCTCAGGCAATATGCGTAACACAGCCTTCCAGGCTGTTTTGTCGAGCGGGTATTCTGCCTGGTCGTTCTTGCTGCAGGCTGGAAGCCTGCGCGACCGGTCAGGCAGGATGCCTGAGTTACAATGAAATTCTCGCTCCACTGGCTCAGCGAATTTGTCGAGTTGCCTGACGACGTTGGGCAACTGGTTGAAACCCTCACTCTCGCCGGCGTCGAGGTCGAAGGCATCGAGCAGCGCGGCGCGGACTTCGACCACGTCGTCGTCGCCCAAATCACATCATCGGAACAATACCCGAACGCCGACCGTCTCAGCGTCTGCCAGGTCGATGACGGCAGCGGTGAGATCCGCCAGATTGTCTGCGGAGCGAAGAACTACAAAGTCGGCGACAAGGTCCCGCTCGCCCGTCCCGGGGCGGTTTTGGCTGGCGATTTAAGAATCAAAGCGAGCAAGCTCCGCGGGATCGAGTCGCAGGGGATGCTCTGCAGCGCGAAGGAGCTCGGGATCGCGGAGGACGCGGCCGGTCTCCTTATCCTCTCGCCGGAGGCACCGATCGGCACCCCGATCGGCGAACTTTTCCCTAACGATACTGTCCTCGAGGTCGAGATCACCCCGAATCGTTCCGACCTCCTCAGCCATTACGGGCTCGCCCGGGAGATCGCCGCGCTTACGCAAAAGTCGCTGCGCCGCCTGGAAATGACCGAGCCGCAGACCGCCCCGGACGACGCCGTGCAAATTTCTGCGCCTAACGAGTGCCCGTTCTACTCCGCCAGGCGGATCGCCAATGTCTCGGTCGGTCCCAGCCCGGATTGGTTGCGCGCTCGCCTCGAAACCGTCGGGATTCGCCCGATCAATAACCTTGTCGATATCGGCAACTTCGTCATGCTCGAAGTCGGGCAACCGCTGCACGTTTTCGATGCCGACAGGGTGCATGGCGGGATTATCGTGCGATTGGCCCAGCCTAACGAAAAGCTGCTTGCCCTTGACGGGCGCACCTATTCCTTTGCCGGGCGCGAACTGCTCATCGCCGATGCGGAAGGCGCAATCGGGATTGGCGGAGTAATGGGTGGGGAAGAAAGCGGCGTGACGAGCGCGACCCGAAATGTCCTGCTCGAAAGCGCCTGGTTTTTGCCGGCGAGTATTCGGCGCACCGCGCGCGAGCTCAATCTGCCGAGCGACGCGAGCTATCGCTTCGAGCGCGGAGTGGATCCCGCGATGGTCCTGCGCGCGTCGGAGCGCGCCGCGCAACTGATACGCGACCTCGCCGGCGGCCAACCGGCGGGCGAGACGATCGTCGCGGGAACGCTGCCTGCGCCGCCGACCGGGTTCCCTCTCCGCTATGCGCGCTGCAACGAGCTGATCGGAATCAAAGTGGAGCCGGCGGAAGCGGACCGGATTCTCGAGGGATTCGGCTTGGAAAAACTGGGCGGCACCGCAAGGCAATCGACCTGGAGCATTCCCAGCTATCGTCCCGATCTGCGCCGCGAGGAAGATCTGATCGAGGAAATCATCCGCCTCATTGGGATCGACCGAGTTCCCGCAGCGGACCGCAGCCGTTTCACGCCGATTTCCGGGGCCGACCGGCGTTACAATTTGGAGATGCGCCTGCGGCAACGCCTCGTGGCCCGCGGCTTATCCGAAGTGCGCACCCCGGCTTTGATCGCCCGGCAGTCGTTAGGCATGGGCTTCGTTAGCCAGGCGGCCGAGTTGCGCAACCCCTTGAGCGAGGATCACGTCGCCCTGCGGCCGAGCTTGCTTCCGGGTCTCCTCGCGACCCTCGAGCGAAATCTGCGCGCGGGTGCGAAGAGCATCCGGTTCTTCGAAATTGGCCGAGTCTTTGAACCGAAGCGCGCTGAAGAAAGTCGCCGACTCGGGCTTCTCCTTTGCGGCGATGCGAAGAGCCAAATCCATTGGCGAAATGGAAAGGGCCGACCGTTGGACCTGTTCGATCTGAAGGGTGCGCTGGGCGCGCTCGGAGCGGGAGAGTTGACCCTGCGCCGCACGGAAAACGAAGCCTTCGCTTTGGCGACCGAAATTTTGTTCGAAGGAAAAACAAGCGGTGTCGCCGGTCAGCTCAAGGCAGCCGTCGCCGGCACGAACGCGCCCGTGTTCGTCGCTGAAATTGACCTCCCCGACGAGCTGGAGACTGCGCTGGCCGCGCCACGTTTCCAGGAATTGCAACGTTTTCCCTCGGTCAGCCGCGACATTGCCCTGATCGCGCGGGAGCAGCTGAGCCACGCTCAGATTCTCGCGACGATCCACAATGCGCGAGAGCCGCTTCTCGCCTCGGTCGAGCTGTTCGATCTTTTCAGCGGCGCGGGCGCGGAAGCGATCGGAGCGGGGCGAAAATCGCTCGCCTATTCGTTGACATATCTCGACAGAAACCGCACACTGACTTCCGACGAAGTAAGCGCCGCCCACGACCGGATTCGCGCGCGATTGAAGCGCGAGTTGGGCGTGGAATTGCGGGAGTAGTTCTTTGAGAGTTTCGAGAGTTGTTGGTTGAGAGTTGGCGGTTCAAAGACCTTTTCGTGTCTACCTTCAGCTCTCTACCGACAACTTTCGCCGAAGTAGTTCGCACGAGTTTTACCCTGCGGTGTTCGAGATCCAAAGTGCGATTCCCGAACCGATATTTCTGTTGCAGAAGGAGGCTGGGTCGCGTTTAGAAGATGACAGGCCTTCATTGGAAGTCAGACGCTGGCGTGACGGTCATCCGCCCGTTACCGAAAGGGAACGGGAGATCCACTTAAACGGCGCAAGCGGGGTAATCATTTCATCGAGCCCGGGGCGCAGGCTGCGCTCCGGGCTTTTTCGTCAGGTCCCGGCGCAGCATTCGAGATACTTGATCCCGGAGCCGGTGTTGAAAATCACGACTCGCTCATCGGGTTCGATTCTTCCCGCGGCGGCCAGCTTGCGCAAGGCGACAAAACAAGCCGCA
>Ga0081539_10005101_pt1 | contig 13749 bp, 1 predicted proteins | sample TabmetS4T2R2_FD_71023 | JGI IMG/M metagenome (GOLD analysis project Ga0081539, IMG submission 71023) | Tabebuia heterophylla rhizosphere microbial communities from the University of Puerto Rico - S4T2R2 | ecosystem: Host-associated > Plants > Roots > Rhizosphere ...
CCACCGCAGATGTGGCTCGGCTGGAAGATCTCAGCAGAGTCTTGGCCGAGGATGCAAGGTCGCTGCCTCCACTGCGTGGAGTTCTGCATGCAGCCGGAGTCCTTGAGGATAATGTCTTGCCGCGCCAGGATTGGCCGAGCCTGACCAGAGTGCTGTCGCCGAAAGTGGAGGGGGCTTGGAACCTGCACCTACTTACTCGGGAGCGCAGTCTAGATTTCTTTGTACTGTTTTCTTCAGCCGCTTCGCTCCTGGGTTCCCCAGGACAAGCCAATTACTCCGCCGCCAATAGCTTCTTGGATAGTTTGGCGCATTACCGCCACGCGCAGAATCTGCCGGCCTTGAGTCTTAACTGGGGGCCCTGGGCCGGGGCGGGCATGGCGATGGGAGTGATGGGCCGGCATGCGCAGCGGTGGGGCGCCTGGGGAATGAGGATGATTGAGCTCAAGCAGGGTTTGCAAGTTCTCGAACAAGCATTGGTTCACAGCGCAGCTCAGATCGCCGTTCTGCCGATTGATTGGCAACGGCTTCTCCGGAACTTCCCGGCGTTTGCAGGCAAGCCGTTGCTCAGTGAGGTGGCAGATGAGTGGAGATCAAAAGCGGATGGGGGATTGCCTGTAGAGTCGGAACTGCTCAGGCGATTGAATCGAGCCCAGCCCGCCGAACACCGCCAAATCCTGGGGACTTACATTCGAGACCAATTAATTGGAGTTTTGGGCCTGGACCCTGCCCAGCCGCTGGACTTCAGGCAACCGCTTAGAGAACTGGGCGTCGATTCGCTGATGGCAGTTGAGATGAGAAATACCCTGGGAATAGTTTTGGATTGCTTTCTGCCGGTAACGCTTGTTTTCGACTATCCGACTATTGAGGGGTTGGCTGATTATCTGGCCGGCGTGATATGCCCTGAACCAGAATTGGCAGTCCCTGTTTCAGAACATCTTCCCAAGATAAATCCGCTGGAAGAGGTCCTGGCGAAGATCGAATCAATCTCAGAGGCTGAAGCCGAAGCCCTGCTGGAACAGCAGGCTCTGAGATCTGCTTACTAGGAGAAGGATTGAGATGAAAGACCTGATCCAGCATTTTTCGCGGTTGTCACCGGCCAAGCAGGCGCTCCTGATCCAGCAACTGCAATCAAAGCTCGAAGCCCAGGAGCGGTTGCAACTCGAACCGATTGCCGTCATCGGAATGAGTTGTCGGTTTCCGGGAGGCGGGCGCAACCCGCAATCTTTCTGGAAATTCCTCAGTAGTGGCGGCGACGCCATCATTGAGGTTCCAGCCGACCGTTGGGATTGGCGTACGACCAGCGATTCGGAACCGATGACGCCGGGGAAAATCAACACGCGATGGGGCGGCTTCCTACCAGAAGTGGCGGATTTCGATGCGCAGGCCTTCGGGATCTACCCGAGGGAAGCCGAACGTATGGATCCTCAGCAGCGGCTACTGTTGGAACTGACCTGGGAGGCGTTGGAAGATGCTGGAGTGGCGATCGAGCGACTGCGCGGCACCCGAACCGGAGTCTTCATCGGCTGCACGAACGGCGAATATGGCCAGCTTCAGCTCAGCGAACAGTCGCGACTCGATGCCCTTGTCGGCACCGGGAGCGCTCCAAGTATGGCCGCGAGCCGCATCTCGTATTGGTTCGATTTGCGCGGCCCCAGCCTGGTCATAGATACCGCTTGCTCTTCCTCGCTGGTGGCGGCGCACTTCGCTTGCCAGAGTCTGCGCCGAGGAGAATCGACCCTCGCCTTGGTCGGAGGCGTAAACTTAACTCTCGTACCTGCACCTCATATTATTTTCTCCAGAGCCGGATTGCTGGCGCCCGACGGTCGGTGCAAGGTCTTCGATGAGCGAGCTGACGGCTATGTGCGTAGTGAAGGAGCCGGCCTGGTCGTGCTCAAGCCATTGTCGCGCGCGCTTGCCGATGGCGATTCAATCTATGCCGTGATCAGGGGCAGCGCGGTCAATCAGGACGGACGCAGCAATGGCATTACGTCGCCAAATCGCCAGGCGCAAGAATCGGTCTTGCGTGAGGCTTACCGAGACGCTGGGATCTCGCCGGGAGAGATTCAATACGTGGAAGCTCACGGGACTGGAACCGCCCTCGGCGACCTGATTGAGGCGCAAGCGCTCGGGGCGATCCTCTCGGCTGACCGTCCGCCCGGGCAGCCCTGCCTCATCGGTTCGGTTAAAAGCAACATCGGGCATTTAGAACCCGCCGCCGGCATCGCGGGCCTGATCAAGGTCGTGCTGGCGCTCAAGCATCAAGAGATTCCTCCGAGTTTGCATTTCGAGCGGCCCAATCGGCGGATTCCGTTCGACGAGCTTTCCCTGCGTGTCGTGCAGAGGCTTACCCCATGGCCGGAGGGTGTGACGCCAGCGCGCGCCGGAGTGAGCGCCTTCAGCTTCGGTGGCACTAATGCCCACCTGGTGCTGGAAGCAGCTCCGCCCGTGAGCCCTTCCAGTCAGTCTAGATCGTGTCAGGTACTGATGCTCTCGGCCAAAACGAGCTCTGCTCTTGAGAGGATGACTACCAACCTGATCAATTATTTGAAACAGAACCCCGACACTTGCCTCGCCGATGTGGCCTACACCCTGCAAATGGGGCGAAGTTTCTATAATCATCGCCGGATGGTGGTTTGCCGAAGCATTGCTGAGGCGACAGATGCGCTTGATGCGCTGGATTCGGGGAAGGTCTTCTCGACAGTCACTGATGCGAGCGGCCGTTCCGCGGTCTTTATGTTTCCCGGGCTAGGTGAACATTACGTAAATATGGCCGGAGGGTTGTATCAGGCCGAACCGGTCTTTCGCTCCGAAGTGGACAATTGTTTCGAGCAACTGAAATCCAGACAGGGGCTGGATTTGAAAGCCTTGCTCTTTGGGGGACAAGGAGTGAGTGATGAGAGCGGAGGACTGGATTTGCGGAGCATGTTGCGAAGAGGGACTGCATCAGCAGTGAGGGTGGAGACGGAACTGAATCGGACGGAGGTGGCTCAACCGGCGGTTTTCGTGATCGGGTATGCGCTGGCGAAGTGGCTGATGAAGTTGGGAGTGAGGCCGCAGGCGATGATCGGGCATAGCCTTGGGGAGTATGTGGCGGCGTGCGTGGCGGGAGTCTTCTCGTTGTCCGACGGACTCCGGCTGGTCTCGGAGCGAGCGCGTCTGATCGAGGAGTTGCCGTGTGGAGTGATGCTGGCGGTAGGGATGAGTGAGGAAGAGGTGGAGCCGTATCTGAGGTCTGGTGTGTCGTTGGGGGCGGTCAATGGGCCGCGGATGTGTGTGCTGTCGGGAGTGGAGGCGGAGATGGAGAGGGTGGAGCGAAAGTTGGTAGAGAGTGAAGTGGCGGTGAGGCGGTTGCCGACGCGCCATGCCTTCCATTCGGAGCAGATGAGAGAGATTGCGGAGCCGTTTCGGAGGCTGTTGAGGGAGGTGGAGTTGAGGGGGCCTGAGATTCCCTATGTGTCGAATGTGACGGGGAAGTGGATCAGTGATGAAGAGGCGAGGTCGGGCGCATACTGGGAGAGGCATCTGTGCGAGACGGTGAGATTCGGTGATGGGTTGAGTGAGCTCTTGTCGTCGGGAGAGCGGATGATGGTAGAGGTGGGTCCTGGCCAGAGCTTGAGTTCGTTTGTGAGATTGCACCCTGAGTGCGGTGCGGAGCAGGCGGGTCTGGTGGTGGGGAGTTTGAGGGCGGAGTCGGAGCGAGTGTCGGACGAGTGGCACTGGAAGAAGTTGATGGGGAAGCTGTGGCTGTCGGGAGTGGAGTTGAATTGGAAGGGGCTATACGAGGGAGAGAGGAGAGCGCGTGTGGCGTTGCCGACCTATCCATTCGAACGTCAGAGGTATTGGATCGAGGCGTCGGTAGAGGAGCCTGGGAGAGTGGAGCGAGAGGGAGTCGTGAGTAAAAAGGCGGAGGTGGATGAGTGGTTTTACCGGTTGGGATGGAGAGAGGGAGAGTTGCCGGGGTGGAGCGAGGGTGAAGTGGGGAGCGTCGGAGAGGGCGTCTGGCTGGTCTTTCTTGACGATGAGGAAGAGGGAGCGGGGCTGATGAGTCGTCTGAAGAAGAGAGTGAGTGAGGTCGTGAGTGTGAGGAGAGGAGAGAGCTTCGCCAGGTTGAGTGAGAGGGAGTATGTGATCGATGGGAGAGAGAGCGAAGACTACGTGAGGTTGATTGAGGAACTGAGTCGCGATGGGAAGAGTCCGAGAGAGATCGTGCATTTGTGGAATGTGGGGAGGGAGCGAGGAGGTGAGAGTGAAAGCGAGCGGTTCGAGATGGAGCAGGAGCGAGGATTCTATAGTTTGATCTATCTGGCGCGAGCGCTGGAGAAGCAGGAGGAGCCGGCCGAGATTCAGCTCACGGTGATCTCGAGCGGGGTGCAGAGTGTGACAGGGAGAGAGCGGTTGTGTCCTGGGAGGGCGACGATGCTGGGCCCGTGCAAGGTGATCCCGCAAGAGTATCTGACACTGCGATGCCGGAGTGTGGACTTGAGCGATGAAGAGAAGGAGAAGGATGTCGAGGGGGGATTATGGGATCGTGTGATGGAGGAATGTTTGAAGAGGTCAACCGATGCGGTGGTCGCCTATCGTGAAGGGAAGAGATGGGTGCAGAGTGTAGAGCCGATCAGAGATGAAGAGATGGGAGAGGGAGAGGAGAGATTGAGAGAGGGAGGTGTGTATCTGATCACTGGCGGATTGGGAGAGATCGGCATGACGTTGGCGGAATATCTAGGGAAGAGAGTGCGAGCGAAATTGGTGTTGACGGGGCGGTCGGCGTTTCCCGCGAGAGAGAGTTGGGATCAATGGGTAGAGAGATATGGAACGGAGGATGAGGTGAGCGTGAAGATCCTGAAGCTGAAGGAGCTGGAGGAGCAAGGGGCGGAGGCGCTGGTGGTGAGTGCGGACGCTGGAGACGAAGAGCAGATGAGGAGAGCGCTGGAAATGGCGGAGGAGAGATTCGGAGAGCTGACGGGAGTGATCCATGGAGCAGGAATTGTGTCGCCGGATGCGTTTGTGGCGATGCGCAACCTGAGCCGGTCGGAATGCGAACGCCACTTCCATCCGAAGGTGAGGGGAGCACAGGTGATCGAGAGGCTGCTGCGTGGAAGAAAGCTCGACTTTTGTCTACTCCTTTCTTCTCTGTCCCCACTCCTGGGCGGAGTGGGATATGTCGCTTATTCTGCTGCCAACTGCTATCTGGATAGCTTCGTCCAGCAACCCACGAAACAGGACGAAACGCCGTGGATCGGCCTCAATCTAGAGCACTGGCAAAACACGGAGCTAAAATATGGAATGCCTGCAGGTCTGGGGAAAAGCCTGTCCGCGTTGGGGATCACGCCAGAAGAAGGGAAAAAGGTCTTCCGCCGGATCTTCTCCACTGACCTGGGTTCGCAAATTACGGTCTCCAGCGGGGATTTGAAGGCCAGAATTGACCAGTGGATTCGACTCGAATCTCTGCGCACAACCAGCGAGAGGACAAGAATTGGATCGCATCCGAAACACCACGAACGGCATCCGCAAAAGGTTTATGCGCCTGAAGGCAATGAGATCGAAAGACGGGTGGCAGCGATCTTCCAAAACCATATCGGTTTCAAGCAAGCGAATATAGATGATAATTTCTTCGATTTGGGCGGGAACTCCCTGATCGCTCTCCAGGTCATCACCGATTTAAGGAGAGAGTTCGATCTGCATCTGCCCACAGTCGCTTTATTTGAGGCGCCCACCATCAGAGGGTTGGCCACATATATTGGGACGAGAGTTGGAGTCCATCAGCCGCAGCCCTTACAAACGTTGGTAAAACAGAGGACCCATGGCGTTAATCAGCGGGAAGTCGCGATTATCGGCATGGCCGGCCGATTTCCCGGCGCTGGTTCGATCGATGAGTTCTGGCGGAACCTGGTGGATGGAGTGGAATCGCTCACCCTCTTTTCCGATAAGGAACTCAAGGCGGCCGGTGTAGATCCGAGACTTCTCAATCATCCAAACTACGTAAAGGCTCGACCGATTATCACTGGTTGTGAGTTGTTCGATGCTCGATTTTTCGGTTACAACCCCAGAGATGCGGAACTGACCGACCCACAACATCGCCTCTTTTTGGAATGCGCCTGGGAAGCAATGGAGAATGGTGGTTACGATTCCGAAAACTACGACGGTGAGATTGGTGTTTTCGCCGGCACTAATATCAGCCGCTACTGGCTGAGTTTTCGTTCGGACCCCGAAATCGCGCGATCGCTGAATATTTATCAGATAGGGGTGAGTAATGATAAAGATTCGATGACAGCCAATGTCTCTTACAAACTCAATCTGAGAGGGCCGAGTCTCGCGGTTCAAACCCACTGCTCGACTTCATTGGTTGCGGTCCACCTGGCTTGCCAGAGCATCTTTACCGGCGAATGCGATATGGCGCTGGCAGGAGGATCCTCGATCGTCGTGCCGCAAAAGGTTGGTTATCTTTATGATGGCGAGGGCATGGACTCTCCCGATGGCCGGACCAGAGCCTTTGATGCCAGAGGGCAGGGCACCTCTTTCGGCGATGGGGTGGCGGTGGTCCTGCTCAAGCGTTTGGCTGATGCTCTGGCAGATGGCGACTCAATTTATGCAGTGATCAAAGGCTCGGCCATCAATAATGACGGTTCACTCAAGGTCGGCTTTACCGCTCCGAGTGTCGAAGGTCAGGCCGAAGTGGTGGCTACGGCTCTATCCCGGGCTGGGGTGGATGCCGAGACAATCGGTTATATTGAGGCTCATGGAGCCGCCACGAAACTTGGCGATCCGATTGAAGTGTCCGCCCTGACCAAAGCTTTCCGGGAAGGAACCAAGGCGAAAGGATTTTGCGCCATTGGCTCTGCCAAGAGTAATGTTGGTCATTTGGATAAGGCCGCCGGTGTGACGGGACTGATCAAGACTGCTCTCGCGCTCAAGCATCAACAAATCCCACCCAGTCTGCATTTTGAATCGCCCAATCCGGAAATCGATTTTGAAAATAGCCCCTTTTATGTCAACACCGAGTTGTCGGTGTGGGAAAGTAACGGCCATCCGCGTCGAGCCGGTGTAAACTCCCTCGGAATGGGCGGCACCAACGCTCATGTGGTGCTGGAAGAGGCTCCGGCAAAGCCGCCGTCTGGAGAGTCCAGGCCTTATCAGATGTTGGTCTTATCGGCCAAGACCGATTCCGCGCTCGAACGGATGACGGAGAATCTGGCCGATTATTTGCACTTGCATCCGGAAGTCAACCTGGCGGATGTGGCTTTCACCCTCCAGTTCGGTCGCCGAGCCTTCAATCATCGTCGGGTCGTGGTATGTCAGGGCCACGACCAGGCAATCAAAGCTCTGCGTGGGCTCAATCACGAACAAGCATGGAGCAGAATCGAGAGTAGTAGAAAGCGGCCGGTCGTCATGATGTTTCCCGGGCTAGGTGAACATTACGTAAATATGGCCGGAGGGTTGTATCAGGCCGAACCGGTCTTTCGCTCCGAAGTGGACAATTGTTTCGAGCAACTGAAATCCAGACAGGGGCTGGATTTGAAAGCCTTGCTCTTTGGGGGACAAGGAGTGAGTGATGAGAGCGGAGGACTGGATTTGCGGAGCATGTTGCGAAGAGGGACTGCATCAGCAGTGAGGGTGGAGACGGAACTGAATCGGACGGAGGTGGCTCAACCGGCGGTTTTCGTGATCGGGTATGCGCTGGCGAAGTGGCTGATGAAGTTGGGAGTGAGGCCGCAGGCGATGATCGGGCATAGCCTTGGGGAGTATGTGGCGGCGTGCGTGGCGGGAGTCTTCTCGTTGTCCGACGGACTCCGGCTGGTCTCGGAGCGAGCGCGTCTGATCGAGGAGTTGCCGTGTGGAGTGATGCTGGCGGTAGGGATGAGTGAGGAAGAGGTGGAGCCGTATCTGAGGTCTGGTGTGTCGTTGGGGGCGGTCAATGGGCCGCGGATGTGTGTGCTGTCGGGAGTGGAGGCGGAGATGGAGAGGGTGGAGCGAAAGTTGGTAGAGAGTGAAGTGGCGGTGAGGCGGTTGCCGACGCGCCATGCCTTCCATTCGGAGCAGATGAGAGAGATTGCGGAGCCGTTTCGGAGGCTGTTGAGGGAGGTGGAGTTGAGGGGGCCTGAGATTCCCTATGTGTCGAATGTGACGGGGAAGTGGATCAGTGATGAAGAGGCGAGGTCGGGCGCATACTGGGAGAGGCATCTGTGCGAGACGGTGAGATTCGGTGATGGGTTGAGTGAGCTCTTGTCGTCGGGAGAGCGGATGATGGTAGAGGTGGGTCCTGGCCAGAGCTTGAGTTCGTTTGTGAGATTGCACCCTGAGTGCGGTGCGGAGCAGGCGGGTCTGGTGGTGGGGAGTTTGAGGGCGGAGTCGGAGCGAGTGTCGGACGAGTGGCACTGGAAGAAGTTGATGGGGAAGCTGTGGCTGTCGGGAGTGGAGTTGAATTGGAAGGGGCTATACGAGGGAGAGAGGAGAGCGCGTGTGGCGTTGCCGACCTATCCATTCGAACGTCAGAGGTATTGGATCGAGGCGTCGGTAGAGGAGCCTGGGAGAGTGGAGCGAGAGGGAGTCGTGAGTAAAAAGGCGGAGGTGGATGAGTGGTTTTACCGGTTGGGATGGAGAGAGGGAGAGTTGCCGGGGTGGAGCGAGGGTGAAGTGGGGAGCGTCGGAGAGGGCGTCTGGCTGGTCTTTCTTGACGATGAGGAAGAGGGAGCGGGGCTGATGAGTCGTCTGAAGAAGAGAGTGAGTGAGGTCGTGAGTGTGAGGAGAGGAGAGAGCTTCGCCAGGTTGAGTGAGAGGGAGTATGTGATCGATGGGAGAGAGAGCGAAGACTACGTGAGGTTGATTGAGGAACTGAGTCGCGATGGGAAGAGTCCGAGAGAGATCGTGCATTTGTGGAATGTGGGGAGGGAGCGAGGAGGTGAGAGTGAAAGCGAGCGGTTCGAGATGGAGCAGGAGCGAGGATTCTATAGTTTGATCTATCTGGCGCGAGCGCTGGAGAAGCAGGAGGAGCCGGCCGAGATTCAGCTCACGGTGATCTCGAGCGGGGTGCAGAGTGTGACAGGGAGAGAGCGGTTGTGTCCTGGGAGGGCGACGATGCTGGGCCCGTGCAAGGTGATCCCGCAAGAGTATCTGACACTGCGATGCCGGAGTGTGGACTTGAGCGATGAAGAGAAGGAGAAGGATGTCGAGGGGGGATTATGGGATCGTGTGATGGAGGAATGTTTGAAGAGGTCAACCGATGCGGTGGTCGCCTATCGTGAAGGGAAGAGATGGGTGCAGAGTGTAGAGCCGATCAGAGATGAAGAGATGGGAGAGGGAGAGGAGAGATTGAGAGAGGGAGGTGTGTATCTGATCACTGGCGGATTGGGAGAGATCGGCATGACGTTGGCGGAATATCTAGGGAAGAGAGTGCGAGCGAAATTGGTGTTGACGGGGCGGTCGGCGTTTCCCGCGAGAGAGAGTTGGGATCAATGGGTAGAGAGATATGGAACGGAGGATGAGGTGAGCGTGAAGATCCTGAAGCTGAAGGAGCTGGAGGAGCAAGGGGCGGAGGCGCTGGTGGTGAGTGCGGACGCTGGAGACGAAGAGCAGATGAGGAGAGCGCTGGAAATGGCGGAGGAGAGATTCGGAGAGCTGACGGGAGTGATCCATGGAGCAGGAATTGTGTCGCCGGATGCGTTTGTGGCGATGCGCAACCTGAGCCGGTCGGAATGCGAACGCCACTTCCATCCGAAGGTGAGGGGAGCACAGGTGATCGAGAGGCTGCTGCGTGGAAGAAAGCTCGACTTTTGTCTACTCCTTTCTTCTCTATCGTCACTCTGGGGGGGCCTTGGATCTGTCGCATACACAGCGGCGTGTATTTTCCTGGACCGCATGGCTCAGCAACCACAGCTTCCCGGTAACGTTCCCTGGCTAAGCGTCAACCTTGACGCCTGGCAATCCCTGCGGAAAGAGGACAGGCTCTCGAATTCGAGAATTGGCGCCGCGGCTCTCGGAATAGCGCCGGCAGAGGGCATGCAAGTCTTCCACCGCATCTTCAATACAAATCTGGGGAGCCAGGTTGTGGTCTCAAGCGCGGATCTCCAAGCGCGAATTGATCAATGGTCCCAGCTCGAATCTCCGCGCACGGCCAGGCGAACGACACATCCGCGCCCGATATTGGGGACAGCATACGTCGAGCCAGGCAATGAGATGGAGAGCCGGATCACGGAGATTTGGCAAGATTTGCTGGGCCTCGATCAGGTGGGAGTGGAAGATAATTTCTTTGAGCTGGGGGGGCATTCCCTTTTGGCCACTCAACTCTTTTCTCGGCTGCGCGCGGAATTTGACGTGGAAATTTCGGTGCGAAATATCTTTGAGATGGTTACTGTCACTCGCCAGGCAGAATTGATCGCCACGATTCGTTGGGCAACCCAGGCGACAGATTTGTTGACTCCTTCAGAGACGCCGCTGGGAGCCATGATTGAAGGCGAATTGTAATTAGTGAAAGTAGCGACGGGACGCGGCGGCAGCCCGGCCGTAAGGGAGGGCGCAGCCACCGCAGTTTATACCCTCCCTCACGGCCGGGCTGCCGGCCACTGGCTGCAAGTCTCGTTCATCCAACTGCAATCCGCTCTATCCAAAAAACTCTATGACAACGTTTGAATTCTTATCTTATTTACGCAAGCTGGGGGTGAAAGTTTGGTCCGACGCCGGCAAGCTACGCTACCAGGCTCCCGAAGGCGCCTTCTCACCGTCATTACGGGCGGAGTTGGTGCAGCGCAAATTCGAAATCCTGCAGGTCTTGAACGAATTAAGAGCAAGCGCCGAGCCGACTCCTCCTCCGATACAAACGATTGCCCGTAATGCTGAACTACCTCTCTCCTTTTCGCAGCAGCGGATGTGGTTTCTAGATCAATTGGAGCCAGGCAATGCTATCTACAACGAGGCTCCCGCGTTGCGTTTGCGGGGGCGCCTCGACATCTCCGTGATGGAGCGGGCGCTCAGTGAGATCGTGCGGCGCCACGAAGCGGTGCGCACCGTCTTTCCCGCCATTGAAGGGCGCCCGAGACAGGAGATCCGGCCGGCTTATGCCGTGAGCTTTCCGATAGATGACCTCAGCGAATTGCCGGAGAATGAGCGCCAGCTTGAGCTCTATCGGTTGATAAAGGCCGAAGCGCAACACTCTTTCGATTTGGAGAGAGGGCCGTTGATGACGGGCCGGTTTTTGCGCGTAGGTGCGGATGAACATGTCATGACGCTGACGATCCATCACATCATTACTGATGGTTGGTCGCACGGGGTCATGCTCCGCGAACTCGGAGCTCTCTATCGGGCATTTGCCGCCGGCAGACCATCACCGCTTCCCAGACTCTCGATCCAATACGCCGATTATGCGTACTGGCAACGACAGTGGATGAATGGAGAGGTCTTGGAGTCACATCTCAGTTATTGGAGGCGGCAGTTGGCCGGCGGATTAGAGGCCCAGGAATTGCCGACCGATCGGCCACGTCCTACGGCGCAGCGATTCAAGGGGGTGCGTCAGAGACTGCCGCTGAGGCCGGAGTTGAAGCTGGAACTCGAAAAACTGAGCCGGGAACAAGGTGTGACGCTCTTTATGACCTTGCTGACGGCCTTCAAAACCTTGCTGCATCGTTATACAGGACAGACGGAGATTACCGTCGGTTCACCGGTCGCCAACCGGCCGCGTCCGGAGGTTGAGGAGTTGATCGGCTTTTTCGTCAATACATTGGTCCTGCGGACAGACCTCTCGGATAATCCGACTTTTCCGGAATCACTCTCGCGAGTAAAAAAGGTTGCGGTGGATGCCTTCGCTCACCAGGATTTGCCGTTTGAGAAGCTGGTTGAGGCGCTGCATCCGGAGCGCGATTTAAGCCGGACGCCGCTGTTTCAAGTCATGTTCCAACTCGAGGCTGAAGTACTTCCCGCACTGGAATTGGATGACCTAGAGTTGAGTCTGATAGAGATTGACCCGGAGGTGGCGAAGTTCGACTTAACTTTATTGCTGAGAGACACGGCGCAGGGGCTTCAGGCATGGATTGAATACAACACGGACCTCTTTGACCAATGGAGAATCGAGCGAATGGCGGAGCATTTCCGGACGTTGCTCGAATCCGTGGTAGCCGATCCGGAGCGGAGAATCCATGAGATTGAATTGATGAGCGCGAAGGAACGGGAGCAGATACTAATTGACTGGAATCATACCGCATTACGTTCCGCTTCGAATAGTTGTATTCATCAGTTATTTGAGGCGCAGGTTGCGCAGACTCCGGATGCCGTCGCGATCCATTTCGGCGATTATCAATTGAGTTTCCATGAGTTCAATGCGCGGGCCAATCAGATGGCGTACGGGTTGCGAAAGCTGGGAGTCGGCCCTGAGCAGGTGGTCGGTATCTGTACTGAACGGTCAGTGGAGATGCTGGTCGGCGTCTTGGGAATCCTGAAGGCTGGTGGAGCCTATCTGCCCTTAGACTTGGCGTACCCACTGGAGAGATTGTTATTCATCCTGAAGGACAGTGGAGTCGATGTGCTGATGACCCAAAAGCACCTCATCACTCTGTTCTCCCAGTACGAAGGATTGTCCGTGTGCCTTGATGAAGTTGGCGGGTGGGGGGCGGAAGAGTGCCGAGTGAATCCCCAGACGGAGATGGATTGGGAATGCCTCGCTTACGTGATTTACACTTCCGGTTCCACCGGCAAGCCCAAGGGCGTGGCGATGGTCCATCGTGCGCTGATCAACCTGATCGAATGGCAGCTCGATCATCCACTCTTCTCGCCGCCCCTGCGGACTCTGCAATTCTCTTCCCCGAGCTTTGATGTCTCCTTTCAAGAATACTTTGCCACCTGGTGCGCCGGAGGCTGCCTGGTCATGATCGATGAGGAGAGACATCGTGATCCAGTCAGGTTGTGGGAAGTGCTCCGTGAAGAGGCGATTGAGAGGCTCTTTTTGCCCTTCGTCGCATTACAGCAGTTGGCCGAAGCCGCCGATCCGGGCAAGACGGCCAGGATCAGTTTGCGCCGAATCATCACCGCCGGAGAATCGTTGAGACTCTCGCCGCCGATCGAAAAGATGTTCGGGCAGTTGAAAGATTGCGTTCTGGAGAATCAATACGGCCCGACTGAGAGCCATGTGGTGACCTCCTATAGCCTGCCGCTGGGTGTCGACCAGTGGGTTAAGAAACTGCCTCCGATCGGACGCCCCATCAACAACACGCAGATCTACATTCTGGACCGCTGGCTGGTTCCGGCGCCGGTGGGAGTGATTGGCGATCTCTATTTGGGCGGAGATGCGCTCGCACGCGGTTATCTCAATCGACCGGCGCAGACGATGGAAAGGTTTATTCCTGATCCCTTCAGCAGCCGGCCCGGCGCACGGCTCTATCTGACTGGTGACAGCGCCCGCTATCAACCGGATGGGAACATCGAATTTCTGGGGCGCAGCGACGGCCAGGTGAAGGTGCGAGGGTATCGGATCGAACTGGGCGAAATTGAGGCCGTTTTAGGTGGAGTTCCGGGAGTGCGTGAATGCGCGGTGACCGCTCGGACGGATGAGACGGGGAACGGGTATTTGGCAGGGTACCTGGTGTGTGACGAGGGAGAAGCGTCCTCGGTCAATGAGTTGCGGCGATTTCTCCAGCAGGAGTTGCCCGATTACATGGTTCCATCGAGGTTCGTCTATCTGGCGCGCCTGCCGTTAACGCCGAGCGGGAAAGTCGACCGTCGTGCGTTGCCTGCGGGGGAGCGGGGCCTTGTGCATGAAAATCTCCACGT
>Ga0081539_10005102_pt1 | contig 13749 bp, 13 predicted proteins | sample TabmetS4T2R2_FD_71023 | JGI IMG/M metagenome (GOLD analysis project Ga0081539, IMG submission 71023) | Tabebuia heterophylla rhizosphere microbial communities from the University of Puerto Rico - S4T2R2 | ecosystem: Host-associated > Plants > Roots > Rhizosphere ...
AACGGCGCGGGGATGCTTCTGGGCCAGACGCCTCGGCGGGCCGCTTTCTGCCAGGACGACGGCCAACCGCCGATGCTCCACCACCACCTTCGGGGGCGGATCGACGATCGCCGTGGGTGCAAACGGGTCATATGGTGAGGAATCGACGGTTCCTGTGCATTCTTGTACCGGCGTTCCGCAGTTCGTGGGCACACGAGCGTGATCCGTTCCGGGTTTGTGCTGGTAGCGGGGCTATGGCCGGCGAGAATCGGGTCGGCGGGGCCGAAAGTGTGGTAACACGACTGGGATGTTTTCCCTTGTCTGGGTAGGTATTACGTGGTTGGCTCGTGGTCATGTATCTGCGGTTCACGTCGCGGACCAACACGGACGGCAGCGTGGTCCGGTATGTGGCCCTGGCGCACAACCGGCGGGTGGACGGGCGTACCAAGCCCGACGTCCTGATGAACCTCGGCCGCGCCGACCGGGTTGACGTCGACGGGCTGCGCCGGCTGGCCGCCTCGATCAACCGGCATTACGGCGACCTCGACCCGCTGGGCGACGCCGCGGACGCTGGCCTGATGGCCGGGACGGCGCCGCTGGAGGTCATCGACGCCCGCCCGGTCGGGGCGACCTGGCTGCTCGACGGGCTGTGGCGGCGGCTCGAGGTCGCCGCGGCAGTCCGCGCGGCCACGGACGGGCGGCGGTTCACCACGAACATGGAACGGGTGCTGTTCGCCCTGGTCGCCAACCGGGCGGTCACGCCGATGAGCAAGCTGTCCGCCGCCGAGTGGGTCCGTGAGGACGCGCTGATCGCCGGGCTGCCCGGGATGGACGAGGACCAGGCCTACCGGGCTATGGATCTGCTGGTCGACGCGGACACGGCCGGGCGGGTGCAGGAGGCGGTGTTCTTCGCCGTGGCGAACCTGCTCAACCTCGAGGTCGATCTGCTGTTCTTCGATACCACCTCGACGTACTTCGAACGTGACACCGAAGACTCAGGCGACGACGCCTTCCGCCGGTACGGGCACTCCAAGGACCACCGCGGTGACCTACCGCAGATCGTCATCGGGCTCGCCGTGACCAAGGAAGGCATCCCGGTGCGGTGCTGGTGCTGGCCCGGCAACAGCAACGACCAGCAGGTCCTGTCCGAGGTCAGGGACGATCTGCGGGACTGGAAGCTGGGCCGGGTGATCACCGTGGTCGACCGCGGCTTCTCTAGCGCGGACAACCTGGCCTACCTGCGCCGCGCCGGCGGGCACTACATCGCCGGGATGCGGATGCGCGACGGCAACCCGCTAGTCGAGCAGGTGCTGTCCCGGCAGGGCCGCTACCAGCAGGTCCGCGACAACCTACGGGTCAAGGAAGTCACCATCGACGGCCAGGACGCTCGGTTCGTCATCTGCCACAACCCCGAACAGGCCGACCGTGACGCCCGGCAGCGCGACGACGCCATCGCCCGCATCGAGGCCGAGCTGAGCCGCATCGCCGAGCAGCGGGCCCGCGACGCGAAGCGCCCGCGTGCGGACAAGACAAGGACGCGCAACGAGGCCGCGCACGTGCGCGCCGAGTGCGCGCTGCGGGACCACCCCACCCTCGGCCGCTGGCTGACCCAGCTGCCGACCGGCCGGTTGAAGGTCAACAAGGCCAAGACCCGGGCGGAGCAGCGCCTGGACGGCAAGTACCTGATCGCCACCTCCGACCCGCAGATCAGCGCCGAGGACGTCGCCCTGGGCTACAAGAACCTCCTCGAGGCCGAACGCGGCTTCCGCGACCTCAAATCCACCCTGCTGCTGCGGCCGGTGTTCCACCGCCTCGAGCACCGCATCCGCGCCCACGTGCTGATCTGCTGGCTGGCCCTGCTACTGACCCGCGTCGCGGAACGCGGCAGCGGCCAAACCTGGCGAAACATCAACCGGCAACTCGGGCGAATAACCCAGGTGACCCTGGCCGGCCCGGCCGGCACCGTCGTGCAGACCACCCCACTCAAGCCCGAACAGAAGGCCATCTACCAGGCACTTTCCATCCAGCCACCGCCCCGGGTCACCACCTTCGACCCCGCATAACCACCATCGACGAGCCGGTCGAGGGCGTGGACACACGACCCCACCTCGACCTATGTCGATATCCCCTGCTCAACTCCCCGATTCGCATGATCGTTTAACCACGAACTGCGGAACCCCGGTTGTAGAGCTATGGCCGTATCTCGACCACGGCTATTCAAGGTCCACAACGAGGCCCAGACAAATCCTCTTCTGCGGATCGGCCGAGTCGTGGCGCGATCTGCACCTCTCTGGAGCGCAGGATGCCGCGAGAGGACGAAACTCGGGTCGCCTGGAAAGTACAAGATCGGCGCTGAGATCGGATCCGATGTGACGCGTCTGGTCGGCTCCTCCGCTGCATGGGTGTGTCACCCCTAGAGAAACGCGGCTGAGCCGTGGACCCCGCGTCACCGCGAACGGACACGCCGCGACATAAAGAACGGCGCCCGCGCTGGGCGCCGCTCTTTGCCCGTCCAGACCGGGTTATCAAGCGTGCACCTGGGTCGTTGTCGACAGTCCTGCCGCGTCGAGCCGAAGCCGTCCGCTGAGGTCCCGTCGCAACGTGCCTGCCGTGGCTGATCGCGCGTGGGTTCCCGGTGGCCGTGCACGGAACCCGATCTCTCCGGTCCCGCTCATTCTTTCTACGCTCTTCGTTCCTTGATCGGAATGGGTCCGCGGCGCAAATTTGGACTTACCGTGATCAGTCAGACGCTTTATCATGTTGACGTGTGATGAGGCGGGCCACGTCGGGACTGTGGGCGCGGTTGTCGGACGCACTCACCTCCGACGCCGGCACAACTTCTAAGCAGGCGGAATCGTGCCACCAAGGCATTGCGCCGTACACGCTCTAAAAGCGTATAAAGGATGATGGACGGGCATGCCGGTCGAAATCGGCGCATGAACGGCGGGCGTCGGCACGGCGTTTGGACCGCCATGTGGCTGCGTACCGAAATGTTTTATGCAGCCGCGGCGCGGTCGCGGCGATGCCGGCCGTAGATAGCGATGCCGATCGCCACTCCCACGCCAACGCTGAGCGCGGCCGCCGTGATCGGCACCGCCGGGCGGTCACGGAGCCTCTTGCCGAGCGGCACGGGGTGGCGGAACTCGAGGATCGGCCACGAGTTCTCGATCGCAACCTTACGGAGCGTACGGCTCGGGTTGACCGCGCTGGGGTGACCGACCGCCTCCAGCAGCGGCAGGTCGCTGCTGGAATCCGAGTAGGCGAAGCACGCTGCCAGGTCGTAGCCCCGCTGGGCGGCCAACTCGCGTACCCCCTCCGCCTTGCTTTCGCCCGCCGCGTAGAACTCGACCGCGCCGCTGTACCGTCCCTCGACGATGCTCATCCGAGTCGCGATCACGTCGGTCACGCCCAGCAGGGCGGCGATCGGGCGAACGATCTCGTCGCCGGAGGCGGAGACGAGCACGACATCCCGCCCGGCACCTTGATGTTCGCCGATCAGCGCTGCGGCCTCGGCATAGACGTACGGGTTGATCAGCTCTTCCAGCGCCTCAGCCACGATCTGCCGGACCTGTTCCACCTTCCAGCCCTTGCAGAGGGCGGCCAAATAGTCGCGGGTCCGCGCCATGGTCTGCTCGTCGGTGCCGCCCAGTCTGAACATGAACTGGGCATAGGCCGACTTGACGACGTCGCGCCGGCTGATCAGCCCGTCACGATAGAAGGGCCGTCCGAATGCCAGTGCGCTGGACTTGGCGATGACGGTCTTGTCGAGGTCGAAGAAGGCGGCGCTCAAGCCCACGGGCCGAAAGTCTAGTCGCTCGGCGCCGTCCGACGGGCGTCCGCAACGCGCGCCGACCGGTTTCGATGGCGTCCTGCCGCCGGCCTGGCGACGGCCGGAAAGGCCAAGATCGTCGCACTGTGTCACCTCAGGTACTCGACGGTGCCGCCCTCTTCAGGCATGCTGATGGTGCGACCGGTATTCACGTTGCTCGGTGTCATCAGCGTGACCGATAGGCGTCGTTACTGGCGCACCCCTCACAGAAACCCTCGGTGGTTACGCCCCCCGCGATCACCGAGTCGATTCGGCTCGACCCCCCCTGGAGCCGAATCTTGGACGACCCTCGTCTCCCCAGACGGGGGTCGTCTCATCTCGGATAGCTTTGTGGCCTCGACAAATGAGGCTTCCGCCAATACCGCGTCGGCCCATGATGATGATCGACGTCAATGTCCCCTTCGTCGGTGCACCTAGAGACGTGGCAGCTCGTCAACGTCCTGGTGCAGCCGATGCCATCGTCTCAGATCGCGAGGTCCGAAGAGGGTTCGCGTGTTGCGCCCGCCTCGGCGTCCATGCCGAACAGCTCGCAAAGACCGGTCACGCTCAGGACCCGGCAGAAGCCGTCGGTCGGGTTGATCACCATGAACCGGCTTGATCGCTCGGCGGCGGCACGATAACCCTCGATCAGCGCGCCGAGACCGGTGGAGTCGATGAAGGTGGCGTTCTCGAGATCGATTCTCAGGATCGGCGGCGACCACTCGGTGACCGCGTCCCGGATGGCCTGAGCCACTTCGTCGGCGTTGGTGAAGTCGATCTCTCCGAGCAGAGTCACGACGACCCCGCCGTCCTCGGCGAGGGCGGTCTGAATCGGGTTCTCCATGCCTACTCCATCGGTCCGTGTCGGCGGCAACATACCCAACGTCGGTCGACTTCACTCCTTCCGAGTCTGTTGCCGCGGTCAAGCGTCTCGAGAGTTTACGTCCGATCCGACGGCGTTTGGTATGTCAGCGGTAGCAGATCAGCCCGACGGAGTAGCAGTTATCCACACGTCGTCCGGTTATCCACAGGAGGGCGGTCATCGCTAACCGGCGCATCCCGTGAACCGCGACGGTGTGTGGGCATCAGCCGCCCGAAACCTCGCTGGAGGCCAACCGCGATGCCCACCCGCCCACTGGTGATCACCGCCGATCCCGACCTGCTGGACGACCTCCTGCGCTTGGCCGCCGCCGGCGGCACGGACGTGGACGTCGCATCCGATCCACCCGCGGCCCGTGCCAGATATCGTGCCGCGTCCCTGGTGATGATCGGCGCCGATCAGGCCGCGGCGTGTCTTCGCGGCCGTTTGCCGCGACGCCCGCAAGTCGTGGTCGTCGGCCACACCCCGGCGGTTGAGCAGGTGTGGGAGGTCGCGGAACAACTCGGTGCCGAGCATGTGGCGACGCTGCCGACCGCCGAGCCCTGGGTGGTGGATCGCTTCGCTGACCGTCCGTCACTCGCCACACCGGGCCGGGTGCTCGCCGTGATCGGTGGTCGGGGCGGCGCCGGAGCCAGCATCCTGGCCGGCGGGCTGGCCGTCACTGCGGTTGGCGTCGGCCTGCGCACGCTGCTCGTGGACGCCGATCCGCTCGGCGGCGGTCTGGACCTGGTGCTCGGCTGGGAGCAGGTCGACGGTCTGCGCTGGGAGTCGCTAGCCGACGCGGGCGGCCGGGTCGACCCGCCTGCCCTGCTCGGCGCCCTGCCTCAACGGGGCGATTTGGTGCTGCTGTCGTTCGCCCGTGACGAACTGCTAGCGGTGCCCGGGGAGGCGATGATCGCGACGCTGGACGCGGCTCGGCGCGGGCGCGACCTGGTCGTCCTCGACCTGCCACGTCAGCTGGACGAAGCGGCGACGCTGGCCTTGCAGGCCGCCGACCGGGTTCTGCTCGTGGTGCCGGCCGAGCTGCGCGCCACGGCGGCGGCGGCACGGATCGCGGCCGCCGTCTCGACGCACTGCGAGAACGTGTCGGTGGTCGTACGGGGACCGGCGCCAGGCAAGCTGCGCGCGCGGGAAGTGGCCGCGGCACTGGGGTTGCCGTTGGCCGGTTCGCTGCGGCCGGAACCGGCGATGTGCCGAGCGTTGGAACGCGGGGAGCCGCCGGCCCGGGACGGGCGGGGAGCGCTCGCCGAGCTGTGCAAGCGGCTGATCGCCGAGCTGACCGCCGGACGGGCCGGCGAGGCCGCGTGATGACCGGAGCATCCGCCTTTCCGTCGACCCGGATCGCCGGGCGGGTTCGGGAGCAGTTCGCGGTCGATCGCGTCGAACCCACCCCGGCTGCCGTTGTCGCTGCGGTTCGACGCCAGCCGGCCGCCGCCGTCCTGGGCGACACGAACGTCTTGCGGGTCGCTGACCGGGTGCGCGACCAGTTGGTCGGCGCCGGTCCGCTGGCCCCGCTACTCGCCGACCCGGCCGTGACGGACGTACTGGTCAACGGCGTGCAGGTCTGGGTGGACCGGGGCGCGGGATTGGAGCGGGCGGCGGTGCGCATCGGCGATGCCGACGACGTCCGACGGCTCGCCCAGCGGCTCGCCGCCGCCTGTGGCCGCCGGCTGGACGACGGCCGGCCTTTCGCTGATGCCCGGCTGCCAGACGGCACCCGCCTGCATGCCGTCCTGCCGCCCGTGGCGACCACCGGGCCGTACCTCTCGCTGCGCACCTTCCGCCAACGCCCCTTCACCCTTGACGACCTGGTCGACCGGGGCACGGTGCCGCCGACGGTGGCTCCGGTCCTGACCGCCGTGGTCGCCGCCCGCCTGGCGTACCTGGTCACCGGTGGCACGGGCAGCGGAAAGACGACCCTCCTGGGCACCCTCCTGGGGCTGACCCCGCCCACCGAGCGGATCGTGCTGGTGGAGGACGCCGCCGAACTTCGACCGGTACACCCGCACGTGGTGGCACTACAGGCCCGGACCATGAACGTCGAGGGCGCCGGCGAAATCGGCCTCACCGACCTGGTCCGCCAGGCCCTCCGGATGCGCCCCGACCGCCTGGTCGTGGGCGAGTGCCGTGGTGCCGAAATCGTGGACCTGCTGGGCGCCCTGAACACCGGCCACGACGGTGGTGCGGGGACCCTGCATGCCAATACGGCGGGCGACGTACCGGCCCGGCTGGAGGCACTCGGCTTGCTCGGCGGGCTGCCGCGGGCCGCACTGCACGCGCAGGTGCTGGCCGCCCTGCAGGTGATCCTTCAGGTCCGGCGTACCGGCGAGGGCCGCGTGCTGGAGTCCGTGGGCGTGCTGTTGGCATCCGGGCGTGAGCGGCTGGCCACGGTGGTTCCGGCGTGGCAGCGCAGTCGGGGTCCGGGGCCCGCGGCCCAGGCGCTGGCGCAGATGATCGCCGGCCGGGGACACGCAGTACCGGCGATCCTGAACGTTCCGGCCGCGCCCCCCGAGTTGACCGAGAGCCGGAGCACCTCGTGAGCTCGTGGTGGTTGGCGGCGGCCTGCCTGCTGGTCGGTGCGACGGTGATGGCGGTCTGGCCGAGCGGCACGAATCTGCACAGACTGGATGGTCCATCGCCGGCCCGTCCTGCCGCCCCGGCCCCGCTGCTAAGTGTGGCAGCCGTATGGGGCGGGGTCGAAGAGCTCGCGGCCCGCAGGCCAGGTCGCCTGACCGCCCTGGCCGCCGCGGCGGCCGCCGGAATCGGTTGGATTCTGGGCGGTCCGGTGGCCGCGGTGATCGGCGCGGCCTATGTGGCGCTGGCGGTCCGAGCACTCGTGCGTCGCTCCCGCCGGCGCCGGACTGCCGTCATCCGGGGCCGCCGCCTCGACGATCTGTGTGCACTCGCCGCGAACCTCAGGGCCGGCCTCCCGCCGGTGGAGGTCACCGGCGCGGTGACCCGCCGGCCTGGGGTTGTGGCCGGTGGGGGAGCGGCCTCCTCGATCGGTCGTGATGCCGGCGATGCGGATCTGCGGATCGCCGAATTGACCGCAGCCGTCTGGCGGCTCGCCGAGCGCACCGGCGCGCCGGCCGCCGATCTCGTCGAGCGGATCGAGGCTGATGCCCGGACCGCCGACCGGGCAATGACCTCCGCCGCCGCGCAGGCCGCCGGAGCCCAGGCCACTGCTCTACTCCTTGCCGCGCTGCCACTCGGCGGCATCGCGCTGGGAGGCAGTATCGGCGTGGACCCCGTACAGGTCTTACTGCACACCACGCTCGGCGCGGCTTGTGCGATCGTCGCGGTGCTACTCCAATGCGCCGGTCTCCTCTGGTCCGAACGCCTCACGTCCGGGCCGGCTCGATGAAGGATTCAGTCTGCAGCTACCGACCGGCGACGACCCTGACCTGTGGCGCGGCGGGATTCCTGCGCGCTGGTGGCCCGTCAGAGGTTCCCTTCCGAATCTGCTGCGTGGCCGCCATCATCCGCGCGGAGCGAACACCCTCCTCGGCCATGTCGCCCGTACCGTTCCTCTGTGCCGGCGCCGGTCTCCCCAGGTTTGGCAACGCCTCGCCGGCCGAAGGCGCACCGGCCTTCGCCGCGTGCGCCTCCGAGCAGATATCATGATCATCTCTGCTTGTTCATCGTCTCCGCCCTCCGGGCGGGCACCATGATCGTCGTGCACGCCGGTGTCGTGGCCGCCAGCCTGCTCGCCCTGCAAGCCGGCCGCGGTACCGGCGCGGGCAAGCGGCTGGCCCGGCTCCGCGGGACCGAGACGCCGGGGAAGGGCCGTGATCCGCGGTACCTCGTCGCCTCCGCGATCGGCGTTGCCGTGGCCGGACTCGCGGGACGGTGGTGGGGCGTACCGGTCGGGTTGGTCGTCGGTGTCACGATCGAGCGTTTCCTGCGCCGGCAAGAGCCCGCCCACGTGCGGAAAGCCCGCGCCCGAGCCGTTGCCGACCTGCCTCTTTGCGCGGACCTTCTGGCCGCGGCGCTCAAGGCCGGCGCCCCCATCGACCGAGCCGTCTTTGCGGTGGCCGACGCGCTGGGTGGCCCGTTGGGCGAGCGCCTCGAACGAACCGCCCGGTCACTGCGACTCGGCGCCGAACCGGCCGAGGCGTGGGCCCACCTGTCCGGCGTGACCGGTGCCGAGCGGCTCGTCGCGGCGGCGATCCGCTCGAGTGCCAGTGGCGGTGCGATGTCGGGCGCGCTCACCCGGCTCGCCGACGATCTGCGGGTCGACCGGGCGGTGGCCGCCGAGGCGAGTGCGCGGCGTGCCGGCGTACTGATCGTGCTGCCCCTCGGTTTGTGTTTCTTGCCGGCCTTCGTGCTCGCCGGTCTGGTGCCGGTGCTGGTCGCCGTGCTTGGCGACGTCCTGTAGGAACCCCACGGAAGGAGATCAAATGCGCAGACTGAGGGCCCGCTTCGCGCAACTGCGTGGCGAGGCCGCGGATGCGGGGATGGGTACGGCCGAGTACGCCGTCGGGACGCTTGCCGCGGTCGCATTCGCCGGCGTGCTGTTCAAGGTGGTCACCAGTGCCAAGGTGCAGGCCGCATTGTCCGGGATCATCGAGAGGGCGCTGAATTGAGCGGGCGCCGGCGGCCCGGCCGTGACCGGGGTGCGTTCACCGCCGAACTCGCCGCCGGGCTGCCGGCGCTCATGCTCCTGCTCTTCGCCGGGATCACGGCGGTGGGCGCGGTGGCCACGAAGGCGCAGTGTGTCGCTGCCGCCCGGGAGGGTGCGCTCGCTGCCGCCCGTGGTGAATCCGGCGAGCTGGCGGCGGCCCGGATAGCGCCGGGCGGCGCGGAGATCGACTTGGCACGAGACGCCGAGACGGTGACGGTGGTAGTGCGCGCACCGATCCGGATGTTGGACGGCCGGATCCCGGTGATCACAGTGGAATCGACCGCGGTGGCGGCCCGGGAGCCGGCGCCATGAGGGATCGCGGTGCGGCGTCGATCTTCGTACTGGCGATCGGGCTGACGTTGCTCGCCGCGGGCATGGCCGGTGCGGCCGTGGGTGCCGCCCGGGTCGCACGCCACGAAGCCCGGACCGCCGCGGATCTCGGCGCGCTGGCCGGCGCACAGCGGGCCGTTGACGGTCCGCCGACCGCATGCGCGGAGGCGTCGCGGTTCGTCGTGGCCAACGGCGCGCTGATGACGTCGTGCGACGTCCGCGGGCTGGAGGTCGTGATCTTTGTGGAGGTGCCGACGACTTTGCTGCCGGGGCTGAACCGACGCGCTCGGGCGGGCGCCCGGGCCGGGCCGGTCTACCCGATTCTCGAATGAAGGGCCACGCTCGACGTGTGTGGCCGGAAGTGCAGGCGCCGAAGGAGATCGACCGAGAGCGGCACGATGGGCGTCACGGGAAGCACTCTGTCCCCGGTATGCCGGGAACCTCAAACGGGTACGACGGAGGGTGCCACGCATCGCCGGATGACCGACGGTGGTTAGATCTGCAGGGTAGATCGGCTGAGGAGGAACGATGGAGCTGTCGCTGGCGACCCGCACCGTCGCCGAGCACACGGTGCTGGAGGTCGGCGGCGAGGTCGACGTGTACACCGCTCCGAGGCTGCGTGAACGTCTGGTCGAGCTGGTCGACGGCGGGGCCCGCAACGTCGTGGTGGATCTGGGCCGGGTGGACTTCCTTGATTCGACCGGCCTGGGCGTTTTGGTCGGTGCGCTCAAGCGATTGCGCGCGGCGAGCGGAACATTCGGCCTGGTCTGCGCCAAGGAGCCGCTTCTCAAGATTTTCCGGATCACCGCCCTCGACCAGGTGTTCCCGATCTACCCCTCGGTCGATGCGGCCACCGCGGCATCGCCGGACGAACGCGACGGACGCGGTCCTGCGACGTGATGGCCACGGTTCGACTGTCCTTCTCGCCGGCACCGGTGCATGTCCGTACGGCTCGGTTGGTCGGCGTCGCGGTGGCTCGGCGGGCGGGGGTCGCCGAGGAGCTGCTCGACGAGGTCCGCCTGGCGATCGGTGAGGCGTGCACGCGGGCGGTCGCGTTGCATCGGCAGTACGGATTGGCGGACCTGGTCACCGTGGAGATGTCCGACGCGGACTCCTATGCGGTACGCGTGATCGACCATGCCCCCATCGACGCCAGCATCGGTCTGGCCAGACTTCCCCCCGACGAGCTGGCCGACGAGTCCCTCACCGACGAGGCACTCACGACCGGTGTCGGATTCGCCCTGCTGGCCGGATTCGTTGACGACCTCCAGGTGCGTCCCGTGGACAACGGAGCGGGCACCGAGGTCCGTATGGTGTGGCCGGTGAACCGACGCTAGTGGATCGCCGAAATCGAGCCAAGAGCTAGCACAGCGGTGAACATCACCACGACATGGCCGGATCCGGGTGTGACCGCTACCACGGGTGGCCGATACAGTACCCGGGTTAACAGCTACTACTGCTCCTGGTTCCGCGTCCGCGGAACCCTGTCGTCTCTCCCCGTCTGGGGATGCACCCGGTGGTCTCGTCCGCCGCTCGGGTGCTGTCGGTGTTCAGGAGGACATTGATGTCCGAGAAGTCCATAAACCTTGCCGCGGAAAGCGGTGGGGTGTCCCTCAGCAGTTCGAACGTCACGTATGTCATCGTCGCGGTGCTCTTCGCGCTGGTGGCGCTGGGCTTCGCCGCCGCGTTCGTCAAGTCGGTGTTGGCCGCAGGCCGGGGCACCACCAATATGCAGGAGATCTCCGGCGCCGTACAGGAAGGTGCGACGGCTTACCTGTTCCGCCAGTTCAAGACGCTGGCGATCTTCGTCGTCATCGCGGTCGTGCTGCTGTTCCTGTTGCCGGTGCACGCGACCGACAACGAGACGTCCGTCAAGATCGGCCGCTCGTTGTTCTTCGTCGTCGGCGCCACCTTCAGTTCCCTGATCGGCGGCTGGGGCATGGCGCTCGCGACGCGTGCGAACCTGCGCGTAGCGGCGGCGGCCGGCGAATCCGGCGGCCGGGAGAAGGCGATGGCCATCGCGTTCCGTACCGGTGGGGTGGTCGGTTTCCTCACCGTCGGCCTGGGGCTGTTCGGCGCGTCGCTAGTCGTCCTGCTCTACCGGGGCGACGCACCCACCGTGCTCGAGGGCTTCGGCTTCGGCGCGGCGCTGCTCGCCATGTTCATGCGGGTCGGCGGCGGCATCTTCACCAAAGCCGCGGACGTCGGCGCCGACCTGGTCGGCAAGGTCGAGCAGGGCATCCCCGAGGACGACCCGCGCAACGCCGCCACCATCGCCGACAACGTGGGCGACAACGTCGGTGACTGTGCCGGAATGGCGGCCGACCTGTTCGAGTCATACGCGGTGACGCTGGTCGCGGCCCTGATCCTGGGTCAGGTGGCGTTCGGCCAGGACGGGCTGATCTTCCCGCTGATCGTCTCCACGATCGGTGTGGTCATCGCGATCGTCGGTGTGTTCATCACTCGCCTGCGTGCGTCGGACAAGAACGGCCTGACCGCGATCAACCGCGCGTTCTATATCTCCGCCGTCCTCTCCGCGGTGCTCGTGGCGATCGTCAGTTTCATCTACCTGCCGGCCAGCTTCGCGGACTTCGGTACCGACGCCGCCATCGACCCGGGTGTGGTCGGCAGTGGTGCGAACCCGCGCTGGGTGGCCATCGGCGCGGTCGTCATCGGCATCGTGCTGGCCGCCACCATCCAGGCGCTGACCGGCTACTTCACCGAGACCACGCGCCGTCCGGTGCGGGACATCGGTAAGTCGTCGCAGACCGGGCCGGCCACCGTCGTACTGGCCGGTATCAGCGTCGGCCTCGAATCTGCGGTCTACTCCGCGCTGGTGATCGGCGCTGGAGTCTACGGCGCCTTTCTTCTCGGCGGCACGTCGCTGACTCTGTCCCTGTTCGCCGTCGCGCTGGCCGGCACCGGCCTGTTGACCACGGTCGGCGTCATCGTCGCGATGGACACGTTCGGCCCCATCTCGGACAACGCGCAGGGCATCGCCGAGATGTCCGGTGACGTCGACGAGAACGGCGCGCAGATCCTCACCGAGCTGGACGCGGTCGGCAACACCACGAAGGCGATCACCAAGGGCATCGCGATCGCCACCGCAGTACTGGCCGCGACCGCGCTGTTCGGCTCGTACGTGAACACCCTGCGCACGTCGCTCGCCGAGGCCGGCATCACCGCCGAGCGAATCGACGGCCAGGTGCTCAACCTGCTGAACATCGCCAACCCGCGGAACCTGGTCGGCCTGCTCATCGGCGCCGCGGTGGTCTTCCTCTTCTCCGGCCTGGCCATCAACGCCGTGTCCCGGTCGGCGGGCGCCGTCGTGATGGAAGTCCGCCGCCAGTTCCGCGACTTCCCCGGCATCATGGACCGCACCCAGCGGCCCGAGTACGGCCGGGTGGTCGACATCTGCACCCGGGACGCGCAGCGCGAGCTGCTCACCCCCGGCCTGCTGGCGATCATGGCGCCGATCGCGGTGGGCTTCGGCCTGGGCGCGGGCGCACTGGCGTCGTACCTGGCCGGCGCCATCGGAACGGGTACCCTGATGGCGGTCTTCCTGGCCAACTCCGGTGGTTCCTGGGACAACGCGAAGAAGCTCGTCGAGGACGGCAATTACGGCGGCAAGGGCTCTGACGCCCACGCCGCCACGGTCATCGGCGACACGGTCGGCGACCCGTTCAAGGACACCGCCGGTCCGGCCATCAACCCGCTGCTCAAGGTGATGAACCTGGTGTCGCTGTTGATCGCGCCGGCGGTCGTCGCCTTCAGTGTCGGCACCGACCAGAACACCCCGGTGCGGGCGATCCTCGCCGTGGTCGCGGCGCTGATCATCGTCGGCGCGGTGGTCTGGAGCAAGCGCAAGCCCATCTCGATGGGCGAGGACGTTCCGGCCTCTACTGCGGAGCGGGTCAGCGCCTGATCGGTCGGACACGGTCTCGAAGGGGCACCCCGCCAACGCCGGGTGCCCCTTCTTCGTGAAATTCTGTCGGACCCAACCCGTACCCTCCTTGCCATGCGTCCGGCTCGACCGATGATCGTCATCTCTCTCTTGGTCCTGTGCGCGTCCCTGCTCGCCTGCTCGAGCGGGTCCGGCCCGCGCGTGTGGGCCGCCTCGGTGTGCCA
>Ga0081539_10005103_pt1 | contig 13748 bp, 14 predicted proteins | sample TabmetS4T2R2_FD_71023 | JGI IMG/M metagenome (GOLD analysis project Ga0081539, IMG submission 71023) | Tabebuia heterophylla rhizosphere microbial communities from the University of Puerto Rico - S4T2R2 | ecosystem: Host-associated > Plants > Roots > Rhizosphere ...
CCGCCGGGGGCCCCCGCGCTCCAAGTATCACCAATCTTGTTCGTCGAAGTTCTCGAACTGCTTCATGTCCTGGTCGTCATCTGACGACTGGGCGGCAGCCGCCGCGCCGGGGTGGGACAGCACGCTGAGGCTGGTCTGCGGTCCGATCAGCGCCACCAGCTCGATCAGGTCATCGCGCGCGAAGGCAACGCAGCCGCGCGTGGGGGACCAGTCCTCCCGCGCCAAGTGCAGGAAGATGGCGCTGCCCCATTCGCCTTCGGGTGGATCGTCGTTGTAGCCCACTACCACCACGAGATCGTACAGCCCGTCCTCGCGCCACAGCCGCTCGTGGCTCCATTCGTTGGGAATGTGCACCAGCCGGTTGTAGGTGGGTGAGCGCGGGTCGTCGCACCAACCGTCATGCTCGGCAATCGGCCGCGCCGGCAGCCGCACCCTGGGCAGCACCAGCCGGTCGTTGCGGAACAGGATGCGGCGCAACGGGAACGTCCCGGCGGGCGTCGCGGCATCACCCTCCACCTTGTCCTCGCGGATGCCGCCCGCGCCCACGGTACAGCGCCAGCGCCTCTCGCCGAGCGTCGCCCAACCGAGCGAGCTGTCGGCTGAATCGGCCTGCACCATCAGTTGGTCTTCGTCTGACATTGCTCGAAACTCCGATGCCCTTCATAAAGGCGCGGCCGTGAAGGAGAAAGTGATGGGTTATGTCGTGACGCCGCCGGCCACGGTGGGCGTGCCAGTCCACGGAACCGGCGACCTGTTCCCAGTGCGACGCATCTTCTGCGTCGGCCGCAACTACGCCGCCCATGCACGCGAGATGGGCCATGACCCCGACCGCGAGCCGCCCTTCTTCTTCACCAAGCCGACTGATGCCATCGTCGTCTGCGCCGACCCCAGGAATCCGACCAAGGTCGCCTATCCGTCGGTGACCAAGAACCTGCACCACGAGATGGAGCTGGTCGTCGCCATGAAATCGGGTGGCACCGACATCCCGGTCGACAAAGCGCTCGACCACGTGTTCGGCTATGCCGTCGGCCTCGACATGACGCGGCGCGACCTGCAGAACCAGGCCAAGGACATGGGTCGCCCATGGGACATGGGCAAGGGCTTCGATCAGTCGGCGCCGATCGGCGAGATCTATCCGGCCGCCGTGATTGGCCACCCGTCAAAGGGAACCATCCAGCTCGATGTCAACGGCAAGACGCGCCAGAAGTCGGACCTCAACGCATTGATCTGGAGCGTCCCCGAGACGATTTCCTATCTATCCGGCCTGGTAGCGCTGGCGGCGGGTGACTTGATCTACACCGGCACACCCGACGGCGTCGCCGCCGTCGTCAAGGGCGACACGCTGGCTGGGTTCGTCGACGGTTGCGGCACGGTCACCTGCACACTGGTGTAGGCTGGATCAGTCGCCGGCGATCGGCGAACACCTGTTGCCAGGATAGCACGCGCACACTCTGGCGCAGCCCGGTCGGCCAGAACGGATCGGCGTGTACCAGCGCCGTGGCCGCCTCGGCATTGTCGGCTTCGACCAGCCACAGCCCACCCGCGCCCTCACCATCAGCCTCGAACAACGGGCCGGCGGCGCGTATGCGATCGCCATGCCGCTCGAGAAATGCGAGGTGCGCCGGCATCAGCCGCTGCCGCGCCTCGGCATGCGCCGGATTGTCCGTGAACAGAACGATGTAGAGCATGACTCGAGCCTAGCAACCGCCAAACCTGCACGAACAGGCTTAGCACTGCCGATTGAACCTGCAAAAATGCAGGCCATGAACTGGAACGATCTGCAGTATGTGCTGGCGGTCTCGCGCGCTGGCACTCTTGCCGCAGCGGCTCGACGACTGCGCGTCGATGAGACCACCGTGGCGCGCCGGATCCTTGGGGCGGAGCGCGCTCTCGGCAGCCGTCTGTTCGATCGGGTCGACGGTACGTTGCATCCGACCGAGGCTGGAGAGGCCGCCGTTGTGCAGGCGGCGCAGGTCGAGCAGGGCATGCACGCGCTCGCGTTCGGCCTCGCCGGCAAGGATGCGGAGATCGCGGGCACGGTGCGCCTGACCGCGGTGCCGGTGCTGATCAACCGATTGGTCGTGCCGGCCGTCGGCGAGCTGCAGAAACGGCATCCCAGGCTGCAGCTCGACCTTCTCGCCGAGCCACGCAACGCCAGTCTGACGCGCCGCGAGGCCGACATCGCGCTGCGCCTGGCACGCCCCGACACAGGACGTGGCACACTAGCCAAACGCATCGGTCGCCTCGACTACGCCGTCTATGGCGTGGGCAGTCGGCAGCAGCCCTGGATCACTTACGACGAGGCGTTGTCGCACTTGCCGCATGCGCGCTGGCTCGAAGCGGCAAGCTGCAGCGAGCCTCGTTCGCCTATCTTGGTCAACGACACGGAAACGATGCTGCAAGCGATCCGGGCCAGGCTCGGAAAATCGCTGCTGCCCTGCTTCGTGGGCGAGAGCGAGCGCGGCCTGCGCCGATTGAGCGGAGCCGATCCCGTCGTGTCGCGCGAGGTATGGCTGCTCAGCCATCGCGAGCTGCGCCATCACGCGCGAATGGAGACGGTGGTCGACTGGCTGGCCACGCTTGTCAAAATACGCTTGGAGACGGCGTGAGGGCTACAAAAGGGGTGTGTCGGGCGCCAATCCGAACAGCACGCGGCCTGCTGTCTCCATGACCCGCTCATGCACGCCGATGTGCTGGGTGATGGCGTGTATGTCGCGAAAAGCGCGCTCGATCGGCGAGCTGGTATAGAGTGCGCTGGCGCCGGCAGCGCTGTACATCAGATCGACGGCCCTGGCGGCGCTGAACACGGCGTGCCATGCGGCCATGCGCGCATCGGCGCGCAACTCGATCGGGGCTTGGCCCGTTTCGCACACGACCTTCCACAGTCGTTCAACGCTGTCGAACAGATAAAGGCGCGCGGCGCGCACCAGGGCCTCGGCTTCGGCGACGCGCAGCTGCGCGCCATGGTTCTCCCTCAGGATCTGCATCGAGCGCTGCAGCTGCTTGTCGGCGGCGAGCTCGGTCAGGCTGGCGATGGCGGTGCGCGCGATGCCCAGAGTCATGGCGCCGAGACCAGGAATGACGCGGCAGAAAGGCGGGAAACGGTAGTCGTTCTCCGGTAGCAGGAAGCGGTCGAAGAACGACGCGGTGTAGTGGGTCGGCACGAAGGCATCGCGCACCACCACGTCGTGGCTGCCGGTCCCTCGCAGGCCTCCGACGGTCCAGGTGTCGACGATCTCGCACGCCTGGGCCGGCAACAGCGCAAAGCGCGTCTCCGGCGCACCCGATGGCAGCAGTCGGGGCTTGCCGTCGTCCCGTACCGTGCAGAGCAGCGCCATCCAGCTGGCAAGCTCGCAGCCGCTGACGAGTGACCATCGACCGCCGACGCGATACCCGCCTTCGACCGGATCGGCGTTCCCCGAGGCGCGTGTGCTGTTGGCCGTCACGACGTCGGCGTCCTTGTGAATGGCGCGCATTGCGTCCGGTGAGAGCTGGGCCGCGACCCAATGCGTGTTGCCGTTCCACACGCACCAGGCGACAGATGCGTCGGCACGCGCCAGCTCCTCGAGCACGTCGAGGCCTTGCGTCGGCGTGAGGTCAAGACCGCCATAAGCCCGTGGCAGGGACAGGCGGAAGAAGCCCTTACGCGCCAGCTCCTGCGTCAGCTGTTGGGGCAGCCGACGGGCCGTCTCGATGCGATTGCGGTCGGCCAGGATGGCCGGCCGCAGCGCGACGGCCGCCTTTAGAAGAGCATTAGGTCCTTCTTCCTTCATGTTCCCGCATCATGAGCGGGTTGCAAGGCTGCGGTCCAGAAGACGATGCCGGGCCGGCTCGCTACAACTGCTGTGCGCGGAACGTGTCGCAGCGACGCGGGTCACCGCTTTCGAGGCCGGTCTTGAACCATCGCATACGTTGCGCGCTGCTGCCGTGGGTAAAACTGTCCGGCACGATGCGGCCCTGGCTCTGGCGCTGCAGGCGATCGTCGCCGATCGCCGATGCCGCCGCCAACGCTTGCTCGATGTCGTTGTCGTCGAGCATCCGGCCGCCGCGGGCCTCGTCGGCCCGGTTTGCCCAGACACCGGCGAAGCAATCGGCCTGCAGCTCGACCCGCACCGAGAGCGCATTGGCGTCTCGCTTGCTCATTCGTTCGCGCATCTGCTCGACCTTGCCGCTGATGCCGAGCAGGTTTTGCACGTGATGGCCCACCTCGTGGGCAATCACGTAGGCCTGCGGGAACTGGCCCGGCGCATGGAAGCGTCGCGCGAGATCGTCGAAGAATGACAGGTCGAGATAGACCCGCTGATCGGCCGGGCAATAGAAAGGACCCATCGCCGATTGGCCGACGCCGCATTCAGTGCGCGTGGCATCGCGGTACAGCACCAGCTTTGGATCGATGTAGCGGCCACCCATTTGGCGAAACAGGTCGCTCCAAATGTCTTCGGTGCTTTTCAGGACCCGGGACACGAACTGGGCATCCGGATCGGAAGGCGATGTCGAGGAGGTGCGGGGTGAGCGGCTGACCTCGGTCCTCGGGGCATAGTTCGAGGTGTCTGAGCCGCCGCTCAACAACGCCAGCGGGTTAACCCCGAAGATCAGGGCGATGACGATGAAGGCGATGAAGCCCATTCCGCCCTTGAACAGGCCGCCGCCGATCGGGATGGGAATGCCACCGCCGCCGAATCCACCGCCAAATCCACCTTCACTGCGGCGATCCTCTACGTTCCCGCTTTCCTCGCCATCCAACTGCATCACTGGTCTCCCGGATCGAGCGTGTGCCAGGATATAGTGGCGAAAATGACGCTCACCATCGCCACCTGGAACATCAACTCGGTCCGTTTGAGGATCAATAACGTTCGGCGCTACCTGAAGCTGCGTCGTCCCGACGTCTTGTGCCTGCAGGAGACCAAGTGCCCCGACCCGCTATTTCCGCACAGGGCGTTCGAGGCGTTGGGCTACACGCACCGCCTGGTGCAGGGCATGAAGTCCTATAATGGCGTCGCCATCCTTTCGAAGGTGCCGTTCACGGCGTCCCTGGTCCACCATCGCTGCGGCAAGGAGGATTGCCGGCACATTGAGGTCGCGCTCGATGTCGGGTCGGATCCGATCCTGCTCGACAACCTGTACATCCCGGCGGGCGGCGACATTCCCGATCCCGGCCAGAACGAGAAGTTCGCGCACAAGCTCGACTTCTACCGCGAGATGGCGGGCTGGTTCGAGGCGCGCCGGCCAGACCCGGGGGCGCGCAAGGGCCTGCGGCGCATCGCTGTCGGAGATCTCAACGTGGCGCCGCTCGAGCACGACGTGTGGAATCACAAGCAGCTCCTGAAAATCGTCTCGCACACGCCGTTGGAGGTCGATCTGTTCGGCCGCCTGCAGGCGTCGCTCGACTGGATCGACGTGCCGCGTCGTTTCGTACCGTCCGACCAGAAGCTCTATTCGTGGTGGAGCTATCGCAACAACGACTGGCGCAAATCCAACCGCGGGCGGCGGCTCGACCACATCCTGGCGAGCCCTGCCCTTGCCGGCGCGATCAGCGGCCATCGCATCGACGTCGAAGCGCGTGATTGGAAAAAGGCTTCCGACCACGTCCCGGTCATGGCCACCTTCGAGGTCTAGGAGAAGACGGCATGCACATATTGTGGGTACTGCTTATCGGCTTGGTGATCGGCATCCTCGCGCGCGTCATCACGCCCGGTCCCAACCCACGCGGCATCATCGTCACGATGGTGATCGGCATCGTCGGCGCAGTGCTTGCGACCTATGGCGGTCAGGCGCTCGGCCTCTATGCGCCGGGTGAGCCGGCGGGCTTCGTCGGTTCGATCGTCGGGGCCGTCGTGCTGCTGGTCCTGCTGCAGCTGTTTTCGCGCTAGTTCCTCCGGTATGGCGGGCGAGGCTAAGTGACCCGATACAAGTAATACCTATCCCTCGGCACGTCCGGCGGCTCGGGCAGTCGCTGCCAGCGCGCGACGTCGAGGGGCTGATTGGCGAGCACGTAGGCACCTCGTGCCGCGAGCTGGTCCAGGACCGGCCCCAGCCACAGCCCCATGGCGACGTTCGCGGCATGGTCGCCGGTGCCGAGGTCGGTGTGGATCAGCGCAGCGCACGGGCCGAGCGTTTCGGCTGCATGCGGGATCGCCTCGCGCGCCTCGCCAATGAACAGGCGGTTGGCGGGCGGAATGCAATCGGGGTGCGCTGCGACCTTGCGCTCGAAAACATAGATATCGCGGCCGGGGAACAGCTGGCGCAGATGGTCATAGGTGCGGCCATTGCCCAACCCCACTTCAAATATCGGACCGGGCACGGCGTCGACAAGGGACTTCAGGAAGTTGAGACAGTCGCGCTGCGCCTGCATGCGCGCGATGAAGCTGTCGAGCCGGCTCATCCAGCGCGTCAGGCGGCTTTGTCGGCGCTGGCCTCGAGCAGCTTCTGGTTGGTGTCCTCCAGGCGATGCGCCAGCTCGCGCATCATCTCGATCGCCATCTGGGGAAACTCGGCCACCAGCCGGTAGAACATGTCTTTGGAGATCTTGAGCGTCGACAGATCCTCCGCCGCCTTGACCGTTGCGGTACGGGGAACGTCGCCCAGGATCGCCATGTCGCCCACGAAGTTGTTCTTGCTCAGCTGAGCCACCGTAATCGGTCCGGTCGGCGTGTCGATGACCACGTCGGCGACGCCGCTCAGGATGACGTACATGGCGTCGCCCTGGTCACCCTGATGGAACAGCTCCTGGCCGGCGGAGTAGTTCATTCGCTCGCCGGTGAAGGCCAACAACTTCAGCCTGGCGACTTCCATCTTGGAGAAGATGGGTACACCCTTCAGGACCTCGACTTCCTCGTTCAGGTTCATCTCTGCACTCCCTGATATCGTATTACGCCGAAGCCATCAGCTCGGCGTACAGCCCGCCGCGCGAGGCGAGCTCCTTCGGCGCGCCGTGGGCAGCGATCTTGCCGCCCTGCATCACCACGATCTGCTCGAACGGCTCGGCTTGCGCCGGCCGGTTGGCGATCCAAATCACGCCGCGATCCTCTTTCCTGGCCGCCGCCAGGATGTTGTCGCGGATACGGTCCTGGGTGCGGCCATCGAACACGGCGACGGCTTCGTTCACGACCAAGAGCTGTGGCCGCTTGATGAGGGCGCGCGCAATGCCGAGTTTCTGGCGTTGGGTCGCCGGTAGGCGCTTGCCCGCCACGCCGACATTGTATTCGAGCCCGACCTCGATTACCGAGCTTCGCAGATTAAGCTCGTTCAGCACGTCGGCGATGAGCGTGCCGATACGTTGCTCAGCCTGAGCCTGACCGTACACCAGGCGGCCGAACAGGATGTTGTCCTGCAAGGTCGCCGCGCTGTTGTAACGGCCGAAGTCGTAGAACTCGACAGAACTCCGCAGCTCGGCGGGCAGGTTGGCCGCAAAGGCGCGCCGCGCAGCCAGCAGGCGATCCTCCATCTCGGCGTCGATCAGGCCCAGGCGGTGACGGGCCTCGATATAGCGGAACGGCAGCGTCATCAGCCGCGGACGATCAGCCTCGGGCACCGCTTCGATGCCCTTGCCGCCCAGGCGTTGCAGCAGGAGGCGAACGTTGGGCAGTTCGTCAGCCGAGATGAAGCTGTATTGCTCAAACAGCGGGTTGTCCGGCGACAGGCCGGAAAACAGCTCGACCATGGTCTCGGCAATGGTCAGTCCCATGCGCTGCAGATCAAGGTCGAGGCCTGTGTTTCGCAGCACTGACTGCACGTAGGAGTCGGCGGCTATGTTATCGCCGTCGAACTGGTTGCCCAGCGGCGTGCCAAACAGCAGGTTCTCGGCGACCGAGAGGTTGCGGTTGTAACGGTCCGCATTGAAGGGCTCGACGAGACCAGCGAAGCTCGCATCCTGCTGCAGTCGTCCATGCAGCGTATGACGCGCCTTGAGGATCTTTTCAGCGAGATCGGGCCGTGCCATCGCATCGACGGTGCCGCGCAGCCCCAGGGAATAGATGTCGTCGTCGAGCTCGACCTGCTTCAGCGCCTCGACCATGCGGGGTAGCAGATCTGCAGGGCCGGTGGCGCCAGCCAGCTCATAGTCGATCCAGTCGGCGTTGGGGTCGAGCGGTGGATTACCCGCCCGCACCGACTCCTTCCAGAAGGCTTCCCGCACGGTGCGCGTGGCTTCGTCGTAGGCGGCCGGTTGGGCTGGCCGGATCTTGAGACCGAACAGGAGATTGTCGCGCACTGACAAGGGGAAGAGATAGGTCTCCTGCCCGACATAGGAGGTGCGGGCACCCAACACATATTCGGGCAGCTGAAAGAAGTCCTGGCCGTCGAGTTTTACGGACCCTCCCGAGGGAAGCGCCCGACGAGCGAGCACTTGGCCCAGCACGTCCTTGCCCGAGCTCGCCCCGCCGATCACCGCCGTCTTGGTGCAAGTCGGCAGCACGAGAGATACGTTGTCGAGCTGCTTCACCCGGCCATCCTCCGACACGGTGACGCCAGCCAAGGCAAGTTCCTTGCCGAGCGGCGGCGGCGGTCCGTCCGGTATGCGCTGCAACTCCTCCGGCATCATGCCCTCGGGCTGGAACTGGTCGATCACCTGCTCGTACTTGATCTGCACGTCCTGGCGCTGCTGGTCCCAGTCGATCAGCTCCTTGATCGGCGATGGCAGGTCCTTGTAAGCGAGCAGCACGCCCACGACGGCACCGACGTCCATTTGTCCCGTGATGGCGAAGTAGCCGCCCACCAGATAGATCGCAAACGGCGTCGCCTGCGACAGGAAGTTGTTCCAGAACTTGGCGACGAATTTCTTCTGGTACAGGTCGAAGCGGATCTTGAAGATCACACCCAGTCGTTCCGCAATGTCCGCGCGCTCGTAGTTGGTCGCACCATGGATATGGAGCTCGCTCTCGCCATCGGCCGTCTCGGCGATGCGGCCCGCCAGCTGCCGCGCCGAGATCTGCCGCTGGCGACCGAGCACCAGCACGGGTTTGCGAAGGCGTGGAATGATCGCCATCTGCGCCGCCAGCAGCACGATCACGATGATGCTCAGCAGCCAGTTCTGCAGCATGATGAAGATAATGGCTGTCAGCGCCTGTCCGCCGAGGAACATCGGCTGCACGAAGGCATCGCCGATGAAGCCGCCCAACGGTTCGACCTCATCCTTGATCATCGTGGCAAGCTCAGCCTGCTTGACTTTGCGGAAGTGGGCCGGCGGAAAGCGCAGGATGCGGTCGTACAATTCGTAGCGCATGCGGCGCAGCATGCGCTCGCCCATGCGGCCCTTCTGGGTGTTGATGCTCTTCTTGAACTGACCGTTGATTATGACCGCGCCCAGAAAGAAAAAGCTCATGATCACCAGATAGGTGAGCTGGTCGACCTGGAAGCCGTCGAAGATGCGGATCACCCTGCCTGGCAGGATGGCACTGAGGTCGAATTCCCAGACGAAGAACGGGATCGTACTGCTGTTCTTGAAGGCGTTGCCTTGGATGCCGTTGTTGACGATCGACTTCGGCACCGTGAGCGACATGAAGTAGAAAATCTGGGCAAGTACGACTAGACCCAGGATCATGATCTGCTCGGGTCGACTGTGTCGCCAGATGTACGCGAACAAATTTCGTTGCATGAGAATCCGTGCTGCGGCGCCCCTAACCCTACCTTATTCGATCAATTCGTTGATTACATTCGAGATTTTGCAGTGCCTCGGCGGGGTTTTGCGGCCCCGGCCCGATATGGCATAGTCCGCCCGTATTTCACCGGTCGGGGCTGGAGGCGCTTCGGCGACGGGGGAGACGCATCGCATGCCCGATCGTACGGCCGCAGGCAGCCGGCCCAAACGTGTGCTGCTCTACAGCCACGACTCGTTCGGCCTCGGCCATGTCAGCCGCTGCCGGACCATCGCCAACGCGCTCGTCGCGGCGGACCAATCGGTCTCGGTTCTCATCATCTCCGGCTCGCCGGTGATTGGCAGCTACGAGTTCCGGTCGGGTATCGATTTCGTGCGCGTCCCGGGCGTCGTCAAGATCGAGACTGGCGAGTACGATTCGGCCAACCTTCGGGTCGGCGTGGACCACACGCTCGAAATGCGTACCCGCATCATTCGCGACACCGCGGACATTTACCGGCCCGATCTCTTCATCGTCGACAAGGAGCCGCTGGGTCTGCGCGGTGAGGTCGGACCCACGCTGCGCATGCTGAAGGAGCGCGGTACGCCGCTGGTGCTCGGGCTGCGCGACGTCATGGACGATCCCGCTGCACTCGCTGCCGAGTGGGAGCGCAAGAACGTCGTGCCCGCTCTGCGTGACCTCTACGACGAGATCTGGATTTACGGCTTGCCGCAGATCAACAAGCCTTTAACCGGCATCGAAGTTCCGCCGTCGGTACGCCACAAGATGGTCTATACGGGCTATCTGCGCCGCGATCTGCCGCTCCATACCGACGTGCCGCATGAGATGGAGGACATCGACGGGCCTTACATATTGGTCACCGCGGGCGGCGGGGGTGACGGCGCCGATCTGATCGACTGGGTGCTGTCGGCGTACGAAAGCGACCCGTACATCCCCTACGGCGCCATGATTGTGTTCGGGCCCTTCATGTCGGCTGCCGAACGCGAGGCCTTGAGGGAGCGCGCCGCTCGATTCCCCAACATCCGCACGCTCACCTTTACCAACAATCTCGCCGCTCTGATGAAGGACGCAGCGGGCGTGGTGGCGATGGGCGGTTACAACACGTTCTGCGAAATCCTGTCATTCGACAAGAAAGCCATCATCGTGCCGCGCACGCGGCCCCGGCTCGAGCAATTCATCCGCGCTCGGGCCGCCCGCAATGTCGGACTGATCGAGATGCTCGATGCCGACCGGGGGCGTGATCCGCACGCGATGGCGACGGCGCTGCGGCAGTTGCCGCAACAGGGCCTGCCGAGCGACGTTGTCGTGCCCGGTTTGCTGGATGGCCTACCGAACGTATGGAGGCTGGTCGCCAAGCAGTTCGCTCATCCGCACCGCGGTCCGGCCCCTCTCGAGGCGATCTGGAGCGGGCCGGATGCGTCGCCGGCGCCGGTGCTGCCGCCGGCGCGGGCCCGGACCTGACCATTTCCGCCATGTCGCGCCGTCCCGATGCGCGCGTCGCCGTCGTGCTGAAGGGCTGGCCGCGCCTCAGTGAGACATTTATCGCCCAGGAGATCGCCGGCCTTGAGGCGCGTGGCGTCGCGCTCGAAATCTGGTCGCTGCGTCATCCGCGCGATACGGCGCGGCATCCAGTGCACGACCGGGTGGCCGCCCGCACGGTCTATTTGCCCGAGTACCTCAGGGACGATCCCGCGCGGGTGTGGCGCGCTTGGCTCAAGGCGCGCCACCTGCCTGGCTATCGCCAGGCGCAGGCCAAGTTTCTGGCCGACGTCCGGCGTGATCCGACCGCCAATCGCCTTCGCCGGTGGGGGCAGGCGGTGGTGCTGGCGGCGGAGTTGCCCGACTCGATCGAGCATCTCTATGCGCATTTCTTGCACACGCCGTCATCGGTCACTCGCTACGCCGCTGCGATGCGCGGTCTGCCATGGAGCGTATCGGCCCATGCCAAGGACATCTGGACCAGTCGCGACTGGGACGTCGCGCAAAAGCTCGCCGACTGCAACTGGCTGGTGACGTGCACGTCCGTTGGCCTGGAGCAGCTGCGCTCCCTGGCGCCGGAGCCCGGTCGGCTCAAGCTCGTCTACCATGGGCTGGATTTTGCCCATCTGCCGCCAGCACCCTTGCATCATTCGCAACGCGACGGCAGCGACGCGCGCGACCCTGTGGTGATCCTGTCGATCGGCCGGAAAGTCGAGAAGAAGGGGTATGCCGATTTGCTCGATGCGCTGGCAGGGCTGCCGCCGTCGCTCAGCTGGCGGTTCGAACATATTGGCGCCGGCGAGCTGTCCGATGCTTTGAAGTCACAGGCCGTGCGGCTGGGCATCGCCGGGCGCTGCCGCTGGCACGGTGCCCAGCCGCAAAAAGAGGTTTTTGCGGCGCTTGGTCGCGCCGACCTCTTCGTGCTGGCCAGCAAGCGGGCGAACGACGGCGACATGGACGGCCTGCCCAACGTCCTGATGGAGGCGGCTCACCAGGGGGTCGCCATTGTGTCCACCCGAGCGGCGGCGATAGGCGAGTTCGTGACCGATGGCGAGACTGGCCTGCTGGTGCCGCCGGGGGCGCCGCACGAGCTGGCGCAGGCAGTCGAGCGCTTGGTACGCAATCCAGATCTGCGGCGACGGCTCGCCGAACGGGCGAGCGAGGTCGTCCGCACGCGCTTTTCCTTCTCGGCTGGCATCGACTGGATTGCGGGCGCGCTCGGACAGCGACCGCTCATCGAGGCGCACGCCGCCGAGTGACCGCTGCCTGCTGACCCCATGCGCGTGCTGTTGCACACGCCGCTCAAGCCACCGGACCATCCGATCCCGTCAGGTGATCGCGAGATGGCGCGCGGCATCGAGCGATTGTTGAAGCGGCTCGGCCACCGCGTCCTCATGCCGGCGGCCAGCCGGGTGCCGGCCGGTGTACCGTCGCCTCACGGTCATCTCGCTTGGGAACGCTGGGCACGTCGTCGGGCGCTCGAGCTCGTCGGGCAATGGCGCGCGCTGCCGCGCGGGCATCACGACAAGTTCGAGCTCTGGTTCACTTATCACTGCTATTACCGCAAGCCCGATTGGCTCGGTCCGTTGGTCACCGGCGCGCTTGGCATTCCCTATGTCATTGCCGAGGCCTCCCACGCCCCGCGCCGTGCCCAGGGACCGACGCGCCTCGGCCATCGCGCCGTCGAGCGCGCGCTTGCGGCCGCTGACCTGGTCCTGACCGTCAATCCACGCGACGCCGCTGGCGTCAAGGCACGGCTGCAGCCGGGGGCGCGACAGCTCGGGTTGCGGCCCTTTATCGACACAGCGCCATTCCATGTCCGCGGCTCCCCCAACGACCCGCTGGTACTACTCACCGTTGCTATGATGCGCAGCCGCGACAAGCTCGACTCTTATCGCGTGCTGGCCGACGCGCTCGGCCGGTTGCGCGACCGGCCGTGGCACGCCGTGCTCGTCGGTGACGGCCCGGCGCGTCCGCAAGTCGAAGCCCTGATGGCGCCCTTCGGCCAGCGCGTGCACTTCCTCGGAACGGTCGCGCACGACAAGTTGCCGGCGGTCTACGCCGCCGCCGACCTTTACCTTTGGCCCGCGATCAACGAAGCCTACGGCATGACCTTTCTCGAAGCCCAGGCAGCTGGCCTGCCTGTGGTCGCAGGCTACTCGGCTGGAGTCGCCGCCGTTGTGGCCGATGGCATCAGCGGGATTTTGTCTCCGATCGGCGATGCATCGGCATTCGCCGAGGCAGTCGCGCGCCTGCTCGATGACCCCGCCGAGCGCGCGCGGCTCGGCGCGGCGGCGCGTGCCCGGGTACGGACTTGCCACGACGAGCAAGGCGCGGCGCGTGTTCTGGCGATGTTACTGAACGGCCTGCGATGAGCGCGCCGCTCGCTGTTCTCCGTCATGCCGCGACTGCGTGGAACGCCGACCGACGGCTCCAAGGCATGACGGACACTTCGCTCAGTCAACTAGGTGAAGCCCAGGCTCGGTCATGGCGGCTCCCGGCGCCCGTCGACTGTTGGCGGCGGCTCAGCAGCCCACTGGAGCGCGCCCGCCGCACGGCCGAGCTGCTGCGCCCAACTGCACCCGTCACCACCTGCTCGGCTCTGCGCGAAATGAGCTTCGGCATCTGGGAGGGTCGTACGATCGCCGAATTGCGGACCACGGTCGGAACAGCCTT
>Ga0081539_10005104_pt1 | contig 13746 bp, 12 predicted proteins | sample TabmetS4T2R2_FD_71023 | JGI IMG/M metagenome (GOLD analysis project Ga0081539, IMG submission 71023) | Tabebuia heterophylla rhizosphere microbial communities from the University of Puerto Rico - S4T2R2 | ecosystem: Host-associated > Plants > Roots > Rhizosphere ...
CTGATCTCCGCCACGAGCTGCTCGACGCGTTGCTTGCCGCGCTCCAGCGCGCCGGAGCGCAGGGTCAGCTCCCCGCGGTCGTACAATGATTGAATGGCTCGAACGGCGCTCAAGTTCGCCTTGATGCGCCTGGTCAGGATGGTATCCACGCTGGCCGGCATGATCAGATCCGGCCTCGCTTTCAGGCGCTGCATCTTCCCCTCCAGTGCCGGCGGACTCGAAGCTGTCGCCGGCCCTCCGGACGCGGCAGATCGCTCATAGTTTTCAGGCAATTAACGATCACGAGCGCCAATGAATTAGCGCACGCCTATTTGAAGATATATGACCTCAATCGCTCCAAAGCAGATAAAACTGTCGGCAGTGGATCGTCGGCATTGCGCGCCGGCGGCGCTCATGATTGCGCCAGAAACGCCCGCGCCAGCTCTTCCCATTCCTCGTCGAGCGTCAGGGTTGACGGGTCGGCGCCGGCGCGCCGGTACCAGTATCCCGCATTCGCTGGATCGCCCTCCTTGCGGTGGAGATAGGCGTGGATGCGCATGCCCGCCTTGTCATCGCGCTCCTGCGCGCGCTCATGGGCTGTGTCCCAGTCGCCTTTCGCATCCCACCACAGGGCCTGCAGGGTGAGGCTCAAGCCTTCGGGCGGTGCTCGTTCCGCGAGCGAGTCCTTGAAGCTCTGCAGGTCCAAATCTTTCACCGTCGTTTCAGTCGGGGCGCCGGGCACAATATCACAGGCCGCTCCAAGGCTGAACCGCTCGGGTGCCCGGAACCGCCGCTCACATCCGGAACACGCCGAACTTCGTATCAGCGATAGGAGCATTGAGCGCCGCGCTCAGGCTCAGCGCCAGGACCTCGCGGCTCTTGGCCGGGTCGATGATGCCGTCGTCCCAGAGCCGCGCGGAGGAATAGAGCGGGTGGCCTTCGCGCTCGTATTTTTCCAGGATCGGCGCGCGGAAAGCGGCTTCCTCCGCAGCGCTCCATGAGCCGCCCTTGCGCTCGATGCCCTCACGCTTGACCATGGCGAGCACGGTCGCAGCCTGCTCGCCGCCCATCACCGAGATGCGCGCGTTCGGCCACATCCACAGGAAGCGGGGCGAATAGGCGCGGCCGCACATGCCGTAATTGCCGGCGCCGAACGATCCGCCGATGATCATGGTGACCTTGGGCACAGAGGCGGTCGCCACCGCCGTCACCAGCTTGGCGCCGTCCTTGGCGATGCCGCCCGCCTCGTATTTCTTGCCGACCATGAAACCGGTGATGTTCTGCAGGAAGACGAGCGGGATTTTTCGCTGGCAGCAGAGTTCGATGAAATGCGCGCCCTTGAGCGCGCTCTGCGAGAACAGCACGCCGTTGTTGGCAAGGATGCCGACCGGCATGCCGTGGAGATGCGCGAACCCGGTGACCAGGGTTGTGCCGTAATTGGCCTTGAACTCATCGAGTTCCGAGCCGTCGACGATGCGGGCGATCACCTCGCGCACGTCATAGGGCTGGCGCAGGTCCGTCGGCACCACGCCGTAGAGTTCATCAGCCGGATAAAGAGGTTGAATCGCTTTCTGTAAGGCGAGGCTTACGGTCTTGTTCCGATTCAGGTTTTTGACGATGCGCCGCACGATCGCGAGCGCATGGCGTTCGTCCTCGGCGTAGTGGTCGGCGACGCCACTCTCGCGCGTGTGGACCTCGGCGCCGCCGAGTGCTTCGGCGCTGACCTCCTCGCCGGTGGCGGCCTTCACCAGCGGCGGGCCGCCCAGAAAGATGGTGGCTTGGCCCTTCACCATGATGGTTTCATCGGACATGGCCGGCACATAGGCCCCGCCCGCCGTGCAGGACCCCATGACGCAGGCGATCTGCGGGATGCCGGCCGAGCTCATATTGGCCTGGTTGAAGAAGATGCGGCCGAAATGCTCGCGGTCCGGGAATACCTCGTCCTGGTTGGGCAGGTTGGCGCCGCCGCTATCGACAAGGTAGATGCAGGGCAAATTGTTCTGCAGCGCGATCTCCTGCGCGCGCAAATGCTTCTTCACGGTGACCGGATAGTAGGTGCCGCCCTTCACGGTGGCGTCGTTGACGACAACCATGACCTCTTTGCCCTCGACGCGGCCGATGCCGGCGATCATGCCGGCCGCGGCTATTGTGTCGTCATACATGCCATACGCGGCGAACTGGCCGATCTCGAGGAAGGGCGAGCCGAAGTCGAGCAGCTCGGCGAGCCGCTCGCGCGGCAGCAGCTTGCCGCGCGAGACATGGCGCTGACGGGCGTCTTCCGAGCCGCCGCGCTCTGTGGTTGCGGCCTTGTCGCCGATGTCGGCGACCAGCGCCTTCATGCGCTCGGCATTGGCGCGGAATGTGTCGGAGGCGGGGGAGAGCTGAGACTGGATGGCGGGCATTAGGGCAGGAATCCTCCGGCGGGCTCGATTTCACCCGAAACCCTGTCTAGCAGGCGCGGTCCCAGTCCGTCACCGGCGGGATGCATGGCTTGGAGGCAACAATGCTGCGGAGATATCCGCCTTTCGCAAAACGCCTCCCTTCGGAAGTGGCCTGACGCCGCCGAAAGGGCGGCTTTCGCTCTTTCCCGTCAATCCAAAATTCGAGGTCGCAGAAAAACCGCGCACTGCCATGTATCTGCGGTTCGTCACGCCGCTCATCCATCCCGATTCGCGGGTGGAGACCGGCTTCTTCCGGGCGTCCTGGTATCTCTACCGGAACGGAGCGCGACTGGATCCTGAACGAGCTGGATGTCCAGTTCGACTGGTTCAACGCGCACCTGCCGGTGCCCTTCCGGACAAGCCGTCATTTCCGCCGGAGGAACCCGGTTTACGGTATCTGCTGGTTCGATCCGGATGCCGGCGAGGCGATCAACCGTGCCCATTATTGCGCCTGGCTGATCGGCGAGGGCGGCCTGCCGGTGCGCTCGATCCATACCATGCGCCAGCGCGAGATCATCTGGGGCGACGCGCACCAGATCGTGGCGAAGCCGATGGAGGATTTGCCGAGGGCGTTCGGATAGTCGTGGTGGGAGACAACATGTCTCCCACCACGATTCTCAGGGCGATTGCGCATCTGCGGTGTGTGCCCCGGCCTCGTCGAACACCGCCAGCCGGCCATCGCGCATCTCGAACAGCAGCGGCGACGACAGGTCGCCCCCATCCTGCGTGAAGTCGTTCACAAACTGGCGTGCCGCCTGCAATGACCGCGGATTCTGCTTGTTGAACAGGATGACGAAGTCACGGTTTGGAAGCCCGATCAGATAACCGCCGGGAAACCGCCTGGCGGCGTAACCCTCGAACCAGTCCGAGAGCAGCAGGGCAGGCGAGAGCAGTGGCTCGCTCTCGATGACGAAGAAGGACACGTCGCTGCCGATCTGCCGCTCGACGACATCGCGCAGCCGCGCTTCCAGGTTGCGCCGCGCGGCCTGCCGCAATTCCTCCATGCCGAGGCCGCCCAACTCCGACCGGTTGAGCGTACGAAGCGCTCCCGGCTCATCGACCTGATAGAGCACGATCAGGTCGCCGGCCAGTTCCTCGAAGACCAGTATGTCGCTGAGGTCCTGCCCGTCCTGATGCAGATAGCCGCGCGGGCGGACATTGGCGAAGATCCGGGACAGGTCGAGGCCCCGCGTGGCCTGGCCCGCGGCCAGGGTGTCGACGAACTGCGCGATCACACGCTTGGCGTCCGACCGCGGAAGATCGGCGATCCTGTGGAGCAGGTTGGACACATCGACCCTGATGCGTCCGCCCGCACCGCTTGCTCGGGACAGATAAAGCTGCGCCGGGTCGTCGGGATTCAAGGCGACGTCGATGAAACGCGCGTCGGCCCTCAGCAGACGCACAATCTCCGCCGCCAGTTTGCCGGCCGCGCCTGGCTGCGCTTCGGCCATCATCGGACGTGTCCAGCCTGCCACAAGGCCGATCATCAGCAAGACGACGAGCGTCCCGCGGCGAATCCATCGCAAAGGCATATCTTCCCCCTATCAAAAAGCTAATTCTTGACAGAACTTATAGTGAACATTGTAAGAACAATCAAGCACCGATCAAGGGGTTCGAGCAATAAATTCGCGCCGGAGCTGGTGGGTGCGGCGCTGTTGGCGCAACGGGCCGCGCAGACGGATCCTGAATGGTTGCTCCCTCAGCTTCCTCCACCTCCCGTCAGGCGTTGCGAGCGGGCGAGCAGCCGGGATCGCCCCGGTTGACGCCACGTCCACCGCCACAATTCGGCCCGCAATCCATGGTCTTGGCGCGCTCTCGCCGGCCCACCGACATGGACTGGCGGGGCCAACCGTCGAACCGAATGGAGACAGCCATGACCACGCAGCCGAGATCGACACGTTCCGTGCCGACGCTCGAATTGCGTCCGGCTGACATCAATCCGTTCGGGAGAGACGGCCATGGCCCGTTCCGACATTCAGCGCCGGCAGGAGGCCGAGCGCCATCGCATTGAAGCCTATGAGGCAACGCTGCGGCGCGTTTCGTCCGCGGTGCGGCCTGCGCCCGACTTCGAGCGGGCGATCCGCGAGGCCGGCCAGGGCTTCGAGGGACAGGCGATCCGCGACGCCTATTCCTGGCGTCCGAAGCTGAAGACGCGCGATGCCGCCAAGCTCAGGCTGGCGGCGGCTCGCCACCTCTTCGCCCGCTATCCCGTGCCGGCGTCGCTCGAGCGCATCTGGCTCGATGCCGAGGGGCTCGCCCGCGACGAGGTGCGGCTGCGCAAGGACTGGTACATCACGGCCGCGCGCGGCGCCTCGCTCTACAAGGCAGGCGCCGACCGCTGGCTCTCCCGCAAGGAGGTGCACTGGTTCCTCAACCCGCCCGGCGAGATCGGCTTCGACGAGGCGCTGTGGCAGGCGATCGCGCGCAGCTTTACCGACGATATCGGCGTGGCGATGCGCATCGCCCGGTCGAAGATCGCCCGCACGTCGCGCGCGGACCTGCCGTTCTGGCGCGAGGCGGCGCGCTTCTTCTGCGCCAACCCGACCACGGTCGAGGAGATCGACGATCTGTTCGACTTCCTGGCCGATAGCCGGGCGCGGGAAGGGTACAGCCTGAAAGGCCGCACACTCGGCTCGCTGCGGCGGCAGATGCAGGACTGGCACCGCGACCTCGAGGCGATCCAGCGGATCGAGGCTGCGCGTCGCCGCGCCGAGGCGGCGCGGGCAGGTCACGCGCCTCAAGCATCCGTGGGTGGGCGCTGGGCCGGTTCGGTGCTGCAGGACTGGTCATGGAAGCCGAACGGCAGAGAGGCGCGCGGGGCACGCGAGGAGTACCTCGTCGTGCAACTCACCACGGCGCTCGAACTGGTCGCCGAAAGCCGCGCGATGCATCACTGCGTATCGACCTACGCGGCCAAGTGCATCACCGGCTACGCGTCGATCTGGTCGCTGAGAAGGCGCAGGCCGGGCGGCGTCGACCTCATGCTGACGATCGAGCTCGATCGCCAGCATCGCGCCATGCAGGTGCGCGGCTTCGCCAACCGGCTGGCGAGGCCGGACGAGCAGACGATTCTGACGCGCTGGGCGAAGGCGCGGGGGGTTTCACTGCCATGACATGGCGGAGGGCGCTCACGTGCTTTCCGCCATGTCCACGGTTCATTGGCTTGTCCTTCGGACGCTTACTCCCACCCCCCAAAATACCATCCGAGCGTCCAGATAGCAGCGCCGGACAAGCCGATAGACATCGGAACGACGAGGAACAACAGCCAGAAGAACCCATCGAAAGTTGCCCGAAGTTCTCGGCGTTGAAAGGCGCGAACCAACGCCCATGTGCCTGCTATTGCAGCGGTGGCAGATACCGCCGCCGCAAAGGCGAACCATGCTACCGACAGGGCATCCATAGGCCTCGAATAGACCGCCTCGGCTGTTGCAGCGAGCCCCAACCAAGACGCGGTGAACAGGACTGCGAGTGTGCGTTTCGTATGCTCAGTCGGCATCGAGGACCGGTCAATGCAGGAGGTTCAAGTCGTCTCCGCCATGATCTCCCGGCCGATCAGCCACCGCCTGATTTCGCTGGTGCCTGCGCCGATCTCGTAGAGCTTGGCGTCGCGCAGCAGCCGGCCGGTCGGGTAGTCGTTGATGTAGCCATTGCCGCCGAGGAGCTGGATCGCGTCGAGTGCCGCCTTGGTTGCCTGCTCGGCGGCGTAAAGGATGCAGCCGGCCGCGTCCTTGCGGGTGGTCTCCTTGCGGTCACAGGCGGCTGCGACCGCGTAGACATAGGCGCGGCAGGCATTCATGGTCGCATACATGTCGGCGAGCTTGCCCTGCACGAGCTGGAAATCGCCGATGGCCTGGCCGAACTGGCGCCGGCTGCGCACATAAGGCACGACCACATCAAGGCAGGCGGCCATGATGCCGAGCGGCCCGCCGGCGAGCACCACGCGCTCATAGTCGAGGCCCGACATCAGCACCTCGACGCCGCGACCGTGCTCGTGCAGCAGGTTCTCATAAGGCACCTCGACATCCTCGAAGACGAGCTCGCCTGTGTTGGAGCCGCGCATGCCGAGCTTGTCGAGCTTCTGGGCCACGGAGAAGCCTTTCATCTCGCGCTCGATGATGAAGGCCGTGATGCCGCGCGAGCCCATTGTCGGCTCGGTCTTGGCATAGACGATCAGCGTGCCGGCGTCTGGCCCATTGGTGATCCACATCTTGGTCCCGTTCAGGATGTAGCGGTCGTTGCGCTTCTCGGCCTTGAGGCGCATCGAGACGACGTCCGAGCCGGAGCCGGATTCCGACATGGCGAGCGAGCCGACTTTTGCGCCGGCACAGAGGTCCGGCAGGTATTTGGCCTTCTGCTCGGCCGTGCCCCAGCGGTTGAGCTGATTGACGCAGAGGTTCGAGTGGGCGCCATAGGAGAGGCCGACCGCGGCCGAGGCCCGGCTGACCTCTTCCACCGCGACCACATGCGCAAGATAGCCCAGGCCCGAGCCCCCGAACTCGGGGCCGGCGGTGATGCCGAGCAGGCCGAGCGCGCCAAGCTCGGCCCACAGGTGCGGGGGGAACTCGTTGGAACGGTCGATCTCGGCCGCGATCGGCGCGATCTTCGCTTGTGCAAAGCGCCGCACCATCTCGCGCAGCAGCTCGATGTCCTCACCCAGCGCGAAGTTCAGCGTATGCGTGTACATTTTCCTGCCCCTTGCCGTTGCTTGCCTCGACGCCGACCAGCCGCATCGTCATCGCAAGATAGGTCTCGGTGACCTGGTCCACGGAAAGCCTTTCGTCCGGCCGGAACCAGACGATGACGCCGGTGATCATCTGGATGACCGCCATGGCCGTCAGCCCGATATCATCGACGGCGAAAATGCCTTGCTCCGCGCCTTCGCGCAGGATCGCGCGCAGTTCCTTTTCATAGGCGGTGCGCAGCTTCAGGATCGCCGACAACTTTATGCGCGACAGGCTGCGCAGTTCCATATTGGAAACATGCGTCGAATGCCGGCGTGTGACATGGAAGCGGATATGATTGGCCACATAGGCGGCGAGCCGGGCGACCGGATCGGGAGAAGCGGGCCGCGCAGTTTCCCACGCAATGACCAGCTCTTCCATGTGCTCGCGCATCAGCGCGAAGAGCAGGTCCTCCTTGGTCGGGAAATAGCGGTAGAGCGCTGCCGCCTGCACCCCGACCTCCGCCGCCAGCTCGCGCATCGAAACGGCCTCGTAACCGCGCCGGGCAATCAGCGACAGCGCCGCCGCGCGGATCGCCGCTTCTGTCCTTTCGCCGTCTGATCCTGTTGTCCGTGCCAAGGCGATTCTCTCAGAGGTTCTATATAATAAAACAAACGTTCAATTAATTCAAGACGACACCTTTGCTGCGCTGCGTGTTGCTCGGGCCTCTCGTCGGCTATAAGCCGTTCTGGCATTTCACAGGACGCCATGACTCTCGCTTCGCTCAAATCCCCTTCGGGCTGGAACCTCGTTCTTGCCGGCGCGCTGCTGATGCTGGCAGGCGATTTCATGTTCGCGCTCAACGACGCTATGGGGAAATGGCTGGTTGCCAGCTTCTCGGTCGGGCAGGTCGTGCTGATCCGCTCCATCGGCGCCTTTTTCGTGCTGGGGCCGATGATCGCGCGGCAGGATGCGGGCAGCCTGTTCAAGGTGGAGCGGCCGGCTCTGCAGTTCCTGCGCGTGGTGTTCGTCACCGCCGATACGATGTTCTTCTATGCAGCCGTTGTCTATCTGCCGCTTGCGGACGTCATGACCTTCTATATGGCCGGGCCGATCTATGTGGCGGCTCTTTCGCATCTGCTGCTGGGCGAGAAGGTCGGCTGGCGACGCTGGCTGGCGATTCTGATCGGTTTCGGGGGAGTCGTGATCACGCTGCGTCCATCATCGGCTTCGCTGTCGCTGGCATCGCTGTTCGCGCTGGTCGGCAGCGTGTCATTCGCGCTGGGGATCGTTCTCAGTCGTCTCCTGCGCGTGACCAGCGACAGCACGCTGGTCACCTGGCAGACGGTCGGCGCGCTGCTCGGTGGTGCGGTGCTCAGCGTGACAAGCTGGCAGATGCCCGGACCGCTCGATCTCTTCGCGATGCTGCTGCTCGGCATCGTGTCGTGCGCGGCGCATCTCATGATCACGCGGGCGCTTAAGCTGGCGCCCGCCTCGACGCTGGCGCCGCTGCACTACAGCTTGCTGTTGTGGGGCGTCGTCTTTGGCCTGGTGTTTTTCGGTGACGTGCCGGACAGCCAGATTCTTCTGGGTTCGGCCATTATCGTCCTTGCCGGGCTGTTCATCTTCCATCGCCAGAAGGTTGTGGATCATGCGGTTCCGCCCGAGACGGTGCCCCATGATCTGCCCTGATGTTGCGCCGATCGCCCTCCGGGATTTCAATGGGGGATGCCTGTCCGCCTGAAGCGTGTCTACGAAGGGAAGACGGATCAGGATGGCGTCCGCATCCTCGTCGACCGGCTGTGGCCACGCGGCCTGAGCAAGGACAAGGCCGAGATCGACCTCTGGCTTAAGGATGTCGCGCCCAGCTCGGAGCTGCGGCGCTGGTTCGGTCATGATCCCGCGAAATGGCAGGACTTCCGCGACCGCTATCGCCGGGAGCTCGAGCAAAATGAATTGCCGGTCGCAACGCTTCGCAACAAGGCTGAGGCGGGGACAGTCACGCTTCTTTATGCGGCCAGGGATACCGCGCATAATCATGCCGTTGCGCTGCGGGACTTTCTGGAAATGAGTGATTCCCGAGCCGCTGCTGGTCGTCCTTGCGCGGATACTGATGGGCAGGCATGCCGGTACGCCATTCACCAAAGGCATTGCCGTGGAGAGGTTCTTCAACGATAGGCGCGATGCTGGCATTCAGCTGGCAAGGGCGCTGCTTCGCCTTCGGGATGCCGAGCCGATCGTGCTCGCTTTGCCGCGCGGTGGCGTGCCTGTGGCCTTTGAGGTGGCGAAGGCGCTTGCTGCTCCGCTCGATGTCCTCCTGGTGCGCAAGATCGGCGCGCCTGGCCATGAGGAGCTCGCCCTCGGCGCGATCATGGACGGAGCACATCCGCAGACTGTGCTCAACGAGGAGATCATCCGGCTCACTGCACCGCCAGCCGGCTACCTCGAGGCGGAGAAGAGGCGCCAGCTCGCCGAGATCGAGCGGCGACGCGAGCTTTATCGTGGCAACAAATCGGCCTTGGACGTGGCCGGGCGCACCGTGATCGTAGTCGATGACGGCATCGCCACGGGAGCTACAGTCAAGGCGGCGATGAGGGGTATTTCGCAAAACGGACCCCGACGCCTGATACTGGCCATCCCGGTGGCGCCGCCAGATTCGATCGAAAATCTCAAGGGCTTCTGCGACGAGGTCGTCTGCCTCTACGCTCCCGAACCCTTTTTCGCGGTCGGCGCCTACTATGCCGATTTCAGTCAAACGTCCGATGACGAGGTGATCCGCCTCGTCGCCGCTTCGCAAGCACAGGCCGGCCCGGCTTAAGAGCGGCTCTGGATTGATGCAATTTAGTTGACTCAGTCCACTAAATCTCAGAAAGTCCCGTACTCTTCGAGGAGATGCCGAATGAGCGACCGATCTGCACTGGTGGCTAAAATCCGAGGCTTCAACCGATTCTACACGCGCACGGTCGGCCTGCTGGAGGAGACGCTGACGCAGAGCCCGTATACCTTGACCGAAGCGCGCGTGCTTTTCGAACTTGGCCATCGAACAAGTAGGGCGGCCGCAAATATTGGCGGGGAACGAGAGTTCCTCGCCGGCACTTTCAACCTGAATAGCGGACCTGCGGCTTCGGAAATCGCCGACGAGCTACGCCTCGATCCTGCTTATCTCACGCGAATCCTGAGGAAATTCGCGTCGGCCGGGCTGACCGAGGTGCGCACCGATCCAGCGGACGGCCGCAGGCGTATCCTGTCGCTAACGAGAAAGGGAGTGACGGCGCTCGCCGAACTGCAGGCCGCTGCCGATAGAGATATTGCCCGGCTTGTGCAGCCTCTTTCCGATCAAAGACTTCACGATCTCGGTCGCGCCTTGCGGCAAACCACGGAGCTGCTGGGCGGCTCGACGAGCGAAAAGCCTGAAATTGTGCTGCGGCCGCATAGCATCGGCGATGTCGGCTGGGTGATCGAGCGGCAGTCGCGCCTCTACGCCGAAGAATATGGCTGGAACGGCGAATACGAGGCGCTGGTCTGCGAGATCGGCGCGAGCTTCATCCGCAGTTTCAAGCCGGGCAAGGAATTCTGCTGGATTGCGGAAGCGGACGGCGAGCGCGTCGGCGCTATTTTCCTCATCCGCAAAAGCGAGGAGTTGGCGCAGCTCCGCTTGCTTCATGTGGAGCGCGCCGCGCGCGGCAGGGGTGTCGGCTCGAAGCTGGTCGCCGAATGCATCGAGACCGCCCGCCGCGTCGGCTATGGCAGGATCGTGTTGTGGACCAATGATGTGCTGGTCGATGCAAGGCAGCTCTACGAGCGTGCGGGCTTCAAGCTCGCAAGCGAGGAGCGGCATACGAGCTTCGGCAAGAAGCTGAATGGGCAGAATTGGGAACTTGAACTGTAAAGTGGCAGGCTGCCAGATTTCAGCCCAAAATGCTGAAGCCCGTGGGCGCTTCGGCGGGATCGGTTTCCTCGACCGAAACTTCGGCCACCCGCGCATCGAGCGGGCCGCGATGCAGGAGTTGCAGCATCTCTTCGACCACCGCATGCGGCCCTGAAATCAGTGCTGCGACCGAACCGTCATATTCATTGCGCACCCAGCCGCCGAGGCCGAGCCTTTCTGCCTCGCTTTTGGTCCAGCCGCGGAAGTAGACGCCCTGGACGCGCCCTGTGACACGCACTTTTACCGTTCGTCGTTCGCCAGCCATCGTCCCGATGACAACCCTTGCCCGAAACTGATCTGGAACCCGCCCATATCGCGACTGATAAACTCGCGTATGCGGTAGAAGGTTTCGTGCGGCCGCTCGACTGGTTCCGACCGTGGCGGCCACGAACCCGCACATGACCGGAAATCGTCCGGCTCAGTTGCCGCGGGCGACGGCAAGCGCTCCCGGCAATTCCTCGGCGAAGATATCGAGTTCATGGTCGAGTCCGACGCTAACGCGCACGCAACGGTCGAGCACGGGCGCCATGGGCTTGCGCACGAACACGTCGCGCGCGATCAGCGTCTGCAGCACCTTGAGCGCAAATGCGCCGTCGCCGCCGCAGTCGATCGTAACGAAGTTGGTGGCTGAGGGCAGGGGTTCAAGCCCGTTCGCGCTGGCGATCTCTGCGATACGCACCCTACCGGCTGCGACCCTCTCCACCACCGACTGCAGCCAAGCCTGATCGGCAAGCGCCGCCTCGCCCGCGACCTGCGCCATGCGGCTCACCCCGAAATGATTGCGTACCTTGTCGAAGGCGCGGATCGTCTCCTCCTCGCCAAAGGCATAACCGCAGCGCAGGCCGGCGAGGCCATAGGCCTTGGAGAATGTCCTCAGCCGAACGATATTCGGTCGTTCGATATCGATCGACGGGATCGCCGAGACGGGGGCGGTTTCGCCATAAGCCTCGTCGAAGACGAGCATAGTTTTTTCCGGCAGCGCCGCGATGAAGCGCTCAACGTCGGAAGCCTCCCGCCATGTGCCCATCGGATTGTCGGGATTGGAGAAATAGACGAGCGGCGCGTTTTCGCGGCGCACCGCATCCAGAAGGGCGTCCAGGTCTTCGCGATCGTCGTGGTAAGGTACGGTCACCAGCCGCCCGCCGAAGCCGGCGACATGGAAGTTGAATGTCGGATAGGCGCCGAGCGAGGAGACCACAGGCGCGTGCGGCGTAATGTACATGCGGGCGATCAGGCTCAGCAGCCCGTCGATCCCTTCGCCGACCGCGACGTTCGCCGGCCGCACGCCGAGATGGCTGGCAAGCGCGGCTTTGAGGTCGTGGCTCTCCGGATCGCAATATTTCCACATCTCGGGCGCCGCGCGCGCCATCGCCTTGGCAACGGCAGGGGAGGGACCGAAGCCGCTTTCGTTCGCGCCGATGCGCGCGCGGAAAAGCCGTCCGCGCTGGCGCTCCTGCGCTTCCGGCCCCACGAACGGCACTGTCGCCGGAAGCGACTGGACAAGCGGAATGGTCAGCGGACGTGACGGCATGCGAGGTGCTCCCCAGAATTGCGCGCGAGTGCGATAGCGACGATTTTCCGGCAGTGCAACGAACGCCATTCTCTATTGTGGCGCCATCGCCTGTTCTAAAGCCCGCGCGCGACCTGGCTGAGAAATTCGATTTCCGCAGCGGTCGCTGCGTCGTCGCTGGGAGTCGGCCGCGACGACATTTTGACAAGCACGATGCGGCTTGTCGGGTCTATCCAGATCCATTGGCCGTGAATCCCGATCGCGCAGAACGAGCCGCGTTCGTCGCCGACATCATACCAACAGGAGCGGTAGCGACCCGCAGGGAAGGGAAGATCGTTGAGGTCGCGATGGAGTTAAGGCGGGCGCCAAGTTTGCACCAACGGCTCCGTCGTCGAGGCTTGCCGATGAGGCACATCCGAACCGAATTCCGGGCAGCGATGACAGCCGCCCGAGGCTTGGGGAATATGTTCTGGATTTTCGCCGCGGCAGGACCATCGAAGTCTGCGAAGCGCACTGACGCCCAAGCAGGCCTGGCGGAGAGGATGGGATTCGAACCCACGAGGCCCTTTTGGGGCCTACTCCCTTAGCAGGGGAGCGCCTTCGACCACTCGGCCACCTCTCCGGCGCCCCGGTGGATAAAGAAAAGGCCGGGCACAATCAATAAGGACGAAGCCGAATCGAGCACGGACCTGGCGCAAAGGCCAATCCCACCCTGACTTTCCGCGTCATCCGGCGCCTCAACTTCGTGCTGCATCGGCGATTCGACATGGACCCGTTTCCCGTCAGCGCGGCGAGCTGCGGCCGGGCAGTGGTAAACGATATCTTTCCAGGGGGTCTCAAATCGTGGCTTTTCTGCAACAACGATCCGGGATCGCGATGTGGAGGCTGCCTGTTGCGCGCCTTAGCGGTTGAATGGGGCAAAGCTGTGAGTAATGTCGTGATCGAAGAAGGGGCGGCGTGCCGCGTCTTTTTCATCGAAGGGGATGGGGCAGGGAACGCTGTCCTTCAGCAAAAATACCCAGACCCGTATTTAAACTTTTGACTGGAGGTCAGAAAATGAACATCAAGAGCCTTCTTCTCGGCTCGGCTGCGGCGCTGCTCGCAGTTACCGGTGCGCGCGCCGCTGACGCGGTCGTCGCTCCGGAGCCGGAGCCGGTCGAATATGTTCGCGTTTGCGATCTTTACGGCGCCGGCTACTACTACATCCCCCGAACCGAAATCTTCCTG
>Ga0081539_10005105_pt1 | contig 13746 bp, 13 predicted proteins | sample TabmetS4T2R2_FD_71023 | JGI IMG/M metagenome (GOLD analysis project Ga0081539, IMG submission 71023) | Tabebuia heterophylla rhizosphere microbial communities from the University of Puerto Rico - S4T2R2 | ecosystem: Host-associated > Plants > Roots > Rhizosphere ...
CTGCAGGGGGAGGCGGTTCCAGCCGCCAGGGACGGGCCGAGTACCGTCGGGCATGGGCCGTCGGCCCGAGCTGGTGGGGCCGCTGAGCAGTAGCCGCACGCCGTCGCGGCTGACGGCGGCGAACGCCGGGGCGGCGTCCTGCTCGAGGGTGAAGCCCAGGTGGGTGGTGTAGAAGGCGATGGCGTCGGCGACGTCGTCGATCATGTAGCGGACGCCGACCGTGGCGGTGGTTTGGGGCATATGCACCTCCATGGCGGGGCGTTGGGCGCTTATTACGACCTCCGATATCGATATCCGATAGGATAGGCGCATGCGCTCGTTCCTGCATGGGGCCGTGCAGCTGCACGTGCTGCACCACGCCGCCGAGCACCCCATCCACGGGGCCTGGATGGCGGCCGAGCTGGCCCGCCACGGCTACCAGATCAGCCCAGGGACCCTCTACCCCACGCTGCACCGCCTCGAGGCCGGCGGACTGCTCCGCGGCCACGACGACCTGGAAGCAGGCCGGCGGGTGCGCCGCTACGCCATCACTGACGCCGGCCGCCTCGCCCTGGCCGAAGCACGCCGCGCCCTGCGCGAACTCTGCGACGAACTCCTGTCATGACCCGCGGGATCAGCGGCCAGCATCGGGCTGGTCCACGACGGCTGCTCGGCCGCCACGGCCCGCTGGCCGACCTGCCTTGGGAGCCCCGCCGGCGGATCCTATCCCCTCGGATCCTCGCTGGTCTCGGCCTCCGCGGCGACCTGTTCGACGGTTCGACCCGACACCACCGACTCCGGTTGGCTCTTGACTGGCTTGCGCCTGGCGTCGGCCTCCTGGTCGTCCATCTTGACCAGCAGCCAGCGCTCGCGCTTGCCTTTGCCGATGCGGGTGAGGGCATAGCCGCCGCGGAGCTTGCGCCCCTCCAGCCACACCGCCACGTGCCCGCCCTGGACTGCCCGTTCGACCGGGACCGTCTTGCCGTGCTGCTCGGTGAGGCTGCGGTAGGTGCCGGTGTCCCAGACGATCACCGGCCCCGCCCCGTACTGTCCTTCCGGGATCACCCCCTCGTAGTCGGCGTAGTCCAGCGGATGATCCTCGGTGGGCATCGCCAGGCGCTTGTCCTTGGGGTTGGTGGACGGTCCCTTGGGCACCGCCCACGACTTCAGGACTCCCGCCGCCTCCAGGCGGAAGTCGTAGTGGAGGGTGCTGGCGTCATGCTTGTGGACCACGAACCGCGGCTGCGTGCGGCGGTGCCGCTTGCGTTCGCCGGGAGGCTCCGGCGTCCTCTCGAAGTCCCGCTTGCCCCGATAGGGCTCCAGCGGGTCCTGCTTGGTCGCCATACCATGCTGTATTCCCGGCAACGCCTCCAGCTACCTTCGGCCCGTGACCCGGAACACGGAGCAGGGTCGCCGTCCGACAGCTGAGCGAGCCGCCCAGCGGTCCAGCTCGTCGATCCGCCGGCATGAGGTCCTGGCCCGTCTCATCACCACCAACCTCACAGCCGAGAAGGTCCGTGCCGGCGTGCGATACTCGACCTCGAAGACCGCCGAGTACGGCCATTGTCCCGCGGTCCGCGGGTCGTCGGCCGGGAGACGCAGGCTGCGATGCAGGGAACCGTGCCGGGGGGCGGAGCAGGCGGCCAGTCTCCCCCGCCGGGTCCAGAAACGGTCAAGGTCGGCGTCCTCCTGGAGCGGCGACCGGCCGAACTTGGCGAGTGGCTCGCCGATGCGGCGGCCTTCGAGGCCGCCGGCGCCGATGCGCTCTGGGTCGACCCTGCACCCGAGTCGAAGCTTGATCGCTTCACCTTGCTGGCGGCGCTGGCGGTCCTCACCTCCCGGGCGCTGCTGGTCGCGATACCACCGGCATCCGACCGACCATCCGAGGTCCTCGGTCGCACGTTGACCACGATCGAGCGCCTCAGCCACGGCCGCCTCGCGCTTGCCGCCGACCCCGGGAGGCTCGACGAGCTCACCGACCTCGCGCCCGGTTCCACCACCTTCCGCCGTCTGCCCGGAGAGCCGACGGCTTTCGAGCGCCTGGGGGAGGCGAACACGGCCGAGCGCTGGATCCAGACTCCGCCACCAGAAGGTCGACCGGCCTGGCGGACGGCCCTGGCCGAGGCCGTCACGAGCGGCGCCGGCGGGCTGCTGGTCCCGGCCGACCCGCGACTGCTGGACATCCTGCGCAACCCCAACGATCCGGACGGTCGCCTTGACCTCCAGCTCGCCCAGGGTTGAGCAGAGGCGCCAAGTTGACGTCCCACCGGAAAGGTTTAAGCTGCCTCGAAGCCGGCGATAAACGGCAGACCCGCGAAGCAAGGCAAGCAAGGCAAGCTACGCAAGCTACGCCGCGACGTGACGGTGCCCGAGGAGGCCGGCCATGGAGGTCACACGGCGCCAGTTCCTGAAGGTGGGTGCGGTAAGCGCCGGAACGCTCGGAGCCTCGGTCCTCGGCTTCGACGTCGCACAGGCCAAACAGGTGCAGCAGCACCTGCGCATCGAGGGGGCCACTGTCTCCCGCTCCGTCTGCCCGTACTGCGCCGTGGGGTGCGCGCTCCTCGCGTACACCAGAAAGGACGCCGAGGGCAAGGTCGAGCTGCTGCAGATCGAGGGCGATCCGGACAGCCCGGTCAACGAGGGGCGCCTCTGCCCGAAGGGCGCCACGGCAATGGAGCTCGCCGTCTCCCGCCGGCGTGTCACCAGCCCGATGTACCGGGCGTCGGGGGCGAGCGAGTGGCAGACCGTCTCCTGGGACTTCGCGCTCGACAAGCTGGCCCAGAGGATCAAGGCCTCGCGGGACCGCACCTTCGTCCCGATGGACGCCGACGGCCACGTGGTGAACCGCTGCGAGGGCATCGCCTTCGCCGGCGGGGCCGCGTTCAGCTCGGAAGAGGGCTACTTCGCCACCAAGCTGCTGCGAGCCATCGGCATCGTCTACATGGAGCAACAGGCCCGCGTTTGACACGGCCCCACGGTGACCAGTTTGGCCGCCACGTTTGGCCGAGGGGCCATGACCAATCACTGGCGTGACATCCGGCACGCCGACCTCATGCTGATCAACGGGGCCAACCCCGCCGAGGCCCATCCGGTCGGGTTCCAGTGGATGATGAAGGCGAAGCTGGAGCGCGGCGCGAAGATGATCCACGCCGACCCGCGCTTCACCCGCACCTCCGCCGTCGCCGACATCCATCTCCGGATCCGGACCGGGTCGGACGTCGCCTACTTCGGCGGGCTGATCAACTACGTCCTCCAGAACGAGCTGTACCACAAGGAGTACGTGGCCTGGGCGACCAACGCCGGCCTGGTGGTGAAGAAGGGCTACCAGTTCAAGGACGGGATCTTCAGCGCCTATGACCCCAGCAAGCGGGTTTACGACACCAAGGCATGGGCGTACGAGACCGGAGCGGACGGCTTTGCAAAGGTCGACCTCAAGCATCCCCGCTCGGTGCTCAACCTGATGCGCGAGCACTACAGCCGCTACACCCCGGAGATGGTCGAGCGCATCACCGGCATCCCCAAGGACGAGTTCCTCCAGGTGGCGAAGCTGGTCGGCGAGACCGGCCGGCCGGACAAGGTGATGACGATCATCTACGCGGTCGGGCTCACCCACCACACCACCGGCGTACAGCTCATCCGCAGTGGAGCGGTGCTCCAGCTCCTGCTGGGCAACATGGGGCGTCCCGGGGGCGGCATGAACGCCGAGCGCGGCCACGCCAACATCCAGGGCAACACCGACCACGCGATCTCCTGGGAGATCTTGCCCGGCTACCTCAGGATCCCCGCCCCCGGGCAGCGCAACCTGGATGACTATGTGGAGCAGAGCGCGAGCAAGCAGCTTCGCCCCAACGCCGTGAACTTCTTCGGGACCAACTACCGCAAGTTCATGGTGAGTCTGCTCAAGGCCTGGTACGGCGACGTGGCGACCAAGGACAACGAGTTCGCCTTCCACCACCTCCCCAAGCCGGCCGGGAACACCTCCTGGATCTCCATCTTCGACCAGGCGCTCCAGGGGAAGATGGAGGGGCTGATGCTGTCGGGAATGACCGCGACCAGCATCGGGCCCGACTCCAATCAGGTGCTGCACGCCCTCGCCAACCTGAAATGGCTGTGCGTCATGGACGCCTTCGCCACCACCAGCTCGGAGTTCTGGCGTGCGCCCGGCACCGACCCGGCGACGGTCCAGACCGAGGTGTTCATGCTGCCGGCCACCCACTGGATCGAGAAGGACGGATCGTTCACCAACAGCGGCCGCTGGGCCCAGTGGAAGGACCAGGTCCTGCCGCCGGAGGGCGAGGCCCGCCACGACCACTGGATCATGGCCGAGCTGTTCCAGCGGGTGCGCGACCTCTACCGCCGGCAGGGAGGGAAGTACCCGGCGCCGCTGCTGGACCTGTCCATGCCGTACCGGGACCCGGTCAAGCCCGAGCTGGACGAGATCGCCCAGGAGATCAACGGCCGGAACCTTCGCACCGGCAAGCGGCTGGAGACCTTCGCCGACCTCAAGGACGACGGCACCACCACCGCCGGGGACTGGATCTACACCGGGCACTATCCGGAGAGCGGCAACCTGGCCAAGCGCCGGGACGGCGTGCAGGACCCCGCGGGTAACGACCCGACGGGCATGGGCTTCTACCACAACTGGGGGTGGAGCTGGCCGCTCAACCGGCGCGTGCTCTACAACCGGGCCTCGGCCGACCCCAAGGGCCGCCCGTGGGATCCCGAGCGGGCGGGGATCCGCTGGGACGCCGCCGCCGGCAAGTGGGTGGGCGACGTGCCCGACTACCCACCCGACGCCGACCCGCGCGACCCCAAGGCCCCGCTGCCGTTCATCATGACCGGGGAGGGGACGGGGCGGCTGTTCAGCAACTCGGTGGCGGACGGGCCGTTCCCCGAGCATTACGAGCCGATCGAGTCGCCGGTCGACAACCCCCTGCACCCCGAGGTCTCGGCGACGCCGGTGGCCTTCCTCTACGACCAGGCGGCCGGCCGGCCCAACCGGTTCGGCACCCGGGACGAGTATCCGTATGTGGCCACCAGCTACCGGCTCACCGAGCACGAGCACTACATCACCCAGCAGGTCGAGCATCTGGTCCAGCTGCAGCCGGAGGCGTTCGTCGAGGTGCCCGCCGAGCTCGCTGGCGAGAAGGGCATCGCCAACGGCGACCGGGTCCGGGTCTCGTCCAAGCGGGGCAAGCTCGAGGTCCGAGCGGTGGTGACCGGACGCCTCGGCCCACTCCAGATCGATGGCAAGAAGGTCTACCAGATCGGCATCCCGATCCACTGGGGCTTCGTCGGCATCAACACCGGCCAGCACTGGCTCGCCAACGCGCTCACGCCGTTCGTCGGCGACGCCAGCTCGCGCACCCCCGAGTTCAAGGCGTTCCTCGTGAACATCGAGAAGCTCTGATGGCCGCCTCCGGCGCGACCGCGACCGACCCGTGGGTGCCCCAGCGCCGGCGGGCAGAGGCCCTGCGCGTCCGCCACCCCTTCGCGGCAGAGGTGCTCGCCCTCTACGTCGCCCTGCTCGACGTCTGGGAGGAGGCATGGGACGCCGCCCACGAGGAGCGGCCGGAGCCTCAGGCGCTGGCCGGCTGGGCCGCCGGGCGGGTGCTCCCGCGGGCCGTGGAGGCGACGGCCAAGGCCGGCCCGGAGCCGCTGGCCAACGCGACTCGTGGGCTCCTCGAAGCCGGCGTCACCGCCGAACCGCTGGCCGCCTGGCTCGCCGGTGACGAGCTCGCGCCGGTCGAGCGCTACCTGGCCCGGGCCACCTTGCGGGGGCCGCTGCAGGCGCTCGACGCCGCCGTCGCCTGCGCGCAGGATCCGTCGCCCAGGGGCGGCCGGCACTGCCCGAGCTGCGGCGGTCCGCCGCAGCTCAGCTACCGTGCCCACTCCGACGACGGGCTGGTGAGCGAGCACCGGCACCTGGCCTGCGCCCGCTGCGGGGCGGGCTGGAGATATTCCGGCAGCGCCTGCGCCTCGTGCGGGGAGACCAGGGCCGTCCAGCGCACCATCTACGCCGAGCGGAGCGAGCGGCCAGTTGTGGGGCGCGACGATCCCCCGGCTCCCGCGCGGACCGACGGCGCGATGTTCCCGCACGTCCGCATCGAGGGCTGTCACAGCTGCAAGCGCTACCTGATCGACGTCGACGTTGGCCGCGACGCCCGAGCCGTGCCCGAGGTGGACGAGCTGGCGGCGCTGCCGCTGGACCTCTACGCGGCCGAGCTTGGCCTTTCCAAGATCACACCCAACCTGATGGGGTTCTGAGATGGCCGAGATCGTGCCAGGCCAGGCCTACGGGTTCTTCACCGACACCAGCGTCTGCATCGGCTGCAAGGCCTGCGAGGTGGCCTGCAAGCAGTGGAACATGCTCTCGGGCCATGAGCCGTCGTTCATCGACGGCTTCGACAACACCGGGCAGCTGGACTCGCAGAACTGGCGGTACGTGCAGATGATCGACAACGTGCCGGACCAGACGCTGGGCACCGGCCAGGGCAAGGCCTGGCTGATGATGTCGGACGTCTGCAAGCACTGCCAGCACGCGAGCTGCATGGACGTCTGCCCGACCGGGGCGATCATCCGCACCGAGTTCGACACCGTCTTCATCCAGCCGGACGTCTGCAACGGCTGCCGAAACTGCATCTCGGCCTGCCCGTACAGCGTGATCGGCATCGACGAGGAGACGAACGTCGCGCGCAAGTGCACGCTGTGCTACGACCGGCTCCAGGGCGGGATGGAGCCGGCCTGCGCGAAGGCCTGCCCGACCCAGTCGATCCAGTTCGGGCCGCTCGACGAGCTGCAGCAGCGGGCCGACAAGCGCCTGGCCGACCTCCACTCGCAGGGGGTCGCCGAGGCGAACCTGTACGGACGGGACGAGGAGGTCTACGGCGGGCTCAACGCGTTCTTCCTGCTCATGGACAAGCCGGAGGCCTACCGGTTGCCCAACGCGGCCAACGCGACGCTGCCGGGCCGCAACAACCCGGGCGGCTGGCTCACCGGGGCGGTCACCGCGGTGCTGGGCGTGCTCGCCGGGTTGATCGCCCTGCGCCGTCGGCAGGTTTCACCCCAGGAGCCACCACCCAACGAGACGCCGCCACAGGCCGAGGCGGGAGCGCGATGATCCTTCTCGCCGAGGCCCAGCATTTCGTCCGCCCGCCGGAGTGGATCTGGTACATCGTGCCCTACTTCTTCCTGGCCGGCCTGGCCGGCGGCTCCTACTTCATCGCCACGCTGCTCCGCCTCTGGGGTGAACGCGCCGACGAGCCGGCGGCGCGGGTCGGCTACTACGCCGCCTTCCTGACCTTCTTGCCGTGCCCGATCCTGCTGACCCTGGACCTCACCCAGCCGCTCCGCTTCTGGCACATGCTGTGGAACACCACGCCAGGCTCGGAGGGCTTCAACCTCAAGCCCGGGTCGCCGATGTCGGTCGGCTCGTGGGCGCTGGTGGCCTTCGGTCTCTTCGCGGCGGTGTCGTTCCTCGAGGTGCTGGTGCGGGACCGGAAGCTCCGCGGTTCACTTGCCGACCGGCTGGTGCGGCTGCTGGACGGCACGGCGGGCAGGTTGTGGACTGCCGTCGGGGCGGTCCTGGGCCTGTTCATCGCCGGGTACACCGGCGTGCTTCTGTCCGTCTCCAACCAGCCGGTGTGGAGCGACACCTGGGCGCTCGGCGGGCTGTTCCTCGCCTCCGGGCTCGCCGGCTCGGCGGCCCTGCTCCTCCTGCTCGTCCGCTCCCGGGCGGACGCGCGGGCCAGCGCCGGCATGCTGGAGCTCTCCGAGCGCCTCTTCACGCTCCTCGAGCTCGTGCTGCTGGTGGTCTTCATGCTCACCCTCATCCCCCATGGCGCATTGGACGAGGCCTTCGGCTTCCCCTGGATCCTGCTGTGGCTGGTGGCGTTCGCGGGGATGGTGCCCGGACTTCGCGGACTCGTCACCGCCCGGCTCGCCGTCACCGCCGACGGCGCCGTGGTCGCCCAGCCGCTGCTCGCGTCGGCGAGCGCGCCCGGCCTGGTCCTGATCGGTGTGCTGGCGTTGCGCGCCGCGGTGATCCTCAGCGCCCAGTTCTGAGTGATGGGAAATTCGGAGCCATCAGAACGACTTGGAGCCGGCGGTCAGCGGCCCAGGACGATGAGCCGGAGCAGCCTGCCACGACGCTTCTGATGCCACGCTTCGCGCTCGTTGACCTGGGGAAAGGCTTCGCCGGGGACGGATCCGGCATGCACCAAGGCCTCGGTCACCACCAGACCCTGCAGGCCACGCACGGCGACGCGCCATGGCGTGGGCAGCGCCTGGGTACGCATCGCCGCTCCCGTCGATCGCGTGCCGGACAGCGCTGACCTGGGCGGCGGGTCTACCGACTGTTTCAACCGTCGCAGCGCAAACCTGAGCCACCCGAAACCCTCAAGCCAGACGGATTGCCAATGACGCTGACCGCCCGCGTGCCCTCCGGCGGAAGCAGACTGTCAGCCGGCTGGACGGACAGAGCGTGTGCTTACCGGCGCTCTCTCGGGTCAGCCTTGAGGGCCAGCCGATCAGTCGGGTCGGGCGGGGCCGGTTCGATCGGCCTGTGGTTGTTGCTTGGTGAACTCCTCGGCTCCAACTTGGACCGGGCCGCTGGGGGTCCCCGACCCAGAGTCGGGGGGCGGCTGCTCGGCGCCTGGTCCAAGATGCCGCCCAGCCGGCGCCGGGTTGCGGATCCCGAAGCCGTTGACAGCGGCGCCGGCTGCCATGAGGGCGGCGGCGACCAGCATGGCGAGGTGGAAGGCCTCGGTCGAGGCCTGCTGGGCGGCGGCACGGACCTCGGGCGCGACGTCTGCCGGTGGCTGGTTGAGGGGCGCCACGGCGTTGCGGAACTCGCGGGAGCCGGTGTCGACGCTGGGCACGTGCTGGCCGATCGTGGCGTAGAAACTGGCGGCCACGGCCACGAAGATCACGGCGTTCACCAGTGGAGAGCCCACCCGCGAGATGGCGTTGTTGATGGCCGAGGCCACGCCCGAGTTCCGCGCCGGTACCGAGGTCATCAGGGCGGTTGTGAGTGGGGCGACCATGATGGACAGCCCGATCCCGAACACGATGAGCCCGGGGAGCAGATCGGTGAAGTAGTCGGCCGGTGGCAGGATCGTTGCCGACGCGCCGCCGCCGAGCACCCAGCCCTGGCTGTCGGGCGGGATGCGGGTGAGCCACAGCAGGCCGAGGCCCATGATCGCCGGGCCGAGGCTCATGAACAACCGGGGTCCGTACCGTGCCCCGAGTCTCCCGAAACGCGTGGAGAGCAGCACCAGGAACAGGGTGCTCGGTATCCCTGCGATGCCGGCGGCCTGTTCGTTGTAGCCGAGGGTGCCGATCATGAAGATCCCAAGGAAGGTGAGCGCCACGTACAACGCGCCGTAGATGACAAACGTCGAGATGTTGGTCACCGTGAAGTTCCTGGATCGGAAGAGCCTGGGTGGTACCAGCGGGTCGCTGCGCCGGGTCATCAGGAAGGGGAAGGCGATCGCCGCGAGGGCGCCGACCGCCAAGCTCACCACGGCGATCGGCTCGCTCCAGCCGTGCTGCTGGCCCCGGATCGTCCCGAAGGCGAGTCCCGTGACGGCGGCGGCGACCACCAGCGAGCCGAGCCAGTCGAAGCGTCCGGTGGCCTGTTCGTCGCGCGATTCCGGTACGAACCGGACGGTGGCCAGGTAGGCGACGAGCAAGAAGGGGAGGTTGATCAGGAAGGCCATGCGCCAGGAGATGGTGTTGACCAGCAGGCCCCCCACGAACGGGCCAAGGATGGTCGTGGCGCCCGATGCGCCGACCCACAGACCGAAGGCCCGTCCCTGCTCTTCGCCCTGGAAGGTGGCGGTGATGATGGCGAGCGAGCCGGGGACCAGGACGGCGCCAGCGGCGCCCTGCAAGGTCCGGCTGACGATCAGGAACTCCATGGTGGGCGCGATTCCGCACAGCAGGGAGGTGGCGGCGAAGCCGAGAAGGCCGATGGCGAACATGCGCCGTCGTCCGTAGTAGTCGGTGAGCGCCCCGGCCAGGATCAGCAGCGCACTCAGGGTGACGAAGTAGCCGTTGGCGACATATGACTGCGCCTCAAGCGTCCCGAACAGGTCGGAGGACAACTCCTCGCCGATCCTTGGCAGCGCGAGGTTCACGACCGAGGTGTCGAGGAAGACGATGCCTGACCCGAGGATGACGGCCAGCAGCGTCCAGCGCTTGCGTCCAGGCGACAGGGCGGCCGCCTCGGCCATCCCCACCGATTCGCTCACCGAGCGGTCACATCCGCTCGACCCACTGGGCCCGCCACTGGGGTGCCTGGAACGGCTGGGCGAAGTAGTCGGTCTCCTTCACAACCTTCCCGTCGTGGAGCTCGATGACGCTCACGCCCAGGTAGCGGCTGCCGTCGGCATAGGTGAGCTCGAGTTCGAGAACGGCAAGGTCGCCGCCGGCCAGGGTGCGCCGAAACCGCATCGTGGGCAGGCCACCTGGGAAGTTCTGGTTGATGGCGATCGCGTTGTCGCGGCCGACAATGCGCTCGCCCGACTGCGGCCACTCCTGCACGAAATCGTCGTGCAGGTACCCGCTGGCGGCATCCCAGTCACCGGCCTGCAGCGCCCTCCACACCGCCTCGGCCACGTGGCGGGCGTCCTGCTCGTCCATGTCGACCCCACTCCCTTGCTCCCTGGCAGCACCGGGCGAGCGATGCGACAGTGACCCAGCGCTAGGTTGAGGACGGGCTCCCAGCAAGCTGCGCGTTGAGGCCGACCGCGTGCTCGTCGTCGGCGACCACATCGTGGACCTCGACCCGGAAGTTGCGTTCGCTGTGCGAGACGTGGCGGACCATAGCAAGCACGGATGCTTCCAACAAGAAGCTACCTACGCGGTGCGGAGTACCGAATCCGGCACCGAGATCGATCGAGTGCCTTGGAGGTGAGCTCGCGCAGTTTCCCGCTCGCCGCACCTAGGTGGTCGCCATCCCTCGACGAAGCGTTGCGGCTGTCGCCTGTCGTGGTGGGACCTCGGGTCGGGTGGAGATGATTCCGGGACTGCGACGAAGACCCCGCCGTGTCCTTGTGGACCGGCCCGTCGCAGTCCCGGAACTCTGTGGTGAGCGTGGCGCCGAGTGTTGGGTGCTGGGCCCACTCTCAGCGGCCAGGGCAGGGCGAACTTGGATTCGGTCTGGTTGGCATGGGGTAGTCGCAGGCTGGCGGCCGGGTGTGTGGGAAGTAGTCGCGGCCTGACCGCTGGTCGCAGCCTAGGGTCGCGACTGGCCCAGACCCCGCCCCCGCGCGCCCCGGGCTGCACGCCATGTCGCCGAACCGTCGGTGCGTCGAGTACGACATACTTCCTCCGCAGGGCGCTGGCTTGGCCGCCGAGCGAGCCCACTCCGTGCGGTATCTCTTCAGAAGAACTGAGGAACTTCGGACCCAGTCTAGTCCTCGCGTGGCCAACTTTCTAACGCGGAAGGGGGCTCGGTGCTTATATTCTGAAGAGGTCGATTGACGAGGACGGAGGTGGCCGGCTTGGACGGAGGGCGTGGATTCGCGAGGCTCCGGCGGTGAGCGGCCGGCCGGTGTACAGCATCGGCGCCGTGGCCCAGATGCTGGGCATCCCGCCGGCCACGCTGCGGACCTGGGAAGAACGCTACGGGCTTCCGGTCCCAGAGCGCAGTCCCGGCGGCCACCGCCTGTACTCCCGCGACCAGATCGAGCAGCTCCGCTTCGTCAAGGCCCAGATCGACCAGGGCATCTCGCCCGCCGACGCCCATCGCCTGCTCGCCGAGCGGGCGGCCGCCGGTTCGGTACCGTTCGGCGCTCGCGAGATGGCCGGGACGCGGCTGCTGATCCTGCTCGCCGAGCGCGACCCGTACGCCGCCGAGCTGGCAGGGTACTTCCTGCGCACCGAGGGCTATGAGGTCGCCGCGGCGCTGGACGCCGCCGAGGCAGCCCGCAGGTTCGACGAGCTGGCCCCTAGCATGACCGTGATCGACCTGCTCATCTCGCCCGGCAGTGGCCTGGAGCTGTGCCGGCAGCTCAAACAGCGAAGCGGGGCTCCGGTGCTGGCCATCTCGACCCTGGAGACCAGCGACCAGGCGCTGGAGGCCGGGGCTGATGGGTTCCTGCAGAAGCCGCTGGACCCACTCCAGCTCGTCTCGGCCGTCAAGGACCTGCTCGGCGCCAGCGCCTTTCTGCGTCCCAGCTCGGCCAGGCCACAATGACCCAGCAGCCCGACAGGACCGGACGGGTGGCCAGCGGCAACCAGCGGCTGGACGCGATCCTGGGGGGCGGCTTCCCCGCCCACGGGATCAACTTGGTGGTCGGGCCACCCGGCAGCGGCAAGACCGTCTTGGCCCAGCAGTATGTGTTCCACAACGCCACCCCCCAGCGGCCCGCCATCTACCTGACCACCGTCTCGGAGCCGCTGGAGAAGGTCTTGCGCTACGGCCAGACCCTGGCCTTCTTCGACGCCGGCGCGGTCGGTCGGGCCGTGTTCTATGAGGATGTGGGCGGCCTGCTCGGCAGCGAGGGGCTGACAGCGGTGTTGGAGCGGGTGGACGCGCTGCTCAAGGAACACCGGCCGGCCGTCATCGTGATCGACAGCTTCAAGGCGCTGAACCCCTACGCGACCGACCAGGGTGGGTTCCGGCGCTTCCTCCACAGCCTGGCGGGTCAGCTGAGCGCGTTTCCGGTCACCTCCCTGTGGATTGGGGAGTACGACAGCACGGAGTTGTCGACGGCTCCGGAGTTCGCGGTCGCCGACGCGATCGTCAGTCTGTCCGGCGACCGGGTCGGTCAGCGGGAGCTGCGGGTGCTGCAGGTGCTCAAGCTGCGAGGCTCTGGCTTCCTGTCCGGCAGACACGCCTATCGGCTGTCGGAGGCTGGGATGGACGTGTTCCCGCGCTTGGCCGACCCCATGGACGCCGCGGTCTACTCGATGGCCGCTGGGCGGGTCTCCTCCGGGATCCCAGCCCTGGACGCGATGCTGGACGACGGCTACTGGCCTGGGGCGGCGACGATGGTCGCCGGCCCGACGGGCTCCGGGAAGACCCTCATGGGCCTCCAGTTCATCGTCAGTGGCGCCCGCCGTGGCGAGCCCGGCATCATCGCCACCCTGCAGGAGAACCCGACCCAGCTTCAGCGCATCGCCGAGGGGTTTGGCTGGTCGCTGACCGAGGACGGGATCGAGCTCCTTGCCCGCTCCCCGGTCGACCTCTACATCGACCAATGGGTCTATGAGGTCTTGACCGCCATCGAGCGCGCCGGCGCGCGACGGGTCCTCATCGACAGCCTCGGCGACCTCGCCTTCGCGGCCGGCGATGAGACCCGCTACCGCGAGTACCTGTACTCCCTGGTGCAGCGCTGCTCCCGGCTGGGGGTGAGCCTGCTGATGACCTTCGAGCTGCCCGACCTGTTCCAGGTCTCCCGGCTGTCGGAGCAGGGCGTCTCCCACGTGTCCGACAACGTCGTCCTGCTGCAGTACCTGCCTCAGCCCGGCGTCCTGCGGCGTACGCTGACCGTGATCAAGACGCGGGCCAGCCTGCACCAACCCCAAGTCCGGGAGTTCACCATCAGGTCCCAGGGGATTACGCTCGAGGACCAGATCCCCGCCGACCCCGCGTCGCAGGCTCGACCCCAACCGACCGATGTCACGGCCCCTGGACGGCCCCCGAGCTGAGCTGGGCTAGCGTCACGCCGCCAACACTCCCGCACGGTCGCGAATCTGTACTACCCGGGTCTGCAGTCGGCGCCTGTTGCACTGCGGGGCTACCTGCCAGACTGACGA
>Ga0081539_10005106_pt1 | contig 13744 bp, 12 predicted proteins | sample TabmetS4T2R2_FD_71023 | JGI IMG/M metagenome (GOLD analysis project Ga0081539, IMG submission 71023) | Tabebuia heterophylla rhizosphere microbial communities from the University of Puerto Rico - S4T2R2 | ecosystem: Host-associated > Plants > Roots > Rhizosphere ...
CCGCCATGTCTCCTTCGCCGTCCCCGCCCGCCACTACTCGCGATCCCCGCCTCTCGCCCACCATCAGCGTGGTCATCCCGGCGCTGAACGAGGAGGACAACCTCCCGCTTGTCCTCGAGGGCCTGCCGGCGGTTGACGAGGTCGTCATCGTGGACGGCGGGTCGGCCGACGACACGGTGACGATCGCTCGCGAGGTTCGCCCGGACGCGGTGGTGGTCCGCCAGACCCGTACCGGTAAAGGGAACGCTCTGGCCTGCGGCTTCGCCGCTTGCAGCGGAGACGTCGTGGTGACGCTCAATGCCGACGGGTCGACCGATCCGGGCGAGATCCCGCGGTATGTCGACGCGCTGTTGTCCGGCGCCGAGGTGGCGCACGGCTCCCGGTTCCGCGACGGCGGCAGCGACCTGGGCGGTCGCCGGCTGGACCGATTCGGAAACGCCGTGCTGAGCCGGATCGTGAACCTGTTGTTCGGCACGTCGTTCACCGACATCGGCTTCGGCTACAACGCATACTGGCGGGCGCTGCTGCCGGCGCTGGACCTGCCGCCGGTCAACCCCTCCCGCGGCCGGCGCACCCGCCGGCACTGGGGCGATGGCGCGGAGATCGAGCCGATGCTCAACCTCCGTACGGCGGCGCAGGGCCTGCGCGTGGTCGAGGTGGCCAGCATCGGTTATCCGCCGATCAACGGCGTCCGGGAACGCCGCCGGATACACCGGGCGCTCCGGGCATTACGCACGGCGTCCCTGGAATACGTCCGGCGGCGCCGGTTCGGCCCCCGCCCCGATCCGGCCGGCGGCGCTCTACCGGCCACGGCGGCTCGAACACAGAGGCCGTGGCGGGATCTCACCCGCGCGCCCGAACCGGAACCTGCGCCCGCCGTGCGCTATGACCCCGCGTTGGGCGAACAGCACGACCTCGACCCGGCCGCCCGGCACAGCCTGCCGCTGTACCCGCCACCGGATCCCGCCTGGACCGCACCCTCGGGCCGGCACGCGGCGCCGGAACGGATCGAGCCGCTCGTACCGCGTGAGGTCGGGGTTGGGCGCCGTCGGCTCGAGGCCGGCGATCGTCGCTGACCTCAGGACCGGCTGCGCTCGCGCAACCGCGGAAGGATCTCGTCGGCGTACAGCCGGAGGAACCGGTCCTGGTCCGGGCCCGGCGCGTGGAACACCAAGTGCTTGAAGCCCATGTCCAGGTACTCGGCGACCCTGGTGGCGTGCTCGTCCGGGTCCGACGAGCAGATCCAGCGCGTCGTGGTCCGATCGACCGGCAGCGCATCGGCGCGCCGCTGCATCTCGATCGGATCCTCGACGCCGGTCTTCTCCTCCGGCGACAGGGCGAGCGCGCCCCAGTACCCCGTGTCTTTGCGGGCGCGCTCGAGGTCCTCGTCGAAGGAGACCTTGACCTCGATCATCAGGTCGATGTCGGCGAGCGTGCGGCCGGCCTTATCGGCACCCTCCCGCACCGCCGGCAGCAGCGTCCCGGTGTACAGTTCGTACCCTTTGCCGCTGGTGGTGATGAACCCGTCGGCCACCCGTCCGGCGAGCCGGGTCGCGGCCGGCCCCGAGGCGCCGATGTAGATCGGTACGGGCTGCTCCGGCTTGTCGTAGATGGTCGCCAGCTCGGTCCGGTAGTACGTGCCATCGAAGCTGACCCGGTCGTTGGTCCATAACTGCCGGATCAGCGCGACCGCCTCCTTGAGCCGGGCGAACCGCTCCTTGGCATCCGGCCACGCCATGCCCAGCGGCACCTCGTTGAGCGACTCGCCCGAGCCCAGGCCGAGGATGATCCGGCCGGGGGCGAGGTGGCCCAAGGTGGCGAACGCCTGCGCGATCACCGCGGGGTGGTACCGGAACGTCGGGGTCAGCACACTCGTGCCGATCGTGACCCGCTCGGTCCGGGCCGCCAGCGCTCCGAGCCACGGCAGCGCCGCGGGCGCGTGCCCGCCGTCGTGCCGCCACGGCTGGAGGTGGTCGCTGACGAAGACCGAGTCGAACCCCAACCGCTCGGCCTGCACGCCGTACCCCAGCAATTCGGCCGGTGGGAACTGCTCAGCCGACGCCTTGTACCCGAACCGGATCATTGCTCGACCCTATCCCCAGGACGTGATTAGCCTCGCGCCGATCGGGCACAGGAAGGGCATGCGCATGTCGGTCCGGCTCAACCTGCCGAGGGATATGGACAGCGTCCCCGCCGTCCGCCGGCTGCTGCGGTGCGCACTGACGATCCTGCATGTGGACCGGCAGTCCGGCGTTGACCTGGAGATCGCGCTGACCGAGGCGTGCGCGAACGTGGTGACGCACGCGACCGGCGCCGACCAGTTCGAAGTACGCCTGGACGTGGCCGACGACCACTGCGCGATCGACGTGCTGGACAACGGCCCGGGATTCGACCTCGCGGCCGTGCAACGTCCCACATCGCCGTCGGCGGACAATGAGCGTGGTCGCGGCCTGTTCCTGATCAAGGCGCTGACCGACAGCGTGCGAATGCATTCCGCGCCGCGCAGCGGCAGCCTCATCCACTTCGAAAAGTCGTTCGCCTGAGCGAATGGCCCGGATCGACAGGGCCCGGGATTGCGCCGCGGCGGCATGCGCCTATCATTCTTGCCTTCCAGCAAATATTGCATCACCTGCGAGGGAGAGCACCCGTTGTTCGACCGTCCGACGCCCGTGGGCGCGCTGTTGCGCGCGGCGCCGCCCGACCGGCTGCCCGAGGTGGTGATGGAATACCTGCGCCGGCACTTCGCCGCCGCCCGAGCGGAGGTGCTGCTCGCTGACCTCACGCTCACCGGGCTGTGGCCTGTGGTCGAGCCGGACGGCGCCGCCGGTGGCCCGCTCGCCCAGCGGTGCTTCGGCAGCCAGCGCCCGGTCGTCGACATCACCCCGGCCGGCGCGGTCCGGCTCCACCTGCCGGTCAGTGTGTGGGCGGAGCGGCTCGGCGTGCTGCTGGTGGAGAGCACGCTGCCGTCCGACAGCGAGCTGGTGGATGATCTCTCCGTGGTCGCGGACGAGCTTGCGATCGCGCTGCGCGCCGCCGATCGCGACACCGACCGGTATCGCCGGGTGACCCGGCGGGCCCGGCTGACCATGGCCGCCGAACTCCAGTGGGACCTGCTGCCGGGCCGATCTCTGGGCGACGACCGGTTCCTGGTGGCCGGCCAGCTGGAACCCGCGTACGCGGTGTGCGGCGACCATTTCGACTGGGCGGTGACCGGCGACCGGCTGACCATCTCGGTACTCAACGGGTACGGCGACGGTCTCGAGGCCGCCATGCTCACCGCGGCGGCGGTCAACGCGATGCGCAACGCCCGCCGCTCCGGCGCGAACATCGTGGAACAGGCCGAGTTGGCCTCCGACGCCATCTACGCGCGCCACGGCGGCTCCGCCCACGTGGCCACATTGCTTCTGGAGGTCGATCTGGTCGGTGGCGGCGTCGAGGCGGTGGACGCCGGTTCGCCACAGGCGATGATCGCACGCGAGGGTGATATCCGGCCGGTGCCGCTGGAGCAGCAACTGCCGCTCGGGATGTTCGCCGAGGTGCGCTACGAAACCCAGGGGTTCCAGCTGCAACCGGCGGACCGGCTGTTCGTGATCAGCGATGGGGTACACGCGGCGTCGCCCGGCGGTCGCGCTCCGTACGGCGAGTCGACCATGCTGAGCGCGCTCCGGCGGACGCGGCTGCAACCGGCAACGGAGGCGGTCGGTACGGTGATGCGCAGCCTGCGCGATTACCATGCGGGTACAGATCCGACCGACGACGCGGTCACGGTCTGCCTGGACTGGCGCCGATGAGCGCGACCTGACAGGTTCAACCCGCGCTTCCGCGGGTACGGCTGGCACAACATCCGTTACGGAGTGCGGGAGACGGCATGGAGCGCGTCACGGACGCCGCGGCGGCGGTACTGGAGACCGCGGAGTCTCTGCTGGGCGTGCTGGACGGCGCGCGGGTGGCCCAATCCCCCGCGGTGTCCCCCACCCAGTTGAGGGTGCTGACCACGGTGGCGCGCAGCCGGCACACCAACATGAGCCGCCTCGCCGAGGCGCTCGGTGTGGTGCCGTCCTCGGCCAGCCGACTCTGCGATCGCCTCGAAGCCACCGGTCTGGTACGCCGGGTCCCTGACCCGCGGGACCGGCGGGAGGTGCGGTTGCTGCTCACCCCGGCGGCCCGCCGGTTACTCGAGGAGCTGCGGGACCGGCGCCGGGCGGCGCTTGCCGCCGTGCTCGACCGGATGACCGCGGCGGGACGGCAGGACCTGGTGCACGCCCTGGCCGCATTCGACACCGCCGCCGGCTCGCTCGCGGCCGCGACTGCGGACGGCGAGGATCTGCGCACCGCGTGACCGTCCGAAAAGGACCTGGAACGGCCGCGATTCGTAGGTATGGAAACGACTTTCGGCTGCCTTATACGACGGCTGCCGGCTGGGTAGGCCGCGGCGGCCGAAACGTAACGCGATGGCTCAGCGGCGCTGGGCGGCCCGGTACGCGTCGCTGACCGTCTGCGGAATGCGGCCACGCTCAGAGATCTGGTAACCGTTGCGCGCGGCCCACTCCCGAATCGCCTTGTTCTCGTCGCGACTGTTGGTGGAACGGCCGGACGCCAGTGCGCCGGCATTACGGGACGACCCTCGACCGGACGAACGGCCCACCCGCGTGCCCGCGGTGATGAACGGGTCGAGCGCTTTCCGCAGCTTTCCGGCATTGGCCTCGGAAAGGTCGATCGTGTAACTCGTACCGTCCAAGGCGAACTCAACGGTCCGGTCCGCCTTCTTTCCGTCCAGATCGTCGATGAGAGTGGTGATTACCCGCCGCGCCATAACGACTCCCGAAGTCGTAGAGGAACCGCGCCCAGTGTCACCCGCGCGCATGCCCATTCGCAACTCTTCCGGCGATTTTCGTCATTCTTTTGCACGGGCGCCGGACGCTCAGAATGGGGTCGTACACATTCTCGGTGGATTCGCCGTACCGACCGGGGTGGATGAGGGTCCGGACGTGACGTTAGGGTCGTCGCCATGACCGACGAGCGGGGCGCCTGGCACGAGCAGCGCCGGCAGGCCGTCGACGGGCATGCGGCGGCGTTCGAGGCGGTCCGCGCCGCGGAGGCGGAAAAGGCGGCGGCACTGCTCGCCGACTTCGTCCGGCGCGCCACCGAACGCGGGTTGACCCCGACCGTGTTGAGCGCCCAATCCTTCAACGGGCGGACCACCTACAAAACCAAGGTCCGCGGTTGGTATCTGAAATCCAACAGATCGGTGGCGGTCGGCACGGACGGCAGGTTCTACGCGCTGACGGTGCCGTCCTCTCTGCGCGCCCGATTCACCGGCGCCGACGTCGAGCCGAGCACGCCGCGTCTGGTGATCGGCGCAGGCGGCCGGGACGGGGAGACCATGCCGCTGGCGCAGTTGCTCGAGCGCCGGCTCGAGGCCGGAGTCACCTGGCCGTGACGCCCCGGGCCACACCCGCGACCGGTTGGCGCGTCGTCGCGGTCGCGGCCGCAGCGCTCTGCATGCCGTCCTTCGCGGCCGCTCCGGCGAGCGCCACCGTCTCCCCGCATTCCATACCCCGCGCCACCCTCCGTGCGGCTGCAGGAAACGCCGCGGCCGACATCCCTTGTCCCAAACCCGCCGTGAAGCCACCGCCCGGGCGACCGCCGCGGCCTGCACCACCGAGGGACGACCCCGTCCTGCGGGCGGTCGGCGGCGACACGCTCGCCACCAGTGGCCTGATCATGCCGTCCGGGTCTCCCGCCCCGCCGGCCGTGACCGCGACCAGCTGGCTGGTGGCCGACCTGGACAGCGGCGAGGTGCTCGGCGGTTGCGGCCCGCACGTCTACGGCACCCCGGCCAGCGTGCAGAAGCTGCTGCTGGCCGCCACCGTGCTGCCCATGCTCGACCCGACGGCGACCGCCACGATCACCCGGGCCGATGTCACGATCGAACCGGGTAGCTCGGCGGTCGGTCTGGTCGAGCACGGCCGGTACACCGTCGCCACACTCTGGCTCGGGCTGATCCTCAACTCCGGCAACGACGCCGCCAACACGCTCGCCCGGCTCGGCGGCGGCAGGGGCGGCGTTGCGGCCACGGTGGCCGCGATGAACGCCGAGGCCCGGCGGCTCGGCGCGTTCCAGACGCACGCGGTGACGCCGTCCGGCCTGGACGGTCCGGGACAGTTCACCAGCGCGTACGATCTGGCGGAGATCGCCCGGGTGTGCTTCGACCGCGCCGATTTCCGCAGGTACGCGCTGACCCGGAGGGCACAGATACCGGCGCAGCCGGCATTGAAGAAACCGGGTTTCGAAATCCAGAACGAGAACCGGTTGATCTTCGACTATCCGGGTGCACTCGGCGGCAAGACCGGCTTCACCGAGCTGGCCCGGCACAGTTATGTCGGTGCCGCCCAGCGGGGCGGACGCCGCCTGGTGGTGACCCTGCTCGGCGCGGAGGCGAGACCGCTACGCGGCTGGCAGCAGGGCGCCGCGCTGCTCGACTGGGGCTTCTCGCTTCCGCGGGACGCGTCGGTCGGCAAGCTCGTGGATCCGGACCGCGCGGACCCCGCCGGGACCGGATCGGCGACCAACGCCGCGGTGCCGCCGGCGACCGCGCCGCCACAGGTCCAGCCGACGACCGCCCGCTCGGCACCGCGGGCGCTGTCATTCGGCGCGGTGGCGGCCATCGCGATCGTGCTCGCCGTCACGCCCCTGCTGGTGCTGAGCGCACAGCGGCGACGGCGACGGCGGCGCCGCCGGCTCCGGCGCCGGGTCCCCACCTACCGCTGACCGCGCTCAGAGCGCCAGCAGCCCGAACACCCAGACCACCGCGATGGCGAGCGCGGCGGCCAGCTCGACGAGCAGCGACAGACCCACGGCGGCGAGCGCTTGCCGGGTGGCCGGCCATGCCCGCCCGGCGCCGAGCCGCGCCCGCTCGGCCAGCCAGATGCCCAGAATGAAGCCGAGCACCAGGCCCACCACCGGCACCACGAAGAACCCGATCAACCCCAGGACACCGCCCGCCAGCAGCGTGGACGTGGGCACGCCGCTGGACTTGAGCCGCCGGCCGGGCCATAAGTACTTCACCGTGGTGCCGGCCGCCGCGATCGCCGTGGCGAAGCCGAGGACCGCCCACCGTCCTGCGCCGGCGTCTCCCAACAGCGCCCAGAGCAGCACGCCGAGCCAGCAGAGCACCAGGCCGGGCAGCACGGGCATCAGAACGCCGAGCACGCCGGCAGCGATCACCAGGGCGCTGATGACGGTGACATTCGTGCCGGTGTCGCCCAGATCCATGCCGTTCACCATGCCCGCGCACAGGTGGATCGGAAACAACCCGTGCCTTGATCTTCTCGTCTCCCCGGACGGCTGCCGAAGCAACCGGCGCGCACCGTTCCGCCACCGGCACCTGCACTCTCGGTCGCCCAGAGTTTCCCCTTGTCAGCCGGCCTACGCCGACACACACGGGGGATTCGAACATGACCAGCATCGCCACCATCGTCGCCGACGTGGACGCGGACACCACCGCTGCGACGGTGCTCTCCGCCGCCGAGCAGGAGGAGCTGATCCGCGCGCACATGCCGCTCGTCGGCCACCTCGTGCGTGACATGCTCACCCGCATCCCGAACCACATCCACCGGGACGACCTCACCAGTGCCGGCCTGCACGCGCTGGTCACCGCGGCACGCAGCTGGGATCCGACGCGGGGCATCCCGTTCCACCGCTTCGCCAGCACCCGGATCCGCGGCGCGCTCCTCGACGAGCTGCGGTCGCTGGACTGGGCCACCCGTTCGGTGCGTACCAAGGCGCGGACCAGCGACGCGATCCGGCAGAACCTGACCACCACTCTGGGCCGCACCCCCACCACCGAGGAGCTGGCGCAGGCGCTGGGCACCACCACGACCGACCTGCACCGGACGGACAACGACGTGCAGCGCGCGACCGTGCTGTCGCTGCAGGGCTTCACCACCACGAGCGCGGACGACATGGTCACCGAGCCCAGCCCGGGCCCGGAGGAGATGCTGCTGCGCCGCGAGCAGATCGGCTACCTGCACCACGCCATTGCGTCGTTGCCGGACCGTCTCCAGCTGGTCATCACCGAGTACTTCCTGAACGAGCGCCCGATGGCGGACATCGCGGCCGACCTGGGCGTCACCGAGAGCCGGATCAGCCAGCTGCGTGCCGAGGCGCTCAGCCTGCTCAAGGACGGGCTGAACACGCACCTCGACCCGGACCTGGCGCCGACGCCGGAGAACCCGGACAGCGTCACCGCCCGGCGGCGGGCGTCCTACTACGCGACCATCGCGAACAACACCACGCTCCGCAGCCGCCTGGCGATGACAAACGCCCACGGCCACACCCCCGTCGCCGCCTGAGGCGCACTCGCCCCGCGGGGAGCCGCGCCACGGAGTGCCCCAAGCGCGTCGATCATGGGGTTTGGGTCAGGACAGGGCGATGAGGACCTTGGGGAGATCCTCGGTGTGCAGGACAGCCAGGCGTCTCGTCGCCCGCGTGACGGCCACATAGAGATCGGACAGCCCACGCGGACTCTCCGCGATGATCTCGTCCGGCTGCACCACGACCACCGCGTCGAACTCGAGACCCTTGGCCTGCCGTACGGTCATCAGCACCACGGTGTTCATCAGGTCGGGCTGCTCGCCCACGGCCGCGTCCGGGATCGCGGCCACCAGCTCACGGCCCAGCTCCGCCTCCCGTCCGGACGGCACGAGAACGCCCACGCGCCCGTCACCCACATGCGCCGCCTCCCGCCGTACGGTCGCAATGAGCTCCCCGGTCAGCGTGGGCAACGACACCCGCGCCGCCACCGGCGCGACGCCGGCCGACCGGACCGACCGGGGCGGCTGCAGCGAGGGGTCGACGGCAGCCAGCACATCCGCCGCCACGGCCATGATCTCGGCGGGTGTCCGATAGTTGACGGTCAGCTCGGCCAGCCGCCAGCGCTGCGCCACGTATGGCTCGAACACCTGATCCCAGCCAGTGGTGCCGGCCAGGTCCCCGGTCTGGGCGACGTCGCCGACCACGGTCATCGACCGGCTCGGGCTGCGGCGCATCAGCAGCCGCCAGGCCATCGGCGACAGTTCCTGCGCCTCGTCCACGACGATGTGCCCGAACGCCCAGGTACGGTCAGCCGCCGCCCGTTCGGCCGCGGTGCGCGAGTCGACCTCGGCGTACCGCTCGGCGAACGCGCCGGCGTCCACCACGTCGACGGCCGAGAGAATCTCATCTTCCTCGTCCTCGAAGTCCAGTGATCGGGATCCCTCGACGATCTCGAGCACGCCCTCGGCGTACTCGACGGCCTCCCGCCGCTGCCGGGCGGCGGCCCGCAGACCGGCGCTGTCGTCCTCGCCCAGCAGCTCGGCCAGCTCGTCCAGCAGCGGCACGTCGGACGGCGTCCAGCCGGCCCGGCGGTCCCGCAGCAGCAGCTCACGTTCGTCGGGGGTCAGCGCCGACCCGGCCGACACCAGCCGATCTGGCGAGCTGAGCAGGTCACGCAGGACCCGGCGCGGCGTCAGCACCGGCCAGAACTGCCACAAGGCCCGCTGCACATCCTCGTCCTCGCGCAGCTCCCTGCGGGTCTCGGCGAGATCGGCCTCGTCGAGCAGGTTGTCGCCGCCCAGCGGGTCGGCCCCGATCCGTTCCGCGATCTGCAGCGACAGCGCGTGCACGGCCTCGGTGACGAAGATCTGCCGGGCCACGTTGTGCGGGCGGCCGGACCGGCGTGCCACGGCGCGGGCGTCCTCGCAGATCGCCCGTTCGATGCGCAGCGGGAACCCGTCGTGGTCGACCTCGACCGCATCGTGCGGCGCGGTCTGCCGGTCGGCGACCGCGGCCGCGAGCACGCCGGTCATCGACAACCGGCCCTTCAGTTCGGCCACCTCGGGGGCCTCCTCGGCGCGGGCCCGGACGCCCGGGAACATGTCGCCGATGGTGGCGAGGAGCACACCGGTCTCGGCCAGCGACGGCAGCACTTGCGAGATGTAGCGCAGGAACGTGGCGTTGGGCCCGAGGATGAGCACACCCTGCCGGGTGAGCTGGTCCCGATGCGTGTAGAGCAGGTACGCCGCCCGGTGCAGGGCAACGGCTGTCTTCCCGGTGCCCGGACCGCCCTGTACCACCAGCACCCCGGCGAGCCCGGAGCGGATCACCCGGTCCTGCTCGGCCTGGATGGTCTCGACGATGTCGCGCATCCGCCCGGTCCGGCCGGCGGTGAGCGCGGACAGCAACGCGGCCTCGCCGGTGACGTCCTCGCGCCCGTCCGCGCCCACCTGGTTCAGATCCAGCACCTCGTCGTCGATGCCGATCAGTTCACGGCCCTTGGTCCGCAAATGGCGGCGCCGCCTCACGCCCTCGGGTGACACGGCCGTGGCCAGATAGAACGGCCGCGCGGCCGGCGCCCGCCAGTCGATCAGCAGGGGCTCCCGGTCGTGGTCCCTTGCGGACAGATTGATCCGCCCGATATAGCGTGGATCACCCTCGGTGAAATCGAGACGGCCGAAGCACAGGCGATTTTCGACCGCATTCATCCGGCCGACCTGATCTGCGTAATGGCTGCGGGTGGCATCCCGGTGTGTCCTCCCCTGCGGAGTGCCGCCGGCCTCGAGCAGGATCGCCCGCAGCCGCTCCGCGGCGCGGTCCCGCAGCTCGTCGAGACGCTGGTAGAGGCCGAGGAGATAGGCCTGTTCGGTCCGGAAGTCATCATTCGACGCCCGCCCGGCGGAGCTTGACAATGCCACTCCCTGAGATGGTACGATTCCCGATCTCAGCGACCATTTGCGGTCGCTTTTTTCGTGGTACTGCAAACGCTCAGATTAGCCCACGCCAGGCGGGATCGGCAGCGGTGTGGCACTGGTTACGGCGTCACCCGTCAGTGTCCGGAATCCGTCTTCCATCGCCCGTGGCCGTTACGCCGGACGGCCGGGCGGGATTAACCCGGTCATGACCCACGACCACCCGATCCGACGTCTCGGCGCGCTGGCCCTGATCGCCGCCGCCGCGCTCACCTTCGCCGCCGGCTGCTCCGGTGGCGATGACGCCCCCGCCGGTAACGCCGCCGTAGCCGCGGCCGGTGGCCCCGAACCGAAGACCATCGAAGGTGCTCGAGCCGCCGCGCAGACCGTGTTCGACCGGTTCAGCGGCGGCGACTTCGCCGGGGCTTGGGACATGTACACCGCAGCCGGTAAGAAGGCCATCACGAAGGACGACTACGTCAAGCTCAACCAGGTGTGCTCGCGCAAGGGCCTGGCCATCCAACTCACCAGCGCGCGCATGGACGGATCCGACCACGCCATCGTCATCGCGAAGCAACTCGTGGCCGCACAGTCCTACACCATGGTGTACGAGGTCAACGCCTGGAAGCTGGAGCCCGCCAAGGAAGGCCTCGCTCTGTACAAGCTTGGTGCGGCCCGGGCGATCGCCGCGCAGAAGAAGGCCGGCACCTGCGCCAACAACCAATAGCCAGGTGTGAGCGCCGCAGGGTGACTTGTGGGCCGGAACGACGACTGCAAACCCCGCAGCCGCCGTTCCGGCCCACAAGTCACCGGTTGCTAAGGCGCGAGCCGCCGTGCGACAGCGAGGCGATCAAACTACGCCGCGACCGGCAGGCCGTCCGAGGCGGTGAACGCGAGCCGGCTGCGCAGCGTCCCGCTCTCCTGGATCCGTTCGTAGTACGCCGCGCGGCGTCGGGCCACGCAGCCGTCCCGCGCCGGCCGGGTGGCGAGCGCCGGATCGAGATGCGTGTTCAAACCGTCGCGGAGCAGCCCGAGCGCTTCCCCGCGGAGCTGCGACACCCGCGACTCGGTCACCCCGAGCTCCGCCGCGATGTCGGCCATCGGCCGTTCCTCGAAGAAGTACCGGATGACGACGGTTCGCAGCCGCTCCGGCAGTACGTCGACGGCGTGCCGCAGGTAACCGAGCCGTTCCCGTCGCAGCAGCAGCTCCTCCGGCCCGGCACCCGGCTCGGTGACCAGGTCGTCCGCTGTGGCGATGGGGAAGCCCTGCAGGCTGAACACGACGGCACGGTGCACGTCGTCGTCGGCCGACTCGATGTCATCGACGCGACAGCCGAGCCGGTCCGCCACCTCTGCCACGGTGGGCGCCCGCCCGAGCTCGGCTGTCAACATTTGCCGGGCATCGTCGGTGCGGCGGCCCTTCCGCCGCACCGACCGGCTGGCCCAGTCCCGGCCACGCAGTTCGTCGAGCAGCGCGCCGCGGATCCGGGCCGCGGCGAACCGCGCGAACGGCACGCCACGCTCGTCGTCGAAGCCGCGGGCCGCCCCGACCAGCGCCGCGTAGCCGGCGGACAGCAGGTCGTCACGGTTGACGTGGGTCGGCACCCGGGCCAGCATCTCGCGGACCAGGTGGCCGACCAGCGGCATGTGCTTCCGTACAGTGTCCTCGCGGCGGCGGTCGGCGGGCATGGCACCGCTCATGGCGATCTCCTCAGGTACCGGCCGGGCGGGGGTTCCGGCGCTGAGGAAGACGGTGCGGCGCGCTGAGTGCAACACCGGACTTTGTCGGGTGCAGGCAGGTTGCGGTCGGCGACCGGGTAGGCTTGGTCTCGCGGCCCGCACAGTCTTGCCTCGGGCCGTCCTCGGATCGACCACCACGTGCCGCGACCACGACACGGTCAGCGCCGGGCAGGACGACCCTTCTGACGTTCGGAGTTCTCACTTACATGTCGTCATTCACCGACCTCGGCGTGCCCAGAAAGCTCGTCGCGGTCCTCGCCGACCTTGGCATCACCGACCCGTTTCCCATTCAGGCGGCCACGCTTCCCGACTCGCTCGCCGGCCGCGACGTCCTCGGGCGGGGCCGCACCGGCTCCGGCAAGACGTACGCGTTCGCGCTGCCGGTGATCGCCCGGCTCGCCAGCAGCGGGACGCCACGACGTCCGGGACGTCCCCGCGCGCTGATCCTGGCGCCGACCCGCGAGCTGGCCACCCAGATCCACGCCACCGTCGCTCCGCTCGCCGCCGCGGCCGGCCTGCGAACGCTCACCGTCTTCGGCGGCGTCGGTCCGCGTCCACAGATCAACGGTCTCCGCGCCGGCGTGGACGTCCTCATCGCCTGCCCCGGGCGGCTCGCCGACCACATCCAGCAAGGTCATGCGAGTCTTGACGCCGTGGAGATCACCGTGCTCGACGAGGCCGACCACATGGCCGACCTCGGCTTCCTCCCGGTGGTCCGCCGCCTTCTGGACCGGACTCCGCACGCGGGGCAGCGGATGCTGTTCTCCGCGACGTTGGACGGCGGCGTCGACGTCCTCGTCGACCGCTACCTGCACAAGCCGGTCACCCACAGCGTCGACGCCGCCGCCGAGGCACCGCCGGAGATGGCCCACCACGTGCTGCACGTCCGGCACGACGACCGGTTCGCCGTGCTGGTCGATCTCGTGGCCGCGCCGGGCCGTACGATGGTCTTCACCCGTACCAAGCACCGTGCCCGGACACTGACGCGGCAACTCGTGGCGGCCGGCGTGCCGGCCGTCGAGCTGCACGGCAACCTGGCCCAGAATGCCCGGGAACGTAACCTGAGCGCGTTCGCCGGCGGCACGGCGCAGACGCTGGTTGCCACCGACATCGCGGCGCGCGGCATCCACGTCGACGACGTCGCGCTGGTCATTCACGCCGACCCGCCGGTCGAGCACAAGGCGTACCTGCACCGGTCCGGCCGGACCGCACGGGCCGGTGCTGCGGGCACGGTCATCACGCTGATGACCGACGACCAGCAGCGCGACGTCCGCGAC
>Ga0081539_10005107_pt1 | contig 13743 bp, 16 predicted proteins | sample TabmetS4T2R2_FD_71023 | JGI IMG/M metagenome (GOLD analysis project Ga0081539, IMG submission 71023) | Tabebuia heterophylla rhizosphere microbial communities from the University of Puerto Rico - S4T2R2 | ecosystem: Host-associated > Plants > Roots > Rhizosphere ...
GGCAGCCGGCGTGCACTCTCTCGAGCTCCGAGCGCCGCTCGCATACGCGGGCGCGCACCGCCGGAGCGACGCGGTCGTCCACCGGCTTCCGCTCGGCGCGGATCCCGACGCGCTCTTCCGCCGCTTCCACCGCTCGCAGGTGCAGCGGAACATCCGCCGAGCCGAGCGCGAGCACGTCAGGGTCCGCGTGGGCGAGAGCGAGGAGGCCCTCACGAGCACCTTTTACGACCTTCATGTCGGCACCCGGCGGCGGCTGGGCGTCCCCGTGCAGACGCGGCGGTTCTTCCGCCTCCTCTGGCGCCGTCTCATCGAGCCGGGAGACGGGTTCGTCCTGATCGCCGAGGCGGGGCGGGAACCGGTCGCTGCCGCGGTGTTCCTCGTCGGCGCTCGCTCGATCACGTACAAGTACGGCGCCTCGAACGCGGCGGCCTGGTCGCTGCGGCCCAACCACCTGCTCTTCTGGACGGCCATTCGGCGCGCGTGCGAGTGCGGCTACGACGAGCTCGACTTCGGGCGCACGGACCTTTCGGACACCGGGCTGAGGGCCTTCAAGGCGGGGTGGGGGACGGTGGAGGAGCCGCTCGAGTACATGACGCTGTGCGACGGTCCCCTCAGCCAGGCGCGCGGGCGCGCTGCCCATCTCCTGAGCGGGCTCATCAGACGCTCGCCGACCTTCGTCTGCCGCGCGCTCGGCGCGCTCTTCTACCGCTACGCGGCCTGACCGTCGGCGAGGCGAGGCTCGCCGGGCTGGAGTCGCGCAACCGCGCCGAAGGCGAGCAGGATCCAGCCCGCGACCTCGGTCGCCTCCTTCACGGCGACCTTGACCTGGTCCTGCCACGCCGCGTCCGAGTACCAACCGGCCGCGGAGAGGATCGTCGGTCCCGTGAGGTGGATCGTGAACGAGACGACGAGCGAAGCGAGGCCGAGCCGTAGCAGCCGGCGCGACCGCGGCGAGCTCCGGGCCGAGACGTGCCACACCAGCACGAAGAGGACGATCAGGAGAGGCAGGAAGAGGAGCTTGCCGTGCGCGACGCGCTCGTGCAGGTCGGCCCGGTTGTCGACGACGAGGAAGGCGAAGATGGGAACGAGCGCCCACGAGAGGCCGCGGCTCCGCTGCGCGAGCCCTGCCGCGGCGAACGCGGCGAGCGCCACGACCATCATCGCGGCGCTGAGCCAGCCGAACGCGTTCGCGCTGTCGTTCCCGTTCAGCTCCGGGTAGCGAAGATCGAAGGCCCAGAAATCGACGAGCTGCGCCGTGGCCTGCGCAAGCCCGGCCGCGAGCGCGGTCGCGGCGGCTGCTGTGGGGAGGGGATCGAGGTGGCTCTCGCCGTGCGTCGACCGAGCCAGGAGCATTGGAGCAGCCTTGCAGCGCCGCCGTCCTCGTCCCACTGGCCGATGGGTGGGTTTCTCGCGCGCGGCCGGTGCGGTGACCCCCGCAACCTGTACGGACGCTGCGTTCCCCTGTTCAAGCGCAGGCACTAACGTCGAAGAGGCGCTATGGCGGTCTACTCCCAGCCTCGGGCGAGCACACCCGTACCGTTCCTGGATCTCGCGCCCGTGCATGCCGGGCTCCGCAAGGCGATCCTCGCCGAGATCCGCGCGCTGATGGAGTCGGGCACCTTCATCAACGGTCCGCAGGTCGCCGAGTTCGAACGTGCCTTCGCCGCGTACTGCCGGACGGCGTACTGCGTCGGAGCAGCGAGCGGCCTCGACGCCGTGCGCCTCGGCCTCCTCGCGGCGGGCGTGCGCCCCGGTGACGAGGTCGTCGTGCCCGCGCACACCTTCATCGCGACCTTCGAGGCGGTCACGCAGGCCGGCGCAACGCCGGTCCCGGTCGACGTCTCCGAGGACGACTACAACATCGACGTAGAAGCCGCCGCCGCGGCCGTCGGCGAGCGCGTTCGCGTGCTCCTCCCGGTGCACCTCTACGGACAGCTCGCCGACGTCGAACGCCTCAGGGACCTTGCGGCGAGGACGGGGACGGTCATCGTCGAGGACGCGTGCCAGGCTCACGGAGCCTCGCGGGCGCACCTGCGCCCCGGAGCGGTCGGTGTCGCGGCGGCGTTCAGCTTCTACCCTGCCAAGAACCTCGGCGCGATGGGAGATGCGGGTGCGCTCGTCACGAACTACGCCGACATTGCCGCCGAGGTGACCGCCCTGCGCGACCACGGACAGACGCGCAAGCACAAGCACGAGCACATCGGCTGGACGGCGCGCCTGGACACGATCCAGGCAATCGTCCTCTCGCAGAAGCTGCCGCTGCTCGAGGAGTGGAACGACCAGCGGCGCGCCGCGGCTGCCTTTTACTTCGAGGCGCTCGACGGCATCGGCGACCTTCGTCTCCCCCCGGTCGCCCCCGCGAGCAACCCGGTCTGGCACGTCTTCCCCGTGCGCACCTCCGACCCCACGGCGCTGGCAGCGGCGCTCGCCGAACACGGCGTGCAGACGGCGAGGCACTATCCGGTCCCGATCCACCTCTCGCCGGCGTACGCGCACCTCGGCCTCGCCGCCGGCGCATTTCCCGTCACGGAGGCGCTCTGCAGCGAGCTCGTCTCGCTCCCCCTCTATCCCGGGATCACGGAGGCACAGCTCGAGTCGGTCGTCGAGGCGCTCGCCGCCTACTTCGATGGCTGACGGGCCGGCGAATTCGGCGCCGTACCGAGTGCTCATCGACATCACGTGCGGTGAGCGCGTCGTCGTGCAGGCCTTCACGAACCTCTACGGCTGCACGATCGGCGACGACACGCGCATCGGCCCGTTCGTCGAGATTCAGTCAGGCGTCACGATCGGGCGGGCCTGCAAGGTGCAAAGCCACTCGTTCCTCTGCTCCGGCGTCGAGATCGAGGACGAGGTCTTCATCGGCCATGGAGTGCTCTTCATCAACGACCGGCTCCCGCGCGCGACGACGAACGGTGAGCTCCAGACTCCCGCGGACTGGACGCTGCTGCCGACGGTGGTCGAGCGTGGCGCGAGTCTGGGAACCGGGGCCGTCGTCATGGGCGGGCTGCGCATCGGCGCCGGCGCGATGGTCGGCGCCGGGGCCGTCGTCACCGCAGACGTCGCCCCGGGCGCCGTCGTCGCCGGCGTTCCGGCTCGCGTGCTCAGGCGCTCGGCTCTGGAGCGAGCACCCGCGAACATTCAACCTTTCGCGAGCGACGCCTAGCCATCCGGGCAGTCCCGCGGCGCCCGTATCGCCTAGTATCCGGTAGGGAGCTGGACCGGGACCCGACGAGGCCGAGCCATGGAGGCTGCGGTAATGAATGACCTTAGGGGACGGCAGGCTGTCCTCTTGGACCGTCTGCCCTTGTGGTTGGAGGCGCTCGAGGACGTCCTCCGACCGCTCGAGATCGACATCGTCGCCAAGACGACGAGCTTTTCGGCTGCCCTCGATGCCCTGGATGCGCATGGCCCCGAGCTCTTCCTCGCCGATTTCGGCAACGACGAGCCGCTCCACGACGCGGACTGCGTCGCGAGGGCGATCGAAGTCGTGCCCGAGCTGAAGGTGATCGTCCTGTCCGACCACGACGACACAGCCGTCGCGCAGCGGTCGCTCTCGGCGGGCGCCGTCGCGTACGTGCTCAAGACGGCGGATCCGGGGGACGTCGTCGCTGCCGTTCACCAGGCCTTCGACCACTCGGTCTTCTTCCCTCCGCTGGGAGCGACCGTTGAGCCTGCGGAGAGCCGGCCGGCCGACCAGGCGAGCGGGCACCGGTTCACGCGGCGAGAGGTCGAGATCCTGAAGCTCGTCGCCGAGGGATACTCGAACGCCCAGCTCGCGCGCATGCTCTGGGTCAGCGAGCAGACGGTCAAGTTCCACCTCTCGAACATCTACCGGAAGCTCGACGTGACGAACCGGACGGAGGCCAGCCGCTGGGCACAGCTTCACGGCCTACTCGACCAGCCCGTCGCCTCGGACCAGGTCGAGCGCGACTAGCTGAGCCCGGCTTGCCGGTCCGGGCTGTGGAAAACGGCTGGCCGGACGACAGATCTCAACAGGTTCGACACAAGAACATTCCTAGCCTTTTGCGGGGGATCTTCAGCCGGTTTCACGACTTTACACAGGGCACGCAATCGTGTTAGCAATCCGTTAGACGCCATCGGGAGAGGAGCTTCGGGCTTTGGGCGGTCTTGAGGGGAGCAATTTGCGGACCGCGGTCGTCCTTGACCGCTACCCATTGTGGTTGCGCGCGGTAGCGCGGGCCCTGCGCAACGTCGACGTCGAGGTCGTGGGCCAGGCGACGGCCCGCGACGCCGCGCTCACGCTCGTCGAAAAAAACCAGCCTGGTCTTCTCATCTGCGACCCGGCGACGAAAGACGGGGACGGAACCGTGTCCGAGTTCTTCGAGGGAGTGGGACAAAGGTCGCCGCAGACGAAGATCCTCGTGCTCGGCGCGTCGCCGGAGCCCGCCGACATCGAGGCGGCGTTCCAGGCAGGCGCGTTTGCCTACGTCGTCAAGTCTGCCGAACCCGTCGACCTGGCGTCGGCAATTCGCCAGTCCTTCGAGAAGTCGCTCTTCCTTCGGAGCTGGTTGCCGGCTATCGAAGCCGCCCCGGAGGCGCAGTCGGACGGTCACAGCGCGAACGGCAACGGCTCGACCGGCGGGGGGCACGGTTCGAACGTCTCGGGCCTCACGCGCCGTGAGAGCGAGATCCTCGGGCTCGTCGCGGAGGGCTACTCGAACGCCCAGCTCGCGCGGATGCTGTGGGTGACCGAGCAGACGGTCAAGTTCCACCTCTCGAACATCTACAGGAAGCTCGACGTGGCGAACCGCACGGAGGCGAGCAGGTGGGCACAGGTGCACGGTCTCGTCTCGGGACTGGCGCAGCGCGCCTGATCCGGCTCGCGGGACCGGCCGCGTTCAGACGCGGCCGTAGCGGTCTTCGACGCGAACGACGTCGTCGAGCTCGGGCGTCGAGACCTCGAGCAGGAGTGTGTCCTCGAGAGCCCGCACGCGGTGTACCACCCCGGGCCTGATCCTGAAGCCGGCCCCCGGGCCGACGACCGCCGCTGACCGTTCGTCGGCGGTCCCGATCTCGATCTCGGCGGAGCCGAGCGCCACGTAGATCGTCTCGTCCTTCTTTTCGTGGTACTGGAGACTGAGCGCCTCGCCCGCGGTGACGAACAGCAGCTTGCCGCAGTAGCGATCCGTGATCGCATAGATCAGCTCGTGGCCCCACGGCTTGAAGACGCGGCGTTGCTCGGTCGCGAATGCGGACAGGTCGCCGAGCTCGATGCGCGCGACGCCTCCACCGCCACTTCGCGCAGAGACGATCGCCGCCCGGACGTGCCGTCCGGCCTGGATCACCGCATGCGGAAGCAAGGCGGCCCGATCGACGCGACTGTTTGCCTCCAGGCATGCGCCCGGGGCGATGTAGACACCGCTCTCGGCGTCTTCTGCGGCACGGGCATGGACGTACGCTAGGACCGCGCCGGAGTAGGTTTCAACCAACCGAATTGGTGGTTTGGCGGTGGATCTGGCCACCGGGGAGCGGAGTCCGGCGCGCCTTAGACGTCGATCACGAGGCCGTCCGAAGCGACAGCGATCCCGTCGGGGGAGGGGAGCTCGACGGGGCGGTGGGTGAGGAGGATGCGGCCGTCCGCCGCCTCGAGCGCCTCCTGCGCGGTGAGGTGGCCTCGGACCTCGCCATCCGTCGTGCCGTCCGCAAGGGTGGCCTCGCAGACGAAGAGATCGGCTCCGCGGGCGAGCTTGGCGAGCTCGGCGGTGGGGGCCGAGTCTCCGGAGTAGGCGAGGACGCGGCCGCGGTCGGTGTCACGCACCCTGAACCCGAACGCCAGCATCGTGTAGTGCGGAAGGCGCACCGCCTCGACGGTGAACCCCGCCGCGTCGAACGGGGCGTCTTCGGAGTACTCCCGCGGCTCGAAGGCACGTTCCCACATGTGCGGGACGCCCCAGAAGGACGCGAACGTGTCGAGCTCCTCGAGGCCGCCGGGCGGCAGCCAGAGCTCCGGCCGCGCCCCCCCGGCCTCGGGGCTGTAGGCGTTGAGCCAAGCCCACGGAATGAGGTCGCCGCAGTGGTCGAGATGCCAGTGTGTGATGGCGATTGCGTCGGGGACGATCTTGGTCTCGCGGAGCTTCCCCAGCACGCCCGGACCGCAGTCGAGCAGCAGCTTCCCGGGGCCCTCGACGAGGTAGCCGGACTGCGCGCTTCCGGGGTTGGGCCAGGCCGGCGACGAGCCGATGACGGTCAGCTGCACCTCCATATACTTGCGGACGTGGCGCGCAAGATCCGAGTGGTCATTGCGAAGGCTGGGTTGGACGGGCACGACCGGGGGGCAAAGATCATCGCCCGCGCGCTCCGCGACGCAGGGATGGAGGTCATCTACACCGGCCTGCACCAGACTCCCGAGCAGATCGTCGAAACGGCCATCCAGGAGGACGCCGACGCGATCGGGGTCTCGATCCTCTCGGGGGCGCACATGACGCTCATCCCGCGCGTCCTCGAGGGCCTGAAGGAAAACGGCGTGGACGACGTGCTCGTGCTCGTCGGAGGGACGATTCCCAGGCCGGACGTCGACGAGCTGAAGAGCCAAGGGGTGGCCGAGATCTTCACCCCCGGCGCGCCGGTCTCGGAGATCGTGGACTACCTCAAGTCGCACATCCCGGTCGAGGCCTAGCGCCCTTGTCCATCGACGTCGAGCGCGACGGCGCCGTTGCGACCGTCACCGTCAACAGGCCGGAGGCGCTGAACGCGATCGACCTCGAACACGCCCAGGCGCTCCGCGACCGGCTCGAAGAGCTCGCCCGCGACGAGGCCGTCCGCGCGGTGATCCTCACGGGCGCGGGCGAGAAGGCGTTCATCGCAGGCGCGGACATCAAGCACATGCAGAACCTTGGCGTGGCGGAGGCCCGCCGCTGGGGCGAGCTCGGCCACGCCTGCGGAGGGCTGCTCGAGACCATGCCGAAGCCGACGATCGCCGCGATCAACGGCTACGCGCTCGGCGGCGGCCTCGAGCTCGCGCTGGCCTGCGACCTACGTCTCGCGGCCTCCACTGCGACGCTCGGTCAGCCGGAGATCGATCTCGGCATCCTCCCGGGCTGGGGTGGGAGCATCAGGCTCGCGCGCACCACCACGCTCGGATTCGCCAAGGCGATGATCTTCTCGGGCCGCTCCATCGACGCTGCACACGCGCTCGAGCACGGGTTGGTCAACGCCGTGCACGAGCCCGGCGACCTCATGCGCGAGGCAAAGACGTTTGCCGAAGGGCTCGCGCGCAAGAGCCCGGTCGCGCTCGCTTACGCGAAAGAGGCGACCAACCTCGCACTGCAAGGCCCACACCGCGCAAATCTCGAGACCGAGGCGCGCCTCTTCGCGATGGCTTTCTCCTCCGAGGACCAGAAGGAGGGCATGGCCGCCTTCGTCGAGAAGCGTGAGCCTCGGTTCACCGGCCGTTAGCTAGGCTGAAGTCAGAGCGGGAGCGTCTAGTGCCTCGCACAACGGACGCTGAGAGGCGGTCACGAGGCCGCGACCGGAGAACCTGATCTGGGTCATGCCAGCGGAGGGAGAAAAGTGCAGGACACGTTGACGATCGCCGGGCGCAGCTTCGGCTCGCGCCTCATCCTCGGCACGGGGAAATACGACAGCTTCGAGACGATGCGGGACGCCGTCGTCGCAGCGGGCGCCGAGATGGTCACCGTCGCCGTGCGGCGCGTGGATTTCGACGACAAGGAGGGGGACCTCACGGCCTTCCTGCCGGAGGACGTGCTCCTCTTGCCGAACACGTCGGGCTGCGAGACGGCCGAGGAGGCCGTGCGGATGGCGCGCCTCGCACGCGCCGGCGGGCTACCCGACTGGATCAAGCTCGAGGTGATCCCCGACCCGCGGTATCTCCTGCCCGATCCCGTCGAGACGCTCACGGCGGCCGAGACGCTCGTCTCCGAGGGCTTCACCGTCCTGCCGTACATGCAGCCCGACCCGGTGCTCGCCAAGCGTCTGGAGGAAGTCGGCTGCGCCACTGTGATGCCGCTCGCCGCCCCCATCGGGACCGGCCGCGGGCTCAAGCTCCGCGACGCCGTCCGGATCATGATCGAGCAGGCCGAGGTGCCCGTGGTCGTCGACGCCGGTCTCGGCGCGCCTTCGCACGCCGCCGAGTCGATGGAGCTCGGCGCGGACGCGGTGCTCGTCAACACGGCCGTTGCCCGCTCCGACGATCCCGTCGCGATGGCGCGCGCCTTCGCGCTCGCCGTCGACGCCGGGCGGGCGGCGCACCTCGCGGGGATCATTGACGAGCAGGAAGCCGCGGTTCCGTCGAGCCCCGTCGGAGGGACGATTTGAGCACGATCGTCGTGAACGGGCGCGAGGAGACGGTCACGCCGGGTGAGACCGTCGCCGATCTGCTCGAGCGACTCGGGCTCGGCGGCGGGTTCGCGCTCGTGGAGCGAAACGGCGAGCCCGTCGAGCGGGCGCGCTACGGGGAGGTGGAGCTTGCGGATTCGGACCGCCTCGTCGTCGCACGTCCCGTTGCGGGCGGGTAGGCGCCGGCTCCAGCTCGTCACTCCGGTCCGGCGCGGTTTCTCCGATTTTCTCGAGGCGGTGATTCGAGGCGGTGTGGACGTCGTCCAGATCCGCGATCGCAGCCTGTCCGACGGCGCGCTGCTCGATGCGATCGCCGACGCGACGACCGTGACGAACAGTCGCAAGGTCCCGCTGGGCGTCAACGACCGGGTCGATCTGGCCATCCTCGCCGAAGCGGACTTCGTGCACGTGGGCCAGGACGACGTCCCGGTGTCCGTCCTCCGGCCGTTCAGGCTGCCGGTCGGACTGTCGACGCACTCGCCCGAGCAGGTCGACGCTGCGCGCGCGGACTACATCGGGGTCGGCCCCGTCTACGCGACGCCGACAAAGGAAGGACGCCCCGCCGTCGGGCTCGAGCTGGTGCGCTACGCGGCCGAGAGCGCGAGAGCGCCCTGGTTCGCCATCGGCGGGATCGACTCCTCGAACGTCGCGGACGTCGTCGCCGCCGGCGCTCAGCGCATCGCCGTCGTGCGGGCGATCGGGGACGCCGACGATCCCGAGCGTGCGGCCGCCGAGCTTCGCTCCGCGCTGCCCGCTTAGCGGAGCGTCACGTGCTCGGCTGAGACGACGCCAGCCGTCGCACGCTGCGTCGCCCAGGAAGGTGCGAACTGCACCGTCCCCACCCAGATCTTTATCCCGGCGCGGAGGGCCGCCAGCGTCACCGCCGAGCGCCCCGTCGAGGAAACCCGCTCGAGCGAAGCCTCCGGCGGCACGGCGAGCACGACTTTCCGCCTCCGCGCGTACGACCACGACCACCTCGAGACACGGATCCTCTTCGTCCGGACGGTGAGCCTGTCCACTCCGGTCCCGACCACGGTCGCCTTCCGCAGTCCGAGCCTGATGGGGTCGGTTGCGGCCGGCCTCGGGTAGAGGAGCCGCTTGGCCTTGTTCAGGTACGTGTAGGGATCGAGTGCGCGACCGCGTGCGTTGTGCACCTCGAAGTGCAGGTGCGGCTGGATGCCGTTCGCGTCGCCTGAGTCCCCGACGAATCCGACCAGCTGACCTCGTCGCACGTGCTGCCCGTTGCTGAGCCCCGGCGCGTACGCCTTTCTGCAGCCGCCGTCGTTGTCGTTCGCCGAGCCGAGGTCGTTGTTGAGGTGGATGTACCAGTACTCCATCCCGCTGTCGCCGTGGAGAACGAGCATGCAGCTCGGGACGGCCTGGTTCGGGTGGGCCCACTTCTCCACCCTCCCGGCCTCGAAAGCTACCGCGGGCTGGTGGCGGATCGACATGAGGTCGTTGCCCTGGTGAGTGCGACCCGGCCGCGGCGCGCCGAAGTCGTCGATGTAGTGCACGTTCCCGACCACGGGGAAGGCGGTCAGTGCGGGCACGGAAGCCGCCTGCGCGGTCCCCGCGAAGACCCCGGCCGCCAGGAGGGTCACGAGTGCTCGGGCTGTCGTCCGGTGGCTTCTGGGCATGCTCCGGTTCGCGCGCGAAGGGCGCAACGCTAACAGAGCCCTCGGCAGGGCGACTGTAAACCTTGAGTCGCTAGGATCGCGGCCGTGAAAATCGCGGTTTGTGTGAAGGAAGTCCCCGACGCCTCGGCGCCGAAGCGGATCGATCCGCAGACGTTCCGGCTCGACCGCAGCGTGCCCGGGACCCTGAACGAGTTCGACACCCATGCGCTCGAGGAGGCGCTCCGTGCGAACGATGGCGGCGACGGAGAGGTCGTGGCGATCCTGATGGGGCCGTCGAGCGCCGGCGACTCTCTCCGCAAGGCGCTGGCGATCGGGGCCGACCGGGCGGTGCACGTCGCCGACGATGCGATGGCCGGCTCCGATCTCGTCGCGACGAGCAAGGTGCTTGCGAAGGCGCTCGAGCGCGAGAGCCCGGAGCTGATCCTCTTCGGCCAGCAGTCCGCCGACTCGGACGGCGCCGTCCTCTGGGCCGCCGTGGCCGACCGACTCCGGCTGCCGGTCATCTCCCAGGCGGCGAGCCTCGAGCTCGCGGACGGCAAGGCGAAGGTGAAGCGCCAGACCGAGTACGGCTACGACGTCATCGCCGCCCCGCTGCCGTGCGTGGTCGCCGTCTCCGATGCGATCAACGAGCCGCGCTATCCCTCGCTCAAGGGGATCATGGGGGCGAAGAAGAAGCCGCAGGACGCCGTCGCCCTCGCCGATCTGGGCCTCGAGGCCGGCGACGTCGGCGACGAGGGGTCGAAGACCGAGGTCTACGCGGTGGGTGACCCGCCTGCCCGCGGCGAGAGCCGGCGCATCGAGGACGACGGCGACGCCGCGCAGGCGATCCTCGACTACCTCGCAGAGAAGAAGCTGGTCTAAGTCCGATGCCCACCCTGGTCTACGTCGAGGATCACGAGGGCGAGCCGGTCAAGGGCGCGTTGGGCGTGCTCTCGAAGGCCGTCACGCTCGGCGACGACGTCGCCGCCGTGCTCTGCGGCTCGGGAGTCGAGCAGCTCGGCGAGCAGGTCGGCAAGCACGGGGCGAAGCGCGTTCTCGTCGCCGACGACCCGGCGCTCGAGGCGCCGCTGCCCCAACCTCGCGTCGACGTCCTGGCGAAGCTGATCGAGTCGGAAGGCTTCGACACCGTTCTCTTCGGCGCGTCCGTTCTGACGGCCGACGTCGCCGCCGGCCTGGCCGCCCGCCTGGACGCCGGGCTCAACTGGGATCTCGTCGACCTCGTCGAGCAGGACGGCAAGCTCGTCGGCAAGCGGCCCGCCCTGCAGGACTCCGTGCTCCTCGACGTGGGCTGGAAGAGCGAGCCGCGGCTCGCTCTGATTCGGTCCGGCACCTTCGAGCCGCAGGAGACGGGTGGCTCGGCCGACGTGACGAAGGTCGACGTGCAGATCGAGGACTGGTCGAAGCAGGCGACCATGCTCGAGCAGGCGCACGAAGAGAGCGAGGGGCCGTCGATCGAGGACGCCCAGGTGATCGTGGCCGGTGGCCGAGGCCTCGGGAAGCCCGAGAACTTCTCCCTCGTCGAGGCGCTCGCGAAGGAGCTCGGCGGCGCCGTCGCCGCCACGCGCGCCGTGGTCGACGCGGGCTGGTACCCGTATGCGAGCCAAGTGGGCCAGACGGGGAAGACCGTCTCGCCGAAGCTGTACATCGCGTGCGGCATCTCCGGCGCGATCCAGCACAAGGTCGGCATGCAGAACTCCGGGACGATCGTCGCAATCAACAAGGACCCGAATGCGCCGATCTTCGAGTACTCCGATCTCGGTGTGGTCGGCGACGTTCACGAGATAGTCCCGAAGCTCACCGAGCTCGTGAAGCAGAAGAAGGGCTCATGACGGCTCGGCCGTCCGATTTTCCTCCTCCGTTCGACGCGGATGAGTTCATCGCGGAGCCCTCCGACCCCGAGGACGAGCGCATCGACGTCGGGGCCCTCGTCGTCGGCGCGGGGCCGGCGGGCCTGGCTGCGGCGATCCGGCTCGCCCAGCTCCTCGAGGAGAGGCCCGAGCTGCGCGAGCGGCTTGGCGAAGTGCCGATCGCGGTCGTCGAGAAGGCGAAGGCGCCCGGCGCGCACCTCCTCTCCGGCGCCGTCGTGAATCCACGCGCCTTCCGGCAGCTCTTCCCCGGGATGCACTCGGAGGACATGCCGTTCCGCTCGCGGGTCGAGCGCGAGGGCCTCTACTACCTGACTCCGAAGCGCGCGGTTCGACTGCCGGCGCCGCCCACGATGTGGAACCACGGCAACTACGTCGCGTCCCTCGCCGAGATCGGCCGCTGGCTCGCCGAACGGGCCGAGGAGATGGGGGTGACGATCGTCCCGGAGACCGCGGCGCGCAAGCTCCTGGTGGCGGGTGGCCGGGTCGTGGGGATCCGAACCGGCGACCGCGGCCGGGGCAAGAACGGGGAGGAGCTGGCCAACTTCGAGCCCGGCTCGGACATCCGGGCGCGGGTCTCGATTCTCGCGGAAGGCACACAGGGGCATCTGACCGGTGTCGCCATGTCTCGCTTCGGGCTGATGTCCAGGCCTCAGGTGTGGGCGCTGGGCGTGAAGGAGCTCTGGGAGGTTCCGAAGCCGCTCAACCGCGTCATTCACACGATGGGCTGGCCCCTCCGGGGCGGCCGCAAGTACCGCGAGTTCGGGGGCAGCTTCATCTACCCCCTCGACGAGTCGCATGTGGCGCTCGGGATGGTCGTGGGCCTCGACTACACCGATGCGACGCTCTCCGTCCACGGCCTCCTGCAGGAGCTCAAGGGCCACCCCTTCGTCCGCCGGATCCTCGAAGGCGGCCAGCGCGTGGCCTGGGGCGCCAAGACGATTCCCGAGGGCGGCTTCCTCGCGCTTCCCGACCGCTTCCACTTCCCGGGCGGGATGATCGTCGGCGACGCCGCCGGGCTCGTCAATGTGCCGGCGCTGAAGGGAATCCACTACGCGATGCGCTCGGGGATGCTCGCTGCCGAAACCGCGTTCGAGGCGCTCGCGCCGGGGCGCACGCCCTGGCAGCCTGGCGCGCTCGAGGGCTACGACGCGGCGCTTCGATCGAGCTACGTGTGGAAGGACCTCGAGCGCGTCCGCAACATGCGGCCTGCGTTCAAGCACGGCTTCGTCCGCGGCGCGATCCTCGCCGGCACTGCCCTCAACTCGCTGGGAAAGCTCCCGCCGCGAGACCTCTCGCTCGAGGCCGACGCTCAGGTGCCCGTCTCCGTCGGGGAAAGGGATCGGTCCTATCCGCAGCCCGATGGAAAGCTCTTCTTCGACAAGCTCTCGAGCGTCTACCTCTCCGGGAACAAGACACGCGACGACGCGCCGAGCCACATCCTCGTGGACGGGAAGGTGCGGCGCGAGGTAGCAGAGACATGGGTGCACATGTGCCCGGCGCAGGTGTACGAGGTGACGGGCGAGGCGAGCCCGGCCGGCAACGTCGTCGGCGTCGAGGTGACTGCCTCGAACTGCATCCAGTGCGGGGCCATCTCGGCGAAGGGTGGCCGCCTGACGCCCCCCGAGGGCGGGGACGGCCCCGAATACAGCCTCATGTGACGACGCTCCTGCGCACGCCGCTGCTGCGCTCGACGACGCTCGGCGAGGCGTTCGGCGGGACCGCTCTTCTCAAGGCCGAGCTCTTCCAGAAGACGGGCTCGTTCAAGCCCCGGGGGATCCTCGCGAAGCTGGCTTCCCTGTCGCCGCAGCAGAAGGAGCGGGGCGTCATCACCGTGTCGGCCGGGAACGCGGCCGCGGCGGTCGCCTACGGCTGCGCCATCGAGGGGCTCGACTGCCTCGTCGTCATGTGGCAGGGCACGAGCG
>Ga0081539_10005108_pt1 | contig 13741 bp, 11 predicted proteins | sample TabmetS4T2R2_FD_71023 | JGI IMG/M metagenome (GOLD analysis project Ga0081539, IMG submission 71023) | Tabebuia heterophylla rhizosphere microbial communities from the University of Puerto Rico - S4T2R2 | ecosystem: Host-associated > Plants > Roots > Rhizosphere ...
GCATCCGCTCTTCCATGACGCAGGTCTCCTTCCAAGGCATCGGCAGGCCCTCCTGCCGAACATTGAAAACCTGTCAGCCATGTATCCGGTCCAAACTGTCAGCTATCTATCCGGTCCGTACCCTCACCTAACCTCTCCCCCTAGCGGGGGAGAGGAACATGAGAAGATCAAGAGACCTCCAATGACCATCACCATCTGGCACAACCCGCGCTGCAGCAAGTCGCGCGAGACGCTCGAGCTTCTGAAGAAGAAAGGCGTCGCGCCGCAGATCCGCGAATACCTCAAGGAGCCGCCCAGCAAGGCCGAGGTCGAGACGCTCCTGGACATGGTCGGCGGCGAGCCTGGCGCGCTGATCCGTGACGGCGAGGCCGAGTTCAAGGCGCTCAAGAAGAAGAAGGCCGATCTCAGCCGCGCCGACATCGTGAAGGCGATCGCCGCTCATCCCGTCCTGCTGCAGCGACCGATCGTGGTTTTCGGCAAGCGCGCCGCCATCGGCCGGCCGCCCGAGGCGGTGCTGCCGCTCCTGAAATAGCGCCATGGTCGGCCGGCTTCGCCTGTGGTCGGGCTACGCGCTGTTCTTCTATGTCGTCACGCACCTTCTGAACCACACGCTCGGGCTGATCTCGCTGCGCATCCTCGAGGCCGGCCGGCACTGGTTCGTCCTCCTCTGGCACAATCCGGTCGGGCAGACCGTGCTCTATGGCGCGCTGTTCGGCCATTTCTTCCTGGCCCTGTGGTCGCTCTATCAGCGGCGCGCGCTGAAGCTTTCGTCCTGGGAATGGACGCAGTGGATCCTGGGCGCGCTGATCATCCCGCTCGGCGCCACGCACGTCGTCGGCACCCGGCTGGCGCACGCGCTCTACGGCGTGGAGCCCGGCTATCCCTGGGTGCTGGGTTCGCTCGCGGTCGGGAGCTGGACCGGCATTGCGCAGCAGTTCGCGCTTCCCCTCGTCGTCTGGCTGCATGCCTGCATCGGCCTGCACTTCGCCTGGCGCCTGCGCCCCTGGTACCGCACCTGGCTGCCGCTGCTCTATGCCATCGCCCTGCTGGTGCCGGTCGGCAGCATCGCCGGCGCCGCCATCGCCTTGCGCGACGTCGCCGACCTAGCCCAGCAGCCGGGGTTCCTGCAGGAACTGTTCGCCCGCGTGCACGTGCCGTCGCAGGAAGGCATCGACAACCTCTACACGATCTCGCGCAACCTGCAGATCGGCGCGCTGGTGCTGCTGGTCGGCGCGCTGAGCGCGCGGCCGTTGCGCGACCTGTGGGAGCGCCGCGCCGGTGTCGTCCGTCTCGACTACGGCGAACGGCGCAGCATCGCCCAGCCGACCGGCCTCACCATCCTCGAGATGAGCCGCATCGCCGGCATCCCGCACGCATCGGTATGCGGCGGGCGCGGCCGCTGCTCGACCTGCCGGGTGCGCATCGGCGGCCAGGACCGCGCCAAGCTGCCCGAGGCCTCGGCCGAGGAGCAGAAGGTGCTGGCGCGCGTCGGCGCGCCGGTCAATGTGCGCCTGGCCTGCCAGCTCCGCCCGCCGCCCGGCCATTACCGCGTGACGCCGCTCCTGCCCGCCTCGGCCGGCCCCGTCGAGGCCTATCGCCGCCAGCCGCAGGCCCATGGCGGCGAGCACTACGTCGCCATCCTGTTCGCCGACATCCGCGGCTTCACCTCGATCTCCGAAGGCCGGCTGCCCTACGACGTGGTGTTCCTGCTCAACCGGTATTTCCGCGCCACCGGCCAGGCCATCGAGGCGGCGGGCGGCCGGCTCGACAAGTTCATCGGTGACGGCGTGATGGCGATCTTCGGCCTCGGCAAGGAGCCTGAGGTCGCTTGCCGACAGGCCCTCGACGCGGCCCGGCGCATGGGCGAGGCACTGGCCGACCTCAACGAGGCGCTGTCGGGCGACCTCGACCAGCCGCTGCGAATCGGCATCGGGCTCCATTCCGGCCCGACCATCGTCGGCGAGATGGGCTACGAGCGTGCTACCAACCTGACAGCGATCGGCGACACGGTGAACATCGCGAGCCGCCTCGAGACCCTGACCAAGGAGTTCACCGCCGAGCTGGTCGTCTCCCAGGAGCTGCTGGACCGCGCCGGGGCCGATCTCGGCGCCTATGAAAGCCATGACGTCGAAATTCGCGGGCGGCAAGGCCGCCTGACCGTCCGCGCCGTCAAGAAAGTCAGTGAACTCACGGCATTGTCATGAAATTTTCGTTGCCCGGCCGAGGTACACAGCGACAATCCGGCTACCTGAGGAGGTGGACCATGCGCCCGACCATTCTTGCCGCTGCGGCGGTGCTCACTTTCGGCCTTCCCGCCCTCTCCTTCGCCGCCGGCGGCGGCGCCGACCCGCAACGGGTCGAGCCCGTCAAGCCCGCGACGCCGGCCGATCCGAACTTTGCCCAGGCCAAGGCGATGATCGAGGCCAGGAACTATGCCCCTGCCATTCCGCTGCTGCAGCAGGTCGTCCAGCGCGACCCGCGCAACGCCGATGCCTACAATCTCCTCGGCTTCGCCACGCGCGCGTCGGGCAATCCGCAGGGCTCGCTGCAGTACTACCAGCAGGCGCTGGCGATCGATGCGCGCCATCTCGGGGCGCACGAATATCTCGGCGAGGCCTACCTGATGCTCAACCAGCCGGCCGAAGCCGACAAGATGCTGGCCCGGCTCAACTCGCTCTGTGTCTTCGGTTGCGCCGAGTACCGCATGCTCAAGGCGGCCATCGCCAACTACCAGCAGGGCAAGAAGCCGACCAATTGAGTTCCGGCCGGCGCCGGCCGGCTGTTGCAACGACCCCCCGTGCGCTCTAGCGTCACCGTCGCAAGCGGCCGCATGCAATGACGCGCCGTCACTCGAGGGGGAAACGATGCGCACCTGGCGTTACATCGCGATGCTCCTGTTCGTGGGTTGCCTGGCCGGCGAGGCCTCGGCGCAGAACACGATCTCGAACCTGCCGCGCAAGGAGACACTGATCGTCGAGAACCCCGAGGGAACGATCAAGAACGCCGGCTGGTTCAACATCTGGGCGATCAACGCCGGCGGCCAGTCGACCGGCCTGCACCAGCTCGGCATGGACACCTTCTGGTACATCGACCCGCAGAAGGGCGTCGACGGCGTGTGGGACAACTCCCTGGCCGCGGACAAGCCGATCTACAATGCCGACTTCACCGAGATGACGGTGAAACTGCGCAAGGGGATCTTCTGGAGCGACGGCGTCGAGTTCAGCGCCGCCGACGTCGTCTACACCATCCAGACCCACATGAAGACCAACGGCCTGCGCTGGAGCGCGCCGGTCCAGGTCAATGTCGCCGACGTGTCGGCGCCCGACGACAGCACCGTCGTGTTCAAGCTGAAGAGGCCCAACTCGCGCTTCCACGCCCTGTTCACGGTGCGCTGGAACGCCATGTGGATGATGCCCAAGCACGTCTTCGAGAAGGCCGGCGATCCCTTGAAGTTCGCCAACGATCCGCCGGTGACGCTCGGTGCCTATACGCTCAATTCCTACGATCCCAACGGCAAGTGGTTCATCTGGCAGAAGCGGCCGGACTGGCAGCGCACCACCGTCGCGCGCTTTGGCGAGCCCGGTCCGAAGTACGTCGCCTATGTCGACCCGGGGCCACCCGACAAGCGCGTCATCGCCCAGATGAACCACGAGCTCGACATCATCCACGACGTCTCGCCCGAGGGCATGTTCACGCTCGCCAAGCAGTCCAAGACCTCGCACGGCTGGTTCAAGGGCTTCCCCTACGCCCATCCCGATCCGACCTTGCCGGCCGTCGTGCTCAACGCCCAGAACGAGATGTTCAAGAGCCGCGACGTGCGCTGGGCGCTGGCGCTGCTGATCGACATCAAGGCCGTGTCGATGGCGTCGTATCGCGGCGCAGCGACCATCTCGGCGATCGGCGTGCCGCCCACCGGCTCGGCGCCCGACGTCTACCACGCCCCGCTCGAGGCCTGGCTGAAGGACTTCGAGATCGATACCGGCAAGCGCAAGCTGAAGCCATACGATCCCACCATCGGAAAGCAGATCGCCGACAGCCTGCGGCCCTCGCTCGGCGATCAGATCCCGAGCAATGCCGACGAGATCGCCAAGTCGTTCGGCCGTGGCTGGTGGAAGCCCAACCCGCAGGCCGCTGCCGAGCTGCTGGAGCGCGCCGGCTTCGCCAAGAAGGGCGACAAGTGGTTCATGCCCGACGGCAAGCCGTTCGCCATCAAGCTGATGGTCGAGGGCGAGGGCCGGCCGGTGATGACCCGCGCCGGCAGCATGATCGCCCAGCAGTGGCGCCAGTTCGGCATCGACGCCTCGACCGTGGTGGCGCAGGGCAGCATGGTCGACCGCCGTGCCGCCGGCGATTTCGAAGCCATGATCACCTGGAGCGTCGAGACCTGGGGTGGCCACCCCGACCTGTCGTTCTTCCTCGACAGCTGGCACTCGCAGTTCGTCGCCCAGCCCGGCAAGCCGCAACCGCCGCGCAACTGGCAGCGCTGGACCAATCCCGAGCTCGACAAGATCGTCGAGCAGGTGCGCCAGACCGGCTTCGACGATCCCAAGGGCCTCGAGCTCGGCCGCGAGTACGTGAAGCTCGTGGTGCGCGAGATGCCGACCATTCCGCTGATGTCGTACAACGTCTTCACCGTGATGGACGACACCTACTGGACCGGCTACCCCAACGCCGCGACGGCGCCCTACACCGATCCGGTGCCCAACTGGGCCAACACCAAGTACATGATGGTGAAGCTGAAGCCGAAGCAGTGAGGGAAGCGGCACGAACAATTCCGTCATCCCGAGCGAAGCCGCCCAAAGGGCGGCGTAGTCGAGGGACCTCTTTTTGTCGGCGCTGCTCCAAAAGAGGTCCCTCCGCTACGCCTCGCTTCGCTCGGCTCCGGTCGGGATGACAAAAGCATGACCGGCTATCCCCTCTACCTGCTGGGCCGCCTCGGGCAGTTCGCCCTGGTCGTGTTCATCGGCATCAACATCGCCTTCATCGTCACGCACGCAACGCCGATCGATCCGGTCGAGCAGTCGATCGCCGCCGCCACCCAGTTCGGCAGCACCAGCCCCGAGGCGATCGCGCTGATGCGCCAGTCGCTCAGGGAGCTCTATGGCCTCGAGGGCGGGCTGGCCGAGCAGTACGTCTCGTTCTGGCGTCGCGTCGCCGCCGGCGACTTCGGACCCTCGCTGTCGGCGTTCCCGACGCCGGTGTCGGTGCTGATCGGCCGCGCGCTGCCGTGGACGGTGTCGCTGCTGGTGGTCTCGACCTTGCTCACCTGGGCGCTCGGAAATCTGCTGGGCGGGCTGGCCGGCTATTACGCCAAGAACCGCGCGTTGCGCCTGGCCGGCCTGCTGGCGATGGCCTTCCATCCCATCCCCTACTACATCGTCGCCTTCCTGCTGCTCATCGTGTTCGGCTACCTGTGGCCGGTGCTGCCGATCAGCGGCGGCTACAAGATGAACATGGCGCGCGACTGGAGCTGGGAATTCATCGCCAGCCTGGTCAGTCACGCCATCCTGCCGGTCTGCTCGCTGGCCCTGGTCGGGCTGGGCGGCTGGTTCATGGGCATGCGCTCGCTGGTCTCCAACGTCGTCACCGAGGACTATGTCACCTATGCCGAGCTGGGCGGCGTGAAGCGCGGCCGCATCCTCGGCTCCTACGTCATGCGCAACGCCCTGGTGCCGCAGGTCACTGGCCTCGCCATGTCGCTCGGCGCCATCTTCAACGGCGCCATCATCACCGAGCAGGTGTTCGGCTATCCCGGCGTCGGCACGCTCCTGGTGTCGGCCGTCCATGTCGGCGACTACAGCCTGGTGCTGGGCATCACCACGGTATCGATCGTGGCGGTGTCGGTGGCGGTGCTGCTGATCGACCTGCTCTATCCGCTGCTCGATCCGCGCGTGAAGGCAAGGTGAGCATGGGCCGCATTTTCATCGACCTGCTGCGCCTCAACCGCCAGTTCGCCGCCGGCGTCGTGCTGCTGTCGTTGGTGACGCTGTTCGCGCTGCTGTCGTTCGTCTCGCCCTATCCGCCCAACGACTCCTACGTCGTGCCGCCCGACCTGCCGCCGTCGTGGAGCAATCTCATGGGCACCACGTCGCGCGGCCAGGACCTGTTCTGGCTGCTGACCTTCGCCATCCGCAACACGCTGCTGTTCGGCATCACCGTCGCGGTCATCAGCCGGATCCTGGCGCTGGTCATTGGACTGGTCGCCGGCTACTCGGGCGGCCTGGTCGACCGGGCGCTGATGTCGATCAACGACACCTTCATCGTCATCCCGCTGTTTCCCATCCTGGTGCTGTTCTACTTCGTCATGAAGGACCACATGTCGTGGGGCCTGCTGGCGCTGATGATGGCCTGCCTGGGCTGGGCCTATGACGCGCGCCTGATCCGTTCGGTCGCGCTCAGCCTGCGCACCCGCGAGTTCACCGAGACCGGCATCTTCTCCGGCATGAGCATGCGCCGGATCCTGGTCGAGGAGCACCTGCCCTACGTGCTGCCGATCGTGTTCTCGACCACCATGAACAACATCAACTGGTCGATCGGCTTCGAGGTGACGCTGTCGGTGCTGGGCTTCACCGACATCAACACCCCGACCGTCGGCGTCCTGATCTACTGGGCCAACCAGCACACCGCCCTGGTCGCCGGCATCTGGTGGTGGATCTTCTTTCCGGTTCTGCTGGTGATCCTGACCTTCATCGGCCTCTTCCTGCTGGCGGTGTCGATGAACGAGCATATCGACCCGCGCAGCCGCCTCGGCCGGAGCGAAGGATGAACGCGCCCGTCCTGGAAGTCTCGGGCCTGCGCGCCTACTACCGCACCTCGGCGTTCGGCATCCGCCGCGAGGTCCGCGCCGTCGACGACGTCGACCTGCGCATCGAGGCCGGCGAGATCTACGGCCTGGCGGGCGAATCGAGCTGCGGCAAGACCACGCTCATAAAAACCATCGCCAACGCCATCCAGCCGCCGCTCGAGGTGCTGGCGGGCTCGGTGGTCTTCAATTTCAGGGACCGGCGGATCGACATGCATGGCGCGAGCCGCGAGGAGCTGCGCGACATCCGCTGGAAGCGGCTGAGCTACATCATGCAGGGCTCGATGAACGTGCTGAACCCGGTGCGCCGGGTGCGCCACGCCTTCGTCGACTTCGCCTTCCGTCATATCGGCCGGTCGAAGGCGGAGTTCCTCGATCTCGTGCGCGCCCACCTGCGACGCCTGCATCTCGAGCCCGACGTGCTCGATGCCTATCCGCACCAGCTCTCGGGCGGCATGCGCCAGCGCGTCACCATCGCGCTCGCCACCGTCTGCCGGCCCGAATTCATCATCGCCGACGAGCCGACCACGGCGCTCGACGTCGTCGTGCAGAAGGGCGTGCTGGCGATGATCCACGCGGTGCAGCGCGAGCTCGGCTCGTCGGTCATCTTCGTCACCCACGACATGGCGGTGCACGCCAACCTCACCGACCGCCTCGGCATCATGTATGGCGGTCGGCTGGTCGAGGAGGGCCGCACGGCCGACGTCTTCCGCCGTCCGCGTCACCCCTACACTGCCCACCTGATCGCGAGCCTGCCGCGGCTCGGCGACGCCGCGCCCAAGGAGGGGCTGACCGGCGCCCCGCCCAATCTTGCCGATCCGCCGGCCGGCTGCCGCTTCCATCCGCGCTGTCCGCTGGCGAGCGACATCTGCCGCCGCGAAGCGCCGCCAATGACAGAGCTTGCGGCGGGCCACCGCGCCGCCTGCTTCCATAGCGATCGGGTATCGCCGCCATGAGCGCGCCCCTGCTCGAGGTCGACGGCGTGACGCGCGTCTATTCCAGCGGCGGGCTGCTGACCCGACGCCGCGTCGTGGCCGTCGAGGGGGTCGACCTGCGGCTCGACGAGGGCAAGCCGGAGATCGTGACGGTCATCGGCGAATCGGGCAGCGGCAAGACGACGCTCGCCCGCATGATCCTCAACATGGTGTCGCCCAGCGCCGGCGCGATCCGCTTCCGCGGCACCGATCTCAGCGCCGTCCGCGGCACGGCGGCCCGGCTCGCCTTCATGCGGCAGGTCCAGCCGATCTTCCAGAATCCGTTCGAGGCCTTCAATCCGATGAAGCGCGTCGATCGCTACCTGTTCGCGACCGCGCGGCACATGGCGGGCCTCGCGGCGCCGGCCGACATCGAAGCGGCGGCCGACCGGGCGCTGCGCGACGTCGGCCTGTCGCTGACCGAGGTGCGGCGGCGCTATCCGCACGAGCTCTCGGGCGGCCAGCTGCAGCGCGTGGCGATCGCGCGCGCCCTGGTATCGCGGCCCGCGCTCCTGGTCGCCGACGAGCCGGTGTCGATGATCGACGCCTCGCTGCGCGCCTCGATCGTCAACCTGCTGCGCGGCCTTTGCGTGCGCACCGGCGTGTCGATCATCTACATCACCCACGACCTCGCCACCGCCTATTCGGTCAGCGACCGCATCATGATCATGCGGCTGGGCAAGGTGGTCGAGAGCGGTCCGGTAAGGACCGTGCTCGACGATCCGCAGCACGAGTATTCGCGGCTGCTCAAAAGCTCGGTCCTGTCGCCCGAAGTCCCGTCCAACGGAGCTTTCTTCCATGCGTAACGTCGCCGTCCGCCTGCATCGCGATTTCGCCATCGGCACGACCCATCCGCGCCTGTTCGGCGCCTTCCTCGAGCATCTCGGCCGCTGCATCTACGGCGGCATCTTCGAGCCCGGCCATCCGACGGCGGACGCCAAGGGCTTCCGCGGCGACGTGCTGGCGCTGGTGCGCGAGCTGGCGCCGACGATCATGCGCTATCCCGGCGGCAATTTCGTCTCGGGCTACAACTGGGAGGACGGGGTGGGCCCGACGGCCGAGCGGCCGCGCCGGCTCGACCTCGCCTGGATGTCGACCGAGACCAACCAGTTCGGCACCAACGAATTCATCGACTGGTGCCGCGCCACCGACATCGAGCCGATGCTGGCCGTCAATCTCGGCACGCGCGCCGGCGATGCGGCCCGCAACATGGTCGAATACTGCAACCATCTCGGCGGCACGACGCTGTCGGAGCTGCGCCGCACGCACGGCTGGGACAAGCCGCATGGCGTGAAGTTCTGGTGCCTCGGCAACGAGATGGACGGGCCCTGGCAGATGGAGGCCAAGGCCGCCCACGAATACGGCCGCATCGCCCATGAAGCGGCCAAGATGATGAAATGGATCGATCCCTCGATCGAACTCGCGGCCTGCGGCTCGTCGGGGCGGCGCATGGCGACCTTCGGTGCGTGGGAGGACACCGTGCTGCAGCACACGTTCGACCACGTCGAATACATCTCGCTGCACACCTATCTCAACAACTACGACGGCGACACGCCGGCCTTCCTGGCCAGCGTCGACCTCATGGACAGTTTCATCGACGAGGTGGTGGCGATCGCCGACGCCGTCGCCGCCCGCCGCCGTTCGACCAAGCGCATCATGCTGAGCTTCGACGAATGGAACGTCTGGTACCGCACGCGCCGCAACCGTGCTGCGCGGGTCAAGGAGGGCTGGCCGGTCGCGCCGCCCATCCTCGAGGAGCACTACAACATGGAGGATGCGCTGGCGTTCGGCGGCATGTGCATCTCGCTGCTGAACCATGCCGACCGCGTCACGGCGGCGTGCCTTGCCCAGCTCGTGAACGTGATCGCCCCGATCATGACCGAGACCGGCGGCCCGGCCTGGCGGCAGACGATCTTCTATCCCTTCCAGCACTTCAGCCGGCTGGGCCGCGGCCGTGTGCTGCGCACCGAGATCAATTCGCCGACCTACGCCGCGCGCTACAACGACCCGCAGGGACCGATCAACGACTACTACGACATCCCGGCGGCGCCCTACCTCAAGCTCTCCGCCGTGCACGACGACAAGGCAGGCACGCTCACCTTGTTCGCGTTGAACCGCAGCCTCAGCGAGGACCTGCCACTCAGGCTGAGTGCGGGCGGACTCGGCGGCCTCAGCGTCAAGCAGGCGTTGCAACTCGTCGACGCCGACCTCAAAGCCACCAATACCAGGGACACTCCCGACCAGGTGGTCCCCAAGCCGCTCGCGGCCGTGCGCACTGCCGGCGAGCATGTCGAGGCAACGCTGGCACCCGCGTCGTGGAACGTGATCCGGTTGGCGACAGCCTGAGATCCGCGGCACGGTGGCGGTGCATGCACTGCCAGCGGAAATCGGACTTTCCGGCATTCCCGGTATTTCCGGCAGTGGGCGTGGTGTGCCGTGGAAACCGGAGCCCTATGAAAAGACGACCGAGTGGTTCAAGTATGACCAGCACCTCAGTGCTTGTCAATAACTATGGTTGTTTCACGTGAAACATCAATGGGCCACGAGCAGCGGCACCGTCATGCTGGCCAGCAAGGTGCGGCTGGCGCCGCCCAGTACCCATTCGCGCACACGTGAATGGCCGTAGAGGCCCATGACGATGAGATCGGCATCCTGATCGGCGGCACGTGACAGGATCACGCCGCCGACGCTGGACTGGGCGGCGGTGTCGCGCTGAACGACCGCCTTCACCCCGTGGCGGACGAGCCACTGGGCAACGCCGGCGCCCGGCGGCTCATCGCGATCGTTCTTCGGATCGATCAGCAGGATGATCACCTTGTCGGCCGTCTTGAGGATCGGCAGCGCACCGGTTGCCGCCCGCGCCGCTTCGCGGGTGCCGTTCCAGCACAGCAGCACCGTCCGTCCCGGCGGCTTGGCCACGCCGATGTGGGGCACGATGAGCACCGGCCGCTCGCCCGAGAGGGCGACGGTCTCGGCGAGGTCGTCTGGCGTCGTCGTTGCCGGGGTATCCGGTTCGGCCTGCCCGACGATCACCAGATCGGCATAACGCGCATGAGCGGCCACGACCTCCTCGGCCAGCCCGTCGACGACACGCCATTCGCTTGAAAGGCTCGTTCCCCCGATCAGCTCCCTGAAGGCCGCCGTGGCGAGGGCCTCGTCGGCCTTCGCGGCGTTCTCGTAGGTCCGGTAGAGGCTGTCCATCGCCGGACCGGCATCGGTGAAGGCCGGCGCCTGGAACGGCCGGCGGACATAGAGGCCGGTGACATGTGCCTCGAAGCGCGCCGCGAGATCAGTCGAGAGCTTCACTCGCCTCGATGCGCTTGGGCCGGTGTCGACATGCACCAGGATCGTCTTGAAACCCATGTGCGCCTCCGGGATGTTCCCTGACGATGACAGTCTAGACCGGTCGAGGCATGAAGTATGCAGCCGAAGCGAACCTTGGACTGGCAAAACACTAGACACCGGCGTGTCTAATGTTTCTGGTGCCGGTCCGGCGCGCGTGCAACAGGCGCGCAAACGCTGGACCACACCGGCTGGTGCGCTCGGATCATATCGAACGATGCAAAGAGCGAGCGGCACCGAAAGGCACCGATACATCGACGCTTACGCGACGCGAAACAAAACACTGGAGACCAAAACGCTGAGTGCCGGCCGAGGCCCTACAGAGTTTCTGGCGGCGGCCTCGAGAACCCCGCTGGAACATCTGACGCCGCAGCGTCTAATGTTTTGTCCGACGTACGCTCGCCACATCGACCCACGGCGGCGCAAACGGCGACCGCAGGCAGATCGATGGCGGCCGCCCGCAGGCAAGCACCATCATTCGCTGCACTCCTGAGAGCGCATGCATTCATTGGTGCCTCGAAGTCGTTGTCATTGATACCGTCCCGATCATGCGAGCGGACCGGCCCGCACGTGCAGGCCTCGCCTCCAGAGAAGCGGTCCGGACACAATGGTGGTCGGCGATGTCCTCGCAGCATCGACAGGCCCGGTGACCCGCTTGCCGACTCCCCATCCATATCCGGCAGCCAACCGGCCGGGCCGGTCCGGTCTCGATGTAGGCCCCATCGGCACTCGCCGCGAGCACCTTGGGTGCGCGGCGAGGACTCTGGTCGCAAGCCATTGGCTTTTGGCGGCCATCATGCCGATCCTCCCGATGAGTGTCGGCGCGTACAAGCCACAATATCCGGCGGAGAAGTCAATCCATTTCCGGCGCGGCACGGTTCGCGCCGTGCTGGCAACGACTGCAGACGATGAAGCGGCGTGAATCGACGATGACATGAACCAACCTCGCTGGTTGAGATTGGCAGGGATAGGCCACAAAATTGCTCTACAGAGTCAAGGGGCTCGCGATAGGGCGCCGGGCGGGGCGGCGTTCCGCCAGCTACGACCCATTCATAAGTCATCTCAGCTTCTTCATCGCCAGCTCGGCGGCAACTTCCGAAAGTATCTCGGAAACTGCCTTGCCGTAGCCACGCACCAAGGCGTCTGGCGACGCGTGCTCGAGGGCCACCCGCCGGGCGATCGTCTGCTCGAACACCCGGCCCGAGTTGACGGCGTCGACGTCGATCAGGATGAACTGCACGGCCACTGCGGCTGCGGGCGGCCGGCCCGGGCGGAAATCGCCGTAGAGTTCGGTCACGTTGGCTTCCAGGGTGTAGCGCGCGGGCAGCATGCTGTCGGGCTGCGTGACGGCCTTGAAAGGCCCGGCGCGGTTGAGCCAACTCGCCATCTGGTTGCCGAGCATGGCGCGAGGATCGGCAATGAAGGCCTCGTAGGGATCCGAAACGAAGGTGACGTCATCCGTTCGGTACACCAGCCCGCTGCCCGCGAACGCAGCGGCGACTCGCACATTGCCCATGTGAGCGACTTCAGAACCATGCATGCCGGATAGGCGTCCCGCCGGCGCAGCAGGCTCGACAAGGTAGGTCCGTGCCTGCGGAACGGGCTTGCCGATCGAGCAGGCGGCCAGGACAAGCGCGACAGAAGACGTCAAGGCGATGCTCTTCAGGTTCATTGCGATCTCCCCGGGAACTGGACTTTTTCCGGCGGCCCGCCCAGCAGGACGCCGGCGGGATTGCGCTTCAGGTTGTCGGACAAGGTACGAATGTTGGCCGCAGTGACGCGCAGATCCTCGACGATGACCCGCACGTCGTAGCGGTTGTCGCGCACGGTCCCGTCGAGGCGCGACGCCAGATCGTTGATATGCCGTACGGTTCGATCCACCTCGCCGCTGGCCGCAAGCCGTCGCAGCCTCGCGCTGACATCGGCCACGTTGTCGACGGTCTGCTTAAGCCCGGGATCGCCGAGCAACCCGTCGAGCCGGCCTGAAGCCTCGGCGACGTTCTGCAGGACGACGCCAATTTCCGGCCGGGCCAGGATTGCGTCGAGATGGTTGATGGTCGTGTGGGCGTCCGCGAGGACCAGCGAGGCCTTGGCCGACAGGTCCGCGACGGGTAGCTCTGAAGCCTTGGCGTTGAGAGTCACGAGCAGCGTGTTGACGTTGTGCTCCAGCGCCTTGAGGTCGAGCTTGTCCAAATTGGCAAGGAAATGTTGGGCGTTGGCGATGATCCGGCTGGTGAAGCTCGGCGCCGAGGGGACGTAAGCGAATTTCGGCCTCCAGTCGAAGGGGAGAGGCGGATATTCCTGGGGGTCGAGAAGGTCGAGACTGAGGTACAGCTGCCCGGTGATCCCTGCCATTTGGGTCTGGGCTCGCAGGCCGGCCTTGATCATGTCCCCTGTCTGATCGCGCATGCGTGCGATCCACTCCCGGCTTTGCGCGATGGTGACGCGCACGACGATGTAGTCGCGGCGCTTGGCGACAGGAACGTCCCATTCGTATTCCGTCAGCGACGGCAGGATCTCGGTGACCTGGCCGAGAGGTACCCCGCGAAAACGGACGGGCGAACCGACTTCCAGGCCGGCCACCGAGTCGTTGAAATAGGTCTCGAACGTATAGGTCGGCTGG
>Ga0081539_10005109_pt1 | contig 13741 bp, 15 predicted proteins | sample TabmetS4T2R2_FD_71023 | JGI IMG/M metagenome (GOLD analysis project Ga0081539, IMG submission 71023) | Tabebuia heterophylla rhizosphere microbial communities from the University of Puerto Rico - S4T2R2 | ecosystem: Host-associated > Plants > Roots > Rhizosphere ...
TAGAGCGGATCGTTCTTTGGGCTGGCCTGCAGCTTCGGGACATACGGAAAGGCCTGGTCGGCCTGCACCGTGCACTTGAACTCCTTCTCGAAGGCCGGCAGGACCGTGGCCTTCATGATCTCGCCCCACTTGCCGCCCCAGGTCGTGATCTTGAGCGTCTTGGTCTGGGCGTGAAGGACCGACGGCGCGGCAAGCGATGCGGCTGCCACGGCGCCGGTACCGAGCACTGAACGACGTGAAATCATGAGCAACCCCCTCTGTTTTCCCACTGACTCATTCCGCCGGCCCGCCCTCCGGGCGTGTCGAGGCGGCAGTGACTTCGATCTCTATCAATAGCTCCGCACGAGCAAGAGCGGCTACCACGAGCGTCGTGACAGCAGGCGGCGCCTCGCTCGCCCAGCGCCTGTTCCTTATCTCGGCGAGGCTGGGCAGGTCGCCCGGTCGGGTGAGGTAGTAGTTCACCTTGATGATGTCGGATGCAGCCATATCGGCGTCCGCCAGCAATGCTTCGACATTCGTCATCGCTCTCTCGCACTGCCCGGCAAAGCTGACAGGGACCGAACCATCCGGTTCGATGCCGACCTGACCGGATATCACGAGCAGGCGGGCCGGAGCGTGGACCTGGACGGCGTGCGCATAGATGCCGCGAAAGCCTTGGGGCACCGGCCACATGGTGGCCGGCTCATGACGCTTCATCGTGTCGTCGACCTTGTTCATGACCCTAGAGTTTAACGTAGGCCTTCAGGCCGATCAGCCTTTCCAGCACCAGCACGACGGACAGCGCCAGCAAGATCGAGACCATCGAAGCGGCGGCGATGGCGCCGTCGAGGTCGAATTTCATGTAGTTGAACAGCACCACCGGCAGGGTCTCGCCCTTGGGAACGACCAGGAACAGCGACACCGGGAACTGGTCGAACGACACGATGAAGGCAAAGACGCCGCCGGCAAACACGCCGGGCCGGATCAGCGGCAGGGTGACCTCGAAGAAGACGCGCGTCGGACTGGCGCCCAGCACCGCGGCCGCCTCCTCGATGCGCCGGTCGAAATTGTGCAGCACGGCCAGGGTCGTGCGGATCACATAGGGCACCGCGACCAGTGTATGGGCCAGGATCAGCCCCCACACCGGCCGGCCGATGCCTGCCAGCAGGTAGGATTGGAACAGCGCCAGGCCGGTCAGGATGGCCGGCAGCATCAGCGGCGACATGAAGAACGCCGTCAGGAACGACCGCCCCGGCAAGTTGCCGCGCGCCAGCGCCAGTGCACAGGCGCCGCCGATCACGATCGACAGCACCAGCACGCAGCCTGCCACCCATAGCGACAGGAAGAGCGCGTTCATGAACTCGGGCGTGCGGAAGAACTTCTCGAACCAGCGCAGGCTCACTCCGACCGGCGGGAAGGAGATGTACGGCGTGGGATTGAGCGCGAACACCAGCACAATGGCGATCGGCGCCAGCAGGAAGGTGAGCAGCAGTCCGTTCAGCGTGAGATAGGCCGCGCGTCCGGCGTCAAACGGCTGCTTGTTGCGCAGCGCGCTCATGCCAGCCCCTGCTCGCCCGACAGGCGAGCCAGGATCCTGTTGTAGGCAATCACTATCAGCAGCGAGACCAGCAGCAGCACCACACCGAGCGCGCCGGCGAAATTGGGATTGAAGCTCGTGCCGACCTGCTGGGCGATCAGCATGGGCAGGGTCAGCACGTCAGTGCCGCCCATCAGCGAGGGTGTTACGTAGGCGCTGATCGACAGCGCGAAGACAAGCAGCGAGCCCGCTAAAATGCCGGGCAGGCTGAGCGGCAGGGTGACCTCGACGAAGGCGCGCAGGCGCCCCGCGCCCAGGCTGCGCGCCGCCTGCTCCAGCCGCTCGTCGATGCGGCCGATCACGCCGGTGAGGGTCAGCACCATGAACGGCACGTAGATATGGACCAGCGCCACCACCGTGCCGAACTCGTTATACATCAGCGGCAGGGGCTTGGAGACGATCCCCCAGTCGACCAGCAGCGTGTTGATGACACCCTTGTCCTGCAGGATGGTCATCCAGGCGAAGGTGCGCACCACGATGCCGGTCAGCATGGGTGCGATCACCGCCATCAGCACCAGCGCGTGACCGAGCCGCGACTGCATGCGCGCCATCCAGTGGGCCAGCGGATAGCCGATCAGCAGCGAGACGACCGTGGTGACGAGGCCGATGCGCAAGGTCGCCCACAGCGCATCGTGGTAGATGCCGGCCGTGTCGAAGATAAAACGGTCGTAGTGACGCGTCGTCAGGAAGGCGTTGGCATTAGTGACGGGATTGCCCGAGTAGAACGACATCATCGCCATGACGCCGAACGGCAGGACGAAGAACAGCACGAACAGGAGCAGCGCTGGCGCCAGCAGCCAGGCGATCGGCGAGGGTCGGGAAGCAACAGCCATGCGTTCCACATCGTGGCCGAAGCCAATGCTTCGGTCCACGCCGAAGGACAGCGGCTAATGGCCCGTGCTAGTGCAGCCGCGCCATGGCATCAAAGTTGCCGCTTCTTCTGCTGCTGATCGCGATCACCTGCCTCAGCCAGTTCTACCGCGTCTCCAACAGCGTCATCGCGCCCGAGCTGATGCGCGACCTTGGCCTCAGCGCGCGCCAGCTCGGCTGGGCGGGCAGCGCTTTCTTCTTCGCACTTTTCGCAGTGCAGGTGCCGGTCGGGATGTGGTTCGACCGCTATGGCGCGCGGCGCACGGTGGCGGCCCTTTCGCTGCTGGCCATGCTGGGCTCGCTGTGGATCGCGGCCGCATCGGATGCCACCGACCTGATCGGCGGCCGCGCCGTGGTCGGCGTCGGCTGCGCCGCTTCCTTCATGTCGGCGGTGTTCCTGTGCTCGCGCTGGTTCGCGCCGGCCCAGCTCGCGACGGCGATGTCCTGGGTGTTCGCCGCTTCCAACATCGGCACGCTCGCCGCCGCCACGCCGCTCGCCTGGATCGCCGCGACCGTCGGCTGGCGCAACGGCTTCCTCGGGCTCGCCGCCGTCACCGTGCTGGTGGCGGTGGCCTTCTACGCCGTCGTGCGCGACCGGCCGCCCGACCAGCCGGCGCCGCCGGTCCGGCGCGAGAGCCTGGGCGAGATCGTCCGCGGATTGCTGGACGTGTGGACCACGCGCGGACTGGCGCCGGTGCTCGCCATGCATTTCTTCGCCTATGCCACCATGCTCACGGTGGTCGGCGTCTGGGGTGGGCCTTACCTCTACGACGTGCACAAGCTCGATGCCGTGCAGCGCGGCAACGTGCTGCTGGTGATGGGCGTGGCGCAGATCATGGGCATCCTGGCCTACGGGCCGATGGATCGCCTGCTGCGCTCGCGCAAGAAGGTCGTGCTGGGCGGTGCCGCGATCTCGGTGGCGCTGCTGGCGATCCTCGCCCTGCTGCCCAAGCCGCCGCTTGCGCTCGCCGTCGCGCTGCTCACCGCCTTCTGTTTCTTCTGCGCCTTCGGCACGGTGATCGTGGCCCAGGGTCGTGCACTCTTTTCCGACCGGCTGGCCGGCCGCGGCGTCACCACGGTGAACATGGCGCAGTGCCTCGGTCTCACCGTGCTGCCGGCACTGGTCGGCTACATCGTCGAGGCGTTCGGCAACGGCGACCTCGGCTATCGCATGGCCTTCGGCATCCTAGGCCTCGGACTCGTGCTGGGCGCCATCGTCTATGTCCGCTCGCGCGACAGCGCGACAGCCGTTGGCTAGGCGTCGTCAGTGCCCTGATTCGGTGGTTACCTGGTCGCTTCCTTGAGATAGGCCACGAGGTCGGCGAGCTGGCCCGCGTTCTTGACGCCGTTGAACACCATCTTGGTGCCCGGCACCTTGGCCTTGGGATCGCGGTTGTAGTCGACCATCGTCGTGTCGTCCCAGACGATGCCGGACTTCTTCATGGCGTCGGAGAATTCGTAGCCCGCGGCCGTGCCGGCCTTGCGGCCGAACACGCCGTGCAGGTTGGGACCGGCGGTCTGGGCGCCGTCCTTCTCCAGAGTGTGGCAGGCGCGGCACTGCTGGTTGAAGACGCGCTGGCCCCTGGCGGCGTCGCCTGATTGGGCAGATGCCTGTGTTGCGAAACCGACGATCACGGCAACGACGGCACCTGCCCAAATCTTCATCACGAGTCTCCAAATGGCTAGCTGGCTGCCATTCCATGTGGGGGGACGACGGCCGGCTGCAAGAGCCGGGCGCTGTGTTCTCGCTCCAAGAGCTTGCGCTTGCGGCGCACACCCCAGCGATAGCCCGAGATCGAGCCATCCTTCTTCACGACCCGGTGGCAGGGCACGACGACGGCGAGCTTGTTGGCCGCACAGGCTTCGCCGACCTCGCGCGCCTGCCGCGGCACGCCAAGCCGGGCCGCGATTTCGCCGTAGGTGGTGGTCGTACCCGCGGGGATTTCACGCAACGCGTTCCAGACGCGGCGTTCGAAGTCCGAGCCCTGCAGGTCGAGCGTGAGGCCGGCGTCATTTTCCGGGTGGTCGATCATGGCGGCGAGCTTGCCGATCGTCTCGCGCAGTGCCGCCTGATCCTCGACAAGGTCGGCGTCCGGGAAGCGCGCTTCGAGCTCGGCGAGGCCCGCATCGAACGCCACGACGGCCAGGCCGCGCGCGGACAAGGCGGCAACGAACGGGCCGAGCGAGCTGTCGCCAAAGGCATAGCGAATCGTATTCATGGTCTTCTCCATCGCTTCGATGGTGCGAAGATAAGGATGCTGCCTGGAAATGACGCTCCGCTGGCGGATTGGAATTCGGAATCTTGCCGCCATATTGATGCCCTGATGTCCGACCTGTTCACCCTCGATGCCCGGCAGAGGCTCGGCGACGGCGCGCTACTGCTGCGCGGAGGCGCACTGGCAGTCGATCGCGCCCTGCTCGACGCCATCGAGGGAGTTGCCGCGCAGTCACCCTTCCGCCGCATGGTCACGCCCGGCGGCTTCCAGATGTCGGTGGCGATGACCAATTGCGGCCGCGTCGGCTGGGTCACCGACCGCACCGGCTATCGCTACGATCCGCGCGACCCCGAGACGGGCACGGCCTGGCCCGCGATGCCGGACGTCTTCCGAACGCTCGCGCGCGAGGCAGCAAGCGATGCGGGCCACGACGGCTTTGCGCCCGAGGCCTGTCTGATCAATCGCTACGAGCCCGGCACACGCCTGTCGCTGCACCAGGACAAGGACGAGCAGAACTACGCCCATCCCGTCGTGTCGGTGTCGCTCGGCCTCCCCGCCACCTTCCAGTTCGGCGGCCTGAAGCGCTCCGACCGGCCGATGAAGGTGCCGTTGGTCCACGGCGACGTCGTCGTCTGGGGCGGGCCGTCGCGTCTCGTCTATCACGGCGTGCTGGCGCTGAAGGACGGCGAACATCCGCTGACCGGGCCGCGGCGGTTCAACCTCACCTTCAGGAAAGCGCTTTAGTCATGGGAGCGCGGGCCTCCGGTCCGCATCATGAGCGGGCCGGAGGCCCGCGCTCCCGTTACCCGGCGACGAAGAACGGCAGAGTGATCTCCTTGGTCACCGGTTCGAAGCCGAGCTTCACGCGTTGGCCGATCTTGATGTCGGCTTCGGCAACGCCGCGCAGCGGCGCGTTCACGCGCACGCCGGCATCCATGTCGACCAGCGCCACGACGTAGGGCGCCGACGCCTTGAAGAAGAAGTTGAACGGGTGATGGCAGACCGTCCAGGTATGGATGACGCCGCCGGTCGGCATCTCCTTGAAGGTGCTCTCCATCGAGAAGCAGTGCGGACAGACCGGCCGTGGATAGTGCCGCGCCTTGCCGCAGGCAGAGCAGTGCTGAACCATGAACCGCCCGTCGCGCATACCGTCCCAGAAGGGCTGGCTTTCACGCGTCGGCGTCGGCAGCGGACGCTCGGGAAGGGGGGAGGGTGTGGGCGCGTTCATGCCGCCCTCCGCAGGATCGCGAGCGAGCCGTCGCCCATGTCGCCGTAGCCCGTGACCAGGCCGACCTCGGCATCCTTGACCTGCGCCTTGCCGGCCTCGCGGCGCAGCTGGCGCGTCAACTCGACGACGTGGTTCAGGCCCACGACGTGGCCCTGGCTCAAAAGGCCGCCATGGGTGTTGATCGGCAGCTCGCCGCCGACCCTGATGCGACCGTCCATGACGAACGGCCCACCCTCGCCCTTCTTGCAGAAGCCCAGAAGCTCGAGCTGGTTGATCACCGTGAAGGTGAAGCAGTCGTAGATCTCGGCGACATCGATGTCCTTGGGGCCGACACCCGCCATGTCGTAGGCGCGCGGCGCCGCCTTGGCCAGGCCGAACTCCAGCAAGTCCGGTCGCTGCGCAATCGACGCCGGCGATTCGGGATGGCCTTCGGCCACGCCCATAATCGTCACCAGCGGCTTCTTGAGGTCGCGCGCATGGTCGGCGGCGCTGATGATGACGGCCGCGCCGCCGTCGCTCTCCAGGCTGCAGTCGAACAGGCGGAAGGGATCGGAGATCATGCGCGAGGCGTGATGCTCCTCGACCGTCAACGGTTTGTTCATCACCACGTTGCCGTTCAGGATGGCATGCTCGCGCGTCACCACGGCGATCTCGGCGAAGTGCCGCTGGGTGGTGCCGTAGAGCTCCATGTGGCGGCGCGCGCCCTGGGCATAGAGCTGGGCCGGCGCGAACATGCCGATCGGCGCCTCGAACTCCGCCGCCAGGGCGAATTGCGGGAACTGCTGCAGGCGCGTCGAGACGCGCGCACCGGAGTACCCGGTGCGGCCGACCGAGATCAGCACGTGCTTGCACACGCCCGTGGCGACGGCCATGGCCGCCGTCTGGATGGCGGCGACGCAGGTCGCCCCGCCCATCGGCACGAACACCGAAAGCTTGAGATCGGGCAGGCCGAGATTGGCTACAAAATCCTCGGCGATGCCGCCGCCCGGGAAGTAGGGCACGACGCCGTCGATGTCGCGTGGATCGAGCCCGGCATCGGCGATGGCGGCGAGGCTCGCCTCGAGCTGCAGCGCCAGCCCGCTCTTGGGCGTGCCACGCGTATAGGCCGTCTCGCCAACGCCGCTGATCGCCGCCTTTTCACGAAGCGGATGCGCCATGTCGTCTCCTCCCGCGACCATGGTGCCCTTCCCCCAGGGAAACGGGAAGGGCTAAGGTCGGTCGTCACGTCGGGGGAAGTATGTCGAACGAAGAACTGGTCTCGCTGAGCTCCGTCGAGCTGCGCCGCCGCATCGGCACCAAGGAAATTTCGCCGGTCGAATTGCTCGAAGCGTGCCTTGACCGCATCGAGGAAGTGAACCCGGCGGTCAACGCCGTGACGGCGATGTCGGTCAAGCGCGCCCGCCAGGAGGCCAAGGCCGCCGAAGCCGCGGTGCGACGCGGCGACGAGCTTGGGCTGCTGCATGGCCTGCCGGCCGGCATCAAGGACCTCGAAGAGACCAAGGACCTCCTCACCACCTACGGCTCGCCGCTCTATCGCGACTTCGTGCCCAACCACGACAACGTCATGGTGACGCGTGTCCGAGATGCCGGCGCGGTCGTGGTCGGCAAGACCAACGTGCCGGAATTCGGCGCCGGCTCGAACAGCCGCAATCCGGTGTGGGGAGCGACCGGCAATCCGTTCAATCCCACGCTCAACGCCGGCGGCTCGTCGGGCGGCTCGGCGGCGGCGCTGGCGACCGACATGCTGCCGGTCTGCACCGGCTCCGACACTGGCGGCAGCCTGCGCAATCCCGCGGCGTTCTGCGGCGTCGTGGGCTTCCGGCCCTCGCCCGGCATGGTGGCGGTGGAGCGTCGCGCCATGGGCTGGACGCCGATCTCGGTGCTGGGCCCGATGGGCCGCAGCGTCGCCGACCTCTGCCTGCTCTACGCCACGCAGATCGGCCAGCACGATGCCGATCCGCTGTCCTTCCCGATCGAGGGCGACGCCTTCGCCGAGCCCTGGCCGGTCGATCTCGGCAGCCTGCGCGTGGCCTACACCGAGGATTTCGGCGGCGCGCCCGTCGAGAAGGGCATTCGCGAAACCTTCCGCGCCAGGATCAAGGCGATGAAGCCTCTGTTCCGCAGCCTCGACGAGGTCGAGGTCGACTACGGCGGTGCCGACCGCTGCTTCGACGTGATCCGCGCGGTGAGCTTCATCTCGCGCTACCAGGACCTCTACACGAACAAGCGCGAGATGCTCGGCCCCAACATCGTGGCCAACTACGAGATCGGCGCCAAGATGACGCTCGCCGACTTTGCCTGGGCGCATGGCGAACAGACGCGGATCTTCCGCGCCTTCCAGCAGCTCTACAAGGAGTACGACCTGGTGATCGGCCCCACGGTGGGCTTCTCGCCCTTCCCCTGGAAGCAGCTCTACATCGACGAGATGGACGGCAGGAAGCTGCGCAACTACTACCATTGGATGGCGACGAAGTACTTCGTCACCCTGACCTCCAACCCGTCGGTCTCGCTGCCCTGCGGCCTCGACCACAAGAAGATGCCGTTCGGCCTGCAGGTGATCGGCCGGTTCCGCGGCGACGGCGAAGTGCTGGGCGCCGCGCACGCCCTGGAGCAGGCGTTCAAGCGCATCCCCGGGCTCGCCCGGCTGCTGCCCGACATCGCCCGGCTGCGCAAGCCCGTGCCCGAGCTGAAGTCGATCGTGACCCATCCGCCGAAACTCAACGCCAAGCCGACGAAGGGCCCGGCGCCGGGCGCGTTGTAGAGGGAGGTTCCGCCGCCTTACCGCCGCCGGCAAAAAGACGCGATTGGACGACGATCGGCGGACGGCTGTGACGAAAAAACGATTTTGCGCGGCACGTTGCCACCCGCCGCTCCGTACCCCGTTGCATGGCCAGGCCCATCGATCGGGCTGTCCCAACGGAGGTCGAAATGCGCAATACGAAATGGCTGTTGGCGGCCGGCCTGGTTGTCGCGACCACGGCGGCTTGCACGACCGATTCGGGCTATTACCCCAACAGGGCGTACAACAGCGGCTACTACTACCCAAGCACCGCTTCCAGTGCGTACTACCCGAGTTCGAGCGCGTACTACCCGAGCACCAGCCGAGGCTACTATTCGAACGGCGTCTACTACTCGAACAGCACCGCGTACAACAACAGCTACTACACGGCCAACCGGGTCCCGCGGCGCGGCCCCTACGGCGACTACGACCGCGACGGCATCCCGAACAAGTACGATCACGACGCCAACGGCGACGGCATCCCCGACCGTTACCAGCGCTAGCGGAAGCCGCATAATCACCCTGCAGGCCGGTGTCCGGTGAAACCCGACGCCGGCTTTTGCGTGCCTTCAACAATCCGCCGTTACGCCGCTGCGTGGCCACGGTCGGCCGCGTAATGCCTGTTGGGAAGGAACCGTGCAGCCCAGGCATCCCCTTCCAAGAGGGCAAAAACAAATGCGCACAGTCAGATGGCTGGTCGCGGCGGGGCTGCTGGCCTCGGCGACCGGCTGCATTGAAGTCAACGGCTTACCCAATACCTCAATGGGCGGTTATCCCAGCAGCGGCTACTACGGCTCCAACGCCGGCTACTACGGCCAGCCATCCTTGGGGAGCGGACTGCTCAACAGCCTGTTCAGCCAGCCCAGCTACTATCCCCAGGCCAACTACTATCCGCAGGCCAACTACTATCCGCAGCCCGCCTACTACCCGTCAGCCTACCAGTCCGCGCCGCAGTACATCCCGGTACCGGTCGCCTCGCCGCAACCCCAGCTCCAGCCTCCGCCTCGATATGGCCGGCCGCAATGGGCAAGGCGCGACCGCAACAACAACGGCGTGCCCGACTGGAAGGAACGCGACCGTAACGGTGACGGCGTGCCGGACTGGCAGCAGCGCCGTGGCCATCGTCCGGGCTGATCCTCCCGAGCCTCATTAGCGGGACAACCAAGGAGCAAGGGCGAAGCGGGCGATGCCCGACTTCGCCCTTGTCAGCCTGCCTAAAACTATTCCGGCGCCTTGCAGGCGAAGTTGGCCCCCTCGTCCTGGCTGCCCGATCCGGAATAGCGCGCGACGAAGGGGTAAGGGCAAAGCGGGCGGGTGCGCACGACTTTACCCTTGTCGACCTGGGAGGCCACGATCGTCGCCGGGGCGACGCCGTTCTCCACCCAGTTGATCAGGGCGGTCATGGCGTCGAAGCGGTCGGGCCCGACGCCGCCGCGGCAATGGAACATGCCGGGCACCATGAAGAGGCGGAAGAAGTCCGGCGTGGTGAAGCCGTTGGTGCCGACCGCCTTCAGGTAGTAGTCGATCGCCATCAAGGGCGGCAAGGCGGTGTCGGCCCAGCCGAAATACATCAGGATCTTGCCGCCACGCGCGCGCAAACCGCTGAGATCCGGGTTGGTGGCGTTGAGCAGCGCCCGCGCATCGGCGTACTTGGCGATGTCCTTGGCGTAGTCGAACTTCGTCACGTCGAGGTTGGGATCCGACTTCGGCAGGAAGTAGCGGACGAAGCTTTCGCCATAGACGTGCTGGATGGCGCGGCCATTGGGCGCCGGGATCAGCCAGCGACTCCAGCCGCTCTCCGGCGCTCCGCCGGTGACCGCACTGGCGCCCACCGGCTCGGCGCCGATCGTCTGGCCGAAATGTACCGGCTTGCCGTCGACCTTGAGGCCCTCATAGACCTTCTTGATCGCGGCCGACTGCGCCACTGTCAGGCAGGTTTCGCCATCCTCTCCGGCCGGGCATTGGGCGACGTCGCGCGCCGGATCGAAGTCGCAGCGCCGCGGATCGTCGATCAGTCCATCCTTCACTCCGTCCTTGGCGTCGCAGCGCGCATAGGCGGCGTCGGCCACCAGCTTCATCTTGGCGACGGGAATCGGCGTCTCGGCCAGCACCTGGCCGTTCCACAGGCTCTGGGTCACCGTATCGACGAAGTTCAGCACCGGTGCGCCGGCGACGATGCCGTCGAAATCCTGCGGGAAGCGCTGGGCGCTGATCAGGCCCTGGCGGCCGCCCGTCGAGCAGCCGTCCCAGTAGGAATAAGCGGCGGCGCGCGCGTAGTAGGCGGCAACGATGCGCTTGGCCTCGACCGCGGTCATGTGGACGCCACGGAAGGCATAGTCGACACGCTTCTGGTAGCTGATCGCAAAGCTGGCGAGAGGCTCCGCCGTGGCGTCGTGGCCTGTGTTGGTCTGCACCGTCGCGAAGCCCTGCCTCAGGGCATTGGCACGGATCATCGGCCGCGGGCCGGAGTCGGGGGCCTCGCCGGCAAAGCCGCCATTGCCGTGCATGTACAAGCGCCGGTTCCAGCTCGACGGCAGGTTCACCTCGAAGCGGATCTCCGGCTGGATCAGGCCGGTGACCCGGCAATGCTCGGGAACGCCGTCGGCCGCGGGCATCAGCCGCGCCGAGACGATCGCCGTCTCGGCAGTGGCAAGGCTCGGCACCGCGGCGCAGCTCATCGCCGCCTGGGTCGAGGCGACGCCGTAGCGCACCATCGATTCGCCCGCGTCGGTGAAGCTGTAGCCGTTCTGCGCGAGCGCCGAAGCCGGCATCAGCACAAGCGCCGCGATGATATTCCTTGCCGTCGCCATCACTTGCCTCCCTTGGCTCTCGCCCTGCCCCTTGTGCGGCGGATCTCGTTGTCATGCTGGCCGAGCGTCGGCGCAGCCCGCCGCACGCCGCCTTGCGTCGCCGACATCTTCAATGGCACGCCGAGCGTCTTTTGGCGGCCGGCCTTGGCATGCTCGACCTCGGCCACCATGCCGCGCGCCAGGATCTGCGGATCGGCGAAGACCTCGTCGTGATGCAGCACGGGACCGGCGGGAATGCCCTCGGCTTCCAGTGCCGTCATCCAGTCGGCGGTGCTGCGCTTCGCGACCTCCTTCTGCAGCAGGCCCACGATCAGGTCGTTGTTCCGGACGCGCTCGGCGTTGGTCTTGAAGCGCGGGTCGTCGGCCAGCTCGGGCTGGCCGATCATGGCGCAGAGCTTGCGGAAGAAGTTCTGCTGGGCGCCGCCGATGGTGAGCCAGCCGTCGGCGGTCTGGAACACCTGGTAGGGCGAGGAGCCGCGATGGGCCTGGCCGAGCCTGTCCGGCCGCTTGCCGTTGGCGAAGTAGTTGGCGGCCTCGTAGACACCCAGCGACACCGTGGCTTCGAGCAGCGAGGTTTCCACCCACTGGCCCTCGCCGGTCTTCTGCCGCGCAGCCAAGGCCGCCAGCACGCCGATGGTGAGGTAGAGACCGGCGCCGACGTCGGAGATGGCCAGCGGGATGCGATAGGGCGGGCCGTCCTTGGGGCCGGCCACCGACATCAAACCGGACATCGCCTGGATCATGAGATCGAAGCCGCCGCGGCTGGCATAGGGTCCGGTCTGGCCGAAGCCCGAGATCGAACCCAGCACCAGGCGCGGATTGCGGGCGTGCAGGGCGTCCCAACCCAGGCCCAGCCGCTTCATCACGCCGGGACGAAAATTCTCCAGCACCACGTCGGCGTCATCGACCAGGTCCCAGAAGACTTCCAGGTCGGCCGGGTCCTTGAGATCGAGCCGGATGCCGCGCTTGTTGCGGTTCCACAACATGAAGGGTGCGCCTTCACCCTCGACGAAGGGCGGCGCGCCGCGCATGGAATCGCCCTGCGGACTTTCGATCTTGATGACGTCGGCGCCGAGGTCGCCGAGCTGCATGCCGCAGAACGGGCCCGACAGGTGCGTCGTCAGGTCGAGAACCATCAGGCCGTCGAGTGCGCCTGCCATGTCATTTGTCCAGCGGCTGCCAAGTCATGTCGGTTAATCTAGGCCGGCATGGCCGTCGCCAACAAACCTTCTCTCGACACCCTCGGTGAAATCTTCCGCTTCGCCGTCCAGCGCTTTCGCGCCGCGCGGTTGGCCTACGGCCACGGCACGACCAACGCCCACGACGAGGCGGCCTTCCTGGTGCTCGAAGCCCTGCGTCTGCCGATCGACCGGCTCGATCCCTACCTCGACCTGCGCCCGAGTGCCGCCGAGCGCGCGCGGCTGCTCACCCTGATCGATGCGCGCGTCAGCCTGCGGCTGCCCGCGCCCTATCTGGTGGGCGCGGCCTACATGCATGGCGTGCGCTTCCATGCCGATCGCCGGGCGCTGATCCCGCGCTCCTTCATCGGCGACATGCTGGCCGATGGCGTCCTGCCGATCGGCGATGCCGGCCGGATCAAGCACGTACTCGATCTCTGCACCGGCTCCGGTTGCCTCGCCATCCTCGCGGCGCTCACCTTCCCGCGTGCGCACGTCGACGGATCGGACCTGTCGGCGGGCGCGCTGGCGCTGGCGCGGCGCAACGTGGCGAGCCATCGGCTCGGCGATCGCATCACGCTCCATCGCGGCGATCTCTTCAAGCCGCTGCAAGGCAAGCGTTACGATCTGATCGTGAGCAATCCGCCGTACATCGCCGCGGGCGATCCCCACCTCGCGCAGGGCGACCTGCGTTTCGAGCCGCGCTCCGCGCTCACCGACGGCAGCGCCGACGGCCTCGACTCGATCCGCGCCATCGTGGCCGGTGCGTCCGACCACTTGAATGCCGGTGGCTCGCTCCTGTTCGAGCACGGCTACGACCAGGCCGAGGCGTGCCGCTCGCTCCTGCAGGCGGCCGGATTCGGCGAGCTCGTGTCGATTCCGGACCTCGCCGGAATTCCGCGGGTAGCCGGAGGTAAAATTCTCTGAATGACCCTCTCCCCAACCCTCTCCCAAGGGAGAGGGAGCAAACGTGGGATGAGGTTTCGCGAAACTAAAGGAGCCGTTCAATGAACGTCCAGGACACCATCCGCGAGCAGGTCACCGGCCACCCCGTGGTCCTTTACATGAAAGGCTCCCCGCAGAT
>Ga0081539_10005110_pt1 | contig 13730 bp, 10 predicted proteins | sample TabmetS4T2R2_FD_71023 | JGI IMG/M metagenome (GOLD analysis project Ga0081539, IMG submission 71023) | Tabebuia heterophylla rhizosphere microbial communities from the University of Puerto Rico - S4T2R2 | ecosystem: Host-associated > Plants > Roots > Rhizosphere ...
AGGATGCGCCGGTGTACGGGCTTGAGGCCGTCGCGAACGTCGGGCAGCGCGCGGCTGACGATGACGCTCATCGCATAGTCGAGGTAGGATGTCTTCATCTCCTCGACGATGGAGATAGGCGCGATGTCGCTGTCGCCCGGCGGATTGGAGCCCGGCGGAGGAGATTGTTCGTCGGTCGGGGGCTGAGTGGCCAAGAAAGGGTCCTGCTAGAAAGTGACGCGCGGGGAGAGTGCGGCCTGAGCCGCTTGCCCCCCGTTAGCGTCCTACCCTAGTGGCTGTTCGAGCCGAGCGCCACCCCGCGCGCGCACGCGCGCGAGGCGAAATAGCGAAAACCGGCGGATTTCGGCGGGAAATCAAGCGGTTCAAAGCTTATTCAGGGCGTTCCATGCAAGTCCCTTGGCCTCGCACCATTCCAGGTCTAAGGCGCCGCCGTCATTTGCCGGCCGGCGAGGGCCGCAACAGGAGAAGCAATTCGATGAAGCTCATCAGCACCACGGCGCTCGCGCTGGTTGCCGCATCGGCGGCATGGCCCGCCGCAGCAGCCGCCCAAGGCTACGGCAGCTCCGCGCCGCAACAGCCGGCACAGGTCCCGCCCGCAAGTCAGCCGCAACAAACCGCGCAGCCGCAGGTCAAGCCGTCCAAGCAGGCGCTGAAAGCGCTCATCGAGCTTCAGGACGCGGTGAACAAGAACGACGTCGCGAACATTCCGGCCAAAGTGGCTGCCGCGGAGGCGGTCGCGAGCACCAAGGAGGACCGTTATCTCATCGCGCAGCTGCAATTGAAGGCCGCAGTCGCAGCGAAGAACAATGCCGCCATCGCTTCGGCGATCGATAAGATCGCGGCGTCGAACTATTTGGCGGCCGCCCAGATGAGCAAGCTCTACAGCGGCCTCGCCGGGACCTATTACAACGACAAGCAATATGCCCAGGCGGCGGCCGCTTATCAAAAGGCCTTGGCGCTGGACGCGAGCAACAGCGACGCGGCCACGATGCTTGGCGATGCCTTGAGCGGCGCGGGCAGGAAGGCCGAGGCTCTTTCCGCCTATCAGCGTCTCATTCAGACGAGCACCGCCAGCGGACGAAAGCCGGAGGAAGGCCTCATCAAGCGCGCCGTGGCGGCGGCGTACGAGGCGAAATCACCCATGGCGATCGAGCTTGCCCGCCAATGGGTCGCTGCATATCCGAGCGTCGCGAGCTGGAGCGATGCCGTCGCCATTTACACCAACCTCAATCACCCGGACGTGGAAGCGCTCCTCGATCTCTACCGGTTGATGCAAGTGGTAGGAGCGCTCAAAACCGGCGGCGAATATGCGCAGTTCGCTCGTGCGGCGGCTGAGCAGAACAATTTCAATGAAGCCAAAGCGGTCTTCGACGCCGGCGTGGCCGCAAAACTAATCGATCCCACAAAGCCCGAATATAGCGACCTGGTGCAAGGGCTGAGGGTCAAAGCACGGGCCACTGCCGCCGATCTCGCTGCGGCAACCCAGCAGGCCGCAAGCGGGAACGCGCTTGTTCGCATTGGCGACCGTTATCTGGCGATGGGCGATCAAGCTAAGGCCGTGGAAGTTTACAAGATGGCGATTGCCAAGCCCGGAACGGATCTGGCGGTGGCCAATCTGCACCTCGGCATGGCTTTGGCGCGGGCTGGGGACAAGGCGGGGGCGACCGCCGCGCTGAAGGCGGTGACCGGTCCCCGCGCCGAAATCGCAAAGCTCTGGCTAACCTACGTGAACCAGAAGCCTTAAGTCACCGGTTTATATGGGCAAAACGGGGGCGCCGGAGCGATCCGGCGCCCCTTCTTGCACGCGCGTGATCGCCTCTCTCGCCCTGTCCCGTTATGGGATGGTTAAACGCTGCCTCCTTAGCGCATTGTCAATGCACGCCTAGAGCGACAGGAGGGTGCGTCCGAAGGAATCGATGAGCCAGTGCGTTTCGACGATCGTTTGCTGACTGTCCTTAACCAGCCCGCCGAGGACCGCCATGACGCCGCGGTCCGCTGGCGCCAATTGGTGGATCTCGTCGCACGCGCCGGGTCGAACAGCGCGAGCCCCGTCGTTGCTGAAGCCCTCGACGCCATTCGAAGCGAAGGCCCGAAGGTCGAAGAACCCCTTCGGGCGGCTGCGGCGCGCGCAGTAGCTGCCTTGCCGCTTCCCCTCGGACTGCTCGAATATTTCGCATCCGACACCCTTGCCGTGTCGGCGCCGGTCCTCGCCGCCGCGAAGCTCGATGCCAACCAATGGGCCGTGCTGCGCGGCGCCGCGGATGAAGAGACTCGCCGCTTCATCCAGACGCTTCACCCCGAGCTCGGCGGGGAACCACAGGTCGAACCCCAAGTGAGGCGAGCGGAGCCTGCCCAGGCGCCAGTCGCGACTAATGCGCCCGAGCCGGAGCGTCAGCCGGAGGCGGCGGGACCTCCGTCCCTGCACGACGTCGTGCAGCGGATCGAACGGCGCAGACGCCTGCGGGGCGCGCAGGCTCCGTCGGTTGCGCAGGCACCGGCTCAACCCGGCGGATCGCCCGCGCTGTTCCGCTGGGAATGCGGACCCGGCGGGGAAATCGCCTGGGTCGAGGGCGCACCGCGCGGGCCGCTGATCGGCCGCTCGATCGCGCGGACGCAGGACAGCGGCGGCGACCGGGTCGATCAGGACGTGGTTCGTGCCTTCGCCATGCGTGCCCCCTTTCGCGACGCCATGCTCACCGTCGCCAGCGGCGGGCCGGTATCCGGAGAATGGAAGATCAGCGGAGTGCCCGCCTTCGAGCCGGCCGACGGGCGCTTCGCCGGCTATCGCGGCGTGGCGCTGCGCGAGGCTCCCCCCGCCACGGCAACCCCGGGTGAGCCGATCCCCGACGTTCTGTCGGACCCGGATTCGCTGCGCGAGCTGGTCCACGAGATCAAGACGCCGTTGAACGCGATCATCGGCTTCGCCGAGATCATCGAGGGGCAGTATCTCGGTCCGGCCGACCGCGGCTATCGCGAGCGGGCCGCCGAGATCGTGCGCCAGGCACGGCTGCTGCTGACCGCCATCGATGACCTCGACTTCGCGGCGAAGATCCACTCGGCGATTGGTACCGGGCGCGAGCGGGTCGACCTCGCGGGCCTCGTCGAGCGCGAAGCCGATGAGCTCCGGCGCATCGCGGCAAAGCGCGGGGCCGAGCTCGAGGTGAACCGCCCGAGGACCGAGGTTGCCGCGGCCGTCCAGCCCGAACTTGCCGACCGCTTGCTCTTCCGCTTGTTCGAAACTCTGGCCGACCGCACCCAGCGCGGCGAGCGCATCTATATGTCGGTTGATGCCGGAAGCGACGGCGCGCGCATTTCGGTCAGCCGTCCGTCGGCACTGCGCGACCTCACCGATGCCGAGCTGTTCGACCTCCCTCACGAGCAGGCTGGGGCGCAGGGCAGCTTCCGGCTGCGGCTGGTGCGCGGGCTCGCCCGCATCGCGGGAGGCGACCTCGTCAGCGGCCGCGATGCCTTCTCGCTGCTTTTCCCGCGCGCCTGAGCGTTCGGGCGGGGTTGGCGAGACCCATGCGCCGGACTATCTCCGGCGAGCCGGGGAGGGCCTGTAGCTCAACGGTAGAGCCGGCCGCTCATAACGGCTAGGTTGGAGGTTCGAATCCTTCCGGGCCCACCAGCCCCACGCACAGGCAATCCTGGGGATTGCCGAGCATGGGGGTTTCAGCCAAGCGCGGTTGGTGTCGGGGAGTAGCGCAGCCTGGTAGCGCATCTGCTTTGGGAGCAGAGGGTCGCAGGTTCAAATCCTGTCTCCCCGACCATCGACAGCACGCCCCGATGTCCGTCGGGACATCGGGCCACTCTATCTTCCCGGCGCGGCGAAAGGCTGAATTACCTCGACTTGTTCTCGGTCTTTGTCGTGGTCGTGGTCGTGGTTGTGTTGGTCTGCTCGTCCTTATCGCCGATCTTGTTCTCGATCTTGGCGCCGGTCTTCTGCACGTCGTTGGCGATGTCGGCGCCGATGTTCTGCGCCGTATTGCCGATGTCGGCGGCAGCATTTTCGGCGACGTCGCTGTTGTAGGTGACGCTTACCGTGCCGTTATTGGGGTCCTTGCTGACCTGGCAAGCGGCGAGAAGCAGCAGTGGAATCGCGAGTGCAATGCGCATGGGTTTTCCTCCCTTGTTCGGGAAGCTCAACGCCGCTTTTGCTGTTTCGCTCCCGGTTCGATCCCGCCTGATAAGACCGCGAGCATCGCCGTCCAGGCGGCGACGTTCTGCCGGAGCTGTTGGGGGTCGATCTTGTCCAGCGTATCGTCGGGCGTGTGGTGAAGGTCAAACACCCGCGTTCCGTCCTGGCTCAGCGCCACTGCAGGAATGCCCGCCTCGATCATCGGGCCGATGTCCGACCCGTCCGCCTCGTCCAGCTCGCCCGGGACAATGGCGAGCGGTGCGAGGGCGGCCTGCACTGCCCGTGCCTCGTTGTCCCGGCCGGCGCCCAGCCTTGTATTCACCCGCCACACGCGGTCGGCGCCGAAATCGCTCTCCGCGATAGCCCAATGAGGCTCCTTGCCGTGCTTTGCCTGATAGTCGCGGCCGCCGAGGATGCCGGGCTCCTCGGAACCGAACCAGACGATGCGGATCGTGCGCAGCGGCCGTCCGGCATCCATGATGCGCTTGGCGGCGGCCGTCGTGATCGCGACACCCGCGGCATCGTCGATCGCCCCGGTCGCATAATCCCAGGAATCGAGATGGCCGCCGACGAGGATGACGGGAGCCGTGGGATCGCGGCCGGGTACTTCGGCGATGACATTGCCGGACTGGCCCTGGCCGGCGAGGCGCGGGGTGACGACCAGCTTCATCCGCACCGGTTTGCCCCGGGCGAGAACGCGCTTCAGCTGGTCGGCGTCGGGGTTGGTGAGGGCGGCCGCAGGAATGGGAGCCACACCCTCGGCGAAACGTTGCGTGCCGGTATGCGGGTTGCGGTGGTAATCGGTGCCGATCGAGCGGACGACGATGGCCAGCGCTCCCTTGCGGCTCGCGATGCTCGGCCCCTCGCGCCGAGGCCGTCCGAAGAAGCCGTAGCTGGAGCCGTCCTGGGTTCGCGGCATGGCATGGTCGACGAAGACGATTTTGCCGCGCACGGCCGAGTCCGGCGCCGCCTCCAGCGCATCCACATTGTCGAAAGCGACGACTTCGGTCTCAATGCCCTGAGGAGGCGTTGCTGCGCTATTGCCGAGCGCGCCGATCACCAGCTTTTGCGGGAAGGGCGCGGTGATCCACGCTTTCTCCTCACCGCGGACCCATAGCGGCACATTGAACGTCTCAACGTGGACGTCGGCGAAGCCGAGCGCCTTCAGCTTGTTCACCGCCCAGTCGCGCGCCCGTGCTTCGGATTCGGTCCCCGAGACCCGCGCTCCGACCTCGGTCGTGAGGCCCTCGACGATCGACCAGGCCGTATCGTCCTTGAGCGCCGCATCACGCAGCGCGGCCACTTTGGGGTCGACGGGCGGAAGCGCGGCGGGCGAGGGTGCCGGTGCAACGGGCTGCTGAGCCCGGAGAGCAGTTGGCGTGGAGGCGAGCAGGAAGGCGGCGATGATGGTTCGTTTCATCCATCAGGGCCTAGCAGCGAATGCATGCAAGTCACCGCCGTGCATCGATAAAATTCGCGCGCCGGTCGATTAAAGCAGCCGCATCTGGTCGCCCTCGGGCGGGCGGAAGAGGTCCGTGCGCAGCGGGAATTTGGCCTGGCGGAGGCCGTATTTCTTGCAGGCCACTTCGAAGCGCGTCTTCAACAGCTCCGCCCAGGGCCCTTGCCCGCTCATTCGGCTGAAGAAATTGGGGTCGTTGTCGCGTCCGCCGCGCAGGGAGTGGATGGTCGCCATCACCTTGGCGGCGCGATCGGGGAAATGCTCCTCGAGCCAGGCGCGGAACAAGGGCGCGACCTCGTGCGGCAGACGGACCGGCAGATAGAAGCCGCCGGGAGCGCCGGCTTCGACCGCCGCTTCGACGACATGCTCGAGCTCATGGTCGGTGATCTGCGGCACCACGGGCGCGATGGCGACGAAGCAGGGCACACCGGCCTCGTTCAGCGCCTTCACCGCGGCCAGGCGCTTGCGCGGCTGCGGCGCGCGCGGCTCCAGGGTCCGCGCGATCTTCGGATCGAGCGAAGTCACCGACAGTGCGACCGAGGCTATCCGGAGGTCGGCGGCCTGCTTCAACAGGTCGATGTCGCGCAGAATACGATCGGATTTCGTCGTGATGGTGAAGGGATGTCGAGTTTCGAGCAGCAGCTCGACGACCGAGCGCGTGATCCGCCAGCGCTCCTCGATCGGCTGGTAAGGGTCGGTGTTGGTGCCCATGGCGATCGGCCGGCACTCGTAGCCAGGCCGCGACAGTGCGGCGTGGAGCAGCTGGGCGGCGTTGGGCTTCACGAACAGGCGCGATTCGAAATCCACGCCAGGCGAGAGGTCGTGATAGGCGTGGGTCGGACGCGCGAAGCAGTAGATGCAGCCGTGCTCGCAGCCTCTGTAGGCGTTGACCGAGCGGTCGAAGCCGACATCGGGCGAGCTGTTGCGCGTCAGGATCGACTTGGCGCGCTCGATGGTGACGGTGGTCCGGCGGCGGGGGACGCCGTCCAGAGCCTCGACCTGGTCGAGCCACTCGCCTTCGGTCACCCGCTCCTGAAGGTTGAAACGCGTGGGCGTGGGGTTGCGCGTCGCCCCGCGGCCGTGGCTCGACTCGACGGGCATGCGCCCAGTCTACGATCCACGTGAGAACGAAACAAGAACAAAGATTAGTGGTTCAGGACCGTAAGGTTCGTCGGGAAGGTCGGCCAGCGGTGCTGGGCCATGGCCTTCAGGGTCACCGTGGGCTCGTTGTTGAGGCCCTGATAGACCCACATGTTCCGCATGACGGCGGGCACGTAGTAGCGCGTTTCCCAATAGGGCAGGGACTCGATCCACAGCAGGGGATCGCCCTTGTCGTTGATCGCTGCCCAGCGCGCGACGGGCAGGGGACCGGCGTTGTAGGAAGCGATGACGCGCGGCAGCTGGCCGGCGGTCGCCGATGACCCACGCATGACCTCGATGAAGCTTTGCCCGAACTCGAGGTTGAACTTGGGATCGGTGAGGGCGGCGCGCGAATAGGGCAGGCCGCGGCGCGTCGCCATCTGCTGTGCGGTCACCGGCAGCACCTGCATCAGACCGACGGCGCCGGCCTGGCTGACCGCGCTGCGGCGGAAGGCCGATTCCTGGACGATGTGGCCGAAGGCGAGCGCAGGATCGACGCGCCAGCCGCTGATCGGCCGCCACTGCGGATTGGGATAACGGTCGAGCGAGTCCGAGCGGGCACCCCATTGGCCGTTGTTGGCGAGCCAGAGCTGGGCTGCGGGAAGATCGAGCTTCTTCGAGAGCTGGATCAGCGCATGATGCTCGTTCGCAGCGCCGATCTTGGCCTGGTGGCGCAACATCTCCTCGGCCCTCGCCGGCTCACCGATCCTGGCGAGCTCGATGGCCCGCTGGACGTTGGGCAGCCTGTCGACAGGCGGGTCCGTGACCGCCAGGGGATCCTCGGTCAGTTGCGTCGAGAGGCCCAATGTCTCCCGCGCCAGCAGGCCATAGAAGCTTTCGGTGGCTTCAGGCGTCGTCGCCGCAGCCTTCAGCAAGCGTTGGACCGATTGCGGCCGGCCCGCGGCCTGTTCCGCCCGCGCCGCCCAATAATGACCGCCGGCGCGCAACTCGCGCTGCTGGGCCAGTTGCGCGACCTGCTGAAACGACGCCGAGGCCGAGTTCCAGTCGTTCAAGCGCCAGGACGCGAGGCCCGAGACCCAGGCCGCCTGGCTCGCCCACTCCCCGGTCGCGCCTTGGCGCCAGGTGTCGGCGACGCGTCGCGCGTCAAGGTCAAGGCCGAGGACATAATAAGCGAAGGCGACCCGCTGGCCCGCTTCCGCGCGCGCCTCGGCTGAGAGCTGCGGCGCGTAGATGAGTAGCTGCGCTTCGGCTCCGCTTGCGTCGTTATTTTTCACGAGGGGATCGAGGATGGCGCGCAGCTGATCGGCATAGGGTTCGCCCTGCACCGGCTTCGCCTTGTAGCGGATCGGCGCAGAGCCGAGGTTGTAGGTCGGCTTTTCGGGGATAGTCAGCGGCGGCGTCAGGGCGCCGCGCTTCACCGCCATCAGCGCCAACTGGTCGGCTTGCGGCAGCTCGGGGGCTTCGGCGATCAGCGCCTGGAGCGAGGCGAGGTCGACGAAGGGCGATCCCTTCGCGGTGTAGAGCTCGGCCTTGGCGACCGGCGTGAGGACGCTGCGCGGCAGGGAGGCGATGCCGGCCTGAGCCGACGCCCAATTGCCAGCATCGATGGCATCGAACACTCCGCGCCAATCCTTCGGCACCACGACGGGTGCGATGATCGGGGCGGGCTGCAGAGCGGCGGGCAGCGCCTGCGGACCGGCCGGCGGTGAGGGGACGGCCGGCAAGGCGCCAGTAGGCTGCGGCGCTACCGGCGTGGGAAGAGGCGCAAGCGGATCGGGCGCCGGCTGCGCGACAAGCGGCGCGGCCCAGAGCAAGGTTCCCAATGCAAGCATGCCCGGCTTCAAGCTTCGTCCTCCATCAACAGCAGCAGGTCCTTCCATGCATGCCATTTGTTTGAGGGCTGATTAATCAGGTGCCGCGGATGGAAGGTCGCAACCGTCCGCACGCCCTCGATCTTGTGGACATGACCCCGGGCCTGGGCGAGCGGCTTGCCGAGAAGCGCCTGAGCCGGGCCGTCGCCAAACAGCAGCAGGCGCTTCGGCTTGGCCAGGCGGATGTGCCGGCGAGCGATCTCGGCGCAGGCTTCGCGCTCGGCCGGCGACATTTTGGAACCGGGCACGTGAATGCAATTTAATGGCGCGATGTAGGCCTGCTCGACAGGGATCTTGATCGCTGCCAGCATTCGCCTGGCGAGCTCCCAGGCTTCGCCGCCGATCGGCTGTCCGGAGCTATAATCCTCAACCGTCGGCACGTCCGTCAGCACCATGACCAGTGCATGCTCCGGCCCCTGGGGCATGACCCGCCGCGCGGCCGGAGAGGCGAGGGGCAGCTGCATGCTGCTCGCCAGCCATACCTGAAGCTCGGCAAGCGTCTCGTGCGAAGGCTGGGCGACGTTAGCCTCAGGCGGCGCCTCGGGGGCAGGCCGCGGTTGCTGACGGAGCGTGGAAGGTCTCAGCCAGTCACGCGGCTCTTCCTGGATGGCGACGTCGACGCCGGCTTCCAGCCACCAGGCCAATGCGCTGCGCGCCTCGGCAATGCCGATCTGTTCCGCTTCCCCGCCCACGGTCGCCTTCCTCGCCCGGCATTGACGCGGTGGTCAAGGAATTGGCAGGGCATTTGAGTCGAATTGTGTTCCGGCCGCGACAGGACGAAGGGGAAGGGATGAGCGAACGCGAGTCCATGCAGTACGACGTCGTCATCGTCGGCGCCGGTCCGGCGGGCCTCAGCGCGGCCATTCGCCTCAAGGAGCTGGCAAGGGACGCGGGGCGCGATCTCGGCGTCTGCGTCCTCGAAAAGGGCAGCGAGGTCGGCGCGCACATCCTCTCCGGCGCGGTGATCGACCCCATCTCCCTGAACGAGCTCATCCCCGACTGGCGCGACAAGGGCTCGCCATTGACGGTGCCGGTCACCGAGAACCACCACTGGCTGCTGACTCGGAAGCGCAAGTTCGGCCTGCCCGAGATGCTGATGCCGCCGTTCATGCGCAACCGCGGCACCTATACGTTGAGCCTGGGCAATTTCTGCCGCTGGCTGGCAGGGCAGGCCGAAGAGCTTGGTGTCGAGATCTTCCCCGGCTTCCCGGCGGCTGAGATATTGTTCAACGACGACGGGTCGGTGAAGGGCGTCGCCACCGGCGACTTGGGGATCGCCCGCGACGGCAGCCGCCGCGCCGACTACCAGCCGGGGATCGAGCTCCATGCGCGCTACACTTTCTTCGCCGAAGGCGCCCGGGGTCATTTGACCAAGCGGCTGACCGATATCTTCGGCCTAAGGAACGAGAGCGGACCGCAGGTTTTCGGCATCGGAATCAAGGAATTGTGGGATATTCCTGCCGAAAAGCATAAGCCCGGGCGAGTGATTCACACCCAGGGCTGGCCGCTTGGCGACGCTTGGGGCGGAGGCTTCCTGTACCACCAGGAGAACAACCAGGTCGCGCTCGGTTTCGTCGTGTCGCTCGATTATGCGAACCCGTTCCTGTCGCCGTTCGAGGAGATGCAGCGGTGGAAGACCCATCCGGCGATCCGGGCCGAGATCGAGGGCGGACGGCGCGTCTCCTATGGCGCCCGGGCGATCAATGAGGGCGGCTACCAGGCGATACCCAAGCTGGTCTTCCCCGGCGGGGCGCTGATCGGCTGCTCGGCCGGGTTCGTGAACGTGCCGCGGATCAAGGGCACGCACACGGCGATGAAGTCGGCGATGCTCGCGGCGGAGGCGGCTTTCGAGGCGATCGCCGCCGACCGGTCGGCCGACACGCTCGACGCCTATGAAACGAGCCTGCGCTCAAGCTGGGTGGCGAAGGAACTGAAGATGGTCCGCAATGCCCAGCCGGCCGTGGCTCACTGGGGCGGCACCATCGGCACGCTCTATGCCGGGCTCGATCTGTGGCTCAATGCGCTCCGTATCGGCGTGCCCTGGACGCTGAAGCTGCGGCCGGACCACAAGAGCCTCAAACAGAAGAGCCAGGTGGCGCCGATCGACTATCCCAAGCCCGACGGCGTGCTGACCTTCGACCGTTTGTCCTCGGTATTCGTCTCCAACACCAATCATGAGGAGGACCAGCCGGTTCATCTGACGCTCAAGGACGCCGACATACCCACGGCCATCAACTTGCCGGTCTATGACGGACCCGAGCAGCGTTATTGCCCGGCGGGCGTTTATGAATTTGTCGAGAGCGAAAGTGGCGAACCGAGGCTGCAGATCAACGCCCAGAATTGCGTCCACTGCAAGACGTGCGACATCAAGGACCCGACCCAGAACATCAACTGGGTCACTCCCGAAGGCGGCGGAGGCCCCAATTACCCGAACATGTAAGTGGCTTGCCGGAACGGCGCTCGCCGCCGTGGCGCTGGGTTCAAGTCCGGCCACGGCGCGGCTCACGATTTCGGACCCGGCAAGAACGTATGTCGAGGCCCGCGCCGCGGCGATGAGCGGCGATCATGCCCGCGCGGCCCAGCTGCTCGCCGCGCTATCGCAGGCGCAGCCGGGGCAGGTCGAGATTGCACGCAAGGCGCTCAGCGAAGCGATCGGCGCCGGGCGGATGGACCTGGCGCTGAGCCTCACCAGGGGCGTTCCGGCGGCCAAGCTGCCGACGGACGCAAGGCTGCTCCTCCTCGCCCAGGAGATCCGTCGCGGGCGTCCGGATCGCGGCCTCCCGTGGCTCGCCGTCAACCGCGAGGCAGGCGACCTCACTTTCCTGTCGCCCTTGATCAACGCCTGGGCCGCAGCCGACCGCAACAATGCCGAGCTGGCGCTCAGCCTGATCGGCCAGATGCCGCGGGGTAGCCTGCTCGCCCCGCTCAGCGACGAACAGAATGCGCTCCTGCTGCTGAGATTCCGGCGCACGGCCGAGGCCGAACCCTTCGCACGGCGCGCCGTGGGCGCGGCAGGCGCGCGCGACGACCGGCTGCGGCTCGCCTTTGCCGACGGCTTCCTTGCCGCCGGAGACCGGGCGCGGGCGCTGATGATCATCGAGGGCATGGGTGCGGGCGAGGCGGTCGCGCGCCAACGCATCCTTGCAGGACGGAGCACCGGGCAGGCGATCGACAATCTGCCCAAGGCGTTGAGCGAGGTGCTGAGCGCCTTCGCCGCCGACCTGACCCGGCTGCAGCGCGGTTCGCCGCCGATCGGGCTGGTGCAGGTCGCGCGCTATCTCAACCCGCAAAGCAGCAGCACGACGGCACTGCTCGCGCTCCTCCTCGCCGGGCAGGACCGCACGGAAGAGGCGCTCGCGCTGCTGCGCGCGGTTCCGGCGAACGATGCCTTGATCTCGCAGATCCGCGACGTCCAGACGCGGGTCCTGTCGGACGAGAAGCGCTTCAACGAAGCTTATCAGGTCGCCGCTGTTGCCGCGGCGGCCGCCAATCCGGACTCGAGTGATTTTTCGCGGCTCGGCGACCTGCTCCAGGCGATGAAGCGCCCCGCCCAGGCCGCCGATGCGTACGGCAAGGCCATAACCGCGGCGCAGGCGCAGAACCTCAAGAGCATCTTGTGGTCGCTGCTCCTGCTTCGCGCCAACGCGTTGCAGGATGCCAACCGCTGGCCCGAGGCGCGCGCTGCCCTGCAGCAGGCGCTCGCCATCGCTCCTGACCAGCCCCTGCTGCTCAACTTCCTCGGCTATGCGCAGCTCGAGCGCGGCGAGAATGTCGACGCCGCCGAAGCGATGATCCGCAAGGCGAGCGAGCTTGCCCCCGACGATGCCTCGATCACCGATTCCCTCGGATGGGCGCAATTCAAGCGGGGAAAGGTCGCGGAAGCGATCGTCACGCTGCAGCAAGCGGCGGAGAAGGATCCCGCCCAGGCCGAGATCCAGGAGCATCTCGGCGATGCGCTTTACCGCTCAGGCCGGCGCTACGAGGCGCGCTTTGCCTGGAACGCGGCGCTGGTCACCGCCGAAGATGAGATCGCCGCCCGGGTAAAGGCGAAGCTCGCGTCAGGGCTCACCCCAAGCAACGCCGCGCCTTGACCATCCCGGCACGCGAAATCGCGCCGGCCAAGCTCAACCTTGCGCTGCACGTCCGCGGGAAATTGCCCGACGGCCGGCATGCGATCGAGACTGTGTTTGCCTTCTGCAGCGACGGGGATCGTCTGACGGGCGAAGCCTCGGATGAGCTTTCCCTGGCCGTCAGCGGCGCGTTCGCTGCGGAGCTCGGCGATGCGGGCGGCAATCTGGCCATCAACGCGGCGACAGCGCTCGCTCGGAGGGCTGGCGTGACCGAGGGTGCGGCCCTCACGCTCGACAAAAGGCTGCCGGTGGCATCGGGCGTCGGCGGCGGTTCGGCCGATGCCGCCGCTGCACTTCGGCTGTTGACGTCAATGTGGCGGATCGATCCGGCTCATGCACAGGCGGTGGCCCCTGAGCTCGGCAGCGACGTGCCGGCTTGCCTGTTGAGCCTGCCGATGCGGGGCGAGGGTGCAGGCGACAGGCTCAGCCCGGTCGACCTGGCAGATCTCTCAGGCACGCCGGTGCTGCTGGTCAATCCGCGCGTACCGCTATCGACGGCCGACGTGTTCGGGCGGTGGGACGGCGTCGACCGCGGGCCGCTCGGCGATTGGCGCGAGGGTCGCAACGATCTGGAAGCGCCAGCGATCGCGCTGGTGCCGCAGATCGGAGCCGTGCTCGCCTGGCTGTCGGCACAAAGCGGTGTGGAGTTCGTCCGAATGTCGGGCTCCGGGGCGACCTGCTTCGCCTTGTTCGAGTGCGAGGAGGCGCGCGACGCTGCGGCCGAGGCCGTACCGCGCGAATGGTGGCGCCTGGCGACCTTCCTGCGCTAGGGGCGCCGCATGACGGGACGCCCGATCCTGACTGCCGATGCGATGCGCGCCGCCGAGCAGAAGACGATCGACGGCGGCACCAAAGTCGAAAAGTTGATGGAGCGGGCAGGGGCGGCGCTGGCCGAGGCCGCATACCGCTTTGCGGGACCCATGCCCGCGCTGATCCTGTGCGGTCCCGGAAACAATGGCGGGGACGGCTATGTCGCGGCACAGCATCTTGCCGGACGCGGCGTGGAGGTCCGGGTCGCCGCGCTTGCCGAA
>Ga0081539_10005111_pt1 | contig 13729 bp, 13 predicted proteins | sample TabmetS4T2R2_FD_71023 | JGI IMG/M metagenome (GOLD analysis project Ga0081539, IMG submission 71023) | Tabebuia heterophylla rhizosphere microbial communities from the University of Puerto Rico - S4T2R2 | ecosystem: Host-associated > Plants > Roots > Rhizosphere ...
GCGGGTGATCCCGCACTGGATTTGCGGCGTGGTGATCCGGTCGGTCATGACCGAGAACGGCTCCGGCGGATCGTCGCCGGGCTGCATCTCGACCGCCGACCAGTCGATGGTGGTGCCGTCGAGCCGCGGCGGGGTGCCGGTCTTGAGTCGGCCGAGGCTAAAGCCGGCGCGTTCGAAAGAAGCCGAAAGGCCCAGCGCTGGCGCCTCCCCGACCCTGCCCGCCGGCCAGTTCTTCTCGCCGAGATGGATCAGGCCGCGCAGAAACGTGCCGGTGGTGATGACAACGGCACCGGCGGCGAACCCCCGGCCATCTGCCAGACGGATGCCTGTGACCCGGCCGGCCACAACGATCAGCTCATCGGCCTCGCCCTCGATTACCTCAAGATTGGCCGTCGCGCGGATCGCGGCCTGCATCGCCGCGGCATAAAGCTTCCGGTCCGCTTGGGCGCGCGGCCCACGGACCGCAGGACCCTTACGGCGGTTCAGCATCCGAAACTGGATGCCGCCGGCATCGGTGACCCGGCCCATCAGACCATCGAGGGCATCGACCTCGCGGACCAGATGGCCCTTGCCGAGACCGCCGATCGCGGGGTTGCAAGACATCGCGCCGATGGTCGAGAAGCGATGGGTGACTAGCGCGGTCTTCGCGCCCATGCGCGCCGAAGCCGCCGCGGCTTCACAGCCGGCATGGCCACCGCCGATGACGATGACGTCGAAGCTGTGTGAGGGCGCGGTCATGGGCCGGACTTCTATCGCGGAGTGGCCAAAGCCGAAAGCGGCAACTTTGATCCGCAGGCCAATTTGTTTCACGTGAAACGCCAGCTGTGGCCGTCAGCGCTGTTTCACGTGAAACAATCCGTTAATCGGTTGAACGAAGGACTATTACTTTCCGACACAGAATTCTCGGAAGATCACGTCGAGGATGTCTTCGACATCGACCCGGCCGAGCAGCCGGCCAAGGGAGTAGGCCGCGGCCCGCAGCTCTTCGGCGGCCAATTCCTCGCCCTCGCCGACCACGGCGATCGCCCGTCGCAGCGAATCTGCGGTGTCCTTGACGAGCATCCGCTGCCGTTCCCGGGCGATCAAGCCTCCCTCGCTGCCGCCAAAATAGTTTTGCGCGAAACCCACCAAGGCCTCGATCAATTCGGGCAGGCCGCCGCCATGCCTGGCGGAAATCCTGAACTCGGCCATTGGCCGACCCTGGGCATCGACCGCCGCGGCGCCCGGCCTGACGAGATCGATCTTGTTGCGCACCAGCCAGACCGGTGCCGAGCCGTGATATTCGACCGGCGCGCCCGGTGTGTCAGCGAGCCACAGCACGAGGTCCGCGTCCCCTGCCCTGGCCCGCGCGCGCCGCACGCCTTCCTGCTCGACCGGATCTTCGGTCTCGCGAATCCCTGCGGTGTCGATGACAGTGACGGGATAGCCGTCGAGATCAAGCTGCACCTCGATGATGTCGCGCGTGGTGCCGGCATGCGGTGAGACGATCGCGACCTCGCGGCGCGCGAGCTGATTGATCAGTGTCGACTTGCCGACGTTGGGCGGCCCGGCAATCGCGACGACGATGCCGTCGCGCAGGCGTTCGCTTTGGCCCTGCGAGCCGAGAGCCTTCTCGATGTCGGCGAGCAGCCTTTTGAGCTTCATCACCGCGGGCTGAATCAATTCGGCGGGCACATCGCCCTCGTCGGAAAAATCGATGCCGGCTTCGATCAGCGCCGAAGCCTCGATGATCTGCGCGCGCCAGTCGCGCGCTCTGTCGCCGAGCAGGCCCTGCAATTGCCGCAGCGCCTGGCGGCGCTGCCGGTCGGTGTCGGCGTGAATGAGATCGTCCAGGCCTTCGGCTTCGGTGAGATCGAGCTTGCCGTTCTCGAACGCGCGGCGGGTGAATTCGCCGGGCTCGGCGGGCCGAACATTTTTGTGCGCGGACAACGCGGCGAACAACGAGGTCAGCACCGCGCGTCCACCATGGACATGGAATTCGGCGACGTCCTCGCCCGTGGCGCTAGCGGGAGCCGGAAACCAGAGCACGACTGACTCGTCCAATGGCTGACCGTCAGAGGTCTTCAGCAGCGCCCGTGTGGCCGTCCGAGGCGACGGCGCTTTTCCGGCGAGCGTCGAGAGCGCAGTGCCGGCTTCAGGTCCGGACACGCGCACGATGGCGATGGCGCTAGGCGCCCGGCCGGAGGAAAGTGCGAAGATGGTCTGGTCCCGCGGATGCATCGCCTAATTGTCCCTCAGCCCCTGAAAAGGCAACGCAGTTTCGTGATGTTGATCTCAGCCGGCCGCACCAAGAGAAGCAGCAATTCAGGCAGCCTGACGCGGGCCAGGCCCCTTTACCTCAACGCGCATAATATTCCATTTAATTTCAATGGCTTATTGGTATAGCGCGGTGAGCCAGTGGTAGTGCTTGCTGCGGTCCCGCCGCAGCAAAGCATAGCAGCGGACCGCCCTGCCCTCAGCGCAGCAATTCGATCCAGGCCTGCACGAAGTCGGTCGCATCCGAACGCGACATCGTCCCCTTCGCCGCCGTCATCCGAACCTTGACGAACTTGTTGTTCCAGGACGACAGACAGAGATAGCTGTCGACATCGATGTCGACGCGCTCGCCGCGGAGATAGTTGAAGGCGGAGCAGCTGAAGCGCGGCTTGCCGGTCGCCGGGACCTTGAAGTCGCCCTTCTCAGTGACGTTGGCGTAGGTGCCGCGCTTGCCGAGCTCGAACACGTCGCCCCTCGCCTGCGCCAGCTGATTGCGGATCACCTCCGATTCGGCCTCTGCCGGGATCGTCTTCAGGCCGAGATCGTAGAGATTGACGTCGACCATCCAGCCCGGCTGGCCGGTGAAGCGAAGCGCGTAGCCAAGCCCCGGCGACTTCGATTCGAAATCGATGGTCCGTGCATAAACAAGGCTGCCGACCCGGTCAGGGATCGGCAGCCCGTAGACGACTTTCAATTTCTCTTGCTGGCTCTGTTGCGCGAACGCGGCTGCGGCCGACACCAGGACGGCAACGACCGCCAGGATGCCGGCACGAGGCAAACCCATTACGTGTTCATCGACTCGAAGAACTCGCCGTTATTCTTGGTGTTGCGGAGCTTGTCGAGCAGGAAGTCGATGGCGTCCATGGTGCCCATCGGATTGAGGATCCGGCGCAGCACGTACATCTTCTTCAGCAGTTGCGGATCGGTGATCAACTCTTCCTTGCGGGTGCCGGAGCGCGAGATGTCGATCGCCGGGAAGGTGCGCTTGTCGGAAACCTTGCGGTCGAGGATCAGTTCCGAGTTACCGGTGCCCTTGAACTCTTCGAAGATGACTTCGTCCATACGGCTGCCGGTATCGACCAGCGCGGTGGCGATAATGGTCAGCGATCCGCCTTCCTCGATGTTGCGTGCGGCGCCGAAGAAGCGCTTTGGCCGCTGCAGGGCGTTGGCATCGACACCGCCAGTCAGCACCTTGCCGGAGGAGGGCACAACGGTGTTGTAGGCGCGGCCGAGCCGGGTGATCGAGTCGAGCAGGATCACCACATCGCGGCCGTGCTCGACCAGGCGTTTTGCCTTTTCGATCACCATCTCCGCGACTTGGACGTGACGCACCGCCGGCTCATCGAAGGTCGAGGACACGACTTCGCCCTTCACCGAGCGCTGCATGTCCGTGACTTCTTCCGGACGCTCGTCGATCAGAAGCACAATCAGATAGCACTCGGGATGATTGGCGGTGATGGAGTGCGCGATGTTCTGCATCAGCACGGTCTTGCCGGTGCGGGGAGGGGCCACGATCAGGGCGCGCTGGCCTTTGCCGATGGGGGCGACGATGTCGATCACGCGCGCCGAAAGATCCTTTCGCGTCGGATCGTCGATTTCCATCCGAAAACGCTGGTTGGGGAACAGAGGGGTGAGGTTGTCGAAATTGACCTTGTGCTTGGCCTTTTCCGGATCCTCGAAATTGAGCGTGTTGACTTTCAGCAGCGCGAAGTAGCGTTCGCCTTCCTTTGGGCTGCGGATATGGCCTTCGATGGTGTCGCCGGTGCGAAGGCCGAAGCGGCGGATCTGCGACGGCGAGACGTAGATGTCGTCGGGGCCGGGCAGGTAGTTCGCATCGGGTGAGCGGAGGAAGCCAAAACCGTCGGAGAGGACTTCGACTACGCCTTCGCCGACAATATCGGTCTCGGCGGCCGCGAGGTTTTTGAGGATGGCGAACATCAGCTCCTGCTTGCGCATAGTGCTGGCATTTTCGACCGCATTCTCTTCCGCGAACGAGACGAGCTCGGCCGGCGTTTTCGATTTGAGGTCTTGGAGTTTGATTTCCCGCATGGGGGTGGTCCTGTGGAGCATTTTGGAGAGAGGAAGAGTGGAAGAGCGTTGCGAAAAAGCAGGCGCGTAAGGGAAGGTCGCAGGTCTAGCTAAGGAAAGCGCCGGTGAGGGCTTCAAACCTGATGCGGCGGCCGGTCCAATCGAAGAGACCGGAACGCAAACCACATCCGCCTGCGTGGGGTGGGATGAATCAAATATAGAAAATCGATTGCTGCTTCGCAAGCAGGCGGGGCAGGGCAGCTGTTGATCAGAACGGCTTGACGATCACCAAAATGACAATGAAGACCATCAGGACGGTAGGTACCTCATTGATAATACGGTAGAATTTTTGGCTTAGGGTATTTTGATCAGCCGCAAAATCCCTCACCATGCGCGAAAACGCGCCATGCACGCCCGACATCGCCAGCACCAGCACGAATTTCGCGTGAAACCAGGGCGAAGTGTACCAGTGGCCCTTCCAGACCAGATAGAGCCCGGCAAGCCAGGTAACGATCATCGCGGGGTTGATGATGGCCTTGAGCAGCCGGCGCTCCATCACTTTGAAGGTTTCTGACTGCTTCGAGCCCGGCTCGGCCTCGCAGTGATAAACGAACAGCCGCGGCAGATAGAGCATGCCGGCCATCCAGGAGATGACCGCGATCACGTGCAGCGCCTTGATCCACTCATACATGCTCATCTCTCGCGTCACCGCCCGAAAAAATCCGCCTGCAACGGCACCTTTCGCGTTATCGTCGCGTTGAAGGAAGAGCTTGCCAGCGTGGGACGGATACATATCCGCAAAGCCGGTCTTTTCTAAACTAATAAATTTATGATTCTTAAGGTTTGAAGAGTCTTGGACGTTGATTGGACTCACGCAATTGCATCCGGCCATCGCCAAGCGCTTGTTCACATCCCTCAACATTCCTGGCGGACTCGTCCGCGATGGCGATAATGCGACCGGAGTCAGCAACTTGGCTCGTTCCATGGTCAGCATATGCAGAGACAAATCCACATATTCTCACTATCATCGCGCTCCGGCCTTCAACTTGTCCTTCCGCAAGGCCCTGTGAAGAAACCGGCGAGATATCCGCAAGCCAGGGACCCAGGCCCGCGCATTGCGGATAAGCTCCACAAGGACTCACAGGATACACAGGGGTTTTGGTGCCCACCTCAGGCAATTACTTCCACTTGCATCTGGTCTCGGACTCGACCGGCGAAACGCTGATCACCGTGGCGCGCGCGGTCGCCGCGCAATACGCCAATGTCAGCGCGGTGGAGCATGTCTATCCGCTGGTGCGCAGCCAAAAGCAGCTCGACCGCGTGCTGAGCGAGATCGAGGAAGCGCCGGGCATCGTGCTGTTCACGCTGCTGGAGAAGGATCTGGTTCACCGCCTGGAGGCCAAGTGCAGGGAGATGAACGTTCCGAGCCTGTCGATCATCGGCCCGGTCATGCAACTGTTCGAGGCCTATCTCGGCGCGGCCACCACCGGCAAGATCGGCGCGCAGCACGTGCTCAATGCCGAATATTTCGCGCGCATCGATGCACTGAACTACACCATGATGCATGACGACGGTCAGCACGTCGAAGGCCTGGAGGAGGCCGACGTGGTGCTGGTCGGCGTGTCCCGCACCTCGAAGACGCCGACCTCGATTTATCTGGCCAACCGCGGCATCCGCACCGCCAACGTGCCGCTGGTGCCGGGCATTCCATTGCCGCATCAGCTCGAGACGCTGAAGAAGCCGCTGGTGGTCAGCCTGCATGCGACGCCGGAGCGGCTGATCCAGGTGCGGCAGAACCGGCTGCTCAGCATGGGCGCGGCACCTTCGAATGAGGAGTATATCGACCGTCAGGCAGTGACGGATGAAGTTGCCTATGCACGGCGGCTCAGCGCCAAGTTCGACTGGGTGCAGCTCGACGTCACCCGCCGCTCGATCGAAGAGACCGCGGCCGCCGTCATGAAGCTCTATGCCGACCGGCAAAAGGCGCGGCTCGCCGAATGAGTTTTTTGGCATGACGATCTGGCGCAGCAAAGATCCACTGGTCCTGGCATCACAAAGCCGGGCGCGGCAGATGCTGCTTGGTAATGCCGGCATTGCCTTCGAGGCTGTGCCCGCCGACATCGACGAGCGCGCCGTCCAGGAGAAATCCGACCTGTTGAAGCCTGGAGAGATCGCTGCATTGCTGGCGCAGGAGAAAGCGCTCTTTGTCTCTGCGAAGATGCCGGACCGCTATGTGGTCGGCGCCGACCAGACGCTGGCGCTGGGTCAACGTCTGTTTTCCAAGCCAACTGGCCGCGCACAAGCGGCAGAGCAGTTGCGGGCTCTGGCCGGCAATACGCACGAGCTTCATTCCGCTATTGCCGTCGTACAAGGCAGCGAGGTGCTGTTTTCAGAGGTCTCCGTTGCCAGCATGACCATGCGCCAACTGAGCGGCGAGGAGATAAGGACCTATCTGGATACGGCCGGCGAAGCCGTCACCACCAGCGTTGGCGCCTATCAGCTGGAAGGATTGGGCGTCCATTTGTTCGAACGCATCGAAGGCGATCACTTTACCATCCTCGGCCTGCCGCTCTTGCCGCTGCTTGCATTCCTGCGCGGGCAGGGGCTACTCGGTGTTTGAAACCGGATGGCGGAAACGATGCTAGTTCTTGGGCTGACCGGCTCGATCGGAATGGGAAAATCCACCACGGGAAAATTGTTCGTGGAAGCAGGCGTGCCGCTCTATGACGCCGATGCCGAGGTCCACAAGCTCTACGAAGGCGCTGCGGTCCCGGCGATCGAGGCGGCCTTTCCCGGCACCACCGCCAACGGCAAAGTGGACCGGCAAAAGCTCAGCGAGCGGGTGGTGCATGATCCCGCGGCCATGAAGCAGCTCGAGCAGATCGTCCATCCGATGCTGGGGGCCGGTCGGCAAAAATTCTTCGAGGACGCCGAGCGCGCCGGCGTGCCGGTTGTCGTGGTGGACGTGCCGCTGCTCTATGAAACCGGCGGCGAAAACCGCGTCGATGCCGTCGTAGTGGTGACGACCTCGCCGGAACTGCAGCGCGAGCGCGTGCTGGCGCGCGGCACCATGGATGCCGCGAAACTCGACTCCATCATTGCGCGGCAGATGCCCGACACTGAGAAGCGCAAGCGAGCGGATTTCGTCGTGGATACCTCGCGTGGCCTCGACCCCGTGCGCGCGCAAATCAAGGACATTTTGGCTGAGGTCGTTAAAATGCCGAGGCGGCGCAGCTGATTCGCCGCCCTCTGAGTCTCACGGACCATGCGCGAAATCGTTCTCGATACCGAAACCACAGGCCTCGACCCGCTGCGCGGCGACCGCCTGGTCGAGGTCGGCTGCATCGAGCTGTTCAACCGCATGCCGACGGGGCAGACCTTTCACCGCTACATGAACCCGGAGCGGGACATGCCGGCGGAGGCCTTTGCGGTACACGGCTTGTCGACCGAGTTCCTGGCGAGCAAGCCGCTGTTCGCGGAGGTGGTGGAAGAATTTCTGGCCTTCATTGGCGATGCGCCGCTGGTGATCCACAACGCGTCGTTCGACATCAGCTTCATCAACGCCGAGCTCGACCGCGTCAAGCGCGTGGCGATCCCAAAAGACCGTCTCGTCGATACGCTGCTGCTCGCCCGCCGAAAACATCCGGGCGTGTCCAACCGGCTCGACGATCTCTGCTCACGCTATGCGATCGACAATTCCCGCCGCACCAAGCATGGCGCGCTGCTCGACGCCGAGTTGCTCGCGGAAGTCTATATCGACCTGATCGGGGCGCGGCAGTCACAGCTGATCCTGGCGGCCGAAACCGTCGACATCAGGATTGGCGTTGGCGGAGAGACGCCGCGGCGGCAGCGCGAGATACCGCTCGCCGCGCGCGTGAGCGACGAGGATCGCGCCGCGCACCGTGCCTTTGTCGCCACCCTCGGCGACAAGCCGATCTGGAACGATTTCCTGCCGGCGGTAGCCGCGGTGGCAGCCGGCTAATCAGCTCGGCTTGGCTTGGGCTGCGGCCGCAGCCTGCTGCCGCTCCATGTTCTGACGATACAGGCCGACGAAATCCACGGGGTCCAGCATCAACGGTGGGAACCCGCCGTCCCGCACGGACGTTGCGATGATCTCGCGCGCGAATGGGAACAACAGCCGCGGGCACTCGATCATGACCAGCGGATGCAGGTTCTCCTGCGGCACGTTGACGATGCGGAACACACCGGCATAGGCGAGGTCGAAGGAAAACAGCACCTTGCCGCTATTCTCCGCCTTGCCGTCGATGTGCAGCGTCACCTCGAACTCGTTCTGGGCAATGTTATTGGCGGAAACGTTGATCTGGATGTTGATCTGCGGCTGCTGTTGCTGCTGTTGCAGCGAAGCGGGAGCGTTCGGGTTCTCGAACGACAGATCCTTGGTGTACTGCGCCAGCACGTTGAGCTGGGGAGGGGCTCCCTCCTGGGGGGCGCCGTTGCCGTTGGTCATGAAAAACTCTCCTGGAGCGGGCGGGGGCCGAAGGACCGGGTTCAGGCCACAATTCGCTTCATGAGGTAGCGAAAATGCCCGGATCGGCGCGAGTGGCTATCATAGGCCCAAGCCCCTCCACAAGAAGCAGGATGGCGATAGCGCGCGCAATGCCGGCCGAAGCGGTCGCGGGCAAGCCGCGGGTCATCCTAAGGTTACCGTAAATTATTGAAGATGCGCGATTTCCGGGCGCGATCGGGTTTCCCCTTGCGGGTAAAACGCGCTACAATGGTTGCGCCAAAACGCGCCATTGGCCGGGCATAGTTTCATGCCTACATGCAGCGGACTCATTCGGTGATGTAATCTCGGCTGTTCCCGCTTCCCGGGGAACGCTCCGCCGCCGGACCCGTTGCTGGCGTGAGACCAAGAAAGCGAATCGCGACGTGGATATCTACACCATCATCTTCCTGGCGCTGGCCGTGTTCATTTTCCTGCGCCTGCGCAGCGTGCTCGGGCAGCGGACCGGCCATGAACGGCCGCCTTTCGAGCGCTCGCCGCGCAATGTCTCGCCGGGTGCGCCTGACAACGTCGTGCCGATGCCGGGCAGTGTGATCGACCAGGCGCCGCTCGCGCCGACCGCCGACGTGGCGCCGGCGGTCGATCGCTGGAAGGGCATTGCCGAGCCGGGTACGCCGTTGGCGCAGGGGCTCGACGGTATCGTCGCGCAGGATTCGTCGTTCGACCCCCGGCACTTTCTCTCCGGCGCGCGCAGCGCTTACGAAATGATCGTGCTGGCCTTTGCCAATGGCGACCGCCGCGCATTGCGCGATCTGCTGTCGAGCGAAGTCTACGAAAGCTTCGACACCGTCATCCGCGATCGCGAGAAGCACGACCAGAAGACCGAGACGCGGTTCGTCTCGATCGACAAGGCCGAGATCGTCAGTGCGGAAGCCCGCGACCGCGCCGCGCAACTTACCGTTCGCTTCGTGTCGCAGATGATCTCCGTGACCCGCGACAAGAACGGCACCGTCGTCGATGGCAATCCCGACAAGGTCGCCGATATCACCGATGTCTGGACGTTCGCCCGCGACACCACCTCACGCGACCCGAACTGGAAACTGGTTGGCACCGGCAGCGCCAGCTGATCCGCACGGCAAACGACTTCGTGCCGCGGCGGGCTGGCTGATCGCGCTGGCACTGGCGATGCTGCCGGCCAGCGCCGATTCGCGCGCCGTCCATTCCCGCTATCACCGCGCCGAGCCGCTGCCCAAGCAGCGAGCCTTGCCTTATCCCGCGCTCGAGCTGCCGCTTGAGATTCCGAACAGCCAGTATATGCCGCTTAACTGGAGCGAGGTCACCGGCTGGCGCGATGACGATCATCTCGCTGCCTACAAGGCGTTTCGCACCAGCTGCCAGCCGATCGCGGCGCAAAGCGGGCCGCCCGCGGAATCCAAGGCGCTGGGTATCTCGCTACGCGATCCCTGCCGCGTCGCCAGAGGGCTTGAGCTTTCAGACGGCGCAAAAGCGAAAGCGTTCTTCGAGGAGAATTTCCTGCCTTTGCGCATCTCGCGCCTCGGCGAGGGCGAGGGATTCGTCACCGGCTATTACGAGCCGGTGCTGGAGGGCTCGCGGACGCAGAACGAGATCTACAGCGTCCCGATCTATCGCCGTCCGTCCAACCTGTTCGTGAAGGGTTTCAGCCAGGCGTCGGTCGGATTGCCCAACAAGGGCGCGGTCTATCGCAAGATCGGCCGCCGCAAGCTGGTGCCCTACTACGATCGCGCCGAGATCGAGGACGGCAAGATCGAGGGCCGCGGGCTGGAAATCGCCTATCTGAGGAACCAGACCGATCTGTTGTTCGCGCAGATCCAGGGCTCGGCCCGCATCGAGCTGCCTGACGGCGCGACGGTGCGCATCAATTACGACGCCCATAACGGATATCCCTATACGGCCGTCGGCCGCATCCTGATTGACCGCGGCATCGTCCCGCGCGACCAGATGTCGATGCAGAGGATCAGGGAATGGATGGAGCAGAACCCTGACGGCGCCAACGAGCTGCGGCGGCAGAACCGCTCCTACATCTTCTTCCGTGAGGTGACCCTCTCCGACAAGGACGAGGCGGTCGGCGCCCAGGGCGTGCCGCTGACGGCGGGCCGGTCGATCGCGGTCGACAAGGCGTTGCATGTCTATGGCACGCCGTTCTTCATCGAGGGCGATCTGCCGATCGAATCGGAGCGGGCGAAGACGCCGTTCCGCAGGCTGATGATCGCGCAGGACACCGGCTCGGCGATCGTCGGACCTGCGCGCGCCGATCTCTATTTCGGCGCCGGCGTCGAGGCGGGCCGGGTGGCCGGCCGCCTGAAGAACAATGCGCGCTTTGTCATGCTGATTCCGAAGGCCCTCGATCCCGTTAGCCGCGGCCGCAAGCTGCCGGTGCCGGATGAGCGGCCGTCGGAAAAGATCGCAAAGTTGTTTCCGCAAGGCCCGCCCAAGGATCAGCCAAAAGCTGCTGCTCCCGCTGCGGCCACCCCGGCGGCGCAGGCAGCCCAGGCATCGGTCCCGTTGCCGGCCGCGCGGCCGAAGGAGGCGCCGGTGCACGATATGAAACGCCGCCGGCAAGCACGCGGCCGATGAAACGCCGGCCGCCCGAGATTCCGGACTTGTCGGCAGGCGCGCGGCGCCGGCGCAGCCTGAGCGCCGAAGAACGCCAGCTCTGGGACAGCGTGGCGAGACAGGTAAAGCCGCTGCGCAACAGCCTGCGGTTGCCGCGGCCGCACCCGCTTGAGGCGGCGGCTGATGCACCCGTGGCTCTGCTGCGCCCGCCGTCGCCGGTCAAGATTTCCCCGCCTCCAAAGCCGCAGGCGCCGCCGCTCGCCCCGATCGGCCGCCGAGAACGCGCGCAGTTGTCGCGCGGCAAGAAGGAGATCGACGCCCGCATCGACCTGCATGGCATGACGCAGACCCGCGCCCACCGCGCGCTGTTCGGATTCCTGCAGCGCGCGCATCATGACGGTCTTGCCTTCGTGCTCGTCATCACCGGCAAGGGCAAGATCGGCGGCGAATCCGAACGCGGCGTGCTGCGCCGCCAGGTGCCGCAATGGCTGGCGCTGCCGGAATTCCGCGCGCTGGTGGTCGGCTTCGAGGAAGCCCATATCGGCCATGGCGGCGAGGGCGCGCTCTATGTGCGCGTGCGGCGGTCGCGGCTTTAGAATGGCCTGACGATCCCGACGCGCGGGATCAGCGTGACGATGGCGCCGAAAATCGTGGTCTTGGTGTCATCGGACGGAATGAGCGGGGTCTCGCGCGAGGCGGGCAGCGTCTTCACCGCGTGCAGGATCAGGAACATGCACACGGCCCAATTGGAGACCCAGCGCGAATAATCGAACACGATCGCGAACATCAGAAGATAGCCGGCGCTGACGGTCATGAGCGCGGCGATCACGATGCGGCGGTGCATGTCGCTGGCGAGTGCACCGATCAGGCCGGCGAAATAGCGCCACAGTGGGATGTGCAGCCAGATCAGCAGCGCGAACAGGGGGATGCCGAGGATGTTATGCGGCAGCCACGCCCAGGTATCCGCGATCTCCTTCGACAGCGGCTGGTACCAGATATAGGCGAACGCCAGGAGTTTCGTTTGTGAGGGGTCGATCATCCGGCTCCGCAGGTGATCGACGAAGACCTGCGGCGGCACCTCGATCGTGCCGTAGAATTGCAGGGCGATGAAGAGCAGCCCGCTGATGGCGAATGCAACGAGGCCGGCAATCGCGTTCTGTGGCGTGATGCCCTCTGGCAGGTAATAGCGCAGCACGACGATGGCGGCGATGGTCGGCACGTACAGCAAGACATGGATGTGGTGGACCAGCATCAGCACGACCGAGAAGCTTGCAGCCAGCAGCACATAGGCAACGGAGCGCGCAGGGAGCAGCAGCAGGCAAATCGCCAGCAGGCAGCCATAGATGTCGAAATGGCCGAGGGTGTGCATGAAATTCTTCAGGAAGAACGGCGAGCCCGCCATGAACACGAACAGCGGCAGATGTTTTTCGTCGAGGCCGAAGGTGCGCCGGAATAGTTGAATGAAGAGTGCCAGCGTGGCGAGCCACGTAGCGCCCGCGAGCGCGAACACCAGCCACACCGGCACTTTCGCGGTGAACAGCGCGATGACGGCGCCAATCAGCGCGCGCTTGGTGAAGCCGAAATAGTAGTCGACGAGGAGGTGAATGTAGGGGACGTAAGGCGGCAGTGTGATCTTGTACAGGAACACGCCGACGAACACGGCGGCATTGACGGCCAGCATCAGCCGCCAGGGATTTTGCCAGACCCGGAGATTCATCGCCCCACCCAAAGAGATCACGGGCGGGTTATCACATGGCTTGCAGGTTGCAAGCAACGAGCCGCTGTCGTCCCGGCGAACGCCGGGACCCATAACCACCATCGTTTGTGTTGCGAGGGCTGGAGCCACATCTCGCTTCAATAACCACGCCCTGTGGTTATGGGTCCTGCTTTCGCAGGGACGACATCAGAGGATAAACCGGCTCAAATCCGCATTCTTGGCGAGATCGCCGACATGCTTCTGCACATAGTCGGCGTCGACCTTGATGGTCTCGCCGTGGCGGTCGGGCGCGGCAAAGGAGATGTCGTCGAGCACCCGCTCCATCACCGTCTGCAGCCGGCGCGCGCCGATGTTCTCGACCGTCGAGTTCACGGCGACCGCGATATCGGCCAGCGCGTCGATGGCGTTGTCGGTGATTTCGAGCGCCACGCCTTCGGTCTTCATCAGCGCGACATACTGCTTGATCAGCGAAGCCTCGGGCTCGGTCAGGATTCGCCGCATGTCGTCGCGGGTCAGCGCCTGCAGCTCGACGCGGATCGGCAGGCGGCCCTGCAGCTCCGGCAGCAGGTCAGAGGGCTTTGCGATGTGGAAGGCGCCCGAGGCGATGAACAGGATGTGGTCGGTCTTGACCGCGCCATGCTTGGTCGAGACGGTGGTGCCCTCGATCA
>Ga0081539_10005112_pt1 | contig 13728 bp, 13 predicted proteins | sample TabmetS4T2R2_FD_71023 | JGI IMG/M metagenome (GOLD analysis project Ga0081539, IMG submission 71023) | Tabebuia heterophylla rhizosphere microbial communities from the University of Puerto Rico - S4T2R2 | ecosystem: Host-associated > Plants > Roots > Rhizosphere ...
TCGCGGCGACGATGCCCATCGCCTTTTGCCGGTTGCCGGCGGTCAGCTCCTGGGTGGCGCGCCTGGCGGCGATCTCCTGGACGATCCGCTGGATGATCCAGACCGCGGCGCCGACGGCGTAGCCGAGCATCGGGAAATCCCCCAAAAGGAATACGACGAGCCCGGCGGCAAGGAGCAGAAGGTCGACGTACTTGGGAGGAGACATAGGTGGCCCGCTCTCTGCGAGCAGGCAAGTCGCGACTATATCCCAAAGGCCCCGGGAATGGCTTTCTGATGCGGGAAAGTGCCGCTTGTCACAACCTGTCACTAACGCTAGTCGGGCGGCTTGACGGCACCGAACTCCCCCGTTTCCGGGTCGATTGCGGGGAAGCTGCCGGTCTCCAGCTCGGCCTCCACCGCGGCGTCGACCTCGGCCGCGGCCGGCTCCGGGGCGCCGACCTGCGCGCGCACGCTGACCAGCTGGCGCAGCCGCACCTGCCGCAGCTTGAAGATCTCCAGCACGGTGACCAGATAGAAGCTGGCGGCGATCGCGAGCAAGCCGCAGACGCCGATCACGACAGTCCAGAGGACGTCGAACTTGCCGTGGCCGTCGGTGTAGGGGACAAAGCGCAGCGCCAGCGCCAGCGCCGCCATCACCATCGTCCAGCCGTAGAGGTAGAGCAGGGTGCGGCGCTGGGAGAAGCCGATGTCGGCCATCCGGTGGTGGAAGTGCCAGCGGTCGGCGCGGTAGATCGGACGCCGGTATTTGAGCCGCTTGGCGACGACGAAGCCGGTGTCGAGGATCGGCACCGCGAGCACGATCAGCGGCAGGAAGAGGGCGACGACGGCGTTCGTCTTCAGCGCCCCCTGGACGGCGATCACCCCCATCAGGTAGCCGAGCAGGTTGGAGCCGGTGTCGCCGAGGAAGGTGCTGGCCGGGGGGAAGCCGTAGCGCAGGAAGCCGAGCGAGGAGCCGGCGACCAGGGCCGCCAGGACCCCGGCCGCGGTGCGGTCGAGCGAGAGCGCGATCACCGCCAGGGTGAGGGCGGAGATCACGCAGACCCCGGCGGCGAGTCCGTCGACCCCGTCGATCAGGTTGATCACGTTGATCATCGCCACGATCCCGATCACGGTCAGGACCTGGCCGAGGTCGACCACCCCTCCCCCGGGCAGGGTGAGGAGCTCGACGGTGCCGGGTTCGACCCGGCCGAGGAAGGGGAAGGTGAAGTCGTCGACCGTGACGCCGGCGGCGACCGGGATCACGACCGCGAGCGCTTGCCCGAGCAGCTTCGGGATCGGGCTGAGGTCGTAGAGGTCGTCGCCGACCCCGACCAGGGCGATCACGATCGCGCCGATCTCGATCGCGTGGCTCTCGGAGTCGTCGGGCAGCCAGATCAGGCTCGCGGTCAGGACCCCGACGAGGACGGCGAGGCCGCCGAGCTTCGGCGTCGGCACGACGTGCAGCGAGCGCTCGTTGGGGAGGTCGATCGCGCCGACCCAGCGGGCCAGCCGGATCGTCAACGGGACCAGCAGCAGCGTCAGCAGGCCGGCCAGGAGGAAGGCCCAGAGCGCGTCCCAGGTATCCGGGACCTGGGTCATGGCCGCTGAGCGTAGCGGTCGAACCAGAGGGTGAAGGCGATGAGGCCCCAGAGCTGGCGGCTGAGGTCCTCGCGCCCGGAGACGTGGCGGTCGAGCACGCTCTGGACCGTGGCCGGGTCGAGGCAGCCCTGGCGCTCGAGGTTGGCGGCCGAGAGGGTCTCGCGGGCGAAGGGCTCCAGCGGGCCGCGCAGCCAGGCGGCGACCGGGACCGAGAAGCCCTGCTTGCGGCCCTTGGTCACCTCCTTGGGGAGCAGCGGGGCCAGCGCCTGGCGCAGCAGCCGCTTCTTGGCGAAGCCGCGGACCCGCAGCGGGCGCGGCAGCGAGAGGGCGAAGTCGGCGACCTTCTGGTCGAGGAAGGGGACCCGGGTCTCCAGCGAGTGGGCCATGCTCGAGCGGTCGGTCTTGACCAGGAGGTCATCGACCATGTAGATGCCGAGGTCGACGTCCTGCAGGCGGGCCAGGGGCTCGGCCCCGGCGGTTTCGGCGTAGCGCTCGCGGTAGAGGTCGACCGGGTCCCAGGCCGGGTTGCCGGCGCCGAGCAGGGCGGCGCGGGTCTCGGGCGAGAAGATCTCCTTCCAGGCGTGGTGGGCCTCCAGCGGCGGCAGGTGGGCGGCGCGGGCGAAGCGCTTGGCTTTGTAGTCGAAGCCGACCCGGCGGTCGCCGCTCGGCAGCGCCTCGGCCAGCGGCGCCGCGAGCGCGGCGAGACGGCCGACCCGCGGCGCCAAAAGGTCGGCGACGTAGGTGTAGTAGCCGCCGAACAGCTCATCGCCGCCCTCGCCGGAGAGGGCGACTTTGACCTCGCCGGCGGCGAGCTCGGAGACCAGGTAGGTGGGCAGGGCCGAGGAGTCGCCGAAGGGCTCGTCGAAGGCCTCGACCAACTTCGGGAAGAGCTCGACCGCGTCGGGCCGGAGGATCAGCTCGTGGTGGTCGGTGCCGTAGCGCTCGGCGACCAGGCGGGCGCGGCCGAGCTCGTCGAAGCCGGCCTCCTCGAAGCCGATCGAGAACGATTTGAGCGGCTGCTCGGCGGCGGCCGCGGCGAGCGCCGTGATCCCGCCGGAATCAACGCCGCCGGAGAGCAGGACGCCGACCGGGACGTCGGCGACCAGGTGGGCGCGGATCGAGTCGGCCAGCACCTCGCGCAGCTCGGCGGCGAGCAGGTCGGCGGAGCCTTGCCGTTGCTCGGCCGCGGGCGGGGGCCCCGGGCGGGCGTAGCGGCGGATCTCGACCTCTCCCCCCTCCCAGCTCAGCAGGTGCCCGGCGTGGAGCTTGCGGGCCTCGGCGAAGATCGTCAGCGGCGCCGGGATCCAGTTGAAGGTGAGGTAGGCGGCGAGCGCCTCGGGGTCGATCGCCCGCGAGAAGCCCGGCTGCTGGATCAGCGCCTTCAGCTCCGAGGCGAAGCTGAGCTCGGCGCCGAGGTGGCGGTAATAGAGCGGCTTGATCCCGAAGCGGTCGCGGGCCAGCAGCAGGCGGCCGCGGCGGTCGTCCCAGAGGGCGATCGCGAACATCCCCCGCAGGCGCTCGACGAACCCGTCCCCGTGCTCCTCATAGAGGTGGACCAGGACCTCGGTGTCGCAGCCGGTGGCGAAGCGGTGGCCGGCGCCCTCCAGCTCCGCCTTCAGCTCGCGGTAGTTGTAGATCTCGCCGTTCTGGACGACGACGACGCTGCCGTCCTCGTTGGCGATCGGCTGGTGGCCGTGGGCGAGGTCGATAATCGAGAGCCGCCGCGCCGCCAGCACCACCGGCCCGCGGCCGAACGTGCCCTCATCGTCGGGCCCGCGGTGCACGAGCGTCGCGTTCATCCGTTCGACCGCGAGCTGGTTCGGTGCCCCCTCGGAGCTGACGATGCCGCAGATCCCGCACATGAGCGGGGAAGTCTCGCAGGGGCCGCGGCTTGGTTCGGGTCGGACGCACGCCGGGCCACCACGCAGACCCACAGGGCAGGTAGGTCTGCGTGGTGGCCCGGTTCGCGATTGCGGTCCGAGTTATCCGCGCTATCCGCGGTTAAGTCGGACTGGAGCGGTTCCGGTCCGAGTTATGCCCGCTATGCGGGCATAACTCGGACCGCAATGAGCCGGGCGGGCCCCCTCGCTAGGTCTCGCTGTTGCCCGGCGCGGCTGGTCCTTTGCCAAGCACCTTGCCCACGGTCGCGAACAGCACGTTGAAGTAGAGGCCGACGGAGCGGTCGGCGATGAACTCCATGTCGTGGGCGAGCTTGTTGGCCCAGGACTCCTCGCGGGTGACCCGGGTCTGGGCGAAGCCGGTGACGCCGGGGCGGACGACGAGGCGCTGCCAGTACATCGGGATCTCGCCGCAGAGCTCGGCGAAAAAGGCGGGGCGGATCGGGCGCGGGCCGACGATCGCCATGTCGCCGCGCAGCACGTTCCAGAGCTGGGGCACCTCGTCGAGGTGGGTCGAGCGCAGGGCGCCGCCGATCAGCGTCCGCTCTTCTTCCGTGCGGCGGGTCAGCTCGGGGCCGTAGTAGGGCCCGAGCCGGTCCTCGGCGTCGGGCTTCAGGGTGCGGAACTTGTACATCCAGAAGAGGTGCCCGGCGCGGCCGACGCGGGCGCCGCGGTAGAGGACCGGCCGGCCCGAGGTCAGCAGGATCGCCAGCGCGACCAGGGCCAGCAGCGGCGAGAGCACGAGCAGGACCGAGGCCGAGATCAGCACGTCGAGGCCGCGGAGGACGACGTCGACAGGCCGCGCTTCGCCCCCCGCGGCGTGCGAGACCAGGTCTTCCAGGGTCTCTTCGCTGAGCCCGGAGTCGCCTAGGAGGGAGTCACTTGGGGAGCTTCGCCGCGCGATTTCGCACCGACGGTACCGAGAATCGTCTCGACCAAGGGAGCGGGATCGCGTTTCGTCGCGGTCGCAGCGGCATCCCGCTTCTCCAGCACGACCGCCCGCTGGTCGGTCAGCGGCCGCAAGCGGCCGGAGCGGATCAGCGCTTCGTCGACCCCGCCGAGTCGCCCACCGTAGGTCGTGTAGACCGGCGTGCCGAGCGCCGCGGCCTCGCGGTTCATCGTCCCGCCGGCGGAGATCACCAGGTCAGCGAGGGCGACCAGGCTCTGCGCCTCGACCGCCTGGCCGGGGACGATCAGCGAGGGCAGCGCCAGCCCGTTGATGAAGGAGCGTTGGGCCTCGGTCCGCGGCAGGACGACCGCGTGGACGCCCTCGTCGCGGCCGATCCGCTCCAGCACCTTCGGGAACAGCGGGTTCGACTTGCGGTGGTAGAGGGAGACGTCGGGCGGCGGGCGGACGATCACCACGACCCGCTCGGTCTCGACGCCGAGCCGGGTCAGCGCCTCGGGGTCGGGCTCGAAGTCGTAGAGGTAGTACTCCTCCTTCAGGCCCGGGTAGGGGAAGAGCTTCTCCGGGGTGACGCCGAAGCGGCGCAGGCGCGAGGCCGGGACCGAGTCGGGGAACATCACCCGGCGGGCCAGCCGGCAGCCGATCTGGTGCTGGGTGACCGCATACTCGTAGTCGTGCATGTTCGCCTCGGGGACGCTGAGCGCGCGGGCGGCGAGGGCGAGGTCGTTGGAGCCGTGGGCCAGGGCGAGGTCGAAGCCGCGGCCGCGGCCGTAGGCGAGCATCCGCGCCGTCCGCTCGCCCAGCCGGTAGGCCTTGCCGACCCGCGAGGCGCCGCCATGCTGGCCGATCGGCGTGTGCTCCATCCCGTGCAGTTCGAGCAGCTGCTGGGTCTGCGCGTAGTCGCGCGAGGTCACCTCGACGACGTGGCCTTCGGCCCGCAGGCGCTGGATGATCGGGCGCAGCACGAGGACGTGCGCCGGGGCGCTCATGTCGACCCAGATCTTCAACGCCGGTGAAGCTTCGCGCACTAGGCGGTCGCCAGCTCGGGGTAGAGCGGGTGACGGGCGATCAGCGCTTCGGTGCGGCCGCGCAGGCCGTCCTTCTCGAAGACGAAGTCACCGGTCAGCGCGGTCGCGATCACCGAGGCGATTTCGGCCATCTCCGCCTCCCCCATCCCGCGCGTGGTCAGCGCCGGGGTGCCGATCCGCAGCCCCGAGGGGTTCATCGGCGGGCGCGGATCGAACGGAATCGCGTTGCGGTTGACGGTGATCCCGACCTCGTCGAGCCGGTCCTCGGCGGTCTGGCCGTCGAGCCCGGTCGGGGTCAGGTCGACCAGGACCAGGTGCACGTCGGTGCCGCCGGTGAGAACCGGGACCCCGCCGGCTTCGAGGCCGGTCGCGAGCTCGCGCGCGTTGGCGATCGTCTGCCGCTGGCGGCGACGGAACTGGGCGCTGGCGGCGATGTGAAGGGCGACGGCCTTGGCCGCGATCGTGTGCATCAGCGGCCCGCCCTGTTGGCCGGGAAAGACCGCCGAGTTGATCTTTTTCGCGTGCTCCTCTTTGCAGAGGATCATCCCGCTGCGGGGGCCGCAGAGGGTCTTGTGGATCGTCGTCGTGACCACGTCGGCGTGCTCGACCGGGTTCGGGTGCTCGCCGGCCGCGACCAGCCCGGCGAAGTGGGCCATGTCGACCATCAGCTTGGCGCCGACCGAATCGGCGATCTCGCGGAAGGCGGCGAAGTCGAGCTGGCGCGGGTAGGCGGACCAGCCGGCGACGATCAGCGCCGGCTTGTGCTCCTCGGCGAGCGCCGCGACCTCGTCCATGTCGACCGTGAAGTCATCGCGGCTGACGTGGTAGGGCACCGGGTTGTAGAGCTTGCCGGAGACGTTGATTTTCATCCCATGGCTGAGGTGGCCGCCGTGGTCGAGGGCCATGCCGAGGAAGGTGTCGCCCGGCTCGATCAGCGCCATGTAGGCGGCGTTGTTGGCCTGGGCGCCGGAGTGGGCCTGGACGTTGGCGTGCTCGGCCCCGAACAGCTCCTTGGCGCGGTCGATCGCCAGTTCCTCGGCGACGTCGACCTCCTCGCAGCCGCCGTAATAGCGGCGGCCCGGGTAGCCCTCGGCGTACTTGTTGGTCAACACCGAGCCGACCGCTTCCAGCACCGCCTGGGGGACGAAGTTCTCCGAGGCGATCATCTCCAGCGTGTTGCGCTGGCGGCGCAGCTCGCCCTCGAGCACCGCGGCGATCTCGGGATCGACCTCGGTCAGCGGCGCGGTTTGGAAGTTCTCGGGCAGGTCACTCATCGGGAGGCGACCATAGCAACGCATAGGGATAGGCTCCGCCACTCGTGAGAGTCCGAATCTCCGTCATGGCCGCGGCGCTCCTGCTCGCCGCCGCGCTTCCCCTGACAGCTCAGGCAAAACCGAAGAACCCCTGCGAAGGCAAGGAAGCCAAGCAGCTGCTCTGCCCGAACCTGCGGATCGGGCCGGCGACCGAGCTTTACGTCGAGAACCGCGGCGTCGGCGAGGTCCTGCTGCGGGCGACCAGCGACGTGCGCAGCCGCGGCCGCGGGCCGATGGAGCTGGTCGGCCGGCGCAACGGCTGGCGGACGATGACGACCAACCAGCGGATCTGGCGGGTCGGCGGCGGCTACAAGACGATCAAGAGCGAAGCGACCCTGCGCTTCACCGACGTCGGCTTCCAGTTCGGCGGCGCCTACTGGAAGGTCCACCAGCTCGCTCGCTTCGATCTGCGCCCGGTCGAGGCCGACGGCTCGCTCGGCGAGCCGGTTCGGGTCAGCCCGAAGCTCAACTACTGCCTGCGCGACCTCGAGCGCACCCAGCCGAGCGCGGTCTCGCCGATCGGCCGCTACTACCCCGCCTGCAACCAGGATCCCTACCGCAACCGGGTCACGCTCGGGACCTCGGTCGGCTGGTCGGACATCTACCCCGCCCCCTACCACCAGCAGTTCATCAACGTGAGCGGGCTCAGCGGCTGCTTCGTCTTCGAAATGATCGTCGACCCGCTGAACAACCTCTACGAGTCAAACGAGGAAGACAACACCTCGCGCCGGCTGATCCGCCTGCCCTACACGGGCCCGGTCGCCAACTGCCAGACCGGCGGCGTCTAGCTCAGTCGACCCCGAAGGCGGCGAGGGCGCTCGCCAGGTCGCCCTCGGAGACCGCGCCTTCGCGCAGGACCCGCCAGGAGCCGTCGGCGTCGATCGCGGTGATGTCGACCACGGTCGAGGGCAGCCCGGTCAGCTCGCCGCCGTCGATCGCCAGGTCGGCGCCGGCCCGGATCGGGTCCGGCACCTGCTCGAAGCTCGCGGGCGCCGGCTCGCCGCTGCGGTTGGCCGAGGTCTGGAAGATCGGCGCCATCGCCCCGGCCAGCGGCCCGGCGATCAGCCGCACCCCGAGCCGGCCGACGTCCTCGCGGCAGGCCAGCGGGTAGCGCCGCTCGGGATTGGCGACGACCAGGGTCAGCGGTCCCGGCAACAGCGCGCTGACCGCCGCTTTGGTCCGCGGCCCGAGGCCGGCGACCAGCTCCCGCATCGCCAGCGGCGAGAAGTACATGACCGCCGAGGGTTTGCCGTCGTCGCGCCCCTTGAGCTCATGGATCAGGTGGATCGCCGCCGCGTCGAGCGGGTCGCAGGCGAGCCCGTAGAGCCCGTCGGCCGGAAAGACCACGACCCCGCCCTCGGCGATCGTCGCCTCCAGCGCCACCCGCACCGCCGCCGCCCCATCGCGCTCGATCGAGAGGAATTCACCCATCGGGCTTGTCCTCTTGTACGTGCTCTGGCACGTCGAACAGGCCAAGGACGAGGCGGTCGATGCCGGCGAGGTCCCGCCGAACCTCGATCCGCCCAAATCCCGCCGCCGCCATCAGCTCACCAACCGCCGCCGCCTGCCCGACCCCCACCTCAACCGCCAGCCCAGCCCGGGTGGTCGCCATTTCAACCGGTATCCGGTTGAAATGGCGACCACACAGCTCGGGGAGGAGGGTGCGGTAGGAGTCGAGGCCGTCGGGGCCGGCGGTGAGGGCCTCGCGAGGCTCCCAGTCGCGGACCTCGGGCTGGAGCCCAAGCCAATCGCCCTCGGGCACGTACGGGAGATTGGCCAGAATCAAGTCGAACGCCGGGGCCTCGCCGGGAGCGCCAGCGTCTCCACCCTCCCCACCCAGCCAATCCTGATCCGGCAACGTCCCCTCGACAAACGTAACGCGCTGATCGAGCCCCAGGCGCGCCGCGTTGGCGCGGGCCACTTCCAGGGCCTCGGGCGAGGTGTCCGTCGCCACCACCTCGCACTCCGGCAGCTCATCCGCCACGGCCAGCGCGATCGCCCCTGAACCCGTGCCGACGTCGAGCACCCGCGCCGGCCTGCGCTCCACCGCCACTTCGACCAGCAGCTCCGTCTCCGGCCTGGGGATCAGCACCCGCCGATCCACCGCCAGCTCGATGTGCCGGAACCCCTTCCGTCCCAAGATGTACGCCACCGGCTCGCGCCGCAGCCGCCGCCGGACCAGCTCCCCAAACGTCCGCGCCGCCCCGGCCGGCAGCTCCGCCCCTGGTTCCGCCGCCAGCCGAGCGCGCCCGTACCCCGCCGCCTCACCTAGCAGCAGTTCGGCGTCGAGCCGCGCATCCTCCACGCCGGCAGCCGTCAACCCGTCGACAGCCGCATCGAGCGCCTCCCGCACAGTCGCCATCGCGGTCGGCATCAGCCGACGGCCGCGGCCTCGAGCCTCTGCCGCTTCTCCTCGGCGCTGAGCGCATCGGTGAACTCGCCGAGGTCGCCGCCCAGCACCCCGTCGAGGTTGTGCGAGGTGAGCTTGATCCGGTGGTCGGTGACCCGGCCCTGGGGAAAGTTGTAGGTCCGCACCTTCTCGGAGCGCTCGCCGCTGCCGACCTGGGCTTTGCGCTCGGAGGCGATCTTCGCCTGCTGCTCGGCGATCTCGCGCTCCAGGAGCCGCGCCCGCAGCACCCGCATCGCCTTGTCCTTGTTCTGAAGCTGGGACTTCTCGTCCTGCATCGAGACGACGATCCCGGTCGGTTTGTGGGTGATCCGCACCGCCGAGTCGGTCGTGTTGACGGACTGCCCGCCGGGCCCGGAGGAGCGGTAGACGTCGATCTGCAGGTCGTTGGGGTCGACCTCGACGTCAACCTCCTCGGCCTCCGGCAGCACCGCGATCGTCGCGGTCGAGGTGTGGATCCGCCCCTGGGACTCGGTCTCCGGGACCCGCTGGACGCGGTGCGTCCCGCCCTCGAACTTGAACACCGAGTAGGCGCCGTCGCCTTTGACCCCCAGGGTCACCTCCTTGAAGCCGCCGGCGTCGGAGGGCGACTGCGAGAGCACCTCGGTCGCGAAGCCGCGCGTCTCCGCGTAGCGGGTCAGCATTTTGTAGAGGTCGCCGGCGAACAGCGCCGCCTCGTCGCCGCCGGTCCCGGCGCGGATCTCGACGATCACGTTCTTGTCGTCGTTGGGGTCGCGCTCGACCATCGCCAGGCGGATCTCCTCTTCGAGCTCGGCCAGCCGCGCCGGCGCCTCCTCGACGACCTTGCGCAGCTCCGCGTCCTCGTCCTCCTCGAGCAGCTCGCGCGCGCCCTCGAGGTCGTCGCTCAGGGTCGTGTACTCGGCGGCCAGCTCGCGCGCCGGCTGCAGGTCGCGGTACTCGCGGCCGACCTCGGCGTAGCGCTCGCGGTCGCCGATCACCTCGGGGTCGGACATCAACTGCTCCAGCTCCCCGAAGCGGGCCTGAATCTGCTCGACGAGCTCCTCGATCATCGCTTCAAGCCTAGAGAGGAAGAACGCCGCTAAGCGACGATCTCGATGTGCTGCTGCTTCGCGGCCTCCTCCGGGTTCTCCCGGGCGAGCACGGCGTTGAGCGAAGCGATCGCCACCTCGAGCTGCTCTTCGTCAGGCTCGCGGGTGGTCAGGTTCTGCAACATCAGCCCCGGCCACATCACCGCCCGGACCCAGGCTTTGCGGCGGTTCTTGCCGGCCCACTTGATCACCTCGTAGGAGAGACCGGCGATCAGCGGGATCCCGAGGATCCGCGAAAGCACCAGCCAGTACCACTCGGGCAGGCCGATCGGGGCGAAGACGAAGATCGCGAGGACCATCACGATCAGCAGGAAGCTGGTTCCGCAGCGCGGGTGCAGGCGCGAGTAGAGCTTCGCTCGCGCGGGGATCAGCTCGTCTTCGGCCTCATAACAGGAGATCGTCTTGTGCTCGGCGCCGTGGTACTCGAAGACGCGGCGCAGGTCGGGCATTTTGCTGATCGCGACGATGTAGGCGATGAAGATCGCGGTGCGGACGATGCCCTCGATCAGCCAGAAGAGCAGGGCCGAGCCGAGCTGATCCTTGATCAGGCTGGTCAGGCCGACCGGGACGACGAAGAAGAGCCCGACCGCGAGCAACAGCGAGAGGAAGATCGTGAAGCCCCACATCCAGCCGCCGATTTCTTCTTTCTTGCCGTCCTCGTCCTCCTCGAGCTGGGCGTTGGCGGAGATCGCCAGGGCTTTGAAGCCGATCTTCATCGACTCGGCGAGGGCGACGACGCCGCGGATCACCGGGACCCGCCAGAGCCGGTGGCGCTTGGCCCACGGCTTGATCGTCTCCGACTCGATTTCGATCTGGCCCTCGGGAGTGCGGACGGCGACGGCCCAGACCGAGACGCCGCGCATCATCACGCCCTCGAGCACCGCCTGACCGCCGACCGGCGCGTCGCGCTTGGCGACCAGAGCGCCATCGGGCATGCGAACGTCGCGGTCACCGCCACCGTTGGTGGCGGCGCCGTTGTGGCCGGCGCCGTTCTGCTCCTCAGGTGGGGCGTGAGACGCCCGCGTCAAGCCCGACGGCGGGCTCACGTCCTACCTGCTTGCCCTGTGCTTGGCGGCGCGGCGCTGGAAGCGCTCGACGCGACCGCCGGTGTCGACCAGCTTCTGCTTGCCCGTGTAGAAGGGGTGGCACTCGGAGCAGAGCTCGACGTGCAAGTCCTCTTTCGTGGACCGGGTGTAGAACTGGTTGCCGCACGAGCAGTGCACGTTGGCAAGCGTGTAATTGGGGTGGATTCCTGCCTTCATCTCTTTTAAGTCTAGAGAACTGCGCAAGTGGTGCCGATACGCCCCTGTGACGCTCGCAAAACACCCGCAGGAGAGCGTGTCCGGAGGCGGCTTTCGGATCGCCGCGCTAGCGGTTCTGATCGGCGGCACCCTGCTGATCGCCGCCCACGACTGGGCCGGGATCGGGGGCGTGGAATTCGGCGACTTCGTCAACGGCCCGGCCTACGCCGCGGTCGTCCTCGCCGCGGGCCTCTCCTGCCTGATGAAAGCGCGGTCGAGCCGCAGCGAGCGCGGCGCCTGGCTGGCGATCACCGCGGCGATGTTCGTCTCGGCGATCACCGACACCTACTGGGCGGTCGCCTACGCGGACGTCGCCAACCCGCCCTTTCCCTCGGTCGCCGACATCGGCTACCTCGCCTTCTATCCCCTGGCGGCGCTGGGGATCTATCTGCTGATCCGGGCGCGGGCGCGGACCCTCGACTGGCGGCTCTGGATGGACGGGGTGATCGCCGGGCTCGGCACCGCCGCGGTCGGCGCCGCCGTCGTCTACGAGTTCGTCGCCGACCGGGCGACCGGCACGCCGGCCGAAATCATCGTCAGCCTCGCCTACCCAACCGGCGACATCCTGATGCTGGCCCTAGTCGTCGGGATCATCGCCCTGACCCGCTGGCGGCCCGGCCGCAGCTGGGCGCTGGTCCTGCTCGGGCTCAGCTTCCTCGTGATCGCCGACATCACGACCACGATGCAGTCGATCGGGACCGGCCTGGAATCGGCCGAAGACTGGGTCAAGCCGCTCTACATGCTGGGCGCGGTCTGCATCGGCATCGAGGCCTGGCAGCCGACGGCCCGCTCGATCCCGCCCGACGCCCGCTTCGACGGCTGGCGCGAGCTGATCGTCCCCGCCTTCTTCGCCGGGGTGATGATCGTCCTCTTCTCGCTCCAGCACTTCAGCCAGGCCAGCACCCTGACCACGGTCCTCTGGAGCGCGACGATGCTCGCCGTCGTCGCCCGGTTGGGGATCAGCGTGCGCGAGAACAAGCACCTGCTGGAGCAGGTGCGGACCGACCCGCTGACCGAGCTCGGCAACCAGGGCGCGCTGCAGGTCGACCTCGAGCGGCGCACCCAGCGCGAGGAGGCGCCGTTCACGCTCCTGCTGCTCGACCTCAACGGGTTCAAGTCCTTCAACGACACCTTCGGCCACCCGGCCGGCGACGCGATGCTGACCCTGCTCGGCCGCCAGCTCGAAGGGGCAGTCGGACCCAACGGCGACGCCTACCGGGTCGGCGGCGACGAGTTCGCGGTCGTCCTCGACTGCCCGCCGCCGGAGGTCGCCGGCGTTTGCAAGCGCGCCGCCGAAGCGCTGACCGCGGCCGGCGATGGCTACGCCCTGGCAGCCGCCTGGGGCACCGTCTCGGTTCCCGAGGAGGCCGGCACCCCGGCCGAAGCGATGAAGCTCGCCGACGTGCGGATGTACGCGCAGAAGCAGTCGCGCCAGGTCGCCGCCGGGCCGACCGTCCTCGCCAGCCGCGCCGGCTCGCTACGGGTGCGGCGAGACGGCGAAGCCGTCGAGCAGCGCGCCTAGGGTCGCCGTCACCTCGGCCCGCGAGGCCGGGTTCTCGTCGCGGGCGACCAGCATCGCCCCCTCGTCGAGCGCGCCGAGCAGCAAGTGGGCGAGCGGCTTGACCGGCAGTGGGCGGATCTCCCCCGCCTCGATCGCCGCCCCGAGGCTGGCCTCGATCAGCCCGAGGCCGTTGGCGGCGCCGATCTCTCGCCAGCGGTCCCAGCCGAGCACCGCCGGGGCGTCGTGGAGAGCGATCTGGCGCAGCTCCGGGTCCGCGCACTCCTCGAGGAAGGCCGCGATCCCCGCCTTCATCGCCGCCACCGGGCTTTCGAATTCGGAGTCGAGGACGATCCGCGCGACCCGCTCGGTCGATTCCGCCTCCAGCTGCATGTAGACCGCCTCCAGCAGCGCGGCCTTGCCGCCGGGGAAGTGGTGGTAGAGGGCTCCGCGGGTGACCCCGGCGGCGCGCACGATCTCCTCGGTGCCGACGCCCTCGTAGCCGCGCTCGGTGAAGAGCCCGCGGGCCGCGGTCATCAGGGAGCTGCGAGTGGCCTCGGTCCGGTCGGTCTGTTTCCGGCGCCCAGAGGGGCGCTGTTTACCCGCGTTTTGCGGCTTTTCGGAGCCTTCGTCAGTCACATGCATACACCCTGTATGTTAGTAAGACAATTAACAGATTCCGCTCATCCAAGGTAACCAGGGCATCGACGGGAGGTCGGGCATGAACG
>Ga0081539_10005113_pt1 | contig 13724 bp, 11 predicted proteins | sample TabmetS4T2R2_FD_71023 | JGI IMG/M metagenome (GOLD analysis project Ga0081539, IMG submission 71023) | Tabebuia heterophylla rhizosphere microbial communities from the University of Puerto Rico - S4T2R2 | ecosystem: Host-associated > Plants > Roots > Rhizosphere ...
GTCGGGAGTTGCGATCTTTTAGGCCGGGAGCCGTTCTCTCACCTTGTCGACGGTCAATTCGAGGCTGTTCAAATACAGTTCTTCATACTGCTGGTAGTAGAACGCATTTCCGTAGATCTCGCCGATCTCGTAATCGACGACAAGCTCTTCTTCTATTTCCCACACTTCCACCTTAAAGGCGCCCCGGGTCGGAGTAATCACTGTCCATCGCGGCTGGTTATACCCGATCATGTAAGAATCGCCTTTCATGATGAATCCAGGCGTCTTGAGTTCTTTGTCTATCATCTCGTTCTTCCTTTCCGGATTGAGTTGAAGCGAAAGCGCACGGGCGCCTTGCTGTGCAGACCATCAATTGGTGACAGCTACAACCTTTGACTGCTGAGAGGAGAGATCAAGGAGAGAGCGGACCTGGCCTCGGAGTACGGTAATCGAGGAGGAACGTCCGACCCGCGGGACCAAAGCTATTCGCGCAACACTCCCTGCGGCAATGCTTCATCCCGTTTGCATTTTTGGCTCCTCGAGTCCGTTAAAGCGGTGAGTTAGAAAAAGAAGACAAGCAAGTGATCAGACCATAACACCGGCGAAGTCTTCAGCGCGACGAAGAGTATGGAATGACTCACTTTGAGAGAGAAAGACTACGACCGGCTTGCCTGAACGCAGCAGATGACGGATGTTGTTCAATGTACCCGTGCTCTTTCCATCCCAGATCATCAAGCCGCAATCCGCCTGTTCGGCCATCTCCACATCCTTGACTGCATAGAATCCGGCCCCGCTCAGGCCGCGCCCATCGACAGACCAGGTTCGCCAGTGACCGAGATTGTTCCGGCAGTGGTCGCCCGAACGATTCCGCGCGTAGAAAACGACGGCCTCTTGATACCGTTTGGCCGCCAGATATTGCTGGACGCACCGATCGACTCCAGGCGCGTCGCCGACCAGGACTCTCAGCTCCTTCTCAATTATCTTGTCAATCCTGGCCGCGACCGCCACCGGCAATGATTTGATTGAGATTGACCCGCCGATAAATACCCTCAGCATAAGCCCCCCTTCGATTAGCCAACGGCAATTCCCGCACCGCCGTTCATTTCACCTCTTTCCCACCTTGCTCGCCCGTTTCCATGCCGATTCGCCTGAGCAGACAGGGCAAAGCGCGGGCGTTCCCTTACGCCGCTTGAGACGCCGCTCGAGTTTGCGGTCTCCTTGCCAGGTGCGCACGCATTGCCATGAGATTCCGGCTTCTTTAATGACCCGCATGAGTTTCGCCCCCTGCCCTTCCGCGTGGCAGGCGAGGCGAGCATCGAGATCGTCCGTGGAGCCCAAGTAATGGCGGGCATGGCGATAGGGCCGCTCGAAGTGGAGAAGATAGATGATGGTGGATTGAGACGGCATGGAGGTCCTCCCCTTGAATGAAATGAAGCGCGCCCCTCGTGCTTGGGCAGGCGAGTGCAGGCAGCTCGAATCTCCCGATGTCACGAATGGGTGAGATCGGTCCGATGGCTGAGTTAACGGCCTGGTAATATTTCGGCGGATAAAGAGGAGACCGAGACCGGCCCGATCTCCCCGAGGGCTTTCTTATTTGTGTGGGCCAAAGATCCTGATCGCCCATTGCTGGAGCGGCGTCGGTGGAGGACTGGCAGCCTGCTCCGCCTCGAGCGTCCGGCGCAGTTCCGGCGTGAGCGCGGCGCCGGCGGTCAATTCAGCATGAGAGCTGAGCGCCGCCTCCAGATCGGCGACGGTGCGAATCTCGCCTGATATCCCACCGAGCCAGAGAACAACTTCTTCCTCATCATCGTTCTCCGAATCGCAGACTTGCAGGAAGAAGGTTTGGAGCGGTGGATCCCAACCGACGATGACCTTCCGGGGCTTCTCGGCGATGCGATGTCTGCTCATAGAACGATCTCCTTTCATCGTGCCAGTGATGGAATGGCGGCGCGTATAGATCGTCCGCCTCAACTGCGATGTGCCGGCAGCTGATATCCGCCGATGAGCCGGATGGGATTAGTAAGGAAAGCAGAAGAATGGGAAGAGAAAAACGGGATGGTGAAGCAGGCGTGGAGAATGACAGCGAGCTGACGCGAACAGGACAAGTGAACTCAAGCGCCGGACCGGCGCGGCGCATCGAAGAGGGGTGAGAAGAGATCGGGCGCACGATCTCCCCTCACCTCGAAAATGATCTCAGCGGTCTTCCGGTTAAAATGGAATTTCCTCATCCGGAAGAGCAGTTTCTTTCGCCGCGCGTGTCCTTCCCTTTTTGCCGGATTTCGACGTAGAAGGTACGGACGTTGGCTCGGCCTCTATCTGATCATCTTCTACTTCCTCCCGACCGGCGTTGGAGGAGGATCTTTGAGAGGCATCATTCCGCGAACCCAGGAACTGAATGTCGGTGGCGTTGACTTCGAGGCTCGTGCGCGGATTGCCCTCGCGGTCGGTATACTCTTCCAACCGCACCCGGCCTTCGAGATAGACTTGCCGGCCCTTGGCCAGATACTCGTTGGCCAGTTCAGCCTGCCGTCCCCAGACCGTGACTCGGAACCAGGTAGTATGATCTTGAGGCTCGCCGGCCGCGTCCTTGCGCCGCTCCGTCGTCGCCACCGATAACTTGCAGAGCGCGGTTCCTTGCGGCGTATATTTCAGCTCAGGGTCACGGCCCAGGTAGCCAACAATAATGATTTTGTTGAATGACATGTTATTCGTCCTTTCCAATCTCACAGAGGTTAATGACAAAAGCCCGATCCGGCTGACCGGGCTTCCTTGCACAAATTACGAACCATTCTCTTTTTGACCGCCCTGATGACGAATCTCACCATCATGCGGCCTTTCCGGAGGCGAAAGATTGTTGCTTGCGGGCCTTGATGGCATCCCAGATCCTCGATTTCAGCTGAGATCGCAATGTGTGGATAGGGTTGGCCGGTTGATTATCCCCGTAGAACGCCCACGACAGATATTTGAGCTTCGCGGAAGTCGCTGTGAGCACTTCCGTCATGAGTCGATGCGCGAGGCCGGAGATCGGCGCTCGTGCGAGCCGCTCGCGTTGCAGCCTGGCGGCCGTCTTGAGCGTGATGAGATGCTTGACCGAAAGCTCCCCCGACTGGCGAGCGCCGTAGGCATGCTTCATCACCTCGCCGACCGTCTTGGTATCGACCGCCTCACGAATCTCACCGTAGTACGCGCGATAGAGAGGATTCGTGCGCATCGCGGTCAGGTGAAAATCCTGCCGGTACTCATCGAGGAGGGCTTCCAGGCACTGCCGGGTGAAATGTTGAAGTTCACGGTTGGCGTGCGAGAAGAACCTTCCACCGTTCGTCGTCTTGCCGCTCACCGGAAAGAGGACTTCGAGCTGCGCATCGATCTCGTCCCACATGGCCTTGATCTCAACTCCATCGGTGTAATCACGACGCAACTGCCCGGCGAGATGTCGAGCGCATGCGGGCAGATCTTCAGCCGAGATCTCCGGATCGATCCGGCCACAAGAGACCGTGCGTTCGTGGCTCGACATGACGATCACTGCGCCGCCCTCATCGTATTGCTCCATGGCATCGACGTGCGTGAAGGCGGCGTCAAGCTCATCGATACTCACGCCGCTCGCTTCCAGCCCATTGAGCCATTCCGTGTCTTCATTGTAGATGAACGACGCGCTCTTGCGCCGGCGGCGAATCATTCTGCCAATGGATTCAACCTCCTCGGCAAAGAACCTTTGAATGCTGTCGGAGTGAGATTCATCCTGCCAGGCATCGAAATGGTCACTCATTACCGGGCCGAGTTCGGTCTCCGTCATTTCCACCGCCGCGTTGAGGCTCGCCAGCCGCATCGCGAGAATCGCCATCTCCTTGAGGACTTCTGATACGCCGCGATCGGCGATTTCGTGATAGTAGTGCCGGGCGACAATCTGCCGGCTCAGTGCATCGCCGTCCTCGCAGATCGCATTGAGACAACGCATAAACTCGGCGGCATCCTCCACATCGCCCAGTTCCTTGAGCGCATAGGCGAGCGTGGCGATGCGCGCCTCCTCCTCTTGTTGGCTGGTAGGCGAGGCGTCGCCCTCGACCGTATAGATCACCTCGCCGGCGATCGCGCAACGCTCGAAGTCAAGACGGCGGAGCCCCAGACCTGAGATGTGCTTTTCCAGGTCCGCATGTGGCGAGCCGTAGTTGTGCGGCATAAACAGATAGTGATTGGAACGACGATCTTCGCTGACTGAAGTATTCATGGTCTTCTCCCTTTGCTAAAGTTAGAAATTTGAGCGCCGTCGGCAATGACCTAAACGGCGCTCATTTTTTGTTCATCTCTTTAGTAACAGCCAAAATCTAGGATTTGCTGAGAGAGACGGATCGAGACGATGTGCCACGTCATAAGGCGAAGATCTGATGGAAGATAGTTGGAGTAAGACCAAGCAAATCCGACACTCTCACCTGCGCAGGAAGCTTTTGACGATCGATTTCACGATGAGAATGAGCCCTGCTCCCAGGGTGAGCAGCGAGACTTCGAACCAGCGGTCGATCACAAGTGAGGGATCGAGGCAGACGATCGTTATCAAGCAAGCCAAGTAAATCGAGCAAAATTTCATGTCATCTCCCAGTCATTGAGTTAAAGTTGAGCGCGAGCCGAGGCTCAGCCACTGATGTGTGTCTGTTGATGCACGAATTGCTCTCAGCTTTTTCTTATGGGGTTGAAGGGAGAGTGTCAGATGAGACACCAATGGGCCATCTGAGGTACCGCAGACCAGCTTGAATCAGCCCTTTTCTGAAAATGGCGAGATGATTGGAAGGAATGAATTCCAATTGACAGCGACCACCGGGCTAAGATGGAAGGTTTCGAGATTTCCGCGATCTGTACGATATCAGACCATGCACATAGTGCGGCCCAACTTATTGTTTCAGCCGGCCGAGGAGCTCAAGACAAAAACGCTGTAGCATAACAGGTACCTGTTTGCATGATTCATGATGGTAGATCGTAAATAAAATCCTATTGATTATTTTTCAAATTAATATCTTGACACTATAAATATATTAAGATATTTTCTATCTACCTCAGTTGATAACAGTCTACCTCTGTTGCATTGAGGTGCTATTAGCTTCCTGATGTGTCAGGTTGTTACGCACTCCAGGATTATTCGGCTCGGATTCAGGCATCGGGTATAGTCGCTCAACGGAGTTAACGGGATAAATGCGGTCTTGTTTTCTTCGTGTCGATGTGATTAAGCGGCAGTGTATTTACTCTAACTACCAAGTATTACAAATCAATAACATTATCACCGTAAGGTGGTGATGTTTGTTCCGAGGAATTTTCCCCATATGTTTAGCTTTCTCCGGTATCCCTTCTTGTCCATTTCTCCTTCCTTAAATCGATCTGGCTTATGGGCAGGTCAAGTCCATAAAAGCAGAGTTTCGACCTCTCTTCAAAGGCGACGTGCAGTTCTTAGCAAGTCACGAAGACCATAGAACAAGCGAACGTATCATCAAGTCCCCAGAGGCCCGATAAGACGTCGGTTAGTATCTGCTATTCGCGTAGTTGACGGACTTCAGATATTTGCGCGGCCGCAGATGTTTTGTGCCGGAGTTACAGTATAAGAGTCGTGACTCGATTGACGATCTACTCTTATCCAATAACTCAGCGTACGTCTATGTCAATCTTTGGGTAGAGACTCGTTCTTTTAACACTCGTCCCAGCTTTGCACTTTATACCATTGTCCTAAAAGGCATAAAGGCTTGCCGGGTAGTAAAATTCCAACTCGGGCTACATTTTCGAGGATCATAATATGAAACGAGTTCGCTTTATTTCTTTAGTCGTTGTTATTGCAATCATGTTGGGGTTAGTTGGTGGTTACGCGAAGACCTACATTACTCGAAATTCGGCAAGCCTAAAGCTGCAGCCGAATCGGCCGCAAGTATCACCAGCCCAACAGCAACCACCGAGCATCGGGACTTTGCATGCGCAGGGATTGCCGATTCAGTTCACGAACGCGTTCGCGACGGATGATGGGCGCGCAGTATCTTTTTCATTTGTGATTACCAACAATGATAGCCGCGCAATCAATAGTCTCGATCTAGTACTTTTCGACTTCAATCCGGAAGGCAAACTGATGCGCGTTCAATCCTGGAACTTGCAATCGGCATTAAAGAGCGGAACCGCCGAGAAACAGTCATTTCGTTTATCGCCCCGCGCGGCTTCGGGAGGCCGGCTCATTCTCAGCGCCGAATCCGTTGGGGGAGAATCAGGGGCCTGGAAGGTGGATTTCAGTGAATTGGTCAATGCGGCCTCAACGCTGGTCACCACCAACACCGCTCCTGTTCCCAACTCCACGCGAAGTGATAAAGCCCTTCCCGAATACTTCGGCGGCGTCTATTGCGGAGAGGCTTTCAGCAAGGCCATTCGCCTTTCGCAGACCGGAGATGAGAAACGGCTCAATGCCTTCCAGTGCGACCGCGAACGACGGCTGTTCAGTTTCGGATTCAACGCAAAATCACTCAAGAAATCCTGAAGTGAAACTCCAATTCTGAAATTCATGCTCTGAGCCAAGGGCTGTATCTATAACTATATTTCCGAGGGGGAATCGTAATGTCGCTCGGTCAATGCCTGATCAATTATTTTCGCAGAATTCTTAAAACCGTTCTTTTTTTCAACTTGCGCCCACGGTCCGGCAATTCCAAAACACTACAGGGTTGGGGGCTTCTTAAGTCAGCTTATTGCATCGTGGTTTGTTTGACGGTAATGACTGACGCGGCTCTGGGGCAAAGCATTAAGCATACGGAAAACACAGTTGACTCATCCATGCGCGGCAGCCTCCAGGTTGACCCCTCGACGTTGGGAATGACACTCGAGATCCCGCTGGGCGAGTATCCGGGACGCAACGGACTCAGCGTTCCAATTGCACTCAGCTACGGTTCGAAGCTATGGCGTATGGAAACGGTCGAAGGATTTCCCGGAACGGCTGCATATCACACGCAATCTGAGGCCCGATTCGCTGAGCATTCTGTCTCTGGGTGGACGAGTAGCCTGGATATACCTGAGATTGAATATCTCGGAGCAGAGCAACCATTCAGTTACCCCTCCGGGGCGCCTCTGTGTACATATTGCGAGCCTCCAACCAGTGAAACCCCATATTATGTCGATCGTATTCTCGTTCATATGCCGGATGGCTCGTCGCATGAGCTTCGGAAGAGTGACATCCCAGTCACCGGCGGCGCTCTGGCGCTGACTGGGCTTTATTACGCTGTCGATGGCTCGCGTCTGAAATTTGATGCCGATACCGCGACTCTCTACATGCCGGATGGCTCGCGTTATCTGTTCGCGCCATCTATCGGCGATATACAGTATATTGATCGGAATGGTAACCGGCTCACATATAATTCCTCACTCAAACAATGGACCGATACAATGGGGCGGGCGATCAACCTTCCGCCACTTATTAATACCGTGACAGGCTCTCGGTCCTACGGAATTCCCGGGTTTGGCAGTTCGACCAGGAATATCAGCCTTGTCTGGAGAAACTTGAGCCAGGCGCTGACAGACCCTTCCCAACCTCTTCGTTATAAGGGCAATAAGAATTGCCCCGGCTACCCTGAGACCACCGTTACGCCAAGCCTGTTTACCTCCTTACCGGTCACCGATTCGGTTTGCTATGGAGGACCTTTATTCAATCCCATTGTGCTCTGGAAGGTCCAATTTCCAGGGGGAACGGCTTATACGTTCACTTACAATATCTATGGAGAGATTGATAAAGTCATCTTGCCGACGGGAGGCTATGAGCGCTTTCACTACGAGGCCATCGATAGTGTCGGCACGCAAGCGCTTGGAAGCATCTATGGCCAGGCGAATCGGGGCGTAGTTGAACACTGGGTGAGCGCAAAAGGCGATGGTTCTGATGAGGTTCGGTGGCAATACTCGGCAATCAATAATAGCAGTAATACTTATGTGACGAGTGTCATCGGCCCCAGTGGATCGAGGAGTGAACGTTCGATCTATACCGGGAGCACGCCTGAGGCCCCCACCTCAAAATATGGTTTTGAAGATTGCCGCGCGGGCCGTGCCTATGAAGAACGCACCTATGCGTCCAATGGGCAGATGATCCGGCGCACGCTCGTCGAATGGTCAATGACCCAATCGCAATTGCCTGCGCCGTTTCAGCCTACGACAGTGACGCGCGATCCGCGAGCGACGAAAAAAGTAGAAATCCTGCTCGATACGGGAGGAGGCAACGCCCCCGCCGCAATTACGACGACCGCCTATGACGCGGATCTGAACGAAATCGAGAGCAAGCGCTATGACTATGTTTCTATCAATCAAGCAAACGCACAGACCGACGGCATCAGCTCCTTTCCGCTCGGCACGCTGCTGCGTACGGAAGAGACGGTTTATGTCGTCAATGACACGAATGTGGCGAACCGCAACGATTACCGCAATCGACATCTGATCGCCTTGCCCAGTTACACGCGTGTCAAGAACGGCAGCACGATTGTTGCCGAGACACAATTCAAATATGACGAATCGGCTTACCCGATTTTGACCTACTCCGGTCTTTCGCCATCCCCGCCCGGATGGACCGATCCCGGCACCACGATTCGTGGCAATGTCACGACCGTGCGGCGCTGGTTGAATATGAGCGGCGGCAGCGTCCAGACCTACCCTTCGGGCTCTTTCCTTGAAACGCACTCGAAGTATGATCAATTCGGCAATCTGTATCTTGCATACGATGCCAGTGGGATAGCTACTCAGACCTTCTATACCGATGCTTTTAGCGATAGTGTCAATCGGAGTACCTATGCCTTGGCAACCTCCATCAGAATGCCGGCGCCCGATCTGTCTGGAACTTACGGCACGTCTCTCTTTCTTACTACTAATTCCACATACGATTTTCAGTCCGGCAAAGTAGTCTCGACGACAGACCCGAACAATCAGACAACCACGTATTCTTATGCAATCAATGGCTTAACGGCGTATGATCCCTTTCTTCGCCTGTGCAGGGTTACACGGCCAGGCGGGCTGGGCAAAACTGACTATTTTTACAGCGATCTACCGGGCGATATCTCTAACTACACATCCGTCTCTCAAAATTCATCGACTTTGGTTGAAGATGGGGTCCTCTTTGACGGGCTTGGCCGTCCCTATCGCAGCGGTCACAGCGAGTCATCAACGCAATGGAGCATCAAAGACACCGAATACGATTCGCTCGGCCGGGTCGAACGCGTCTCCAATCCCTATTTCGCCTCGACAATGGACGGGCCGACCAATCCTTCTGGTGTTTGGACTTCGACCAGCTATGACGATTTGAATCGCCCTCTGACAATCACCATGCCCGATGGATCTATTGTCTCCACGGTCTATAGTGGCAATCAGGTGGCCACAACTGATCCGACCAGTAAGACTCGGCGCAGCATCACCAATGCGTTGGGCCGCCTCGCGCAAGTCGCCGAAGATCCGAGCGGGCTTAATTATCAAACTAACTATACGTATGACGTTCTCGGCAATCTGATCACTGTTCAACAAGGCACCCAGTCCCGATATTTCTTCTATGACTCGCTCTCGCGGCTGGTGCGTACTAAAAATCCCGAACAGGACATAAACAGCTCGCTCGCTCTGACCACCAATCCGCCGGCTTATAACAACAGTTGGTCACTCGGATACATCTATGATCCCAACGGGAACGTGCAAACGCGCACCGATGCGCGCGGAATCACAACCAATTATGCATACGACAGGATCAATCGCAGCACGACCATTACGTATACGGACTCGACCCCAAGCGTCGAACGCCACTATGACGGAGCGACGCTCGGCATGGGGCGTTTCCATTACAGCTATTCGGGTGGAAACTTTTCGACCGGGACAACCGTCGAGCATACGGTCATCGACAGTTATGATGCGCTGGGCCGCCCTCTGACAGGGCGACAACTTTTCAAGACCGGCGGCACCTGGGGCCAGACCTTCAATTTCTCGCGAAGCTACGATTGGGCCGGCCATATTACTCAACAGGCCTATCCCTCCAGTCGAACGGTGAACCATACCTATAACTCCGGGGGCCGTTTAGCAAGTACATCCGGCAATCTGGGCGGTACGTCTTACACCTATGCCGACACCATTACTTATACGCCCTCCGGACAGATGGCCAGCGAGCGATTCGGAACCGGAACCTCGACCTCGCTCTATCATGCCTCGGGTTACAACAGTCGTTTGCAATTGGTCGAAACCCGGTTGGGCACGGGCACTGACTGGGCAAATACTGCGTCGTGGAATCGCGGTCGCCTGCGGTTTTATCTGAGCGATGCCGCGCGCGGCGCTGATAATCCTTGGGTTGAATCGTCCTCCAATAATGGCAATATCTCGGCGCAGGATCACGAGGTGCCGCTCACTGTCGATGCGAGCAGCGGATCGGTTACGAGTTCAGCCATCACAATGCGTGATGATTACTATTACGACTCTCTGAGCCGCCTGATCAATGTGCAGGGGTTTCAACTGCCCGCCGGGGGGAGTTGGAATAATGTCTACACACAAACTTTCAGCTACGACCGCTGGGGCAATCGGCTGAGCGTCATGGGCTCCAATGCGCAAAGCTGGGACACAAGCGAGGCTGCCGCGACCAATCGATTGCGCGTGCCGGGCACAACCGGTTGCCCTGCCAGTGGCACGCGCGTGTGCTATGATGCCGCCGGTAATCTAATCTTTGACAACACGCTCGGCAGCACAGGAACTCGTAGCTACGACGCTGAGAACCGCATAACTGCTGCCGCCGGCAGCGGAGCAAACAGCTACGTCTATAATGCCGACGGCAAGCGGACGCGCCGCTTGGTGGGTGCGCAAATCTTCTTCCAGATCTATGGGTTCGATGGGGAACTATTGGCCGAATACCTGTGGAACGGCTCAACGGCGAGTTTACAAAAGGAGTACGGTTCTCGGGGCGGCGAAACGTTGATCGTAGCCGAGGGCGCTACGGTACGCTGGTTGGTAAAGGACCACTTGGGCACGCCGCGTATTCTGACGGATCAGACCGGGAGCCTGCCCGGAATCACGCGTCACGATTACTTTCCGTTCGGCGAGGATAATCTGCAAGGCCCTCTGCATGTGGGGAATGGATATTCAAGCGCGGATAATGTGCGCCATAAATTTACGGTCTACGAGCATGACAATGAAACGAATCTGGATTATGCACAGGCGAGATATTACGCGAATCTGCAAGGTAGATTTACTAGTATTGATCCATTGAACGCGAGCGCTGAACCTATCGACCCCCAAAGCTGGAATCGTTATTCTTATGTCATTAATCAACCGACAGTCTATACGGATCCATTAGGACTGTTCGCAACAAAGTATTATATCGATGGCATTGAAGCTAGTGCTGAAGAGGTGCGTAAGTTTATCAGTGCTGGCTGGGCGGTAATTGCACCAGCAGACGTAGTACGTTATAACTCGAACCTGTTTAATGGAAGAGGTGGTTTTGAACACTTCAAGTTTACTGGGGATGGTAGAGCCGGATGGGGGTATTATAGTTCAGTGGCTTTATCTTTCGTCGATGGAGAGACAGATGAAGTCATACAGACATTTCCAGGTCATGTTGAATTTCATTTGACACGATCCCTGGGGAGGACCGCAGAATTTCAAGGCGAGTTAGCTTTTCAAGCTGGAGGGCAATACTTTAATGCAACAGGTGGGATAATTGGTGAAAGCCACATTGAGATGCAGATGCTTGGCCCACTAGATTATATTGGTCCTGTTGAGGCTAAAGCTTTGCTATCAGGTGGGGCATTCGTATTTGGCAGTCTTGCCAAGGTGGAGCTCAATCTCGGTATACATGCTGTTGAACAAATGGCCGAGCGTGAGATAACTGAAAAGATGATTGAAGTGGCACTCCGTAAAGGCCAGCCATTCTATGATCCGAAAAACAAAGCCATTAATTATGTCCTGGAGCAAGGATTCGCATCAGGTAAATCGCTACTCGTGGGCCAGAATCCCGTGTCAAAAAAGATTACCACTGTAATTTCCGGGAGAAAGCTTGTTTCTCGCCGCTTTATCCCGCTTAAATGATGGAGGCTCGCATGGCCGCAATCTCTGAAGTTATTCAAATGTTGGAGGATATTAGCAGATTTCCTTCAGGGCAAATAGATCTGATAAAGCGCTTCCAAAACTTGGTTTGGGAAGAGGATGTTCAGTCTGTTTCACCAGAAGAGCTTTCAACCCTGAAGGATTTGGCCTATGATCTTGATTTTTACGAACCCGATCCAAAAGTAAGAGAGGAAGATGAGTCTTACTTTGACGAAAATAGGTTAAAAGAAGAGATCACCTTGAGCTTGAATAAGCTAAAAGGGCACTGTTAGCAGTGTAGCAAGTCATAATAACTGTGAATCACAGAAGGTAGACCTCTGGCTCGGCCAGTGAGACTCGAAAAGCTTTGGGCGTTGCGGAAATTTAGTAAGTTCTCCTTCGGAGGCTTGGTGAGCCAAACCCAAAAGAGAACTTAATGAACAACAGCTATCACAGCTTGTTCCATTCAAAGTGGGATTGCAAATATCACATTGTCTTTGTGCCTACACGACGCCGGAAGGCGTTGTGTGGGCAAGTCAGAAAAGAACTCGGTCCGAGCCTTCACGAATTGGCGCGACAAAAAGAATGCCGGAGTTTAGAAGATCATCTGATGCCCGATCACGTTCTTTTGTGCGTGGCGATCCCACCGAAATATGCGGTGGCGTTGGGTAAAACCCCGTCGGATTACACTTATCCTTCAACTCGCAGATCACATCACCGAAGTAGTCGGCCAGCAGTGTGAGCCATGGCTCGAGGTTGAAGGTCCGCTAGAGCTGTTCCTGCGTCTTGTCGTCTATTTCTCTCCGAGGCCGCTTGTCTACTCCAATCGCGAACGTTAACCAGTCGAGGAAACAATAGAGCGAATCCCACCCGCCGCACACCCGGTCGAGGATATCGACCCACTTCATGAGGTTCCGGTACGCCGGCAGGCTATCCCCAACGTGATCGAGGAAGTCAACGCGCGGGATCGGATCGTCCCCCAACTCCCCCGACTCAAAAACCTTGAAGTAATATCCCCACCTGTTGACCACCGCCGGATGGAAGTGGCAAAGCTGAATCTGATTGAGTAGCCAACCCCGATAGCGCCACGGCGGCCGCTCGTCGCCGAGCATCGGAAATCTGCCGTGTTCCAGATAGAACGCTTCGGCCGGCGGGTAAGTAATTTCTTTCGACAACTCGGCCTCATCAAAGAAAAGGCCGGCCAATACCGGCCGGCTCACGTTTATACCGTTCTCGTCCAAGCTCACGCCCCGACGGATTCCGCGATCTCCGCCGCTTCGACGACGACAGCGTCGCCCTCGCGTCTTTCCTCGGTCTGCGAGATGTCAAAGACCACTCCCATGACAAAGTTCGGTTTGTCGGCTTCCGCGGCGGCGGCCTCGGCTGTTTCAGCCCTGCCGTCTTCGTCCTTGTGCTTCGGAATCCAGATGTAGTGGCCTCTCTCGCCCTTTCTCACCTGGCGTCCTTGCCGGATCCACTGCCTGAACCCGCCGACCATCGAGACATTCGGACACTGGCTGACCAGCAGCACCGTGTTGAAATGGCTCAGCGCCCGTCCCTCGCATGTCGGCGCCGCGCCGATTCTCTCGACGATCGCCGCGCGGTCCTCCTCGGTCATCGCGGCCACCTGCTTGACCAGCGCGCGGAACTTCTCGCGCCGCTCCTGCGTCTTGGCCCTCTGCTCGGGCGTCAGATTTCTTCTTTGCTTCATGCGT
>Ga0081539_10005114_pt1 | contig 13722 bp, 9 predicted proteins | sample TabmetS4T2R2_FD_71023 | JGI IMG/M metagenome (GOLD analysis project Ga0081539, IMG submission 71023) | Tabebuia heterophylla rhizosphere microbial communities from the University of Puerto Rico - S4T2R2 | ecosystem: Host-associated > Plants > Roots > Rhizosphere ...
TCGGAATCACTCTCTACTTGGTCTTGGTGTGGATGTGAATACGGCAATTGAATTCACTGCAACTGGCGCGAAAGTTTGGGGCAAGAATACCGTTGTCATTTTCGATGGAAGATATGCAAGTTATGGACTAGGAACAAATAATGCACTTAGCGAAAGATACGTTTTGCTAGACACATACGTGGAAGGAGATACGATCATTCCATAGTCATAATACTTCAATTAAGATACTTATCATCACAAAAAAAGAGGAGAGTAGCATGAGTAAAACTTTGTTCAAGATGTTTTCACTGGTTGCGATGCTGGCATTGATGCTTACAAATGCGTTGGTACCAGCTCGTACAGTTTTTGCGGCGAGCTTTACCCCTGGCAACTTAGTGGTTTATCGTGTGGGAGACGGCAGCGCGGCATTGTCAAGTAATGCTACTGCCGTATTTCTCGACGAGTATACTCCTGCTGGAGTGCTCGTCCAATCGATAGCCCTGCCCACTACAGTAAGCGGTGCAAATAAGCGTTTGGTCGGTAGCGGTACTTCCACTTCTGAAGGGCTGCTAACGCGATCAGCAGATGGTCAGTATTTGACCCTCGCTGGCTACGACGCGGCATTGAGCACTGCAGGGATCGCAACGTCGGCATCTTCATCTGTAAACCGTGTTATCGGGCGCGTAGATGCTTTAGGGAATGTTGACACGAGCACTGCATTGACTGACGCGATCAGTGGAGGGAATCCTCGTGGCGCGGTAAGCACTAATGGTAACGATTTGTGGATTTCAGGTACTAGTTCAGGTGGTGGTATCCGTTACACTACCTTAGGGGCGACCACCTCGACCTCACTCACTGCGACACCAACCAATATGCGGGCGACTAATATTTTCAATGGGCAGCTTTATATCTCTGCACAATCGGGCGCGTTTCGCCTAGCAACTGTCGGAACTGGAACGCCGACTACCAGTGGCCAAACAACCACAAATCTCCCTGGTTATACAACGAGCACAACCAGTCCATACGGTTTCTTCTTCGCTGACCTGGATTCCGGCGTTGCCGGCGTTGATACAGTTTATGTTGCCGATGATAATGCGGCAGGCGGTACTGGCGGCATCCAAAAGTATTCGCTTGTTGGTGGCAATTGGGTCGCTAACGGCTCGATATCTAACACCACCGGTTTACGTGGACTTACTGGCATTGCAAGCGGCAATAATGTCACTCTATATATCACCAACCCATCTGGTCTGTTTACATTGACTGATACAGCGGGTTACAACGCTACAATAAGTGGCTCGTTGACCTCTATTGCGACGGCAGGAACAAACAAGGCTTTTCGTGGAGTGGCTTTCGCACCTATTTCTGGTGGTGCCACAGCAACACCTACGGAAACACTGACGCCAACCGAGACACCAACCCCAACCGATACACCCACGCCGACGAACACGCCCGTAATTACAAATACCCCGACCAGCGCACCAACAGATACACCTACTGCGACTAATACACCAACTCTAACACCCACCCTTGTCGTCTCGGCTGGCGACGTTGTCATCAGCGAGGTGTATGGCGGTGGTGGCAACACGGGCGCAACCTACACTAATGACTTTATTGAACTCTATAATCGAACTGCCAGTACTATTAGCTTGGCTGGCTGGTCGGTTCAATACGCCTCCGCCACGGGTACAACCTGGCAGGTAACACCGCTGACCGGTTCCATTGGTGCAGGCAAATATTATTTGATACAGGAAGCAGCAGGCGCCGGAGGGACAACACTATTGCCCACCCCTGAGGCGACGGGCAGCATCCCGATGAGTGCTACAGCCGGAAAGGTGGCGTTGGTACAAAACTCAACTGCACTCACCGGCTCCTGTCCAACCGGTTCCCACATCAGCGACTTTGTTGGTTACGGCACAACGGCAAACTGCTTTGAAGGCAGCGGCCCAACGCCTGCTCCAAGCAATACCACCTCAGTCTCGCGGCTAGGTAATGGCGCCACGGATACTGATAACAATGCTGCCGACTTCGTTGCTGGTGCTCCAGACCCCCGCAATAGCCAAGACCTTGCTCCCTCCGTTGCCAGTACCACTCCAACGAACGGCGCGGCAGGGGTTGCATTGAATGCGAACGTCACTATTAACTTCAGCGAGCCGGTGAATGTAACCGGCGCCTGGTATACAATTTCATGCGCCACCAGCGGTTCTCACTCAGCGGCAGTGAGCGGTGGTCCTACAAGCTTTACGCTGGATCCAGATAGCGATTTTGCCTCCAATGAATCCTGTACTGTGACAGTCGTCGCTGCGCAGGTAACCGACCAGGATACTGATGATCCGCCGGACAATATGACCGCTAATTACGTCTTCAGCTTTACCACAATTGAAGTCTTGGTCTGCGGTGACCCGGCAACATACATCCATACGATCCAGGGTAGCGGACTCCAGAGCCCAATGAATGGAGCAACCAATGTTGTGATCGAAGGGATTGTAGTCGGTGATTATCAAGATACAACTACTCAGTTCAGGGGATTCCATGTCCAGGAAGAAGATGCTGATGTCGATGGCGATCCGGCCACTTCAGAAGGCATCTTTGTGTTCGACAACGGTTTCGGTGTTGATGTTCAACCTGGCGATAAAGTTCGTGTCCGAGGTACCGTGTCAGAGTTTTCAACCAGCGGAGTCTTTTTGACCGAACTTTCTAATATCAACAATGTGACTATTTGTAGCAGTGGGAATACCGTCACACCTGCAACTGTCAATCTGCCTGTTGGTGCTGTCAGCGATTGGGAGCGCTACGAGGGTATGCTTGTAAGCTTACCTCAGACTCTGACTGTGACCGAGACTTTCACTCTTGGTCGCTTTGGAGAAGTCAGCCTATCAGTGAACGGACGCTTGCCCAATCCAACCAACGTAGCCGCACCCGGCGGGCCAGCGATTGCTCAGAAGGATCTTAACGATCGTAGCCGCATCGTTCTGGATGATGGCAATAACCAGCAAAATATTGACCCCACGATCTATCCTACTGGAGGATTGAGCGCGAGTAACACATTGCGCTCCGGCTATACCGTTAATGGTCTGACAGGTGTATTGGAGCAGCGCTTTGGTGTATATCGTATCCAGCCTATTGGCCCAATTAGCTTTGTGGCGAGTAACCTGCGTACTGCGGCTCCTGCTAACGTTGGTGGTACGCTCAAGGTTGCCAGCTTCAATGTGCTGAACTACTTCAACGGCGATGGCTTGGGGGGCGGATTCCCAACGCCGCGTGGAGCAACTACAGCCTTTGAATTCAGCCGACAGCGTGCCAAGATCATCACCGCGATTACAACAATGAACGCCGATATCATCGGTCTAATGGAAATTGAGAATGATGCACCGCCTAACAGCGCGCTCGAAGATCTGGTCAGTGGCCTGAACGCTGCGACCGCGCCGGGAACCTACACCTTTATCAATACTGGCATTGTCGGTACAGATCAGATTCGCGTGGCTTTGATCTATAAACCAGCTGTGGTTACACCGGTTGGGGCTTACGCGATCATCGACTCTTCGGTTGATCCTCGCTTCATTGATACCAAGAATCGCCCCTCTCTGGCTCAGACTTTCTTGCAGATCTCCACAGGCGAAAAGTTGACAGTAGTGGTCAACCACTTAAAATCCAAAGGCTCTGACTGCAACGATGTTGGCGACCCGGATACCGGCGATGGACAGGGCAACTGTAACGTGACACGGACACAGGCGGTCGAGGCGCTTACTGATTGGCTGGCGACAGATCCCACCAATAGCGGAGATACCGACTTCCTGATCATTGGCGACATGAACTCTTATGCCCTCGAAGATCCGATTACAGCTTTCGAAGACGCTGGCTATGTCGACCTGATTGACTCCTACATTGGAGCCGATGCCTACTCCTATATATTCCAGGGTGAGTCGGGTTATCTCGACCATGCGCTGGCCAGTGCCAGCCTAGAATCACAGGCTACAGGTGTTACTGAATGGCACATCAACGCTGATGAGCCGATAGCTCTGGACTATAACGTGGAGTTCAAGACCGCGAATCAAGTCAATACTTTTTATGATCCCGGTCCCTATCGCGCATCGGATCATGATGCCGTAGTTGTTGGCTTGAACCTTAACACTCCATCGCCTACGAACACACCCACGAATACACCTACTAATACACCAACGGATACGCCGACTCCTACTAACACGCCAACAAATACACCGACGGATACTCCTACACCTACTAACACTCCCACAGATACTCCAACGCCAACTAATACACCAACAGACACTCCGACTCCTACTAACACACCAACAGATACCCCAACGGCAACTAACACGCCAACAAATACCCCGACACCGACCAACACGCCTACTGCAACGCCAACGAATTCTCCTCCAACCATTGTCGTAGCGGCAGGTGGTGCGTGCGGAACATCGGGTGGTACCTTAAACCTCACAATTGCTGATGCGAATGGACTGAATGGCTTGACGCTTAGTGGTAGTTCGTCCAACACTGCTGCAGTACCGAATGGCAATATTGTCTTTGGAGGCAGCGGCGCCAATCGTACGGTGACGATCACAGCCATACCTGCAGGGACTGTCCGCACAGCAGTGGTTACGGTTACTGTGAGTGATGGTTCTGCCACAGCCTCGGTTACTATTACTGTTACTGTCGGAACTAACGGAAACAATACAGCGCTCAATGGAACATCTGGCGTAGACTTGATCCTGGGTTTGGACGGCAAGGACACGCTCAACGGTCTCGATGGTAATGACCTGCTTTGCGGAGGAGACGGCAATGACACCTTAAATGGTGGAAATCACGACGATACCCTGGATGGGGGTGCTGGCAACGATTCGCTCAACGGTGGTGCTGGCAATGACAGGCTATTAGGCGGAGCGAACAATGACTTGCTGACGGGTGGTGCCGGTGCTGACTTCTTCAGTGGCGGCCCCGGCAATGACACAAATACCGACTTCAATGCCGCGCAAGGAGATACCACTGACGGAACGTAGTTAATTCAAAATCTTTCTGAGACATATTGTCCTCCCAGAAAATGAAATAAAAGACCCCTGTACTATTGCAATGTACAGGGGTCTTGTTATTTCGAATACAATTCTAGGCTGAATACACTTGCAGATTTACACAATTTGGTAAATGCTCGCCTTTCAATCCCGCGATCAAATTCATTGCCGCCATCCAGGACATGTTATCACGCGCTGTGATACTCGCGCTTCCCATATGTGGCATGATGACAATATTATCGAGTGTTAGTAATGGGCTGTCAGGTGGAAGGGGTTCCGGTTCGGTGACATCCAGCCCGGCCCCGAAGATACGGTTCGACTTCAATGCTTCATAGAGCGCATCGGGATCAACAATTGGTCCGCGCGCGGTGTTGATCACTATCGCAGTGGGTTTCATCTTAGCAAAAGCTTCTGAGTCGATGAGATGATGTGTCTTTGCGGTCAGTGGCGTATGAAGCGAAATAATATCGGATTCCGCTAGAAGAGTTTCAAAATCCACGCTCGTTGCTTGATTGTCCGGATTGGTGTCGGTTGGGTCATAATAGATCACCCGCATATCGAAACCTAAAGCCCTGCCTGCGACTGCCTTTCCAATGCGGCCAAAACCGACCAGCCCTAAAGTTGCGCCTTTCATCTCAATGCCAAGTAAGAGCATCGGGTGCCATGTTTTCCACTGGCCCCCTCGCACATAGCGTTCACCTTCCCTGAGGCGGCGAGCCACACTCAAGATTAAAGCCAATGTAAAATCAGCTGTTGCATCGGTCAGTACGTCAGGTGTGTTGCCCACAGGAATCCTGCGCGCTGTGGCAGCCTTTATGTCTATATTATCGAAGCCAACGGCAAAGTTGCTGATCACTTTCAATTGTGGACCTGCAGCATCCATCACGTCAACGTCAATCTTGTCTGTGAGTAAACATAACAAACCATCGATACCATGCACATGCTGTAACAGTTCCTCACGACTTGGCGGTAGTTCATCAGACCAAACATTTACATCACAAAAATCCTTAATGATTTCCAGCCCTTTATCAGGAATTACGCGTGTAACGAATACTTTTGATTTCGACATTGTCTCTCCACAACTTGTTTCTGTTATGATAACAGGCATGGATGCAAATCGTTTCGTCACGTACAGTTTGAAAGATCCGCGGGTGTTGCGAATCTTATCTTCTGCTCTGAAAGCAGTCGATCCATTTGACGTGGTACAAAAGCATCTCCCGGAAATTACTGGTCGCGTGTATGGATTGGGGATTGGGAAAGCTGCCATTCCGATGATGAACGCGCTCGCTGAACGGATTCCACTCTCAGGCGGACTCGCCGTCACAAAATTCGCTTCAGGCCAGACCTCAGGCTTGTATCCCGTTATCGAAGGCGGACATCCCATCCCGGACGCGCGCTCGCTTCGCGCAGGTGAACGCATTTTGGAGTTTGTATCATCCTTAGATGAAGATGATACATTGATATGTTTAATTTCAGGCGGTGGTTCTGCTTTAATGACAGCTCCATATGAAGGCATTTCACTTGAAGATTTACAATCACTCACCTCGTTATTATTATCCTGCGGCGCGCGTATCGACGAGATCAATACTATCCGCCGTCATTTGGATCGTATTAAGGGTGGAGGATTGGTTCGCGCCACAAAAGCAAAAATCATCAGTTTGATATTGTCTGATGTGATTGGGAATCCTCTCGAGGCAATCGCATCAGGTCCAACCGCGCCTGATCCAACGACGAGCGAAGATGCATTAGAGATTTTGGAAAAGTATTCTCACGTTCAAACCACTGAGACACAAAGACGTAGAGATTCTTTAAACTCCGTGACTCAGTGGCTCCGTGGTTCAGAAAGAATCCAACCCAAAGAATTCGACTTCTCGCGAGTGCAAAATATTATCATTGGTGACAATCATCTTGCCGCGGTTGCCGCTTTAGAACAAGCGCAGCACGAAGGCTTTCGTGCAGAAATATTAACGAATGAATTGCAGGGCGAAGCGAGGGAGGTTGGGAGTGAATTGGCAACACAATTGCGCGAGGAAACCTCAAAACGCTTGCATCCATTTTGTCTAATTGCAGGTGGGGAAACAACAGTCACTATAAAAGGAAATGGCCAAGGGGGAAGAAATCAAGAGTTGGCATTAGCTTCGGTGGAAGAATTGCGAGGGTTGGAGAACGTGATGTTGATCTCACTCGCCACCGATGGAGATGATGGCCCAACCGACGCGGCCGGCGCAGTGGTAACAGGCGAATCCGCTCAAAGGGCTGAGTCGCTCGGTTTACGCGCGGCAGACTACTTGTCCCGTAATGACGCGTATCCTTATTTCGATGCATTAGGCGATTTGATGAAGACAGATCCAACTGGGACGAATGTCAATGACCTTATTTTCTTAATCGGAGGAGCCAATAATTCATGAAAACAATGTTGATCCTCTTTTTTGCAGTCCTCAGTGAAGTGGCAGCAACAACCTCACTAAAATTTAGTGAAGGCTTTACCAAACTAATTCCCAGCATGGTTGTAGTTGTAGGCTATGGTTTATCCTTTTATTTGCTCTCCTTGACGCTAAAAGTAATGCCCATTGGTGTTGCTTATGCCTTCTGGTCGGGGATTGGAATCATATTGACCGTGATTGCAGGAAAAATGATCTGGAATGAGTCTCTCGATTGGGCGCGCATCACCGGGATCCTGCTCATTATCACAGGCATCCTGATTATTAACTTGTTTTCCAAAACTGTTACCCATTAGTTAGCGAATCAAGTCTGTTCAGCTACAATTTTATAACTTGACAACTTACTAACTAGTAAGTAAAATTTTCTTCATGGCTAGAAGTACAAATACCAAACGGGCGATTCTCGATCTGGCAGAATCCTTTTTGCAGGAAAAAGGATTTAATGGCTTCAGCTATGCTCACATCGCAACCGAACTTGATGTGAAGAACGCGGCCATCCATTATCATTTCCCCACCAAAGAGGCGCTGGGCGATGCGGTGATTCAACGCTACCGCGATCGATTCCAATTATGGATCAACAACTCGCGCGTAAAGGATTTGTCCTCCAAAGAAAAGTTAGATTGGTTTTTCAACATTTACACCAGCACACGTGCAGATCATGGCAAGGTATGCCTGGCAGGCTCTCTTGAAACCGAGTTCAATTCGCTCCCTGATTCATTGCGTAAACAGACTCAGGCGTTGACAAGAGAGCTGCTCACCTGGTTGGATGCGACATTGAGAGAGGGAAGAGAGGGCGGCGTTTTTCACTTCAGTGGTGACTCCGCCAGCAAAGCCGCTTTGATCCTTTCGAGCTTGCAGGGAGCGTTGCAAATGGCGCGCGCATTGGGTACAGCCAAATTCAATGAAATAGTAGAGCAGCATAAACAGGACCTGCTCACCTAAATTTTTTTATCATCAAAACTTACTACTTGGTAAGTATCAGTGATTCAAAATGTAGTAACGACTTCAGTCGTTAAGCTAAAAGCGACTGACGAGAAGCGGCTACTACGAAAACACCGAGTATTAAAAGGAGAACTCATGAAAATGTTGGATCCAACCCTCAGCAAGCAACAAGCAATTGTTAAGAAGGCATACCAGGCTTTTTTCAGCCCATCCAAATATGAATTGAAATCGGGGGATGAAGAAATTTTGGCACGCGGCATCAGCTATCGAATCCCATTTGAAGGCGGTGAGTTGGCAGTCACTACTTGGGGTTCGACCGGCCCTACCGTCTTACTCATGCACGGATGGGGCGGAAGCCGTGCCCAGATGACGGGATTTGTTGATCCGCTTTTATCAGCAGGATATCGAGTTGTGGCTTACGATCAACCCGCGCATGGTGACTCTGATGGGAAAACAACAAACCTCCTCGAAATCGCTCCAACGATGGATTTGATCGTCAACCACGAAGGAAATTTCAATACAATCCTCGCCCATTCATTCGGAACGTTGATCACCTCTTATGCATTGGTCAACCGAAATTTTCCGCCTCCTTCCAGGCTAGTCTATTTCGGCGCGTTTAATCGGCTCATGGATTCACTGCCGCGTTTCCAGGTAATCTCCGGTTTGCCCGATGCGATCATTGATGGATTCCGAGACATGCTTTATGAAAATTTCGGGCGGGATGTGCTGGAAGCTATTGTTCATGAAAAACTAGCACCTCAAATCAATATCCCCGCGTTGATGTTCCACGATGTTACAGATAATGTTACGCCTGTTGAGGATAGTCGCGCGATTGCACGAGTTTGGAAAGGTGCTCAGTATATCGAAACAGAAGGGTTAGGGCATAGAGGTGCGCTGCAATCCAGGGAAATTCATGAGCAGGTCATAAATTTCCTGAAATCCTAACCCTGCAAAAACTCCCTCACCCTGATGATCGCGAGGGAGTTTTATTTTCCTTCAATTGCCCGCTTTTTTGCATCCTGAATAAATTTGAGGAAGATGTCAGTATTCAACCCTGTCGTCGCAGTCACCTTCCAATCAACGGGATCAATCATGGGTCGAACAGATGCCGCAAGTTCCCAGAATCCCAGATTCTTGATCTTGTGTCCCATTTCGGATTCATAAACACGCAGGAATTCCTCTGCTGCGTCGGGTGCACCCATCAAGACCATATTCATCCGGGCATAAGCCACATCGATGGCCGGATCGCCATAGGCAGCTTCCTCCCAGTCCAGCACGGCTGAGATTTCATTTTTATGCCACAGGATGTTGCCAGACCAGTAGTCGATATGCAAGAGAGACGGAGTATCTGCGCGAAGAAGAGAGGACAACTGGCGTATCATATACCATAAGTCCGCGCCACCTGGATATTCTTTCATATAACGGGGTGGCGAATCATATTTCAAAAACCATGCGGCTTGTTCATTTCCGTTCAATAAAAATCTTTGTTCTCGTTTTCCACATGGGATGGAATGGATTTGCGCCAGTGTCTTCGCAAGTTTACGTGCCCAATCAAAGGCATTGGAGGATACCTCCATCATGAGATTGCCTTCGACAAATTGAGTGACGATTCCCGGCGAGCCCAAGATATCTCCTGATTCATCAAGCAATAATGGTTTAGGAGCAGGAACTCCATGTCTATTCAGCAATGCAAAAGTTTTGAACTCTCTATGTGCTTTTTCCCCGCGATCATAATCCCCAAAAACTTTATAGCGCCGGACAACTATCTTGTAGGTGGTTCCATCAGCCAAACGCGCCTCTACAAGATGCGTGTGGTTCGAAAAACTTCCAGGGAGCAACTCTGTCTTTAGTAGGGAACTGCCTGGCGCGATCTTTTCCAGCAGGACATTCACTTTCTCTTCGGGAATCTCTTCCAGTGGGGTAGCTGTCATAAAAAGATTATATCAATGGGGTCTGATATTTACTGCTTTCGAGGCTAGCTATGGTGAAGTGATACAATCCTATTATGGGTACACTGTACCTCGTTGCCACCCCCATTGGTAACCTCGAAGATATGTCCCCGCGTGCAGTTCGCGTACTGCGCGAAGCAAGTTTGATCGCGGCGGAGGATACACGTCACACGGGGAAATTGCTCAAACACTTTGAAATTAAAACGCCACTCACAAGTTACTTCGAACACAACAAACTGAATAAACTGGATTTCATCTTGGACAAACTTTCCACGGGTGATGTGGCATTGGTTTCAGATGCCGGGACTCCCGCGGTCAATGATCCCGGTTACGAACTGGTCAAAGCCGCGCTCGCTTCAAACTTCGACGTAAGGCCTGTTCCCGGTCCTTCGGCTCCCATCGCCGCTCTGACCGCCTCCGGCTTGCCAACCGACTCTTTTCTCTATCTTGGATACCTTCCCCACAAAACAAGCGATCGACACAGATTCATTGGTGAAGTTGTAAATTTAACCTATACGCTCATCTTTCTTGAATCACCGTATCGTATTGTTGAGTCGCTGGAAGATATTCTCTCCATACTCGGGGACCGCCAGATATGCGTGGCGCGCGAAATGACAAAAATGTTCGAAGAATACTGGCGCGGGACTGTCAGTGGGGCAGTGGAGCATTTCAAATCGCAGCCAGCGAGAGGGGAGTTTACATTAGTAGTGCAGGGACAAACAAATGATGAGGGCAGAAAATGGACAAAACAGAAATTAATAGTGGCTATTGAAAAAGAAATGGACCAGGGTAAATCTGCAAAGGACATTTCTTCTGAACTTGCAATAGAGAGTGGCTGGAGCAAGAAGGAAATTTATGCTTTGGTGAATCAAAAGAAATAAGGAGAATGCCATGCCCGACAAAGACGAAAAAAAGCCCGAAGAGAAAAAAGAAGACAAACCGGTAGTCGTTGATAAATTAGTGGAGTCAAATCATTCGATCAAGATCAAAGGCAAGGAAATCAAATACAAGGTCACAGCGGGAACGATGGTCTTGAAAGAGGAAACAGCCGATCGTGAGAAAGAGGCGGAAGGCGAAAAGCCACGCGCCCAAATCTTCTTCATCGCGTACACGAAAGAGGATGTCAAAGACAAATCAAAACGTCCGCTTACGTTTTCATTCAACGGCGGACCCGGTTCCGCCTCGGTGTGGCTGCATTTGGGTGTGCTGGGTCCGCGTCGAGTAGTAATGCAGGAAGATGGGAATTTACCCCCACCGCCCTATATATTAACTGATAACGAATATTCTCTTCTTGATGAGACAGATTTGGTCTTTATTGACCCGATGAACACTGGCTACAGCCGTCCCGTGGAAGGTCAGAAGCCCAAAGAATGGCATGGGTTCAAAAAGGATATTGAATCGGTTGGTGATTTTATCCGTCTTTACACCACGCGTAATAACCGCTGGCTTTCCCCAAAGTTTTTGATCGGCGAATCGTATGGCACCACGCGCGCCGCCGGGCTTTCAGGGTTTTTGCAGGATCGTTTTGGTCTCTATCTCAACGGCATCATGCTGGTTTCGGTTGTGCTTGATTTTACAACGCTCTATTTCAACATCAACAACGACCTGCCATTTTTCCTTTACCTGCCTGGTTATACAGCCACGGCGTGGTATCACAACGTGCTCAGTCCACACAAGCCCTTGCAGACCTGGCTAAAGGAGGCGGAAGAATTTGCACTGGGTGAATATGCCAGTGCCTTGCTCAAAGGTGATGCGCTGCCAAAGGAAGAACGGGCGCGGATCGTCGAAAAGGTTTCACTTTACACGGGTATCTCCAAGGATTTCGTGGAACGCTCGAACTTGCGTATCAACGATCAGCATTTCTTCAAGGAGCTGTTGCGCGAACGCGGGTTAACCGTCGGGCGCCTCGACAGCCGCTTTACGGGTCGTGATCGCCTGGGTGTCACAGAAAATCCTGAATATGATCCACTGCTGACAAATATTGCGGGCCCTTATATGGCAGCCTTTTATGAGTACGTCCGCAATGAGTTGAAGTTTGAATCGGATCTACATTATGAAACGCTGAGCGGATTTGTGCATCCGTGGTCTTATGCCGAGTTTGAAAATCAATATGTCAATGTCGCTGAAACTCTACGCGCCGCGATGACCCATAACCCGTATCTCAAGATTTTCGTTGCAAACGGTTATTATGATTTGGGTACACCATACTTCGCGACTGAATATACGTTCAATCATCTGGGTTTGGATGAGGATTTGCGGAAAAACATTTCAATGGAATATTACGACGCTGGGCATATGATGTATATCCATATTCCTTCCCTTAGACAGATGAAGACAGATTTGGCAAATTTCATAAAGAGCGCGGTACCGTAGGAACTCCTGCTGTTGAAGTTCTAAACCATGTGTCTGCCCTTGCATTGCCGGGGCAGATTCTATTTCAGCTGTAACCTATTCTTAGACAGCCTTTACGTTGTTCTCGTAACCTTGCAATATAATTGCCGTCATGTCGGCACCTTACAAACCTGTAAGGCCTTTCGCATATACAAACGTAGGGTCTATTTGAAAAGGTCTAAATGAAAAAGATATCTTCCATTCTCTTTATAGTCGTTTTTTTGCTTTCTCTTGTTGGAACACCAGTGTTGGCTGCTCCATTGGCTATCACAACTACGCCTACATCCTCTACCCAGGAACTTGGGCAGCTCAAGGTTTGTAAATCTGCTGGTGCAGGGGTTACTGTAGGTCAACTATTTGTTATTAATGTAAACAACACTAGTTACAGCGTTCCCGCAGGACCTTCCGACGGCGGCTATTGTGTTCTTGCCGGGCAATTTCCACTTAATTTAGACGTCACTGTACAAGAAGTAATTCCTGCAGGTTATGATGTCTCCAATATCGAGGTGAAACCAGACCGTGCCCAAAGCACAGATCTGGATTCAGGAAAAGTTATCGTAGAAATAGGCAGCGGCGTGACTGAAGTCATTTTCACAAATAGAGCAAGTGGTTTACCAACACCAACTGCCAGGCCGACAAACACGCCAACAGCCACGCCAAGCTGTGCTCCAAACTGTACCCCTACACCGACTCCCACACCCAAAGGTCGCCTGCAGATCTGCAAAGAAGCCGACGGTGCTGGAGTTAGCGGTTACTTTAGTTTTACATTCGCAAACAAATCCAAGACTGTTCCTGTAGGGGCCTGTTCTGCACTCATCACTGTGGACGCTGGCACTTTAACTATTAATGAGGTAGCCCAGTCAGGATTTACAGTCACGGATATGTATACTATTCCTGCGAATCGTTTGATTAGTAAGAATCTTAATGCCGGCAGTGCTACAGTGACTATTGTGCAGGGAAATGCATCAACCCAAACGATTGTCGTATTCCGCAATCGGG
>Ga0081539_10005115_pt1 | contig 13714 bp, 9 predicted proteins | sample TabmetS4T2R2_FD_71023 | JGI IMG/M metagenome (GOLD analysis project Ga0081539, IMG submission 71023) | Tabebuia heterophylla rhizosphere microbial communities from the University of Puerto Rico - S4T2R2 | ecosystem: Host-associated > Plants > Roots > Rhizosphere ...
CCGTCCGCTCTTCACTGACTGGGGCAGGTCCTCGGCATCCCAGCCGGTTACGGCCGCGGCGTCGCGCTTGTGGATGAGCAGCCACTGCTCCCCTTCGTCGTCCTCGAACGCGGTCGACGGCTGGGAACCGGGCCGTCGACTTGTCCGGACGATCGTGAAGCGGCCCTTGAGCTTCTCGCCGTGGAGCGTGAACTTCAGCTCGCCACTCCGCACTGCGTCGCCGGGGTTGTTGGTCTCCTCCGGGGTGAACGTGCCCCAGTCCCAGACGATGACGTCGCCTGCGCCGTACTGGCCGCGCGGGATGACGCCCTCGAAGTCGAAGTACTCGATCGGGTGGTCCTCGACGTGGACCGCCATCCGCCGCACGCCGGGATCCAGGGTCGGGCCCTTGGGGACGGCCCAGCTGACGAGGACGCCGTCGATCTCGAGGCGGAAGTCGTAGTGCAGGCGGGTCGCCCGGTGACGCTGGACGACGAACCGGCCCGTCCCGGTGCCGGGCGCCCCGGCCGGCTCCGGTGTCCTGGCGAAGTCGCGTTTCTGCTTGTACTTCTCGAGCGGCATAGATCGGTCGTAAGTGTGGGACGAGGGCGTCACGGCCGCGCAGGGCGGGTGTGGCGAGTCCTGCTGCCGCCGGGTACGTCTAACCCAACGCGCCCGGGTTTTGTCGCAGATACGAACCGGAGTGCTACAGCGGGCCAGAATTCGGCCTCGTCGGCTGCTTTCCGAGCGATCCGGAACGAGCGCGAGCGTGGATCACCCGAAGGCGACTGGTCCAGAGCCCGACGCGGGACCCATTCGGACACTAACAGCATGGGGGTTGCTATTTGCGTGTGAATCTGGCCTTGCGACGCGCCGCTCCGGCAGCGGCTTTCGTTCGCTCCACCGGGGCCCTTCCCCGCGGAGCGTAAGGGAATCGAATTCAGGCCGTCTTGCGCTTGCGCGCGGGCCGCGCCTCTTCCAGCTCCTCGTCGGCTTCCTTGCCGCGTGCCGCGCGACCGGCTCGGGCTGCCGGCCGTTTCGAGGCCGTCGTCTCTTCCTTCTGGCGGGAGGGCCGCTTCTCGCGCTCCTTGCGTGCCTCGCTGACCGAGACCGGCTTTTCGCCACCGCGGGCTGCTTTCGCCGCATTGACGCTGGCTTCGAGCGCGGCCATGAGATCGACGAGCTTGCCGGTCTCCTCGACGGGCTCGGGCTCGACGACCTCCTTGCCCTCGACCTTCTGCTCGATGATCTGCATGAGGGCTTCGCGATATTGGTCCTTGTAGTCGTCGGCGCGGAACTCGCCGGTCATCGCCGCGACGAGCTGCTTGGCCATCTGCTTCTCGGCCGGCTTGAAGTCGAAGTCCTCCTCGGGCAGGTCGAGCTCGCCGGTCGACCGGACTTCGTCAGGCCAGTGAAGCGTCGTCAGGAGCAGCGTCTTGCCGAACGGGTTGAGCGCGGCCAGGGCCTCGCGGTCCTTGATGACGACCTTGCAGATCGCCGTGAGTCCCTCGTCCTCGAGGACCTGCTTCAGGAGATAGAAGGCCTTCCGGCCGATCTTGTCCGGCTCGACGTAATAGGCCTGCTTGACGAACCGGGCGTTGCCGTCCTCTTCGTCAGCTCTCGTGAACTGCTCGATCTCGATCGAGCGGACGGTCTTGAGGGGGACCTTCTCGAGGTCTTCGTCTGTGATGACGACGTACTTGTCAGGCGCGTATTCGTAGCCCTTGACCGTGTCGCTCCGGGAAATGACCTTGTCGTCCTCGGGGCAGAAGATCTTCATCTGGATGCGCGACAGGTCTTCCTCGTGGAGCATGTGGAAGCTGACGCCATATTTCGACTCGGTCGCCAGGTAGAGCTTGACGGGGACGGTCACCAGACCGAACTGGATGGCCCCCTTCCACATCGCGCGTGCCACTGCAATTCCTCGTACGCAAGGCCCACTTTCCCGGAGGGGCCGGGGTCGTAACGATAGCGCGCGGACGCAAGATCGGGTATCAGTCGCGGACGTGTGCCCGTTGCCGTTGCCTTGCTACGGCGCCCCGCTGTCGGAGCCTCGGGTAACGAGCGCGGTCAGGCGCCGACCGCGATCCCGTCCAGCACGGCCCGCGGCCGGTTCGTCGAGCGGACGGCCACGAGCTTCAGCGTTCGCGTCGCGAGCGTGGTGTACGTCGCGGCCCAGACGACTCGCCGGCTTCGATTCGCCTTGGCATACAGGCTCACGGTCCCCTTGTAGACGCCATTCACGTAGACCTTGAACCAGCCGCGCTTCGGTCCGATGCCTGCGAGAACCGCGACATGGCGGCCGGTGACACGGGCGCTGACCGTGCGGCCGGTGTGGCTCGCGTAGGTGAGTGTTTTTCGATACGCGTAGCTGTCCGTGGCCCGACCCCACGTCCCCGAGTAGCGCAGCGTGCCGCTCCGGTCGTCATAGACGGTGACCTTGCTCGATGGACCATTCACCCAGCTGCTCCAGTTCCCGGCGATGTCCCGTGCCCGCAACCGGAAACGGAACGTGTGCCCGATCGGGACATAGCGGATCGTGGTCGTCGTCGGTGCGATCGAAATCGTCGACGTGAACGTGCCGCCATCGACCGAGAGCTGCGTTTCATAGCGGCCGATCGGGCTCGTGGGATCGGTCGCCGCCGACCAGCGGAGACGGATCGGGACCGTGGGATGGGACAGGCCGAGCGGCATGCCCATCGGGATCGAGATCTTCGGCGCCATGGCCGTCGGAGTGTCCTTCGTGACGTCGATGTTCACGTCGGCTTCATAGCGATGCGAGCCATCGGTGCCGATGATCGTCACGGGATAGCGGCCATTCGAGGTCCCCGATGGGATGCGCACGCTCATCGTCGTCGTCAGGCCGCCGAAACCGGCCACGGTCGACGGCGAGAAAGTCGCACTCCAGCCATACGGCCGGCGCGTCGAGAACTTGACGGGCTCGAAATGCGTGGCGGTGCGGTCGATCCGGACCGTGAGCCTGGCGATGCCTCCCGCTTCGCCGACGCCTCGCGACGAGGGCAAGTCGAAGGAGAAATCGCCGAACGTCGAGATGCGCGAGATGTCGAGCAGCTTCTCGTGGATGTTGTCCGGATCCGAACCGGTCCGCCAGCGGAGGTTGCCGGCAGCCTGCAGCGCGGCCTTGACCTGGTTCGGCGTGGCCCACGGGCGAGTAGACCGGTAGAGGGCCACGGCACCTGTGACATGCGGCGCAGCCATCGACGTGCCTGACATGTAGCCGTATCGATCACCCGGCAGCGTCGACCAGATGCACTTGCCGGGCGCGATGAGGTCGACGTCGTAGCCGTAGTTGCTGAAGTCGGCGAACGTGTCGTCGACGTCATAGGAGCCCCACGACCAGCACTTGTGGCCGCCGAGGCCGCCCGGCTTGCCGTCCGTGTCGGCGAGCGCCGAGACCGTGATCACCTCGTTGTATGAAGCCGGCACGCGCTGTGAAGCGTTCCCGGAATCGTTGGCCGCGGCGGCCACGACGGTGACACCGGCGGCGGTCACGCGACAGACGGCCTGGTGCAGGACGTCGTGGTTGACAGAGCCGCAGTGGGTGTCGTCCCTGCCCCACTTCGTGACGCTCATGTTGACCGCCTCGATGAGCGGACGGGACGGGTCGAGCGGATCGCGCTGTGCCGCGATCCAGTCGAGACCGCAGACATACCACGAGAGATAGCCGTAGCCCTCGTAGTTGAGGATCCGCACCGACCATAGGCGGACACCTGGTGCGACGCCGACGACGCCGGAACCGTTGTCGATGGCGCCAATCGTGCCCGCGACATGCGTGCCGTGGTTGTTCCAGTCGCGCCAGTTCGTCCGGCTGCTCGTCGTGCAGTTGTAGCCGCCGACGACGTTGAGGTCGCGATGGGTCGGATCGATCCCCGTGTCGACGACCGCTACGTCGGCGTCGATCCGTTCGTCGAATCCGTCGATGTTCGGCAGCGGGGCAACCCGCCCGCCGATCCGCGAGATGCCGGTCGGAATGAGCTGGGTCGCCTGGATAACCTCGTCCGGCACGATGGTCGCGACGTCCGGATCCGCCTGAAGGGCCCTGAGCTGAGCCTTCGTTAGCTTGCCGGCGAACCCGTGGAGAGCCTTGCGGAACGTGCGATCCGCCTTCAGCCCGTCGTGTTTTGCGTGGCGGTCGCGGACCTTCGTGACGCTCGCCCCCGAGCGCGTGACGACGATGTAGCGATCGTCCGCGCTGAGGGCCCCGGTTCCGCTGGGGCCGGGCCGATCGATGCCGGGGGTTCCGGGGCCGTTCCCGCCCGGCCCGGCCGCCTGGGCCGCGGGCACCGGCACCAGGGTGGCAGCCGCGAGGAGAAGGGGCGCGATGAGTCGTCGCATGGGCGGCCTGAGTCTCGCGTCTGGGCCGTGGGCCGCCAAGAGGCCCGGTGGTCACGGTCAACTCTAGCCCAGAGGGACAACCCCTCCGCAGCCGATGGTCCGGGACCGTTCGGACCCGGCCGTCAGCCGGAATGCGCTATACCGGCCGAGAGTTCGCTTTCGGCGGCGGCGACGCGTCCGATCACGCCGTCTCGAAGCCTGTCAAGGCCCGCCGAGACCACTGTGGACGCGCTGCTGATCGACGTCAGCTGGGCCTTCAGACCCTTGATCGCATCGAGCTCCTGGCGGATGCCGGCGAGCGCCCCTGCGATCGCGGCGGCGTCGACCTCGATCTCCGACTCTGCGAGGGTTGCCACGGCGAGGAGGCGCGCGAGTCGGACCGCGGCCTCGAGCATCGCCGGCTCGGGTGACGCAGGATCGATGACGCAGTACACGTCGCCTGCCCGGATATCGAACGGCGCGATCCCGGCTGGCGCGTGAACCGGCGTGAAGACAACGAGACCGACAGCGGCGCAGCGGTTTGCTTTTGCCTCGCGGAGCTCGTCGCGCATCTCGCGGGCCGACACCCGCCGATCCTTCGCTTCGACGACGACGCGTAGCTCCGCGGCGCGTGCCAGTTCCGGGTTGATCGTGAGGACAAAGTCGCCCTTCTTCGAGCGCACGCTGTGACCGATCTCGTCGGCCGTCGCGTCGAGCAGGTCGCCGTTGGCCCTGACGATCTCCGCCAGCATCCCCTCGAGGAGATCCTCGAAGTCGGCGCCCTTTGCTGCCGATCGCTGGCGCTCGCCCGCGCGGGCAGCGGCGGCCGCCTCGATTGCCACGAGCCGTTCCTCGACCGCCTTGAAGCCCGCCGCGATCTCCTGCCGGAACTGGTGCATCGGCGAGCCGAGTCGGGTCGGGTCGAGCAGCGTCGCGAGCTTCGAGGTATCGCCATCGAAATAGCGCTCGAGCATTCGGCCGATCCGGCCGATCGCGGAATCGCGTTTCGTCTCATCGAACAGCTCGTCGACCATCGAGCGCAGTGCGCCCCGATCGCCGAGGAACCTCTCGAGCGTGCGCGGCAGCCGACCGTCGCCATCTGCGAAGTTCATTCGAAGGGTCTGCTCGAGTGCGGTCGCAGCGCGCTCGTTGACCTGCTCCGCCTGGCGGACGAGCTTTTCGAACTCGCCCCGGACGACATCCACGTTCACGGTCACGCCGGCGTCCTGCAGCGCCAGCAGGCCGATTCGAAGGGCGCGTTCGACAATGGCCGATCGATCGTCCGGTGGACGCTCGGCCAGGAAGGCCGACAGGCCTGAGTCCGTGAGGACGAACCGGTCGAGGACGATCCGGTCGCCTTCGATGCGGACGTTGGGCAGGTGGTCCGGTGGCGGGAGCTGGACGATTCGCGCTTCCATGACGCGAACCTTGCGTGGCGGCCGTGACAGCTAGCGTGTCACGGCCGCTCCAAGAACCAGACAGGCGGGACAGCAGGCGTCGGTCCAGTCGGCGGTTTCCCCCAGCCCGCTCGGCGCGGCCTTGCGCCTCGCGACGCGGCCGGCGATCCATCGCCAACCGACGAAGCCGGCGACCAACAGTGCGACAAGGACGAGGATCGGCACCACGAGACCTGCGGCGATCGTGGCAGCCGCCGAGCCGAAGGCCAGACCGAGCGCGAAATGGCCGCCGGCGAACACCGTATTGCCCGCGCTCAGGCCAGCGACGAACCGCACGAACGGGATCGCTGCGAGGCCCGCTGCGGCGATCGCGACGATCCGCAGACCAGGCGTCATCCTCGCGATGGCCACCGCGCCAACCCCGCCGCGCCGCAGTCGCTCCGCCTGGCGCTCGACCCGCTCCTCCGGCACGCCGAACCGGCGCAGCAGACCGATCAGCAGTCGTCGGCCCGGACCACGGACCAGGAGGAACTGGATCGAGCCGCCGAGGATGGAGGCGAGGACCACGGCTACGATCGCGACGAGCGGATCGAAGCGGCCCTGGGCGGCGCCCACGCCGAGACCGATGACGAGGAGGTCACCGGGCACGGGTACGGGCAGGCCGGCCTCCTTCACGAAGAGCAGGCCGATGACGACCGCGAGACCGAGTGAGAGGGCGTCCATCGACGGGCGTTCGTCACCGCCGCCGCTTCGGATCAGCCGGCCGGCCCGCGGCGAACGGTGGCCTCGATGAGACCGTGCGGCTCGGTCGTTCCGACATAGACATCCTGTTCGTCGTCGATGCCGAACGGCGCCAGGTCGACCCGCCAGTGGTGGAGGTTCGGCAGGCGCATCCGGATCTCCCGGATCTCAGGATGGGCCTCGAGGACGGCCTTGCCGACGATCCAGATCGATGCCTGGACAGATGGGCTCTCGTGCTCGGCGAACGAAGCGAGAAGCGTGCCGCGGATGGCCTCGAATCTCGAGTCGTAGTCGGCTGAGCCCGCGCCCTCCACATACCGCCAGACTGCGTCGATCTTCGTCGCCAGGATCCGATCGTCCGTGTCCGGCAGCGTGGTGTAGCGGTCGCGGGGAAAACCGGAGAACGCCGACTTCGCGGTCTTCATGACGGTCAGGTCGCGAACGCCAGATTCCACGAAGGACTCAAGGGCGCCACTGACGACACGCGTCGTTCGAAGGCCGGCGACGATCTTCACGAACGCGTCGCGGGCTGGGCCCTCTTCACGCTCGATTGGTAACCACTGGTGTTCATCGATATCGACCTGCGTCCTCGTGACCTGCGGCTGCGCGAAGGCGGTGGCGAGAGCCAGCCCGAAATCCTCGATCGAGCCCGTCAGTCGATCCGCCGCGAACGCGTAGACGGTGTTCTTCATCGTGTCGGTGGCGATGACCTGGCTGTTATCGCCAACCGTATGGGCGGCCTCGAAATCGCCCTCGAGAGCGACGCTCACGGTCAGGTCCCGGACGCGATGCCGGTCTCCCTCACGGATGACCTTGACGACGCGGATCGCGGACTTCCCGTAGCGGTTCTCGGCGAGCTCGATCACGCGGTCACACCCGCTCGCGCCTGTTCGAGACGGGCTCGCGCGATTGCGACAACGTCGCGGAGGGCACGCCGCAACTCGTCGTCCCGCCTCCGACCCAGGGCCTCCTCGAACCCGGGAATCAGCGCCGCTCGGGAGCGACCGGCAACGAACACGCAATAGCGGAACCCGAACTTGGACTCGTAGGCCGCGTTGAGCTCGCGTAGTCGATCGTCTACGCGGCGACGGGCTTCTTCGGCCGCGGCGTCGGCGGAGTCGCGGTCGTAGCCCTGCTCGACGAACGACAGCGCCGACACCGAGCCTGGCGGCGCCCCGAGCCGCGGATGGGCATCGATCAACTCGATCTGCTCCTCCTCCGGCATCTCGAGCGCGATCTCCGTCGCACGATCGAAGAGCCGGCCAAACGACCCGAAGGGCCGCTCGGCGGCGAGTCTCGCCAGGAAGCGTGGCGCACCTTCGAAGAGCGGTGCGACTGCCTCGACGAAGCTCTCGGCCGGCGCTCGGTCGAGTTCGTCGATCGCGAGTTGCACGCTAGCTGCCCCGATACGTCGTCATCGCGAACGACGAGAGGAGTAGCGGGATGTGGTAGGAGCGGCCGGTGTCCTCGACCCGGAGGTCGATCGTGAGGCGGCGGAAGAACCGATCGTCCGCGGCGGCGGAGACGCGCTCGTTGGCGAGGTTGAATTCGAGGCGGTAGTCGCCCGCCACAAGTGGCCGCTCGAGGAGATCGCGAATCCGGCCGTCGCCGTCGGTGAGAGCCTGGGTCATCCGGATCGGCTGCCCGTCGTCGGCGAGCTTGAAGAGCGTCACGTGGACACCCTCGGCCGGCTCACCATGCTCGGCGTCGAGGACGTGGGTCGAGATCGTCGGTCGCGTTGCCGCTGTCGCTGGTTCGGTCCGTTCAGGCCCGTCCACCACGCTATCCTCCGGGCGATGGCTGGGTTGCGGATCCAGGTCGGGGACCTGAACTTTAGCGCTCGCTGGGAGGCGGCCGCGCCACGGACGATCGAGGCGGTGCGGCGGATGCTGCCGATCGAGCGCCAACTCATCCACTGCCGCTGGAGCGGCGAGTCGACGTGGATCCCGTTTGGTGACTTCCGGCCCGGGCTCGAATGGGAAAACCACACCTCACACCCGGCGCCGGGCATGCTGGCGATCTATCCAGGCGGGATCAGCGAGTGCGAGATCTTCTTCCCGTACGGAGCCTGCGCGACGTCATCGAAGGTCGGCCAGCTGGCTGCCAACCACTTCGCCACGATCGAGCCGGACGGGGGCTGGCAGGACCGCCTCCGCGAGATCGGCCGACGCTGCCTGTGGGAAGGTGCCCAGCCGATTTCGATCACCGAGGTCGAGTGAGGCGGCTCCGGTCGAGGCTTGAGCCCCTCCGGACGTCCCGTTTCTACCATTCAGTCATGGCCGGACTGGGAGATCGACGACGAGGTTGTCTCGCGGGCTGGTTGACCGGTCGCCCGTGCGTTGCTGAGCTCCCAATGGGCGTCTTCGAGGCCCTCCAATGTCTCTGGCAGTCCGCGGATGACTGCATGAGGGATCTGCGGGCGGCCGCCACCGGTGGGCGGCTGGAACCGTGACTGACCGCCTCATTCGTGGCGGAACCGTGGTCACCACCACGTCGCGCGGCGCTCTCGATCTCCTCATCCGCAACGAGCGGATCGACGCGATCGAGCCCGACCTCTCGGCCCTGGCGACTTCATCCGACGAGGTGATCGACGCCACCGGGCTGCTCGTGCTGCCGGGCGTCATCGATGTCCACACGCATACGCGGGTGGCGACGGACGCCGAGCCAGATCGGTTCTTCCATGACTCGGTCGCGGCGGCCTTCGGCGGAACGACGAGCTTCCTGAGTTTCAACAATCCTGGCACCGGCGCGTCGGCCGACGCGGGACGCTCCCTCATAGCGGGCCTCCGCGAATGGCAAGCGCGAACGTCGGCTGATTCGGCGATCGATTACGGCGTCAGCCTGGTCGTGACGGGCCAGCAGGATGATCCGATCGCCGAGCTGCCAGCCGTCGTCGACGCCGGCGTCCCGACCTGCAAGGCGTTCATGGTCTACGACTTCCGCCTCCCTGAGCGCGAGCTCGGGCGGGCGATGCGGACGCTGGGCGATGCCGGCGGGATGCTGGAGGTCCACTGCGAGGACCCGGCGATGATCGACGCCGCGGTCGCGGATGCGCTTCAGCGTGGTAACACGGCAGCGCGCTACCACGCTGCCACACGGTCACCCGGCGCGGAGGCAGTCGGCACCGATCGGGCGATGGCGCTCGCGTACCTCGGCAGCTCGCCGGTCTATGTCGTCCATCTCTCCTCGGCGGCTGCGCTCGGACCCGTGCGCGGGGCGAAGAAGAAGGGCGTCCGGGCCTTCGCCGAGACGTGTCCGCACTACCTCACCCTCGACGAGTCACGCTATGACCAGGCCGACGAGCTGGACGTCGCCTGCTCGATCATTTCGCCGCCGCTCCGGTCGCGGAGGGATATCGAGGCGCTCTGGGCCGGGCTCGCCGATGGCTCCCTGGATGTCATCGGGACCGACCACGTACCCGACCGGCGGTCGGTCGAGAAGGCACGCGTCCGGGACGGCGTTCCGTTCGATCAGATCTCCAATGGCGCACCCGGCATCGAGACCCTGCTCTCGGTCGTGTACTCAGAAGGCGTCGCAAAAGACCGGATCACAGTCGAGCGGATGGTCGATCTCCTGTCGACGACCCCTGCCAGGCTCTTCGGCTTCGAGAGGAAAGGCTCGATCGAGGTCGGCAACGACGCCGACCTTGTCGTCTTCGATCCGAACGCCCGCCGGACGCTTCGAGCGTCCGACCTTCACCACACGAGCGACTTCACACCCTACGAGGGCCTCGAGCTGACCGGCGCGATCCGCGATGTCCTCGTTCGCGGTCGGCCTGTCATCCGTGACGGTAGGTTCGTCGGGCAGCGCGGTTTTGGTAGCTTCGTCGAGCGAGGCCCCGCCGGCGTCTGAGTCGCGCGGTGCGTGGCGATCAAACCGGCGCTCTCTATCATCGGCCCGATGACTCGCCTCGTCCGCTCCCTCGGCGTTCACCCAGGCGAGGGTCGCCTGATCGCGCTCGTCGCCGCCGTCTTCGTCGCAATCGAGATCGGCCGTGGCTTCGGCGAGACGGCCGCCGATTCGCTCGTCATCAGCCGGCTGGGGCAGGGCTCGCTGCCGTGGCTGTTCATCGGGCTCGGCACGGCCAGCCTGATCGTCGCGCTGGCGTTCGGTGCCGCCCTCGGGCGGTTCCGCCGCCGCAATCTCCTCGTCGGCCTGCTCGTCACGCTCGCGGTCGTGATCGGTGCCGAGGCGGCGGCGCTACTGGCCGGGGCATCGGTCGTGCCGCTCCTCTGGCTGACCGTCATGGCGACCGGAGCGATCGCGGTGACCGTCGCATGGACGGTCGCCGGCAGCATCCTCGACACCCGTCAGGCGAAGCGGCTTTTCCCCGTGTGCACCAGCGCAGCGATCGCCGGCAGCTTCGTCGGGACGTTGGGCGCCGGGCCGGCGGCGATTGCCCTGGGCACGCCGGGGGTCGTCGCACTGGAGGTCGCCGGCCTCGCTGCCGCCGCCGTCCTACTCATCCAGCTGGCGACGCGACCGGAGGCGACGCGCCTGCGTGTCGCGCCGGCCAGCAGCGCGATGGTCACGGAGTTGCGCGCCGGGTTCGACTTTGTCCTCGCGTCGCCGCTGATGCGGCTCGTCGCGATCGCCTACATCCTGTTTTCGATCCTCGCCTTCTCGGTCACGTCCCCATTCTTCCGGGCGATGTCGGAGGCCTTTCCGCCAGCCAGATCGGCGGAGTTGACGTTGGCCCTCGGGCTCCTGTCGGCGGCGGTCACCGCGACCTCGTTCGTGCTCTCACTCGTCGTCGCGCCACGTCTCTATGCGCGGCTCGGTGTGGCCACGGCGGCTCTCCTGCTGCCGCTCGTCTACGTGGTTGGTTTCGGGGCCTGGATCGTCGCCTTCGGGCCGATCACGGCCCTCGCCTTCCGCTACGCCCAGCAAACGACGCAGCGGGGACTCTCGAACGCTGCATGGAGCGCGTTCTACAACGTCGTCCCGGCCTCGCGTCGGGCGCAGGTCCTTGCCTTCGTCGACGGTGTTCCCGGCCAGTTCGGGATCGTCCTGTCCGGTGTCCTCCTGCTGACCGTCGCTCTGGTCCTGGACCCGTCCCAGATTCCGTGGCTCGGCTTCGCGGCGGCGCTCGTCTGCGTCGCGGTCGTCGTCGCAATCCGGCGTCAATACGCCGAAGCGCTCCTCCGCGCCCTGCGCACGGGACTCGGCGAGCAGGTTCTCCAGGGTGGGCCCGGCATTACCTCGATCTCCGCCGACAGTCAGAGCGCCGACGCTCTGACTCGCGCCCTCGACGACCCGCAACCAGGCGTCCGCCAGATGGCGGCCGACCTTCTGGGCAGGCTTCGGATCGGCGCAGCCACCCATGCCCTGGTCGAACGGACGCGCGATCCCGACCCCGGGGTCCGGGCAGCGGCCGTCACGGCCGTCGCCGGCCTCGACGGCAGCCTGGCGGGCGAATCCATCGAGCGCGCGCTCGCCGACGAGGATGGCGCCGTCCGAGGCGCGGCAGTCGAGGCGGCTGCACGTGCTGCTCCGGAAACACTCCGTCTCGCGATCCCGCGCCTGACCTCGGACCCGGACGCCGGCGTCCGTGCCAGCCTGGCCGTCGCGCTCGCCTCCTCCGGTGAGGTCGGTGAGGTCGGCAAGACCGGCGAGTCACAGGCATTGCTCGCGGCGCTCCTGTCCGGCACCACGCCCAGCGAACGCCTCGCCGGCCTGCGGGCCCTCGAGCGGATCGAGGCGATGCATCCTGCGTCCCTCGACGGGGCGGATCCCGCGATCGCCGCACTCGGCGACGACACGCCCGCTGTGCGCCGTGCGGCAGCCGAGGTGATCCGGGCGAGACCCGTCGTGACGGAGCAGGTGATCTCGCTGCTCGAGGGCGACGACCCGGTGACGCACGAAGCGGCCCTCCTGGCCCTCGATGGCCACGGCGTGCAGGCGAGAAGCGCCGTCCTCGCCTGGGCAGGCAGGCAGGTTGCCCGGGCCAACGCGATCCGGCCGAGCCGGCTGGCGCTCGAGGCTGCCGAGGGCGATGGTCCTCCGGTCGACGGATCGCTCGAATTCCTTACGACGATCCTGTCCCGCCGCGAGTCGGAGATCCTGGATCGTCTCCTCCTCGGGCTGTCCCTCGTCGGGGCACCCGAGGCGGCTGGGCTCATCCGGCGTTGCCTGCGGTCGAACGATCCGGACGTGCGAGCCCAGGCGATCGAGGCGATCGATTCGGTGGGCGATCCGGGCTTGCGGCGGGCGATCGTGTCGCTCCTCGAACCGCCCGAAAGCCGGGCACTGCCAGGCGAGATCGAGGTCCTGCGGACGCTCGCCCGCGATCCCGATCGCTGGATCCGGATCCTGGCGCTGCGCGCCCGCGCCGAGCGGGCCGCCGCCGAGTGGTCCACCATCGGCGAACTGGCGCGGACGGATCCCGATCCCACGGTCCGGGGTGCCCTGATGAGTTACGCCGACGAAGGAGGCCTGGCGATGCCCGATGCCGCGCGAATGCTCGGCGAGATCGACCGGATGCTCTTCCTGCGGCGGGTGCCCCTCTTCGCCGAGCTGGCACCCGAAGACCTGCAGCGTCTCGCGACGACCTGCACAGAGCGGCTATACGGGCCCGACGAGGTCATCTTCCGGGAAGGCGAGCTCGGCAGCGAGCTCGTCGTGATCGCCGAGGGCGCCGTCCGGGTCGTTCGTCACGAACCCGACGGCAGCGAACGGATCGTGCGCCGCTACCAGGCCGGCGACCATATCGGCGAGCTCGCGGTCCTGCGCGAGGCACCCCGCGCGGCGACGGTCATCGCCGAGGCTCCCGGGGTCCGCGGTCTCATCATCGGCGGAGAGGGCCTGACCGCGATCCTGCGTGAGCGACCCGAGGCGGCCATGTCGCTGCTCGCGACCCTCGCGGACCGGCTCAGCCAGCAATAGCAGGGACCCACTTCTTGACGACAGTTCAACCGGAGCTGCCAACCGGGACCGTGACGTTCCTGCGCACGGACGTCGAAGGCTCGATGCGCCTGACACGCGCCCTCGGGCCGGCCTGGGATGGTCACAACGCGGCTCAGCTGGGGATCGTGCGCGAGGCGGTCGAGGCACACGGCGGGGTGACGGTCCGAACCGAGGGCGACGCCGTGTTCGCGGTCTTTCGCGACGCCCTCGCCGCGACGCGTGCCGCGATCGATCTCCAGCAGGCGATGGGCCGCCACGACTGGCCGGCCGAGGGCACGGTCCGCGTTCGGGTTGGCGTCCATTCGGGCGAGGCGCACCTCGCCGGCGACGACTACGGCGGGTTCGACGTCAACCGG
>Ga0081539_10005116_pt1 | contig 13712 bp, 15 predicted proteins | sample TabmetS4T2R2_FD_71023 | JGI IMG/M metagenome (GOLD analysis project Ga0081539, IMG submission 71023) | Tabebuia heterophylla rhizosphere microbial communities from the University of Puerto Rico - S4T2R2 | ecosystem: Host-associated > Plants > Roots > Rhizosphere ...
CCCTCTTTCCCTGCCTCCCCCGGCCGGCCTGGGCCGGCCGAGGAGAACGTGCTTACTCTGCGGTGGTGTCGGTACTCGCGGCCGGCGCAGCGCCGGCACCATCGCTCTCGCGCGGCTCGCGGGACCGATTGCTCCCGGCGGTCGCGGCAGCCTTGGTGGCCCGGTGCGGCGCCAACACCATGATCATGTTGCGGCCGTCCTGCTTCGGACTGGCCTCGACGAAGCCGAGGTCGGAGATCTCCTCACTGAGCCGGCGGAGAAGCCGGAAGCCCAGCTCGGGACGGCTCTGCTCACGACCACGGAACATGATCGTCACCTTGACCTTGTCGCCCGCCTTGAGGAAACGGACCACGTGACCCTTCTTGGTCTCGTAGTCGTGCGGGTCGATCTTCGGCCGCAGCTTCATCTCCTTGATGACGGTCTGTTGCTGGTTACGCCGGGCTTCGCGCGCCTTGAGTGCAGACTCGTACTTGAACTTGCCGAAGTCCATGAGCTTGCACACCGGCGGGCGCGCCATCGGCGCCACCTCGACCAGGTCCAGGTCGACGTCCGCGGCCAGTTGCAGGGCGCGTTCCAGCGGGACGATGCCCACCTGCTCACCCTCCGGACCGACCAATCGGACTTCTCTCGCCCGGATCTGTTCGTTCACGCGTGGTTCGACGCTGATGTGGCCTCCTCAGAACGATTTACTCTTGCGCACTTCCTTCGGTCCTCCGCCGCGGGAAGACGCTGCCAATTCGCGGTCGGCCCCTGGTCGGTCCCCGCTTGCGGGACCTCGGGAAAGCAGAAGGCCCCAGCGCATGCCAGGGCCCGCTCGACCGGTCGTCGGCGTCCATGAGGACGCACACCGAGCCCGAAATATTCCAGGCCGGCTGACCGGACCCGGCCGCTCGCGCAGCTCGGGTGGGAGCCGGGCGGGCTCCTCTTTCGCGCCCATGCTTGCGCACGGGCGTGGTCGACTCCGGAGAAGTCTATCAGGCGCCGGCCGCCGCGGTGTGCAGCGCCCGCAGCGCTCGTACGCCCTCGACCGCGTAGTCCTTGTCGGCCGCCAGAAGCGCGTGGATGGCAACCGTCTCGTTGTCGTACAACTCGAGGATCGCCCAGGGTGAGTTGCGGTCGAAGCGCACCGCCCGGACCACCGACCACGGCAGGTCATAGGTGCCGACCAGGTTGCGTACCTTGATCCCTTCGGCGTCGGCACGCACTCGGGGGCGGGTGACGGCCAGGATGCCGAGCGCGATGAGCACACCCAAGCCGATCATGGCGGCCTGGTCGCCGCGCTGGTAGCGGCCCAGGCCGGTGCCGGTGGCGCCGTGCAGGCCGAAACTCAGCACGGTGAACAGGACGACAACCCCCACCGCGGCGATGACGGCCACCCATCGGATGCGCTTGGGCCGGTACACGACGGGCTCCACGGCGTCGATGGTAGTGCTCACGGCCGGGCGGTCCGGGCTCACAGCCGGCAGTTGATGATGTCGGTGACCAGAATGGCGCGCGCGCCCAGGTCGTACAGCTCGTCCATGATCCGGTGCACATCCTCGCGCTCCACCATGGCCTCCACCGCCACCCACCCCTCGCGATGCAGCGGAGAGACCGTCGGCGACTCGATGCCCGGGGTCAGCGCGGTCGCCTTCTCCAGCAGGTCGGCCCGCACGTCGTAGGCGAGCATCACGTAGCTGCGGGCCACCAGCACGCCCTGCAACCGCCGGATCAGCTGGGCGCCCTTGTCCGGGTAGTCGTCCTCGCGCCCGATCAGGATCGCCGACGACGTCATGATCGGCTCGCCGACCGTGACCAGGCCGGCCTGGCGCAGCGTGGCACCGGTCTCGACCACGTCAGCGATCAGGTCGGCCACACCCAGACGTACGGCGTTCTCCACCGCACCGTCGAGGCGCACAACGTCGGCCGCGATGCCCTGGTCGCTCAGGTAGCGCTCGACCACACCGGGGTACGCGGTGGCGATGCGCCGCCCCGCGATGCCGTTGGCCGACTGCAGCGAGTCAGTCGGCGCGGCCCACCGGAACGTGGCCGCACCGAAGCCGAGATCGAGCAGCTCACGGGCGGGCACGCCGGAGTCGACCAGCAGGTCTCGGCCGGTGATGCCGAGATCGAGATCACCGGAGCCGACGTACGTGGCGATGTCACGCGGCCGCAGATAGAAGAACTCGACCTTGTTCGGCTCGTCGCGGCAGATGAGGTCCTTGGGATCCGTGCGCTGGCGGTAGCCGGCGTCCCGCAACATCTGCGCGGCCGGCCCGGCCAGCGTGCCCTTGTTGGGAATGGCGATGCGCAACATCTCTGAACAGCTCCTTCGATGGGTTCCGACGATACGAAAGGCGGTTCAGAGATGTCGGTAGACGTCCTTGAGGTCGAGCCCGGTGGCGATCATCAGCACCTGCGCCTGGTAGAGCAACTGCGAGATCTCTTCGGCAGCGCGCTCCGGGCCCTCGTGCTCGGCGGCCATCCAGGACTCGGCCGCCTCCTCGACGACCTTCTTGCCGATGAAGTGCACCCCGCGGTCCAGCGCCGCGACAGTGGACGAACCGGGGGTCCGCTCCGCAGCCTTGGTCTGCAGCTCGGCGAACAGTTCTTCGAACGTCTTCACGGGATGCGATTGTGGCAGCTCATCACGGGATGGCGACGGACGGCCCCAAGCATTGAGACGTGCCCTAGGCTGCCCGTCATGCTCAGGAGACACACCATCGCCGCGCTGAGCAGCGCGGCCGTCATCCTCGCCGCGGTGGCCGCGTGTGCCCCCGCGGACGAGACCTCCCCCTCAGCGACGGCGTCGGCATCGGCATCCGCGAACCCCTGCCCGCCCGGTGGACTCCCCACCAGGATCCCCGGCAAACTCACCATCGGTACGGACACCCCGGCGTACCCGCCGTGGTTCGTGGACAACAAGCCGGACAACGGCAAGGGCTTCGAGTCCGCGGTGGCGTACAACGTCGCGGAGAGGCTCGGTTATCCAGCCGCCAACGTGACCTGGACGAAGGTGCCGTTCAACAACGCCATAGCCCCCGGTCCGAAATCGTACGATCTCGACATCAACCAGTTCTCCATCACCGATGAGCGCAAGCAGGCCGTCGACTTCTCGTCGCCCTACTACCTGGTGCGCCAGACGGTCATCACCACGAAGGGCTCGAAGGCCGACGGCGCGACCACGATCGCCGGGCTGAAGAACGCCAAGCTGGGCGCCCAGGTCGGCACCACCAGCCTTCAGGCGATCAATGAGCTGATCAAGCCGGCCCCGAAGGCACAGGTCTTCAACAGCAACGACGACGCCAAGACGGCGCTGCAGAACGGCACCGTCGACGGCCTGGTGGTGGACCTGCCGACCGCGTTCTACATGACCGGTGCCGAGCTGGACGACGGCGTGATCGTGGGCCAGCTGCCGCAGGTCGGCGTGCCGGAGCAGTTCGGCATCGTGTTGGACAAGAACTCGCCGCTGACCGATTGTGTCAGCGACGCGGTCGACCAGCTGCGCCAGGACGGCACCCTCGCGGTGTTGGAGAAGACCTGGCTGGCCGGTACGAACGGCGCGCCCGAACTCCAGTGAGCGATGGGTTACCGGCGCCCAGCGACATTCAGCGCGGGCGGATCGCGTACCGGCGACGGCGTGCGATCCGCTCCGTGCTGCTGGCCGCGGCGTCCACCGCGATGCTCGGCACGGTGCTGGTGCTGGCGGTCACCGGCTCACCGGGCTGGGACAGGGTCCGCCGCTCGTTCTTCGACCCTCAGATCGCCAGGGAGTCGTTTCCGGCGGTTCTCGAAGGGCTCTGGCTGAACATCCGGATGCTCGTGGCCTGCGCGGTCCTGGCGCTCGCGCTCGGGCTGCTCATCGCGGTCCTGCGGACGCTGAGCGGACCGGTGTTCTTTCCGGTCCGCGCGATGGCAACGGTCTACACGTACGCGTTCCGCGGCGTGCCGCTGATCATCGTGATCTACCTGTTCGCGTTCGGCATCCCCGGCCTGCGGTTGCGGGGCACGCCCGGAGTCCTGGTGCTGGGCGGGGCGGCGCTGGTCGTCACGTACGGCGCGTACCTGGCCGAGGTGTTCCGGGCCGGCATCGAGTCGGTGCATCCCAGCCAGCTCGCCGCGGCACGATCGCTGGGGCTCACGTACCGGCAGACGATGCGGCACGTGGTGCTGCCACAGGCCGTGCGCCGGGTGGCGCCGCCGCTGCTCAACGACACCGTGGCCCTGCAGAAGGACGTCGGCCTGGTGTCACTGGCCGGTCCGATCGATGCGGTACGCGCCGCCCAGATCGCCACGGCCGAGAACTTCAACTACACCCCGTACATCGTGGCCGCGGTGTTGTTCGTGCTCTTGGCCCTGCCTCTGATAGCGGTGACCGACTGGGTGACGCTGCGCGCCGCACGGCGACAGAACGCGGGGTTGTGATGCTCCTGTCGGTGAACGGTGTTCGCAAGGTGTTCGGGTCGGCCGTGGTGCTCGACGACCTCAGCCTGCAGGTGGACGAGCACCAGGTGGTGGCACTGATCGGGGCGTCCGGCTCGGGCAAGTCGACGCTGCTGCGCTGCGTCAATCTCCTCGAGCAGGTCGATGACGGCGTGATCATTCTGGACGGCCGAGAGATCACCGACCCGCGGGTGGATCCGGACGAGGTCCGCCGACGGATCGGGATGGTCTTCCAGTCCTACAACCTGTTCCCGCACATGACCGTGCTCGACAACATCACCCTCGCGCCGACCCGGGTGCACAAGCGCTCGATCGCCGACGCCCGGGAGAGCGCCTCGGACTGGCTCAGCCGGGTGGGTCTGGCGGACAAGGCGGACAGCTATCCGGACCGGCTGTCCGGCGGCCAGCAGCAGCGGGTGGCGATCGTACGGGCCCTGGTCAACAACCCGAGGCTGCTCCTGCTCGACGAGGTCACCTCGGCGCTCGACCCGGAGCTTGTCGGCGAGGTGCTCACCATGATCCGGGAGCTGAAGGCGGAGGGCATGACGATGGTGCTCGCCACGCATGAGATGGGCTTCGCACGGCAGGTCGCCGACCGGGTGGTGTTCCTGGACGGCGGCCGGGTGCTGGAGTCCGGACCTCCGGCCCAGGTGCTCGGCTCGCCCGTACAGCCCCGCACGCGGCAGTTCCTGGCCCGGATCATCGAGGCCGGCCGCCTCTAGCCACCTTTCCCGCCGATCTTGGACTTGTGGTGGGCCACAAAAGCCGCATTCGGCTCCTATAGCCCACCACAAGTCCAAGATCGCGGGAATTCGGGCGGGCGGCGGCGGCGGCGCGGGTCAGGCAGGGAGGGAGCGGATGGTCAGTGCGGCGTCGAGGATCGCGACAGTGGCCTGCCAGCCCTTGTCCTCGATCGAGTCCTCCAGGCCGGCCCGGTCGCGCGCCTGCCCCAGTGACTCCACGGTCAGCACGCCGTGCCCCACCGGAGTCTCCTCGTCCAGCGCTACCCTGGTGAGCCCCGCCGTCACCGCGTCGCAGACGTAGTCGAAATGCGCCGTCTCGCCGCGGATCACCACCCCGAGCGCCACCACCGCGTCGCAGCGCCGGGCCAGCGCCTGCGCGACGATCGGCAACTCCACCGAGCCGGCCACCCGGGCGGTGATCACGTCGTCCACGCCGCACGCCTTCGCCGCCTGCTGCGCACGCTCGATCATGTGGTCGACCAGATCGGAGTGCCACCTCGAGCCGACAATGCCCAGCCGCAGCCCGGCCGCGTCGACGGTCTGCATGTGCGGGTCTCCGAAACCGGCCATGTCCGCCTCCTCTGTTGAGATCATCTTCGCGCTCGACACGGGATCGGCGCCGGGAAACCCGAACTTCGGCCGCGACGGCCGGCCGTACACCGACTCAGCCCAGCGCCTCGAACAGGTGGCCCATCCGGTCCCGCTTCGTACGCAGGTACCGCACGTTCTCCGGGTGCAGCCGGACGGGCAGCGCCTCGCGGCCGACGACGGTCAACCCGTATCCCTCCAGCCCGGCCCGCTTCGCCGGGTTGTTGGTGAGCAGCCGCATCGACCGCACGCCCAGGTCGTACAGGATCTGCGCGCCGGTGCCGTAGTCCCGGGCATCGGCGGGCAGGCCGAGCTCGAGGTTCGCGTCGACGGTGTCCAGGCCGCGGTCCTGCAACTGGTACGCCTGCAGTTTGTGCAGCAGCCCGATTCCCCGGCCCTCGTGCCCGCGCATGTAGAGCACCACACCCCGGCCGGCCGCGGCGACCCGTTCCAGCGCCGCGTCCAGCTGTGGCCCGCAATCGCAGCGCACCGAACCGAAGACGTCGCCGGTCAGGCATTCCGAGTGGACCCGGACCAGCACGTCATCGCCGTCGCCGAGGTCACCGAAGACCAACGCGACGTGCTCGGCACCATCCACACTGGCGCGGTAGCCGACCGCGGTGAAGTCGCCGTGCTCGGTCGGCAACCGGGTCTCCACCACGCGGTCGACCTGCTGCTCGTGGCGCCGCCGGTACGCGATCAGCTCGGCGATGCTGATCAGCGCCAGGTCGTGTTCGGCCGCGAACTCCTCGAGGTCCGGCATCCGCATCATCGTGCCGTCGTCGTTGACCATCTCGCAGAGCACGCCGGCCGGCCGTAGCCCGGCGAGCATGGCCAGGTCGATCGCCGCCTCGGTATGCCCGGGACGGCGCAGCACCCCGCCCGCCTTGGCGCGCAGCGGCACCACGTGGCCCGGTCGGGACAGGTCGGACGGCTTCGTGGCGGGATCGGCCAGCAGCCGGATGGTGTGCGCCCGGTCGGCGGCCGAGATGCCGGTGCCGATTCCGTCGCGAGCGTCCACGGTCACCGCGTACGCCGTACCGCGCCGGTCCTGGTTGCTGTGGAACTGCGGCGGGAGGTCGAGCCGGTCCGCCTCGTCCTCGGTCAACGGCGCGCAGATGTAGCCGGACGTCCAGCGGCGCATGAACGCGACCAGCTCGGGCGTGGCGTGCTCGGCCGCGAAGATCAGGTCCCCCTCGTTCTCGCGGTCCTCGTCGTCGACCACGATCACCGCCTTGCCCGCGGCGATGTCCTTGATCGCGCCCTCGATGTCACTCAACATGGCGGCCTCCGAGCATCTTCTCGACGTACTTGGCGATGATGTCCACTTCGAGGTTCACCGGGTCGCCGACGGCCTTGGCGCCCAGCACGGTGAGCTTGCGGGTGGTCGGGATCAGACCGACGGTGAACGACTCGTCGTCCACCGCCATCACGGTCAGCGAGACCCCGTCGACGGTGATCGAGCCCTTCTCCACCACGTACTTCGCCAGGTCGGGAGGCAGCGAGAAGCGCAGTACCTCCCAGTCGGCGGACGGGTCCCGTGCGATGATCGTCGCGACCCCGTCGACGTGGCCCTGGACCAGATGCCCGCCGAGCCGGCTCCCGAGCTTGGCGGCGCGCTCCAGGTTCACCGGGCTGCCCGACCGCAGTACGCCCAGCGAGGATCGGCGCAATGTCTCGCCCATCACGTCGGCGGTGAACACGCCGTCCACGTTGTCGATCACGGTCAGGCAGACACCGTTCACCGCGACGGAGTCGCCATGCCGGGCGTCCGACGTGACCACCGAACCACGTACGGCGATGACGGCGGAGTCGCCGCCGGCGTCGGTGAGATACGCGACCTCACCCAGTTCCTCGACGATGCCGGTGAACATCAGTTCTCCTTCTGCCGCAGGGACGCGGTGAAGCGCAGGTCGGGGCCGATCTGGGTGATGTCGGTGAAGTCCAGCTCGATGGCCTCGGCGATGGTCGTGACGCCGGCGCCGAGCAGCGCCGTCCGGCCGTCGCCGAGCAGCTTGGGCGCCACGTAGCCGACCACCTCGTCGACCAGCCCGGCAGCCAGGAACGCGCCGGCCAGGGTGGGTCCGCCCTCGAGCAGCGCGGCGCGGATGCCGCGGGCGTACAGACCGGCCATCAGCGCGTGCAGGTCGACGCGGCCGTCCGGGCCGGCGCCCACGCCGGCCGCGGTGGCGATCCAGGTGGATGCGGCCGCATCGCGCACCCGAGCGTTCTGCGGGGTACGACCGGACGAGTCGACAACCACACGCAGGGGCTGGGTGATCGCCAGCCGGCCGCCACGGAGCTCCCGCACGGTCAATTGCGGGTCGTCGGCGATCACCGTGCCCACCCCGACGATGATCGCGTCGGTCCGGCTGCGCATCTCGTGCACGTCGGTCCGGGCCGGCGCCGAGGTGATCCACTGGCTGGTGCCGTCCGTGGCCGCCGACCGCCCGTCGAGCGTGGCGGCGAACTTCCAGATCAGGTACGGCCGGCCCCGGCGTACCGCGGTCAGCCACGCTACGTTGCCCTGCTCGGCCTCCTGGCGGCGTACCCCGGTCTCCACCTGCACCCCCGCACCGCGCAACGCCGCCGCTCCGCCCGCGGCGACCGGCGTCGGGTCGTCCACCGCGATGACCACCCGCCGGATGCCGGCGTTGATCAGCGCCTGCGCGCAGGGTCCGGTGCGACCGGTGTGGTTGCAGGGTTCCAGGCTGACCACGCAGGTGCCGCCACGGGCCAGGTCACCGGCCTGAGCGAGGGCGACGATCTCGGCGTGCGGGCCGCCCGCGTACGCGTGGAAACCCTCGCCGACCACCTCGCCGTCCGGGTCGAGCAACAGGCAGCCGACGACCGGGTTCGGGCTTGTCGTACCGAGACCACGGGCGGCCAGCGCGATCGCCCGGCGCATCGCCTCGTCCTCGGTCACCATCGCTGTCCCTCTCTGGCGCGGCACGGTCACGCGCGGCAGAGCGGGAGAAACACCGGACCAGGACACAGGGGTACGGCAGCGCCGCCCCTGGACGGGCCGAGCCCGATCCTGTCCCGCGCGCTGTCTCCCATCCGGACTGTCGACCGACCGGCTCTGTGCCGTGTCGATCACCGTCGGCCCCGGATTCTCACCAGGTCCACCGTCCGTCCGAGTCGACGTCCGGGTCGCGGGCTTACCCTAGCCGAAGCGTGGGATCACCGCCGGTTCGGAATTTCACCGAGTCCCGCCAGCGCGTGGTGGGTCATCTCAGAGTCTCGCACTATTTCCGGGAGTTGCCACCCACCCGGTTGTTCAGGTCACACCCGTGCCGCCCGGCGGGGACTCCCGCCGCCGGCGGTCGATGGCCACGTACGAGCCGGGCTGGCTCTTGGCGACCTTCTTCATTTCGGACGCCACCGCGACCACCACCCGGGGGTCGGTGAACCGGCGCCCGGTGGCCTTCGACTCGGCCACGCCGATGGAGAGCGTGACCAGGTGGGCGCGCTGCTTGTTGCCGCGCCGGTCGGGCACCTCGATGTAGCCCCGGCGGGCGTCCTCCGCGTCGTACAGCTGGTCGGCGGACTGCTCGAAGTCGGTGACCGCCCGCGTGGTCAGTGGCAACACCTGTTCGGGCGTGCAGATGAAGACGAAGTCGTCACCGCCGATGTGGCCGAGGAAGACCGGCGGTGGTCCGGACGAGGCCACCGCCCGGTGCAGGCTGCGGGCCAGCGCGGTGATGAACTCGTCGCCGCGGTCGAAGCCGTACACGTCGTTGACGCTCTTGAAGCGGTCGATGTCGATGTAGCCGACCGAGTAGTCGTTGCCCGTCTTCATCCGGTCCACGATCTCGCGGCGCACCCGGGCGTTGCCGGGCAGGCCGGTCAGTGGCGAGACCTCGCGGAACTCCTTGTTTCGCCGGAGCGTGGAGGACACCCGGGCGATCAGTTCGGCGGTGTCGAACGGCTTGACCAGATAGTCGTCCACGCCGGCGGTCAGCCCGACCACCTTGTCAACGGTCATGCTCTTGGCGGTCAGCATGATCACCGGCAACGCACTGGTCAGCGGCTCGGCACGGAGCCGCCGAGTGAGCTCGACGCCATCCATGTTCGGCATCATCCAGTCGATCACCGCGAGGTCCGGACGGCCGGTCTCGATCACATCGAGGGCCTGCCGGCCGTCCTTGGCCCGGATCACATCGAAGCCGTGCACCTTGAGGTTGAACGCCACGAAGCTGGCGATGTCGTCGTCATCGTCGACGACCAGGATCACGTCCGGACGTTCGTCCGGCTCGCGAGCGATGTCGTCGGCGTCGGGGCGGGCAACCCCCGTACTCACGCGATCCCCTGCGCCCGCTCGGCCAGTGCCCGCAGCTTGCGGACGGCCTCGGCCGGATCCTCGGCACCGTAGACAGCGGTGCCGGCGACGAACGCGTCGGCGCCCGCGGCGGCGGCCTGCTCGATGGTGTCCGCCGCGATTCCGCCGTCCACCTCCAGCCGCACCTCGAGGTTCTTCGCTCGGATCCGGCGGCGCACGTCCCGCACCTTGTCCAGCATCTCCGGCATGAACTGCTGGCCGCCGAAGCCGGCCTTGATGGTCATGATCAGCAAGGTGTCCACAAAGGGAAGCAGCTCGAGGTACGGCTCCACCGGTGTGTCCCGGTCGATCGCCACGCCGGCCTTCGAGCCCGCGGCCCGCAGCGTCTTGGCCAGCTTCACCGGGTCCTCGCAGGCCTCCGCATGGAATGTCACGTTGTACGCGCCGGCCTCGGCGTATCCCGGCGCCCAGCGTTCCGGGTCGGTGATCATCAAATGCACGTCGAACGGGATGACGGTCGCTTTGCGCAGGCTCTGCACCACGGGCAGGCCGATGGTCAGATTCGGGACGAAATGGTTGTCCATGACGTCGACGTGCACCCAGTCGGCGCTGCCCTCCACGGCCCGCACCTCGTCGGCGAGGTGGGCGAAATCCGCAGCCAGGATGCTCGGGGCGACGATCGGCGATGGCTCCACGGCTGAAGTGTAGAACTTCGGCCCGGAATCCCGGCTGCCGTCGGTGGTGGCGGCCCGCAATACTTATGTGCGCCGATTCCTGGAGGCGCTGCGGCGGGTCGGAGGAGGGACGGTTGCGACTGCGGTGGGTTGCGCTGGCCGGTGCGCTCACGCTCAGCCTGATGACGGGCTGCGGGAGCCTGCCGTACGGCATCGACGGCAACCTCACCGACGACTGGCGACCCCCGCCGCGGCCGGAATCGTTCCGGCCGGCCGACACCGGCTGCTTCGACGATCTGAGCCCGACCGCGCCGCTCAAGTCGTATGCGCCCTTCGACTGCGGGCAGCGGCATGTCGCCGAGGCGTTCTACGTCGGCGATCTGACCGGCGACGCCGCCGCGCCGGACGCCGGAAACCGGCTCGCGGACGGCACCTCGCCCGCACACGTCGCCGCCGCGCGGGAGTGTTCGCGACGGGCGACGTCGTTCGTCGGCGCCGATTGGCGTACCGGGCAGCTCCGGCTGCAACCGGTGCTGCCCGGCCCGGCCGGCTGGCATGCCGGCGCACGCTGGTTCCGCTGCGACCTGGTCCAGGTCGACATCGGCACCGATCGGTTGGTGAGCCGGACCGGGAGCCTGCGCGACGCGCTCAAGACGGCCACGCCGCTCTCTCTGACCTGCTTCAACCCCGCGGTGAGCGGCGGCCGGGTCCGGCGGATGGCAGCCGTGTCGTGTGCGCGCGAACACCACGCCGAGTTCGCCGGGCTGTGGACCGCGCCGGACATCGACTTCGCGAAACTCAGCGGGGACGGTCGGATGGCCGACGGATGCCGGTCCACGATCGCCGATTACACCGGTATCCCGGACGACGACGATCTGCGGTTCCGGGTGGGCTGGCTGGCGTTCTCGCTCAGCCGGGCCGAATGGGATCTCGGCATCCGGTCGGTGCGGTGCTTCCTCTGGCTCGAGGACGATCCGATGACCGGGTCGTACCGGGGCGCAGGCCCGGGCAGGCTGCCGATCACCTACGCCTGATCGCCGGTCAGGTTCGTCCGGGGATCTCAGCTCGTGCGGCGCAGCATGGCGAGGAACATCGCGTCGGTGCCGTGCCGGTGCGGCCACAGCTGAACGGTTGGGCCGTCTCCGAGCCTCGGCATGCCCGGAGGGAGCAGCGGACGGGCGTCGACGAAATCCACATCGACGCCGCTGCGCCGCGAACCCTCGGTCACCGTCACCTGAGTCTCCACCATGTGCGGCGAACAGGTCACGTACGCCACCACGCCACCCGGCCGTACCGCTCGCAACGCCGACACCAGCAGTTCGCGCTGCAACCGGGTCAGCGGCGGAAGGTCGGACGGCTGCCTGCGCCACCGCGCTTCGGGACGGCGACGCAATGAGCCGAGTCCGGTGCATGGCGCGTCCACCAGCACCCGGTCGAACCCCGCCTCCGGCAGGTCCCGGTCGCGGCCCACCGACCGGCCGTCGGTGGGCAGCACGGTGACCGGCATGCCTTCGGTGGCCTGCTCGACCAGGCGGGCCCGGTGCTCGGCGATCTCCACCGCGGTCACCTCGGCCCCGCGGACCGCGGCGATCGCGCCGATCAGTCCCGTCTTTCCGCCCGGACCGGCGCACAGGTCCAGCCAGCGGGTGTCCCGGCCGTGGACCGGCGCGGTGACGAGCGCGGCCGCGACGAGCTGCGAACCCTCGTCCTGCACGTGGGCGCGGCCATCGGCGATCGCGGACAGCCCGGCGGGCGAGCCACCGCCCAGATAGACCGCGTACGGGGAGAAGGCGCCGGGGATGCCGCCCACCTCGTCGGCCAGCTCCACCGCCTCGACCCGGCCGGGCCGGGCGCACAGGTGCACCGGAGCCGGCTGATTGTCCTCGATCAGCAGCCGGGCGGTGTCCTCGAGATCACCGCCCAGCGAATCGGCGAACGCCCGGATGATCCACCGTGGATGATTGTGCAGCACCGAAAGGTTGCCGATCGGATCGTCGGCGTACGGCGGCGCGAGCTTGGACAGCCAGGCCTCGAGATCACCGGCCTCGGCGATCTCCCGCATCACCGCGTTGGCGAATCCGGTCGCGCCCGGAGCGACCGCTCGGACCAGGTCGACCGTCTGGTTGACCGCGGCGTGCGGCGGAACCCGGGTGTAGAGCAGCTGATAGACGCCGAGGCGCAACGCGTCGCGGGCCGGCGGGTCGATGCGGGCCACGTCGCGGCCGGCCGCACCGGCGACGATCAGGTCGATGGTGCCGAGCGCCCGCAGGGTGCCATAGGTGAGCTCCGTCGCGAAGGCCGCGTCCCGGCCGTGCAGGCGCATGCCGCGCAGGATCTCGGCGAGCACCAGATTCGCGTATGCGTCATCGCGGTGCACGGCGGCGATGGCCTCGTACGCCGCCTGCCGAGCCGGATCCGACGGTGGCCGGCCGGCCCGTGGACCGCGTCCGGTCCGCTCGTCGCGGCTGAATCCCGGGCCACCCGGGCGGCGGGGCCGGCCCGATCCGTGCGGCCGATCGGCCTTGTGGTCCGTCATGTGATGCCTTCCCCCGTCTGGACGCGCTGGTGTGCTCGACCGTCGCTCACTCGAAGGTCTCCCCCGGATCGAGCCGCAGCCCGCGGGCCCAATCGGATGCCGGCATCGGCTTCCTGCCGGCCGAGCGCACCTCGCCCAGGATCACCGGCGTGGTGGCCGTGCCGGCCAGTACCTGCGTCCGCTCGACGAGCAGCTCCCCGGGCTTGAGGCTCGCCGCGTTGGCCACCGCGCGCACCGGCCCGAGCTTGAGCCGCTCACCGTGCAGCGTGGTCCATGCGCCCGGTGCGGGAGTACAGGCCCGGATCCGGCGGTCCACCCCGAAGGCCGGGTCGGACCAGCGGATCCGGGCGTCCTCGACGGTCAGCTTGGGTGCCAGGGTGACGCCGTCGGCCGGCTGCGGATGAGCCCGGGCAGTGCCCGCCTCGATCGCGTCGAGCACCGCCAAGAGCAGTCCCGCGCCCTCGGTG
>Ga0081539_10005117_pt1 | contig 13709 bp, 13 predicted proteins | sample TabmetS4T2R2_FD_71023 | JGI IMG/M metagenome (GOLD analysis project Ga0081539, IMG submission 71023) | Tabebuia heterophylla rhizosphere microbial communities from the University of Puerto Rico - S4T2R2 | ecosystem: Host-associated > Plants > Roots > Rhizosphere ...
TAAGCAGCGATGCCGAAATCCAGCCGGTGCGTCCGTCGGGAAGCTGCACGTTCACCCATGTCTCGTCAGCGTTGTAGCCGAGTACTGGCACAGTGGTTCCCGGAGCGACTGAAGTCAACACTGGGTTCTCCGTGCCTGGTCCAATCCGCATATTGGCGGGTGCATCCGAAATCACCGTCGCGGTGTCGAGCACCGGAGTGGGCGTAAAGGCGAGCGTCGGTGTGGCGCGTAGCCCGGTTGCCCGCGCCGCTGGCTCGGTTCCCTCGGCGCTTTGCTCCCCCGCTGCTTGCAGCGCATCGCCTGAATCAGAGGGCTGCACCGGTTCCGGCGTGGGCACAATCCGCACGCGGTTCGCAATGCTGCGTGCATCCACCTTATCCAGCAAATTGGTATAGGTATAAGCATCGGCGTAGCCGATCAGCAGCCCCCCCTCCAGCGAACTCGCATAAGGCTCCACCAGCGGGGATGCGCCGTAGCTCACTGCCGAAAGCAGCGGCGCGCGCGTCAGCGGGGCGATTTGCTCAGCGTAAGCGCGCAAGTCTTCAGCGCGGTCGGTGACCACTGCCACCAGCGCGAAATCGCGCATCGAGCGGACGACCAGGTTGGTCGCTTGCCCGTGAATATCCGAAAGCAGTAGGTTCGCCGTGTCGCCACTGAATGCGCGTAAGCCGATCACGCTGCCAGGCAGGTAACGCACGATGTAGTAGTCGCTGTTGGCAACCAGCGGCTGCCGCGCTTCCACCGCGCGCAGGAAGTCGATGTCCTGATTGATCGTATTCAGGCGGGCTTCGCTGCGGAGCAGCCCGACCGGATTGCTGCTGATCAGCACCGGGTATGCTGCCTTCATGATGATGTGACGCAGCAGGGCTTCGGTCACGCCGTCCAGTTCGGCGGCGGAAGCCGCGCCGTATTCGACGCCGACCAGCACCAAATCTCCGGCGTCAAGCGCCTCAATCTGATCAAAAGCGGTTTCACCGCGACTGCCCGCTGCGAAACTCGATGGCGGCAGGCTGCCGATGCGGAAGCCGGGGACGGTGAAAGGTAGAATCACGGCTGCTGCCAGCACGATTGCGACGATGAAACGGTCGAAGCGGATGTTCAGGCGGCGACGGCGTCTCGCGCGGCGCTTGGATTTGGCTTTCTCGCTGCTCGCTGGTTGGAGCGTGACTTCCGGCGTATCTTCCAGGTCGGGCATGTATGGCGAATCGTAGGTTGCCTCGATTGCCGACATGCGTGAGGCTTCTTGTCGTTTGCTATCGCTCGGCACTAGCGTTCTGAGCAGCGCAACATTTTTTTCCTGCTCAGGCGTCAGCGCGATCTCTTGCCCAAGCCCTGGCGTCCCGGCGACGAATACTTCCGGTACGGGCGCAAGGGCGTCATCCGCTTCGGCGGGCGCTCCGCCGGAGTATGCTTCGGTGCGCTCACGCAGCTTCCGCAGTCGCTCCGGCAGTTCTTCGACCGGGCGGTCTTCTTTCTGCCGAACGATGGCGCTTGCCGACACTTCGCCGACCGACGTGTGCATCTGTGCCAGCCAATCCTGGTCCGCACCAGGCAGCAGGTCAGCCTGAGACTGCGGCGCAGGAGCTTTCGGCGTTTCGGACGCTACGGTTTCCGAAAACAGCTTGTCCAGGTCGATCTCCTGGTTTTGCTGGAAGGATTCTTTCAGCATCCCTGTCGTCGGTTCTTCGCTCAGCGACGCCAGATAGCTGTCTACGTCGGTGAAAGCAGGGGGCGGTGGCTTTGGCTCTGCCAGCGACGCGAAGAAATCGACGTTTGCGGGTTCTTCAGGCTGCGAATACGCCTGATTCTCCACCATCGTATCAAGCGCAGCGAAGAAATCCTCCGATGGCGGAATATCCGCTTGTGTCTCCGTATCCCAGTTGGCGAAAGGATCATCGCCGACCTCGGCGGGCTGTGCCTCGCCCTCGTTACTACTGATGCCTAAAGTGGCGAGGAAATCGTCGCCGACACCGCTGCTCGGCTCGGCGTTATCCTCTGCTTCCCATTGGGCAAACAAATCTTCGTTTGAGAATGGAGCAGCGGTGTCGGGTTCATCGCTCCTGCCGCCGATGTCGAGCACGGAGAAGAAGTCTTCCGGTAATTCGTCGGCTGCTTCGTTAGATGCAACGGGCTGCTCTGCTTCCCACTGCTGGAACAAGTTGTCTGGCACGCCAGCTTCCTCTTCGGTCTCTGGCGATGCATTCTCGTTGTCTAGGCTAAGGTTGGCGAAGAAGTCTTCCACCTGGTCGGTAGGCTCAGAGACAGATGCGGTGAACAAATCCTCGCTTTGCGCGGGCTGTTCTGTTTGCGCGTCCTGCCAAGCATTACCCGACCACTGCTCGAACAAGTCAGGCATCCCAAAGGGTTCTTCGGCTCCAGCCGCTGCCGCTTCGGTGTCCAAATTCAAGTTGGCGAAGAAGTCATCGTCCTGCTCGGCAGGCTGGGCGACGAACGTGTCTTCGCCCGCATCGCTGGGCTGCTGCTCCTGCCAGGGATCGAAAATTTCCTCATTTGCAGATGCGGCGGGCTGTGCGTACAGGTCATCGTTCTCAGACGCGGCGGGTTGCTCCGTGTCATTCATCCCCAGCGCGGCAAAAATATCCTCTTCTTCGGCAGATGCAGCAGCCGGTTGCTCTTGCCAGGCGTCGTAGAGCGGCGCTCCGGGTTGCGGTGCCGAGTTCTCGCCCTCGTCTAAGCCCAGCGCGGCGAAGAACTCATCATCTTGTGACGGGGATGCAGCAGGCTGTTGTTCCTGCCAAGGATCGTAGACATCCTGGTTAGCTGGCGCTGTGCTCTCGTCTCCCAAGCCCATCGCGCTGAAGAAGTCGTCCTCCGGTTCGGCGGATTCGGTTGGCTGCTGCCAGGGATCGTAGACATCCTGGCTGGCAGGCGTGGCAACCGAATCCAGCGCGCTCATAAAATCGGCTTCGGAGAGGGCGTCTTCGTCACTCCACTGGCTCTGCACCGGGCTTTGCTCGTCGATCAGATTCGCGTTGGCGTCGCTTTCCAACCTGCTGAAGAAATCGACATCGCCGGAGTCGTCGCCCAACGCCGCTCGCGGCGCGCTTGCTGGCACACTTTCTGTCGCAGTGTTCTCGTCTGCGAACAGGTCATTGCGCAGCCAGCCCGTTTGCAAGTCGGATGCGAACACGCTGGCATCATCGGCTGTATCCAGCTCGCCCTGTCCGAAGTCGATCTCGCTGCCAAAGAGCGATTCGCCTTCCGATGGGCTGTTCATATTACTGGCAAAAAGCGCCTCGTCCGCCGATTCATCGCTCAAGCCTGTGTCGCTGGCGGAAGCTGTGCTGAACAAGCTGTCCCAATCGTTTGCGGCATCGTCAACAGCCGGTTCGGGTTCGCGGTACAGCCGTTCGGTCATGCGTGAGCGCGGAGCGATTACAGTCTCTTCAGGCGGCTCAGCGTCGCCGGCTGCCTCGTCCGGCGTAATGCCGCTCAGCCAGTCGGATTCTAGCGAGGCTTCAGGTTCTGGCTCGTCACCAACGTTTAGTTCGGGCCAGCTAAACTCTTCGGCGGCGGCGCTGGCGGCTGCGGGGGCGTTTTCCTCATCTGGCTTGAAGTTCTGCGTGCCCAGCTTCGCCACATCTTCGTCTGGCAGCGAGGGCAGCATCCGCGTCGCCCCGGACACGATGCCCTGTAGCTCGTTCAGCCAGCTATTATTTTCTTCTGCAAGCTCGGCGGGCGCTTCGGGCGGGACGTAAGGCTCTGGCTCCGGGATAACCGGTTCCTCGTCGGCGACCCATTCGAGATCGGGGTCTTCGATGTCGTCCATCGAAACTGACGCTGCTTCGGGTTCGGACGGGGCTTCACGCCCGCTAGCAAGGTCGCTGAAAAAAGCATCCAGCTCATTCTGCGGGATTTCGACCGCACCCTGCGCGGGTGGTGCTACGTTGTTCTGCTCAAAGTCGTCGAAGTCATCGTAAAGCGGCTGAGTGGTTTGTGGTGTGGTGCTCTGCTCAGCCACACCACCGCTGACGAGATTCGTGAAGAAATCGTCGCTGAAGGTTTGCCCGGCATCGTCGGGTAAATCAGCCTGGTCGTACCAGTCGATCTCCGGCGTTTCTTCATCTTCAGGCATCCCACCCAGCGAACTGAAAAACGAGCCGATTTCGTCGGCAGGCGGCAGTTCTTCCGCTGGCTGTTCTTCAGGTTCGTCCATCATATCGCTCATCCATGTTGGCACGGTTGCGGCAGATTGAGGGGCTGCTTCATCCTCGTTCTGGAACCATTCCGGCGCTTCGGTGGTGTCGAGCGATTCAAGACCGAGGAACCAGTCCGGCAGTTGCCCAGTCTGCTTGAGCGACCCCGTCCCTTTCGGTGGCGGTGGCTCGCTGGCAATGGCGTCGAGCAGGTCGTCGGGGACTTCTTCTTCGATGTCTTTTTCGCGTTTCGCTTCGGCTTGTTCCGCTATCCATGCATCAAAAGTCATGCCAGAGTCGGTAGTCTCAGGCAGGGCATCCGCTGCCGCGAAATATTCTTCCGAAAGCTCCGTCCCGCCGATTTTGTAGGATTTCGGCTGCGCTTCTTCTTCCGCTCCAGCCAGCCAGGGCGGTAAATCCCCTGTACCCTGTCGGTCAGGGGGCGGCGCGACCCGCCTCACTTTGGATGGTGGTGGTGGCACTTCATCGCGCAGCCAGGGTGGAACGTCCGCGTCGTTAGTGCCAGTCTCGGAGGACGGCGGCTCTGATGGCGGTGGTTCTTCCGTCTTCTTGGCGTTTTTCAGCCAGGCTGGAAGTTTTTTCGGGTCTTGAGTCATAACCTATTACTCTCGATAGGAACGATCTTGCCCGATAAGCACACGCACAGCCGTGACGACGGTTGCCAGTGCGATGCCAAGCAGGATGCCGCGCGCGCCTGCGCTCACCGGAACAGCAAGCAGCCAGGCGCGGAAATCGGTCAGCCAGGCGATTTGTGGCAGCGGGAGCGAACCGATCAGAATAACCAGCAGCGCCAGCGTAAACAGCACGGCGCTCCAGGTCACACGGCGGCGCATCATGCGGTACGCCCCGTAAACCAGCGCGAAGACGATTAAGCCAGACAGCGCCGACTCAACCGAAAGCTGAACCGTGTCCAGCAGAACGCGGTTGACATCCTGCCGACCGATGATCCACAGCACCAGCACCGCTGCCGCGCTCACGATTAGCACCACGCTGTAGACCCAGCCGCCAGCCCGCTGCCCGACTCGGCGCAGATGCACACTGAACAGGTTGAAAATGCCGAGCAGAATTGTCACAGCAATCGTGATCACCGTCAACTGCAACAGCAGGTTGGTGATCTCGTAGAGGTTGATGGTTGCGCCAAAAATGTAGATTTGCCCGCCTTCACGCCCTAAAAGCAGGCTGGCGACCACAAACATGCCAAAGCCGATCACAATCGCTGTTGCCAACGCCGAACCGAGCCGTGAAAGCATCGATCAACCTCCTCCAGCTTGTGTGAGCGCTTGTATCACCGGCTCGCGCAGGCTGTTCGCCGCCGCAATCAGAATGGCGAGGATCAGCAGCCAGCGCAGCAGGTCGAGCGTGACGATGCTCCCACGTTGGGTGGCGCTGCCGCCGAGGTACGCTCCCGCGACGAACAACTCTTCGCCGATCAATACTTGATCCGCCATGCCGTAGGCAACTGCCTGCCCGTCGAGGTCGGCGCTGCCTGCAATTGACGATTGACGGCGGCGGGTGGCAGCTTCCAGCACCAGCGCAATTTCAGGACCGAAACTGCCGACTAGCACGTTGCCGGAAACCTTGTCGTCGCCCAGCACACCTGTCAGCGCGGCGGCGAACGAGAGTGAACGTTCTCCGTTTGGATACCAGCGCACAGTACTGTTGCCGAGTCGTTCGCGGCGGGTAGCATAGGCATGGCGCAGCGTGCCATAAGCTACGGGCAGTGCGCTGGGATCGCTCAGGGTGAGCACCGTCGAGCCGGATAAATTGCGGGTCGTGACCTGATAAAACAGTTCGGCGCTCGCCAGCGTGAGCGGCGTGCTGCTCCCGCCCAGCCCGGTGCTGCCGAGCGAAACGTGAATCGGGCGTCCGGCTTCCACCGCCGCGCCCGTCATCATCGGAATCGAGTCGTAGGCAGGAATGGCGCGCATCGGGAAGGAGGTTGACCGTCGCCGGATGAACTGCGTCACGATCACGCTGCACACCAGCGTGAACAGGATGATCAAGGTCGTCAGGACTTGCGTTGTGCTTTCCACCAATCCCCCACTTGAATTTCGTCTTGCATAGGCGTCACAGGCAGTTTTAATGACTTTAACCGCACTTACGGCTCAGTGCTGTTTCCTTGACCTTATCCCTCGCCGCTTCACTAGCTTATGGAAGCTTGCTTCCCCTCTCTACCTAAGTGAAACGACGTGGAGAGGGGATTGAGGGGTGAGGTTGCTTGTTTCAAAACTTACTTCACCGCTGGTCTTCATCTTCATCGTTCGCAGCAGGGTGAGCTTCGAGCGCCTGTCGCAGGCGTTGGATGCCGCCGGGCGCTTCCAGTGTCGTCGCCAGTATGCCGAGCGCATCCCCCCAGCCACCAATCAATCGCGCTGCGGGCTGAGCAATCCACAATGCCTGTGCGCCGAGCGGTCCCAAAGGCTCCAGCACGTCGAGCGCGGTGCTGACAGCCTGTTCCCAGCCGCGCGCCCGTATTGCCTCCACCAGCATCCACTCCGCTTCAGTCATTTTTGCAGTATAACACAGCCGTAGTACCCTGCTGAATATAGACAGAGTGTGCTCACGCTCAATGTAACACACGTGTCCTTCTATGTTATATTAAATTCGTACATTGCAAGTGAAGCTTTCTAAAAACGCCAAAGTCTCATCTTTGCCACGAGGAAATCATGATCGAAAACCGCACCGATGCGATTACCGCGCTGCTGGCTCGCGCCGGAGACGCCCATCACATTTACGAACAGGAAGTCTTGAACGGCGTTTACCACAACGACTGGTTCGGGTGGTACGCCGAATATGTTGTCGAACACGGCATCGGCGCGCTGCTTGGTCGTGAGCTTACGGTGGATGATATGATCGCATTTTTTAAGCGCATCAGCGCCGAACACAAAGCCAGCGGCTCGAACGAGGCATGGACGAGCTACTATGCCCGCGCACTCGTCATCGCAAAGGGATAAGTAACGATTGGTACTGGTTGCAACTTCGAGAGAGGCTTTTGGTAGGGGCGACCTGCCAACCACTGGTGCTAGTTGCTCAAGCCACACCGTTGCTCCTATATTCACCTAAACTTGATGCTCTCAAGCTGCTCTACGCTAGTGAGACTGACCCGGTCAGTCTAAGATTAGTCCACTCTCCACGAACATGTTCGGAGGCAGGGGTGAGGGGCGAAATATTTAAATCCTACTTCCCCATTCTTCCCTCAAATGTGGGATAACTCTCACCACTCACGCGAAGCGCAAAAATGAGTGAACTTTCGGACATGAAAATAACCCACATTTGCCCTTTTTATCCCACACTTGTGAAAATTCACACTTGCAGATGAGAATCTCCCCTCAAAAAGTGCACATTTGTGATCACATATGTGACTAGACAAATCCAAAACCCGTTGTAGACTGCAACTATCTCGAATTGATTTCAGAGGCAACTGCTTCTGAAGGGTAGGGGCACGACATGTCGTGCCCTGTTCTCGGACAACCATCACTTACAATTTCACGATTAGGCTGTGAGTGTATCTCAAATTTCTTGAGAGGAATTAGCTTCCATACCGTAGGGGCACGGCGCGCCGTGCCCTTTTCTATTCCCTTTATTCACGAAAGGCATCCATCGGTGGCACACCGCATGAACTTCGCCGCCCGTCTCAACGCTTTTTCTCGGCACTCAGTACTCAGCACTCAGTACTGCTTTTATGCCTCGCGTGATGCGCCTATTCACGCGCCCATGACGCCGGATTTTCTCGCTCATCACAGCACTTCATGCCTCCCGTGCGCCCTCCGAAGCCTCGCGTGCAATCGGCACACGCAAAAACACCGTTTTTTCCGCCCTGAGAAAACTTGCGGCGCGAAGTTGAATTTTCCGCCGCAGCTAGAAAGTGGGTCGATAATACCCTGCACGATTTCTGCCCACCCTGCGCTACAATAGGGCACAGTTCATCCAATCACGAGCGAATGGAGCGGCGATGCGTCTAGCGGTGCTCTCGGATATTCATGGCAACCTCACCGCGTTAGAGGCTGCCCTTGCCGACCTGGAAGTACAGGGCGGCGCGGACGTCATGTGGTTTCTCGGCGACCTGGCGGCGTTCGGTCCGCGTCCGAAAGAATCGGTGCAGCGGGTGAAGGCACTGGTGGACGCGGTGAAGGACGATGAAGCCAAGAAAGGGACGATCCGTGTGATACACGGCAATACGGATCGCTACCTGGTGTATGGGCTGCGCCCCAAGTTCCCGGCGGCGAAAGACGCCGAGGAGTGGGACAAGCTGCGTGCGGATCTGCGGAACTTCAGCGACCGCGTGCATTGGTGCCAGGATCAACTCGGCTTTGAGGAGTACGAGTTCCTGCATAAGCTGCCCGGCGAATGTAATGTCGAGGTCGAAGGCTACGGCAGCGTGATCGGCTATCATGGCGTCCCCGGCGACGACGAAAGCAACGCGCTGTTGAACAACACCAGCGACGAGCTTGCGGCGGACGCACTGCTCGACCGCGAAGGGCGGCTAGGCATCGGCGGGCATACGCATGTGCAGATGGACAGGATGCTCTCGATAGGAGGCTGGCGCGCGGTCAATGTGGGCAGCGTAGGCGTTCCATTTGATGAGCATATCGGCAAAGCGCAGTACGGAATTTTCATCTTTGAAGCGGGCGAGGTGCAGATCGATTTGCGCGCCATTGCGTATGATGTGGACGCGGTGATCGCCGATTCGTATGCACGAAATAATCCTGCAAGCGCCTGGCTGGAGAACAAACTGCGAGGTGGCAGCTAACGGTACAGGCGATGGATGCGCGGGAACTGCTCCTTTCCGATTTACAGGGCGAAAATGATTATGGCGTGCTGCTGGTCGCGCAGATGGGCGGCGTGCCGAACGAACTGCAACTGATCATCGAAACGGCGCGCTATGATGCAGCGGTTGAGGGGCTGCGCCCGCAGCACGACTACGTGATCCGGGTGCTGAGTGCGCGCGAGCACCGCGTGAGCCTGGGCGTGTTCGGCAAGCTGGCGTTTGTGGACGAGCACCCGCTGCTGTACCACCACAACACGCCAAAAGTCGCGGTGTACTTCGACGGCAAGGCGGCGAACGTCAACGAACTGGTGCTGGATATTTCGCAGGCTTACGTGAGCATGTTTGGTCCCTGGCGGCATCTGGTCGATATGGCGGAGGACATCAACCGGGCGCTGCCGATGGTCGATCTGCTCCAGAGCGGTTACGGCTTGCTGGGCACGATGCCGAAGCCGCTGGCGGAGCGGCTGCAAAAGGTGCTGTCGCATCACGACGTGGACTGTTCGCTGAGCGAGGATGCGACCTTTCACACCGAGGACGAGCATGGACGCTCACGGCTGGCGAAGCTGCTGCTCATCGACCAGTCCTATTTTGTGGCGCTGGATTTTTCGGTGGAACGGATGGGCAAAGCGTGAACGAACGTATTTATTGCGCTGATGCGACATGCGCCCACAGGAATTCCTGCGTGCCTGCGAACTGGTAATAGCGCCGGAACAGCGGTGGGTAGGCGGGGAGCGCCTGTAATGCGGGAATGATTTCGGGCTTTTCTAGCACGTATTCCCTGCCACGTGTTTTCAGGATGCACCTCCCGGCAGCCATGACATTGAGGCACCAATCAACTTCTGTTGCTTTGCCATAGAGCAGCGCGAACACGAAACCATCTCCCAATGGGAAGGCGGTGATCGGAGTGCGGTATTCCCGACCACTGCGCCGCCCAATGTGCGTGAGCAGCGAATAGGCGCGGAAACGCCGCCCGGCGATCAGCATGAAAAAGGCGTTAGGAACGCGGTTCTTTGACCCGCTGCCGCGATTACGCTCCTCTGAAGGCGACTGCGAAGGTTGCGTATGTTCCAGCATGATCGTTTCTGATTTCTCCTGCTCGTATTGCATCTTGAAGCATGGAAACCACTATAAGGCGGTACAATGCGCTCAACAAGAAGGCACTTCAAAGTGGCTAAGGAACTTTATGGAAGCCGAGGATATGTTTTCGGTGGAAAATCTGACCGCCTGCCGCACAGCGGGGAAATGGGTGCCGCTGATCGGTTATCTGCTGCGCGACGGTCAGCCGCAGCGATACAGCGAGATTAAGCGGCAGATCAAGGGCATCTCGCAGAAGATGCTGACCCAAACCCTGCGCCAACTGGAAGCGGAAGGGATCGTCACGCGCACAGTCTACCCAACTGTACCGGCGACGGTGGAATACGCGCTGACGCCTGAAGGCAAGCGACTGCTGGACGCTTTTCTGGCTTTGGCTGAGAAAAACGCGCTGAATAAAACCGCTGAAGATGGCTAATTCCCGGTTGCCCGCCGTTCGAGCTGCTCGGCGGTTAAGCTGTAGCGCCAGATTGGAACGTCTCTCCATTCCCAGGGCGTGCTGATGATTTCGGGCAGCGTTTGCAATCCACACCAGTAGTCTAGCGCATAGCGGGTGGCACGGTGCGCGATGACGACGATGGTTTCCCCGTCGTGAGTGTGCAAAGCGTCGCGCAGGAACGCGCCGACGCGCTCGACCACCATCCAGACGCTTTCGCCGTTGGGGAACGGCTCGGTGATGCGCTTAGGAAATTCCTCGTCAATCTTTTCCTTCGGATACTGCGTCCAATCGCCGTAGTCACATTCCCGCAGGCGGGCATCGAGCGTAATGGGGATAGAGCGGATGGCGAAGGCAATGCGGGCGGTGACTGCTGCGCGCTGCAAATCAGATGCGAAGACAACATCGACTTTTTCATGCGCGAAATCCTGTGTGCGGCGCTGCGCCTGCTGCTCACCGAGCGGGGAGAGCAGTACATCGGCATGACCGGAGGCGCGCCCCGCTTCATTGTCGGTGCTGGTGGCGTGGGGCGAGTACAAAATGGTAAGCATGAATGTGCCTAAAAGAAAGGATTTAACGCAAAGGCGCAAAGGATCATAAAGAAAGACGCAAAGGAGTTTAACAAATTCTTTGGCAATATTCTGGCGCAGCGGCTTAATTTCGGTAGGTGAGAACAGCCGTGCTATACTCGGTAGACCTGGGTTGAAATGAGGAGGCGGCACGATGAGCGAGCGAACCTATCCGAGCAAAGCGGAACTTTTGAGCAAGGTTGAGTCGGGGTGGAATGAACTTCAGGAATACCTTAGCTCACTGACTTATGAGCAGGTGACCGAGCCAACCGACGCGGCAGGCTGGACGGCGAAAGATCACCTGACGCATTTAGCGGCATGGGAGGACAGCGTGTGGGCGCTGCTGGAGGGCAAGCCGCGCGCCGAATATATGGGGCTGACGCCCGAACTGTGGGCAACGGAAGACTACGACGCGATGAACGCCGTACTGCACGACAAATACAAGGATATGACTGTGCCCGACCTTCAGAAGTGGTTCTTTGGCGTGCATGAGCGGCTGGTGGAGAAGGTGAAGGCGATGCCCGAAGCAGACCTGATGCGCCCGTACCATTCTTATCAGCCAAGGGCAGCGTGGGATTTGCCCGCGATGCACTGGGTGATCATTGACACTTATGAACATTATGACGAGCACAAGGATTATATTTCGAGGATCGTTGGGGAGCCGACGGTGACAGTGGGGGGCTTGCTCAACTCGATCCAGAAAGGCTGGGACAAATTGAACGCCTATCTGGATACGCTGAGCGAGGAACAGCTTACACAGCGCAAGGATGCGGGTGGGTGGACGGTGAAAGATCATGCGATTCATCTGGCGATCTGGGAAGATGGGATGTACGCGCTGCTCGAACGGCTGATGCGCGTCCAGTATATGGGCATTGACGAAGCGACGTGGGAAAAGGGCGACGAGGACGAAATCAACGCCGTGATTCAGCAGCGGTATAAAGACCTGACCTGGGACGAGGTGCAGCAGCGGCGGCAGATGATTCATAAGCGGCTGGTGGACAAGATCGCGTCGATGAGCGACGAGGATTTGATGCGCCCGTACCGATATTATGAATTCGCGTCGATGGAAGACCGCCCGGTGGTGAACTGGTTGGTGGGCAATACCTTTGGGCATTACGACCAACACCTGCCCTGGATTAAGGCGATTGCAGAAGGATAAAGGGAAAGATATTGAACCACCAAGAGGGAAGAATGTTGTGAGTGACACAGAGACGATGAGCAAAGTAGAGTTGCTCGAAAAGATGCGGGCAGGCTGGGATGAACTGCTGGCGTTCATCGCCACGCTGACGCCGGAGCAGATGAGCACGCCAACCGATGCGGGTGGGTGGACGGTCAAGGATCACCTGATGCACCTGGCGGTGTGGCAGGAGGGCGTATATGCTCTGCTGGAAGGACAGGATCGCCCAGCGGCGATGGGCGTGCTGGAGGACGTGTGGAAACGGTGGCAGTTCGACGAGATTAACGCGGTGATCCAGCAGAAGCACCGGGATAAGACGGCGTCTGAAGTGCTGCAACATCTGCACACGGTGAAGGATAAGTTCTATGCCAAAGTTGAGGCGCTGACGGAAGAAGAACTGGCGCGCCCGAACCCTGCATCGCCAGCGGGAACACGGATGATCCAATACGTGCAGGGCGACAGCTACGAGCACTATGCCGAGCACCTCCCCTGGATGCAGGCGATTGTCGCAAGTGGATAGTGGACGTTTTGGCGGTTGAACTTTAAACTCTTGACTTTCGCCGAACGAAAGTAAGGAGCAAGCTCGTGGACGTTCGTGGAGCAACCGCATTGATCACCGGCGCGGCATCCGGCTTGGGAGCGGCGACCGCGCGCCGACTGGCTGAATTGGGCGCAAACGTCGTTGTGCTTGACCGCGACCAGGACAAGGCGCTGAGCTTTAGCAGCGAACTGGGCGATAACGTGATCGCCGTAGCGGCGGATGTGACCAGTGAAGAAGAGGTCAGCGAGGCGATCAACGCGACGCATGAACGGTTCGGCTCGCTGCAAATTCTGGTCAACTGCGCGGGGATTGCGATGGCGCTGCGGACGACGAGCAAAAATGGTCCGCACCCGCTGGACGTGTTCGAGACGGTGGTGCGGGTGAACCTGATTGGGACGTTCAACATGATCCGGCTGGCGGCGACCTCGATGGCGCGCAACGAGCCGAACATTGAAGGGGAGCGCGGCGTGATCATCAACACGGCGTCGGTGGCGGCGTTCGATGGGCAAATCGGGCAGGCGGCATATTCGGCGTCGAAGGGCGGAATCGTGGGCATGACGCTGCCGATTGCGCGCGACCTCGCCCGCGACGGCATCCGTGTGAACACGATTGCGCCGGGGATTTTCGACACGCCGTTGATGGCGGCGCTGCCGGAAGCAGCGAAGGAATCGCTGAGCCAGCAAGTGCCATTCCCGCCTCGGCTGGGCAAGCCGGAGGAATTTGCACGGTTGGCGCAGCAGATCATCGAGAATACGATGCTGAACGCGGCGGTCATCCGGCTGGACGGCGCTTTAAGGATGGAAGCAAAGTAAGGGCTGGGGAAGCAAACTTAACGTTAGACTTCATCAAGGAGTGGAAGCATCTGATGGATGATCAATATGAATTCCAGATCGGTGAATTCACATGCGTTGCCTTCAGTGACGGCGGTTTGAACTATCCCGTCGAAAC
>Ga0081539_10005118_pt1 | contig 13704 bp, 12 predicted proteins | sample TabmetS4T2R2_FD_71023 | JGI IMG/M metagenome (GOLD analysis project Ga0081539, IMG submission 71023) | Tabebuia heterophylla rhizosphere microbial communities from the University of Puerto Rico - S4T2R2 | ecosystem: Host-associated > Plants > Roots > Rhizosphere ...
CTCGCAACGGAGCGGGGGCCGCGGCGACGGCGGCTTTGCCGACCGGCGCCGCACGAGCCGACGCTCGCGTCGGCGACCAGAGAAGACGGCGCCCCGGAGCGCAGCGACGAGAGCGGGGAGTAGGTGGTTGCACGATGACCGACGTGATCCTCACCGAGGTGGCCGACCGCGTCGCGGTGGTCACGCTCAACCGGCCGGAGGCGCGCAACGCGCTGAACCCAGAGCTCACCGCGGCACTACCCACTGCGATCGCCGCGTGTGACGCGCGCGACGACGTCGACGCGATCGTGCTCACCGGTGCCGATCCCGCGTTCTGCGCCGGCGTCGATCTGAAGAGCCTCAGCACCGACACCGAGGTGCGCCACGTCGTCGCCAGCGATGCCGACGAGCTGATTCGCCCGTTTCCCGAAACCGCGAAGCCCGTCATCGGCGCCATCAACGGTGCCGCGGTGACCGGCGGGTTCGAGGTTGCGCTCACGTGCGACTTCCTCGTCGCGTCGGAACGAGCCCGGTTCGCCGACACGCACGCGCGCGTCGGGATCATGCCCGGCTGGGGACTCACGGTGCTGCTCGCCGAGGCGATCGGTCACCGGCGGGCGCGAGAGATGAGCGTCACCGGCAACTTCGTCGACGCCCAGACCGCGCTGAGCTGGGGCCTGGTGAACCACGTCGTGCCGCACGAGGAGTTGCTCGCGTTCGCGCGGCAGCTCGCGCTCGACATCGTCTCCAACGACCAGCCGGGCGTCCGCAACGTGCTCGCCACCTATCGCGAGCAGGAGCGCGCCACCGACTTCGACACGCGCCGCATCGAGCTCCGCCGCTCTCAGGACTGGCTGGCGTCGCAAAGCGGCGTCGCCGACGAGGTCGCCAAGCGGCGGGACGCGATCATGGCGCGCGGCCGTTCGCAGCAGAGCTGAGCCCATGGCCGTCACGCCGTTCCGCATCGACGTACCCGACGACGAGCTCGACGGACTCCGCGCCGCGATCGCGCGCACCCGCTGGCCCGACGAGGTCGACGACGCGGGCTGGGACTACGGCACGCCTCTGGGTTACCTGAAGGAGCTCGTCGCGTACTGGGGAGACGGGTTCCGGTGGCGCGAGCGCGAGCAACTGCTCAACTCGCTGCCGCAGTTCCGCACGACGGTCGACGCGCCCGGCTTCGAGCAGTTCGGCCTGCATTTCGTGCACCAACCGGGCGTCGGACCCGCACCGCTCCCCCTCGTGCTGACACACGGTTGGCCGAGCACCTACTACGAGTACCACGACGTCGTCACCCGCCTGGCGAATCCGGGCGCATTCGGTGACGACCCGGCCGACGCGTTCCACGTCGTGGTCCCGTCGCTGCCGGGGTACGGCTTCTCCGACATCCCGCGCCAGCGCGGCATGACGCCGCGCGTGATGGCGACGATGTTCGTCGCGCTCATGCGCGAGCTCGGTTACGAACGCTTCGCGGCCGCGGGCTGCGACTGGGGCGCGTACGTGACCGCGCTGCTCGGGCTCGATCACGCCGACGCGCTCGCGGGAATCCACATGGGCATGCTCAACTTCCGTGCCGTCGGCTACGAGCCCGACGCCGAGGACGCCGCCTACAGCACGCGGGCGAAGCCGTGGCGCCGCGACGAGACGGGTTACAGCACCATCCAGGGGACGAAGCCGCAGACGCTCGCGTACGGGCTCATGGACTCCCCCGCCGGCCTCGCCGGTTGGATCGTGGAGAAGTGGCGACGGTGGTCCGACTGCGGCGGCGACGTGCAGCGCCTGTTCACGCGCGACGAGCTGTTGACGACGATCGCGATCTACTGGTTCACCGGCACCATCAACAGCGCCAATCGTCTCTACTACGAGAGCCGGCAGAATCCCGTTGGTCTTGCGGCAGGTGAACGGGTGCGACCACCGGCTGGCTTCTTGCTCGAGCGCGTCGTCGACGGGCCCACCCCCAACATCGGTCCGCCGCCGCGGCGGCGCGCCGAGGCGGTCTACGACGTGCAGCGGTGGACGGTGGCCGACCAGGGCCTGCACTTCCCGGCGATGGAGAACCCCGACCTCTACGTCGAAGAGCTCCGCGCCTTCTTTCGGCCGCTGCGCTGAGGCCGTCACGCCGCATCTGACGACCTGTCAGAATGACGCGATGACGACTGCCACGATCGACCTCCTCGACCTCGACCGCTTCCAGCGCCTCGAGCACCACGAGATGTTCACCCGGCTGCGAGCCGAGGACCCGGTGTCGTGGCACGACTACCCGGGCGGGCAGGGTTTCTGGAACGTGGTGCGCCACGAGGACGTGCTCACCGTGAGTCGCGACTCCGAGCTCTACTCGTCGGAGGTCGGCGGCGTCAGCATCATGGATCCCGAAGAGCAGGGCGGGTTCGACACGCGCGGGCAGATGATGCTCTACACCGATCCGCCGAAGCACACGCGGTATCGCCGACTGGTGAGCAAGGGCTTCACCCCGCGCATGATCGGGTTGCTCGAGCAGTACCTGCGCAATCGGTCGCGTCTCATCGTCGACAACGTGATCGAGGGCGGGCAGTGCGACTTCGTCGTCGACGTCGCGTCGGAGCTGCCGCTGCAGGCGATCGCCGAGATCATGGGCGTCCCCCAAGAAGACCGTCGCCTCATCTTCGAGTGGTCGAACGCGATGATCGGCGCCGACGACCCCGAGTTCCAGGGCGGCACCGACGGCGCGCACGAGGCGTCGGCCGCGCTCTACGCGTACTCCAACGACCTGGCCAAGCAGCGTCGGGTCGATCCGCGCGACGACATCGTCACCAAGCTCATCAACGCCGAGATCGACGGCGAGCAGCTGAGCGAGCTCGAGTTCGACATGTTCATGCTGCTGCTCGCGGTTGCCGGCAACGAGACCACGCGCAACACCACCGCGTGGGGCATGTGGGCGCTGATGCAGCACCCCGACCAGTATGCGCACCTGCGCGACAACCTCGACACCGCGCTCAACCCCGCCATCGAGGAGATCCTGCGGTGGGCGTCGCCGGTGTACCACTTCCGCCGCACGACGACCGCGGCCACGGAGCTCCACGGCCGCGAGATCGCCGAAGGTGACAAGGTCGTGATGTGGTACATCTCGGCCAACCGCGACGAGGACGTCTTCGACGATCCGTTCCGCTTCGACATCACGCGGGAGCCGTCGGAGATGGTGGCGTTCGGAGGCGGCGGCCACCACTTCTGCCTCGGCGCCAACCTCGCGCGCATGGAGCTGCGCCTCATCTTCGAAGAGGTGCTGTCGCGCATCCCTGACATGCACCTCGTCGCCGACCCCGAGGTGCTGCGCTCCAACTTCATCGGCGGCGTCAAGCACATGGCCGTCGAGTACACCCCCGGCGCGCGCATCGGCTGACCTTCGTGCTCTTGGCGTGCGTGCGGTAGCTTCCGCGTATGGCTGCTGCTGACCACGACCACGAGATCGCGATCAAGGGCGGGTCGTTCGACCTGAGCGACCTGGGCCACCTCATGCCGGGGATGGCGGAGATCATGCCCCTGGTCGGCGAGCGGATCTGGAAGTGCTACTACGCCGCGCAGGCCCACAACCGGAAGCTCGCCGCCTTCCAATTGAAGGAAGCCGTCAACCTCATGCAGAAGGGCTCGATCCTGCGGCCGAAGTACGAGGAGGACATGGACGCCTTCATCGGCGGCGAGGTGGCCACGCTCCAGGCGAACATCGAAGCGGAAGACTGGGACGCGTTCGAGGCCAACTTCACCTCGATGATCGACCAGGCCAACGCCTACCACGAGAAGTACGACAAGAGCTTCCTGCGCTGGCAGCTCCCGTCGACCCCACCACCGGATCTCGACCTCACAGCGACGTGACGGCGACTCGACGCGGTGCGGCGCCCGAAGACGAGCGGTAGCGAGCGGAGGGTGCTCGCCAGCGAGTGAGCGCCCGCGGCGCAGGTATCCTGCGCCGCAGCGAACGAGCGAGTAGTCAGGTGTTCCAGTATTCGGGGCCGGAGCCGCCTTCGGCCGGGGTGAGGCGTCCACCCCTGGCGGAGATTGCGCCGCACTGCACGCAGTTCGACGGTGCGATCTCCACCTCGGCGAGTCCGTCGTCGCCCGTTGGACCGACCGTGTACACCTGCGCGGGACACATGTTCGCCCACAGCTGCGCGACGTCGGGCGCGACGCGCGTGCGCACGAGCAGGTGGTTGGGCTGGTCGTCGCGGGTCTTGTTGCCCGACGCGAACACCGACGTGAGCCGGTCGAACGTCAGCGTCCCGTCGTGCGTCACTTCGGGGAGCGAACCGTCGCCGGCAAGGAGGGGCGCGTCGTCGTCGGGCTCGGTGGTCATCGAGCCGATGCGCACGCGACCCTTGGTGACGGTGTTGACGACACCGAGCGCGCCGCCGAGGAAGAACCCCCGACCGAACACCTGACGCAGGTCGCGCACCTCGTGCAGCTCGTCCCAGATGAAGCTGGCGCGCACCGCTTCGTCGTACGCCGCGAGCGCGTCGTCGGACACCGGCGCGTCGTCAGAGGCCGACGAGATCGCCGCGAATGCAGCCTCGGCCGCGAGCCGGCCCGACTCGACCGCGTAGTGCACGCCCTTCAACGTGGGCACGTTCACCATGCCGACGCCGTCACCACACAGCAGCAGTCCGGGTGCGTGGAGACGTCGGGGTAGCGCATGGAACCCACCGCCGGGGATGGTCTTCGCCCCCCACTCGATGCGCTCGGCCCCTTCGAGGATGGCGCGCACGGTGGGATGCGTCTTCAGCGCCTGGAGCAGGTCGTGCGGGTTGAGCCGCGGATCGCGGTAGTCGAGACCGACGACCATGCCGATCGAGACCAGGTCGTCGCCCATCGGATAGATGAAGGACCCGCCGAACTCGCGGTACTTCGACTGCGGACGCAGCGGCCATCCCATCGTGTGGATCACGCGGTCGAGCGGACGCGGGACCTTCCACACCTCCTTCACGCCGAGCTCCCACACCTGGGGCGCGGCGTCGCCGCGCAGACCGAAGTGGTCGAGCGCGGTGTTGGTGAGGTGTCCTTGCGTGCCTTCGGCGAGCACGGTCACGCGGGCAACCAGGTCACTGCCCGGTTCGAAGTTGGGGAGCTCGGCGCCGTGCTCGTCACGGCCCTTGTCGCCACTGCGCACACCGACGACGCCGCCGTTGTCGACGAGCACGCGCACGGCCGACGTCTCGGGAAGGAGCATGGCCCCGACCGACTCCGCGCGCTCGGCGAGCCAGCGACCGAGTTGCGACAGCGAGACGACGACGTTGCCGTGGTTGCGCATCGGCGGCGGTGTCGGGATCGGCAACGCACGGTCGCGCATGAGCACGTAGACCTGTTCCTTGGTCACGGTGCCGTAGGTGGGCATGTCGTCGAGACCGCCATGGCCGTCGAAGAGCCGCGCGAGCGCGCCGGGTCGGATCACCGCGCCCGACAGCAGGTGCGAGCCTGCCTGCTTGCCCTTGTCGACGACCGCGAGCGGCACGTCGCCCAGCCGCTCGGCCACGTCGGGGTGCTCCTCGAGCAGCTGCCCGAAGCGGATCGCACACGCGAGCCCGGCGGGACCCGCGCCCACGATGAGCACACCCACCTCGATGCGCTCGTCGATCGGATCGGTGGGTTCACCGACGAAGCGGCCCGGCTCGACGTCCGGCCTGAAGTCGGCAGCGCGCGACATCAGCCCGCGTGCTTGCGCAGCAGCTCGACGAGCTCCGGGACGACGGTGTGCACGTCGCCCACGACCGCGAGGTCGCTGAACTCGAAGATGGGCGCGTGCGGGTCCTTGTTGACGGCGACGATCGTCTTCGAGTTCTGCATGCCGACCTTGTGCTGCACCGCGCCGGAGATGCCGAGCGCGACGTAGAGCTTGGGCGCGACCGTCTTGCCGGTCTGGCCGATCTGCGCCGACGCGGGATACCAGCCCTTGTAGACCGCGGCGCGCGTCGCGCCCACCGCACCATTGAGCGCGGCTGCCAGTTGTTCCGCCAGCTCGAAGCCCTCGGCCGAGCCGAGTCCGATGCCACCCGCGACGATCACGTCGGTGTCGGCGAGCGACGGCCCTTCGTCGGCGCGCAGTGTGCGCTCCGTGACGCGCGCCGCCATGGTGTGCTCCGAGAAATTCGCGACCAAGGACTCGACTGCGGGCTCCCGTTCGCTGGCGGCGGGCGCGGGTTCGAAGGAGCCCGAGCGGAAGAGCGCGATCCGTCGAGGCGACCGCCAACCGACGTCGGCGAGCACCGAGTCTTGCAACATGGGTTGCTTGCCGATGAGTTCGCCGTCGCGCAGCTCGAGGTCGACGAGATCCCAGTTGATCCCGGCGTCGAGGCGGGCTGCGAGCCCCGCGGCGACGTCGGCCGCGAGCACCGAGTTCGAGAAGAGGATGGTGTCGAAGCCGTGCTCCTGCACCAACTCGGCGAGGACGTCGATGCGAGGTCCGGGCAGCGGCGAAGGAAACGCGTCGACCGCGGTGAAGACGGTGGCCGCACCGTGGCGCCCAGCGTCACCGGCGAGCGGCGCGAGTTGGTCGTCGCCCACGAGCACCGCCGCCACGTCGGGATCGAGCTGGGCCGCCCTGGTGAGCACACCGAGCGAGCCCGCAGAGATCGCGTGCTCGTGGTGCTCGAGGAAGACGAGCACGCTCATACGAGATCGCGCTCCGTGAGGTAGTCGAAGATCGCCTGCGCCGCGCTGCCCTCGTCCTCGATCGTGATCGCGCCCGATCGTGCCGGCGGTGCACCGGTGCCGAGCACGACGGTCTGCGAACCGGCGATGCCGACCGCATCGCCCGCGAGTCCGAGGTCGGACGCGGTCAACGTGTCGAGCGGCTTCTTCTTCGCCGCCATCATCCCCTTGAGCGACGTGTAGCGGGGCTCGTTGAGCGCGTCGCTCACCGCGACGACCGCGGGCAGGGCCGCTTCGATGGTGTCGTTGCCCACCTCGGTCTCGCGCTCGACCGTCACCACGCCGTCGCCGACGGCAAGCTTCGTGGCCTGCGACACGAACGGCCGCCGCAAACGCTCGGCGACTGCGGCCCACAGCACCGCGCCACCGCCGTCGCTGGTCTGCTGGCCGAACAGCACGAGATCGGGCGTCTCGCGCTCGAGCACGCCCGCGAGCACGCGGCTGGTGGCGACGAGATCGGAGCCGGCGACCGTGTCGTCGTCGACCAGAACGGCCCGGTCGGCGCCCATCGCCAGGCCCGTGCGCAACGACTCGGTGGCCGCGGCGGGGCCCATGGTGACGAGCACCACTTCGGCTTCGCGGCCTTCCTTCAGCCGCAGCGCTTCCTCGATCGCGTTCTTGTCGGTCGCGTTCAGCTCACCAGGGCCGCTGCGGTCGAGCGTGCCCGCGTCGGGCCGCATCCGCAAGGTGCCGGTGGGTACGTGCTTCACACAGACGGCGATCTTCATGGGCGGCTGATCGTACCGGCCGACCTCACCACAGCGCCCGAACCGGCGTCACTTGGGCGGAGTATTTGCGCCCAAGTGACGCCAGAACGAGAGCGCGAGTCAGAGGTCGATCTCTTCCTCGTCGCGCTCGCGGCGGGACGCGGCCCGGTGTTGGCGGACCGGAAGGTTGGCGAAGCCGGCGGGCGGTTCGCGCCACGGATCGGGCAAGGTGCCGGCGCGTGCGTCCTGGATCGCTCGCCAGACGCGCTCGGGCGTGCACGGCATGTCGACGTGACGGACGCCGAGATGGCTGAGCGCGTCGACGACCGCGTTCTGGACCGCGGGCGTGCTCCCCACCGTCGCCGACTCGCCGATGCCCTTGGCGCCGAGCGGGTTCAGCGGTGATGGCGTCTCGGTGTGCGCGACCTCGAACGGCGGGAACTCGGCCGCGCTCGGGATGCCGTACTCGGCCAACGTCGACGTGAGCGGGTTGCCGTCGTCGTCGTAGACCATCTCTTCCCACAGCGCTTGCGCGATGCCCGACGCCAGCCCACCGTGCACCTGCCCGTCGACGAGCATCGGATTGAGGATGCGACCGCAGTCGTCGACCGCGACGTGGCGCACCGGCTCGACGCGCCCGGTCTCCATGTCGACCTCGACCACCGACACGTGCGCGCCGAACGGGAACGACGCGCCCGACTGCACGAAGTCGTGCTCGGCCGCGAGGGGGAGTCCTTCTTCGTTCGCCTTGGTCGCCACCTCGGCCCACGTGATCGCCTTGGCAGGAACCCCGGCCACACCGAGGGTTCCGTCGTCCGTCAGCACGATGTCCTCGGGCGCCGCCTCCAAGAGCTCCGCGGCGATGCTGCGAGCGCGGTCGAGCACGCCGCGCGACGCCTCCAGCGCGGCGCTGCCACCGAGCTGCAGCGACCGCGACCCACCGGTGCCGCCGCCGCGCGGCACGAGCGCGGTGTCGGACTGCACGAAGCGGATCTGGTCGATCGGAATGCCGAGCTCGCCTGACACGAGCTGCGCGTACGCGGTGGCGTGACCCTGACCGTGGGCCGAGGTGCCCGCCTTCACCGTCGCGCTGCCGTCGGTGTGCACCTCGACCTCGGCGTACTCGCTGCCCGAGCCGCCCGCAGTGATCTCGACGTACGCGCAGATGCCGATGCCCAGCTGCTTCACGTCGCCTCGCTCGCGGCGCGCGGCTTGTTCGGCGCGCAGTTCGTCGTATCCCGCGATGCGCAAGGCCTCGGTGAGCGCGGCGTCGTAGTCGCCGATGTCGTAGGTGACGCCCGTGACCGTCGAGTACGGGAACTCATCCGGCCGGAGGAAGTTGCGACGACGGATCGCCGCCGGGTCCATCCCGAGCTCCGTGGCCGCCAGATCGAGGATGCGTTCGAGCATCGCGGCCGCTTCGGGACGACCGGCGCCGCGGTACGCGCCCATCGGCGCCCGGTTGGTGAGCGCGACCGCGCAGTCGTAGCCGATGCGCGGGATGCGGTACACACCCTGCGCCATCATGCGCGTGGGACCGAACGCGAGCATCCCGCCGAAGCCGCCGTACGCGCCGGCATCGCCGACGACGCGGCAGCGCAGCCCGACGATCGTGCCGTCGTACCGCAACCCGAGCTCCAGGTACTGCACCTGGCCGCGCCCGTGCGGCATCGCGACCATGTTCTCGGAACGGGTCTCGACCCACTTCACCGGACGGTCGAGCTCGCGCGCGACGCGCACCGCAACGATGCCCTCCGGCATCCAGTGCTTGGCACCGAAGGAACCCCCGACGTGAGGAGCGATGAGCCGCACCTTCTCGGGCTCGACGCCGAACGCGCTCGCGAGTGCGCCGCGGTTCGAATGCGGCATCTGGCAGGCCAGGTAGAGCGTGAGCTCGTGACCGTCGCCGTCGTCGCCGGGGACGACCGCCACCGCCGAGCCTTCCATCGGCACGACCGCGAGACGCTGGTTCTCGAAGCGGCCGCGCACCACCACTTCGGAGCCGGCCAGCGGATCGAAGTCGTCGGGTTCGCGCGCGCCCATGACGACGTTGGAGCCGACCGCATCGAACTGCAGCGGCGCGTCGGGCGCGAGCGCCTCCTCCATGTCGGTGACCGCGGGAAGTGGGTCGTAGTCGACGACCACCGCTTCTGCCGCGTCGACGGCCTGCGCCTTGCTCTCGGCCACCACGACCGCGACCGGATCACCGACGAAGCGAACTCTGCCGCGCGCAAGCGCGGGGCGCACCACCTCGGGATGCAGTTGCATCATGCCGACGTGGTCGGGGAACTCGAGATCGTCGGCCGAATACACCGCGACGATGCCCGGCATGGCAAGCGCGTCGCTGGCATCGAAGGCCGTGATCTCCGCGTGAGCGATCGGCGAGCGGACGAATGCGAGGTGCACTGCGCCCGGCACGTCGAGGTTGTCGATGTAGGTGCCTTCACCGCGCAAGAGCGTGGGATCTTCCACCCGGCGAACGGGCACACCGACCAGTGAACCGGCGCCGAACGTGGTGGAACTCACGAGCGTCCCGCGCCGACTTCGGCGAGCGCGCGTCCCACGAGCACACGTGCGAGATGTTGGCGGTACTCGGGCGACGCGTTGAGGTCGGACGGTGCGTCGGTGCCTTCCGCCGCCAGTGCGGCCGCATCGGCCGCCGACGCGCCCTCGCGCAGCGCGGCCTCGACCGCCGCCGCCCGCACCGGCGTCGAGCCCATGTTCACGAGCGCGACGCCGGGTGCGTCGCCACCAACGGCGGCGACCCCGACGATCGCCCAGTCCTGGGCGCGCCGGTTGAACTTCTGGAACGACCAACCCGCGGCACCGGTCTTCGGGACTCGCACCTCGGTGATCACCTCGTCGGGCGCGAGCGCGGTCTCGAGGAACTCGCGGAAGAAGTCGTCGGCGGCGATGACGCGCTCACCACCACTCCCCCGCGCGACGATGCTGCCGCGCAGCGCGAGCACCACCGCGGGGAGGTCGGATGCGGGGTCACCGTGCGCCAGCGAGCCGCCGAGCGTGCCGCGGTGGCGCACCTGCGGGTCGCCCACTTCGCCGGCCGCGGCGGCCAGCAGCGGCACGTGCTCACGCAGGAGCGCGTTGTGCTCGACGTCGTGATGACGCGTCAGCCCGCCGATGGCGACGGTGTCTCCGTCGTCGCGCACGTACGACAGCTCGTCGAGCCGACCGACGTCGACCAGCACCGAGGGCGTCGCCAGACGCAGCTTCATCAGCGGGAGGAGCGAGTGACCGCCGGCGAGCAACTTGGCGTCGTCGCCGTGCTCACCGAGGAGCGCGATCGCCTCGTCGACCGAGCCGGCCCGGGCGTACTCGAAGGCCGCGGGGATCACGAGGCCGCTCCGGCCATGTCGGCCGAGCCGGCGCGCACCGCGGCGACGATGTTGTGGTAGCCGGTGCAGCGGCAGAGGTTGCCTTCGAGCCCCTTGCGCACCGCGTCTTCGCTGAGCGGGCCGCCTTCCTGCGCCAGCGACACCGCCGCCATCACCATGCCCGGCGTGCAGTAGCCGCATTGGAGACCGTGGTGTTCACGGAACGCGGCTTGCATCGGGTGCAGCGCGTCGCCGTCGGCGAGCCCTTCGATGGTGGTGACGGACCGGCCGTCGACCTGGGCCGCGAGCACGGTGCACGACTTCACCGACTCACCGTCGAGCAGCACGGTGCACGCGCCACACGACGTGGAATCGCAACCGATGTTGGTGCCGGTGAGGCCGACGGTCTCGCGCAGGTACTGCACCAGCAGCGTGCGGGCTTCCACCTCGTGCTCGGTCACGATCCCGTTGACGGTGATCGCGACCGCGACCTCGGACATGGGTGTGGTCATGCGGGCGACACTAGTTTCCCGCTCTTGCCGCCTTCGGCGGCGCGACGCTCGAGCGCCCGAGTCGGCCCATCGCTCTCCCACCATGCATGCTGCTCATGGGAGGGAGCCCAGTGATCGAGATCAACGATCCCAGCGTCGTCGCCGAGGTGGAGGCGGCGTTCGCGCGCTACGAGCACGCGTTGGTCGAGAACGACGTGGAAGCCTTGGTGGCGTTCTTCTTCGATGCACCGACCACTGTCCGCTACGGAATCGACGACGCGCAACACGGCCACGAGGAGCTAGCCGCGTTCCGCCGGTCGCAGGCGGTCGCTACTCCTCCCCGCGAGCTCGTGCGCACGGTGGTGACGACGTTCGGCCGTGACTTCGCGGTGGCCGACACCGAGTTCGTGCCAACCGGGTCGGACGCAGTCGGACGACAGTCGCAGACGTGGGTGCGCACGGACACCGGCTGGCGCGTCGTGAGCGCGCACGTGTCGTGGCTCGGAGGACGCGCGCCCTGACGCCTCGATGACGCGATGTCGTCACCGGACCGTGTGAATTCGGCCAGCACTCGATCAGCACCCGGACTCGCTGCCTTCACCCGCGTCACACGCGCGCGAAATCGCGTTTCCATACCGTCACCTGCGTGTATACGGCCTCGTATGCGGATCCGGCATCGCGCGGTGAGCACGTCTACGCCGACCTGAAGGCGCGTCTCCTGGCCGGAGAGTTCGCGCTCGGGCGGCGGCTCGGCGAAGAGCGGCTCGCCGCCGTCCTCGACGTCTCCCGCACCCCCGTGCGCGAGGCGCTGCACCGCCTCCACGCCGAAGGGCTGGTGACACGCCACCCAGAGGGCGGCTTCATGCCGACCGTGCCCGACGTGGCGACGATGCGCCTTCTCTACGAGGTGCGGGTCGGGCTGGAGATCCAGGCCTTGCGTCGGCCGCAGTTGCACGGCACCACCCACGACCGCACTCGGGTCGAACAGCTGCACGACGAGTGGCGTTCGCTCCAAGCCGACGAGCCCGCCGCGAACCCCGACTTCGTGTTGCTCGACGAGTCGTTCCACCTCACGTTGGCCGATGCGGCAGGCAACTCGGTGCTCGTGGAGTACCTCCGGACGGTCAACGAGCGGATCCGCATCGTGCGCATGCAGGACTTCCTCACCGAGGACCGCATCCACGAGACGATCGCACAGCATCTCGACATCTCGGGCGCACTCCTCGACAGCGATGTCGAGCTCGCGGTCACACGCTTCGAGGCTCACCTCCGAGAATCGCTCGAGGTCGTCGAACAGCGCACCGTGCAAGCAATCGCGCTCATGGCGTCCAAGGAGGACGCACCGTGATCGGCGCCGCGCCGCCGCGCCTCGAGGTGCGCGGCATGACGAAGCGCTTCGGCGAGATCCTCGCCAACGACGCCGTCGATCTCACGGTCGCGCCCGGCGAGGTGCACGCGCTGCTCGGCGAGAACGGCGCAGGCAAGAGCTGCTTGATGAAGCTCGTCTACGGGGTGTACACGCCCGACGCCGGCACGGTGAAAGTCGACGGCGAACCGGTGATCCACCACTCGCCGGCCGCAGCCCGCCACGCCGGGATCGGCATGGTGTTCCAGGATCTGCGGCTCATCCCCGCCTTCACGGTCACCGAGAACCTCGCGCTCGCGCTCGACGACCTCCCGCGCTTCCGGTTCGACCGAGCCGGGCTCGCGGCTCGTATCAGCGAAGCCGGTGAGCGGTTCGGACTCGCGGTAGAGCCACAAGCGCTGGTGCGCAAGCTCTCGATCGGCGAACGTCAGCGCGTCGAGATCCTCAAGGTGCTGATGGCCGGCGCGCGTCTCGTGATCCTCGACGAGCCGACCAGCGTGTTGGCACCCCAGGAAGTGGACGCGCTCTTCGCGGGTGTCGAACGGCTGCGGGCCGAAGGCCTCTCCGTGGTCATCATCACCCACAAGCTCCGGGAAACCCGCTCGATCGCCGACCGCGTCACCGTGTTGCGCGGCGGCAAGCTCGTCCTCGACGCAGTACCGACCACGTCAGTCGACGACCCCGCGTTGATCGAGGCGATGGTCGGACGGCGCGTCCCGCAACTCCCGGTGCAACGTGTTGCGCCCCGCGACGACGAACCACCCGCGCTCGTCCTCGACGACGTCACGGTGGGCGGCGGCCGGGAACGCCCCGCGCTCGACCACGTGTCGCTGACGGTGCGGCGCGGTGAGCTGCTCGGCATCGCCGGGGTTGCGGGCAACGGGCAGCTGGCGCTGTACGAGTCGATCCTCGGATTGCGCCCGCTCAGCACGGGGAGCATCCAGGTCGACGGCCAGGTCCTTCCCAAGCACGACCCGCGTGCGGCGCGCGCAGCCGGAGTCGTGGGCGTCCCGGAGGACCCGGTCGAGGAATCGGTGGTGCCGGGTCTCGACGTCGCGGCCCACATCGCGCTCGGGGATCTGCCGAAGTTCCGCCGTGGTCTCGGCATCAACTGGCGTCGGGTGCGCGCACACACCGACGAGATCAGCGCGGCCACC
>Ga0081539_10005119_pt1 | contig 13697 bp, 6 predicted proteins | sample TabmetS4T2R2_FD_71023 | JGI IMG/M metagenome (GOLD analysis project Ga0081539, IMG submission 71023) | Tabebuia heterophylla rhizosphere microbial communities from the University of Puerto Rico - S4T2R2 | ecosystem: Host-associated > Plants > Roots > Rhizosphere ...
CGCGTGCGGTTTCGACTGAACGGCCCACCGAAACCTCCCGAGCTCCCCGAACCTCCGGGGCCCCACGGGCCTCCGGGACCTCCAAGAGCTTCCGGTCCGCCGCCGAATCCTCCGGGCCCGGGACCTCGTGGGCCGTCGTCGCTGGGGCCGCCGTGGCTGCGGGAGGCGCTGGATTCGCGGTACAGCGATTGGATGGCGTCCTTCTGTTCGCCGGTCAGGTTCAGCGATTCGACGACGTCCGGATCGCGCAGCGCCGCGATGCCGCGCACCTGGCGCGAGATCTGACGCAGGCGCTCCGACTGCTGCGGCGAGAGCAACCGCTCGATCGCGGCCCGCGCGTCGGCGATCGCTTGCCGCATCCGCTCGTTGCGGCGACGGCTGTCCGGCTCGTTCGCCGCCGCGCTCGGCCGCGAGTCCGGCGACGTCGCGGCGGACACCGGGCGCGGGCGCTCGTAGCGAAGGTCCTCGGCCCGGTCGGCCTGATCGCGCGTGAGTTGAAGGTCTTCCTGCACCGAGCGGTCGCGCAGCAGCCGCAGGTCCGAGTCCAGCCGCAGGCTCTCGTTCACGCCGGTTAGCTCGTCGAGGATTGCCGCGACGTTGCCCTGCGCCCGTTCGAGTTGCTCGCGCGCGGTCGGGTCATCCTTGCGCTCGCGCACGAACCGCTCGTAGTACGACATCGCCTGTTCGAGCATCTCACGCTTGAGGTCGATCAACTGCGGTTCGCGCGGAAGCTCGTCGGCGGCGATGCGGGTGTAGAACTCGATCGCCGCCTCGGCGGCGCGAAGGTTCTTGTCGGCGCGCCAATGCTCGCGCTGCTCACGACCTAAGGCCGCGCTCGTCTTGGCTTGCTCGCGCGCGACGAGGATGGTCGTCACGCCGAGTCCCAACGCAGCCAGCACGAGCATGACTACCGCCGACGCCGCGACCGACTTGTGCCGCCGCACCCACTTGATCGAATTGTCCAGGATCGACGGCGGCTGCGCGAGGATCGGCTCGTCGCGCAGGTAACGCGCCAGGTCCTCGGACAGCGCCCGCGCCGTCGCGTACCGCTCGGCCGGGTCCTTGCTGATCGCTTTGGCGATGATCGTCTCCAGCTCGTACGGCACGGCCCTGTCGATCGCGCGGGCCTTGGGCGGGTCGACCGACTGGATGTGGCGGAGCAGCTCCTCGCGCGAGTCGCCGGGGATTGCTGGCTGAAGCGTCAGCAGTTCGTACAGCGTCAGTCCGAGCGAGTAGACGTCGGTCCGCTGGTCGAGCACGGCGGCGCGACCGGACGCCTGCTCGGGGCTCATGTATCGAAACGTGCCGAGCAGGTCGCCGGGCTGCGTGAGGTTGCTGTTGCTCGTCTCGGAGTAGAGCTGCGCCAGGCCGAAGTCGGTGATCCAGAGCGTGCCGCGGGCGTCGAGCAGAAGATTTGCCGGTTTGACGTAGCGGTGCACGACGCCGAGCTGATGGGCATAGTCCAGCGCCTCCGCCGCCTGCACGCCGAGCTTGGCGACCGCGTGGAAGTAACTGGCCGGTTTAGCGGTTCGCAGCGATGACAGGTCATCGACGAACGACTCCCCGTGACACGGGCGTCCCGCCCGTGCCTGAGTCGCTTGCACGGGCGGGACGCCCGTGTCACGGGTGGCACGCAGTTGCTTGATGACGTCGGCGAGGCTCAGCCCGTCGATGAGCTGCATCGCGTAGAAGTGCACCGACCGCTCGCAGCCGACCGCGTACACCGGCACGATGTTCGTGTGGTGCAGTTGCGAGGCCATCTGCGCCTCGTTCCGGAACCGCTGGAGTTGGCGCGGGTCCAGCGCCGCGGCGAACGGCAGCACCTTCACCGCCACGCGCCGCCCGAGCGAGATCTGCCGCGCCTCGTAGACGATCCCCATTCCGCCGCGGCCGATTTCCTTGAGCAGCTTGAAATCGCCCAACGGCTGGCCCGAGCCGAGCTCGTCGTCGAACCGCTGTTGCCCCTCGACGGGGATGTCGAGCTTATCTTGCATCTCGGCGGCGGCGCTGTTGAGAAACGCGAGCCCCTGGAGGCAGACCGACAGCTCCGGCGCGACGTCGGCGTAGCGCGCCAGGAGTTCCTGGCGGTTGAGGCGCTTGCCGTGCTCGGCGGCGGAGACGTACTCCTGGATCGCCGCGAACAGGCGCGGGTTGTCCGTCGCCTGGCTCAGGTTAGCGTCGCTGCGCGTCTCGTCATCGTTGCGCGTGTCGTCGTCGCGGCTCACTTGCCGCCTCCCATCGACCGACGCAGGCTCGCCAGCGCGCGGACCCAGAGCTTTTGCACGCTGTCCAGCGTCTTGCCCATGCGCGCCGCGACGTCCGCGAACGCCAAACCCTCGAGGTTGCGCAGGATGATCACCTCGCGGTAGTCCGGCGGCAGCTTCTCCAACGCGTCGGCGAGCAACACCGCCTGCTCGCGCCGGCTGGCGCGCTGGCTGGGAGTGCTTTGACCTGCCACCAATCCACCGTCGAGCGCCTGCGACGAGTGGTCGATCTGCCCGGCCAATTCCTGCTCGAGTCGCACGTCGCGGCCCTTGGTGCCGAGGAAACGGCGCATCGTCTGCGCGATCTGCCCGGCGAGGATGCGCCTCAGCCACGCGAGCAGCTCCGCTTCGGTCGTGCCGCGGAACTGCGGCATCTGCCGGTGCGCTTCGAGGAACACTTCCTGCACGATGTCGTTCGCGTCCACCTTGCCTTGAAGGCGCCGGCCGATCTGCACGCGCGCCAGCAGGGTGAGGTATTTCTGGTAGCCGGCCAACAGCCGTCCGATCGCGGTGTCGTCGCCGTCGCGGATCTGGGCCAGCAGCATCGGCGCTTCGGTGGTCATCGTGAGCATCATAGTTAGCGTTCCCCGTGACACGGGCGTCCCGCCCGTGCGAACGATCCACCGTCCTACGCACGGCCGAGACGGCCGTGTCACAGGGACGATCTACGCCTGCGGCGTCACGTCGAGGACCAGGTCGTACTTCGCCGACAACTCGCCGGCGGTCGAATCCGGGATCGGCACGTAATCGGCAAGCACGAGCTTGCGCTGTTCGGCGGTGCGGATCTCCTCGAACACGCCGTCGCCGATGTTCTGCGGCTCGCCGTTCACGAAGAACTGCGTCGTGAGCGGGCGCTTGCCCTTCACGCTCACCTTCACGTGAACGTGCGGCGTGCGGCCGGGGTAGGGCACGGGCTTGATCGTGCGAAAGTAGTATTCACCACTGCTCGCGGTCAGGAACCGGCCGTAGCCCTGGAAGTTGGCGTCGCGCTTGCCGGTGTCGAAGTTCACACCGTGCGAGTGGATGTACGAGCCGTTGTTGTCCACCTGCCAGATCTCGATCAGCGCGTTGCGCACCGGGTCGCCGCGCGAGTCGAGGATCCGGCCGCTCAGGTGCGTGACCTGCCCGACGGCGGGGGTAATGGCGTTGTTGACGATCAACAGGTCGTTGTCGGTGTCCAGCGGCAGTTTGTCGGGAAAGAATGGTCCCTGCGTCAGCCGCGGAGTCGTGACGCGCCGCTGGAGCTCTTCGGCAAACACGCCGCGCTCGAACAAACGCCCGGCCGCAATCCCGGCCACGCTGATCCCCATTACCTGAAGGAATCGGCGGCGGTCGTGCACGAGGCGTGGGTGTAGTGGAGCGGACATCGAGTTTACCAACCAGATTCTACTCAACCGGTTGCCCTGGCCGCCCCAAACCGCCGCGCGCCACGTCTCGTAGTCATGGAACCTGCACGCAACCACTGATGTTTGCTGCTGCTAGAAGTTGCTCGGCTCCTAGCGCAACCCCCGCCGCAAATGCGACAGAGCGAGACTGAACATCGCTAAGGTTTCGCCCTCTGGAGTTCATCGACCCGGCTACATTCGCAACGCGATGCCTTGCGTTCCGACGATCGTGGTCGCCGGGTTCAGCGGATACGGCGACATTTACCTCAAGCACCTGTTGCCCGCGCAGGAGGCGCTGGGCGTGCGCGTGGTCGCGGTCGCCGACCCGGACCCCTCGCGATCGCGCAGCCTCGCCGAGATTCGCGCGGCAGGGATTGAGGTACACTCGACGCTCGAATCTTTGTACGCGCGCCTGCGTCCCGACATGGCGATCCTCGCGACGCCTGTCCACGAGCACGCAAGGCACATCACGCTCGCGCTGTCGCACGGCAGCCACGTCCTGTGCGAGAAACCACTGGCCAGCTCGATCAACGACGTGCACCGGCTGATCGAGGCGCGTCGGCGAGCACGGAAGGTCGTGACGATCGGCTACCAGTGGTCGCACTGCCCGGCGATCCTCGCGCTGCGGCGGGACGTCTCCGCCGGTCTGTTCGGAAAGCCGCGGCGCATGCGGACGCTCGTGCTTTGGCCGCGCGACGCCAGCTACTTCACCCGCAACGACTGGGCCGGCCGGGTTTCCGACTGCGCCGGCCGGCCGATCCTCGACAGTCCGATTCACAATGCTTGCGCGCACTTCGTTCACAACGCGTTGTTCGTGCTCGGCGCCGGCGCGTATCCGACGAGCGTGCACGCCGAGTTGTACCGCGCGCACGACATCGAGAGCTTCGATACCGCCGCCGTGCGGACCGAAGTGCAGACGAGCAGTGGCGATCGCGTCGAGTCGCTGATCGTCACGTCGCTCGCGGTGGAACGTCGCGTCGGGCCGCAGTTTTGTTACGAGTTCGACGACGCGACGGTGACGTACGACGACGCGGACCCGGTCGAGGGGATCGTCGCGCACTTCAAGGACGGTCGGGTGAAGCGATACGGCCGTCCGAACGACTCGCACGATCCCGGCAAGCTGATGCATTTCCTGGAGTGCGCGCGGACGAACGCGCGGCCGGTGTGCGGGATCGAAGAGTCAGCGGCGCAGGTGGCGGTCGTATGTGCAGCGCACGAGGCGGTGCCGCACGCGCATCGCATTCGCGCCTCGGACCTGTGCGAGTCGGAACTGATCGATTGCTACAAGACGATGCGCACGCCGCACGAGGCGTGCTTGTCGTGGGCGACGGCTGGTGCGACGGTGAAGGTCGCGCCGTGGCAGGCGGCTCCGAAGCCGGAGCTGACGCTGTCGCGCCGCCCAATCCGGCTGGCCGCAGCGCGTCGTTAACATGCTGAAAATGAAGGAAATAAAATAGGGACGGGAGCTATTTATTCCGTTCCGTCCGGCGCGTGGAGGAACGACGCATGAGGGTGCGTAAACGCCTGCTGATCGGCGCGGCGTGCGCCGCGATCCCGCTCTCCGCGGTCGCTGCGACACCGGCGTTTCCCGGCGCCGAGGGCTTCGGCGCCGGCGCGTCCGGCGGCCGCGGGCAAAGCGTCTACGAAGTCACCAACCTCGACGACTCCGGCCCCGGTTCGTTGCGCGACGCGGTGGGCCAACCGAATCGCACTGTCGTCTTCCGTGTCTCCGGGACGATCGACCTGCAATCGCGCCTCCAGGTCGGCAAGCCCAACATCACGATCGCCGGCCAGACGGCGCCGGGCGACGGGATTTGCCTGCGCGGGCACGAGCTGTTCGTCCGCGATACCGAGAACGTGATTGTCCGCTTCATCCGCTCTCGTCCCGGCGACGAATCGAAGAGCGAGCTCGACGCCGTCACGATCTGGAACTCGAAGGACGTGATCCTCGACCACTGCTCGATGAGCTGGTCGACGGATTCGCTCAACGACGTGGTCAAGGAGAGCGGCAACGTCACGGTGCAGTGGTGCATCCTGTCCGAGCCGCTCGTGCATTCGGTCCACAGCAAGGGCGCGCACGGCTACGCGACCGGCTGGGACGGGCGCACCAAGGGCGGGATGAGCGCGCACCACAACCTGATCGCCCACGCCGCCAGCCGCGCGCCGCGGATCGGATACTTCAAGACCGGCCGCGGGCTGATCGATTGCCGCAACAACGTGATCTACAACTCCGGCCCCAGCTACGGCGCGGAAACCGACGACCTGAACTACGTCGGCAACTACTACCGTCCCGGCCCGGACACGCCGAAGCTGCGGAAGGAAGTCAGCCTCTTCGACGTGTGGGCCGACGACACGCGGATGTACGCGGCGGGGAACGTGTACGAGGGCCAGGACCGCGTCGCGTCGGACAACAACGGCGCGATCGTGTTCAAGGAGGGGAACAAGAACAACGACGGCACGCCGCGCACCGGGAACGCCAAGACGTGCCTCGTGGGCAAACCGTTCGAGGTGGCGCCGGTGACGACGCACCCGGCCGAGCGCGCGTACGAGTTGATCCTGGAGCGTGCCGGCGCAGTGCTCCCGGCGCGCGACGTGGTCGACGCGCGCATCATCAACGACGTGAAGAACCGCACGGGTCACCTGATCGATTCTGAGAAAGAAGTCGGCGGTTGGCCCGAGTTAAAGAGCGCGCCGGCGCCCGCGGATTCCGATCACGACGGCATGCCGGACGAGTGGGAGAAAACGAACGGTTTGAATCCCAACGATCCGGCCGACGGCGCCGCGGTCGCGTCCGACAAGGGCGGTTACAGCAATCTCGAAATCTACTTGAACGAGCTCGCTGCGAAAGCGATGCCGAAATGAAGTCCACGCAGCATTGTCATCCTGAGCGCAGCGAAGGATCTCCGGTGTCCGCACGCGGGAGGTCCTTCGCTGCGCTCAGGATGACAGACCGGCGGGTGCGCCGCGCCGTCGTCGAAGTCCTCGAAGAACGGCGGCTCATGTGGGAAGGCTACGGCGCCGCCGCCACCGGCGGGGCGGCGGGGCAGGTCGTGACCGTCACGACCGCGGCGCAGTTCCGCAGCTACGTCACGTCGACCGCGCCGTACGTGATCCAAGTTTCCGGCACGATCGACCTGCGCACGCCCACCGACACCAAGGGCCGCGTCGACTCCGCGTCGAACAAGACGATCCGCGGCGTCGGCAACGCGCCGACGGTCATCGGCAACCTCAACGTCACCGACGGCAACTCCAACGTCATCGTCCAAAACGTCTACTGGACCAACCCAGGCGACGGTGACGACGGCCTGACCATCTGGGACGGGCACAACGTCGTCGTCGATCACGTCAGCTTCTACGATTGCGGCGACGGCATGTGCGACGTCAACAACGGGTCGAACGACGTCACGGTCTCGTGGTGCAAGTTCTATTACCCGAGCCGCACCGACCACCGCTTCACGATGATCGCCGACGGCACGAGCACGGCGAAGCTGCGCATCACGCTGCACCACAACTGGTGGGCCGACCGCTGCGACCAGCGCATGCCGGCGTCGAGCAACGGGCAGGTGCACGCGTACAACAACTACTTCAGTTGCACGGGCAACTTCTACTGCTCGAATGCGCGCAACGGCACGGAGATGCTGATCGAGAACAGCGTGTATGAGAACGTGAACGGCCCGGTCACGGTCAGCAGCGGCACGACCGGAAAGATCCGCACGAGCGGCAACCAGTACATCAACACGACTGGGACGATTCACCCCGGCACCGACACCGTCTTCACTCCCGGCTACGCGTACACGCTCACTCCGACGGCGAACGTGAAGGCGCTGGTGATGGCCAACGCCGGCGTGCAGCCGCCGAGCGTCGCGATGCCGGCGAACGCGACGATGATCCCTCCGACGGGCGGCACGAATTACTTCGTCAACCCGACCGGCGCCAACGGCGCGTTCACGACGATCCAGGCCGCGATCAACGCGGTGCCGGCAGGCACGTCGAGCAACCGCACGCGCATTTACGTCGCGCCGGGAACCTACACGGAAACGACCGGCGCCAACGCGAACCTGAACATCAGCAAGGCGTACGTTTCGCTGATCGGCACGGGCGCGTCGCCGAGCGATGTAGTGATCCAGAACGCCGTCGCGGGATTGACCGGTGCGACGCGCCTCCAATCCGGCGCGACCGATTTCGTCGCCACCAACCTCACGTTCTCCAACACGTTCGGCGACAACAACGGCCAGGCCGTCGCGCTGCGCGGCTCGGCCGACCGCGCGACGTTCAAGAATTGCCGCTTCATCGGGTTCCAGGACACGCTGCTCGTCGACAACAACTCGCGACAGTACTTCAAGGACTGTTACATCACCGGCGACACCGACTTCATCTTCGGCAACGCCACCGCCGTCTTCGACACGTGCACGATCAACAGCACCGACGCCGGCTACGTCACCGCCGCCGAGACGAGCCCGACGACCGCCAACGGTTTGATCTTCCTCGACTGCACGCTCACCGCTTCGGGCGCGCAGGTGAGCAAGCCCAACACGACTTACCTCGGCCGGCCGTGGCATTGGGACCAGGGGAAGATCCCGAGCACGATCTACATCCGCACGAGGATGGGCCCGCACGTGATCGCCGCGGGTTGGAACCCGTGGGACGCGGCGAACAACACGAACCCGGATGCGACGACGCGTTACAGCGAGTTCGGGAGCATGGACGCGAACGGCGCGCCGCTGAACACCTCCGGCCGCGTCTCGTGGGCCGACCCGATGACCGCGCAGCAGGCGGCGAACTACACGCTGACGAACATCTTCGGCCCCGCGAGCTTCTGGACCGCGGCGACGCAACCCGAAACAACTGGCGTCGCGTACACCAGCCAAGGCGCGAACTGGGACGCGCCCCCGGCGGTTGCGACGCTGCAGGCGAACGGCGCGACGCAGGCCGTGCTTTCGGTGCTCGGAACGGACAACGCGGGCGAGTCGAACCTCACGTACACGTGGAGTCTCACCGGCTCGCCGCCGGCGCCGGTGACGTATTCGGTCAACGGCACGAACGGCGCGCGGCAGACCGTCGCGACGTTTACGAAGGCGGGGACGTACAACTTCCTCGTCACCATCACCGACGCCGACCTGCTCACGACGACGAGCGCCGTAACCGTGGTCGTGCAGTCGGCGGCGACGAGCGTGAACGTCTCATCGTCGAGCAGCACTCCGCTCGTCAACGGCCAGACGCGGCAGTTCACCGCGACCGCGACCGACCAGTTCGGTAACGCGATCACGTCACCGACGGTCGCGTGGTCCATCGACCCCGGCGGCGACGGTTCGATCGACAGCAATGGCCTCTACACCACGCCCGCATCCGGTCCCGGTAGCGCGGTCGTCCGCGCGACCGTCGGCTCCGCGAGTGGCACCGCAAGCGTTCCGACCTACCTCACGATCATTGAAGGCACCGCCGGCAACGACACGATCGGTTTGACCGTTAGCGGCTCCAATCTCGTCGTCACCCGCAGCTTTGGTTCGACGTGGACCGTCCCGCTCAGCACGCTGACGACGCTGACGATCAACGCGCACGAGGGAGCCGACACGGTCAACTTCTCCGGTGCGCTGTCGGCGCCCGTGACGCTGACCGGCACGAGCGTCTCCGTAAACGTCGTAAGCGGCGCGTCGGTTCAGTTCGGTTCGGCGCCGCAGCTCGCGTCGCTGAACGTCTCGGGACTTGCCGTGATAGCCCCGAGCGGAAGCTCGGGGTCGTGTCTCGTTACCGGATCGCTCTCGCTCCCCGGGACCGGGACGCTCGACCTCAACAACAACGACCTGATCATCGATTACAGCGGCGCGTCTCCCCTGAACGCGATCCAAGGTTGGATCAACTCCGCGCGCGCCAACGGCGCTTGGACCGGCTCAGGACTCACATCGTCCGCCGCGCGCAACAACGCATCGCACAACACGACGCTCGGCGCGATCGAGCGCGCCGACTACGCGAACGCTACGTTCGACGGCGAGCCGCTCGACGCCGACGCGGTGCTCGTGAAGTACACTTATTACGGCGATGCCAACTTCGACGGTCGCGTGACCTTTGACGACTACGTCCGCATCGACACCGGCTTCGCGCAGCATCAGGCGGGTTGGTCCAACGGCGACTTCAACGGCGACGGCGCGGTGAACTTCGACGATTACGTCCTGATCGACTCGGCCTTCAACACGCAGGGTTCGCCCCTGTCCCGCGACCCGTTCCGTGCGGGCCGAAGCCGGTCTGTTGCACCCGCCGCAAAACCGAAATGAGTTGACCGAAACTGAACATGGTTTGGGGCTTCCCACCGGTGCCGGGCGAATCAACACTGAGCGTCTGAGTCTGGCGGCAAGTCATTGCGTCTGGGGTTGGAATCAAGTTGAGCGCGTGAGAGGAGAAACGAGCATGTCCACCATCGGGTCCGTTAGCAAGCGTACGTCTCGAGTTCGCACGGCCGTCCTGTCCGCGGCGGCGCTGACCGCTTCCGCGAGCTTGGCGCGGGTCGGCCTGGCCGCGGTCGGCAGTTGGTCCGGCGCCGGTCCGGACAACACGTGGAGCACCGCCGCCAACTGGGACGTCGTCCCGGGCTCCAACGACGGCGTCGCCGGCACGAACACCGACACCGCGTTGGTCAGCGGCACGCCGACGCTCACCAGCGTGACCGTCGACCCCAACCGCAACATCGGCAGCATCACCTTCGATACGAACGCGTCCAACTTCACGATCGGCGCGCTCACCGCCGAAACGCTCTACCTCACCGGCGGCGGCCTGGCGCAGGTTCCCAACACCGTCGTCGGTACGACGACCGCTCGGACCTTCACGATCCTGGCGCCCATGGTCATGACCGGCACGAGCTACACGTTCCGCGCGAGCCCCGACCTGACCGGTACGGGCGGCACCGGCATCGGCTTTACGGTGCGAGGAAACCTCACCGCGGGCACCGCGGCCGCTACCACGATCAATCTGGACGGCACGTCCCCCGGCCAGGGCAACCAGAGCGGCTTCCAACTCCAGAGCGTCGTCACCGACGGCGCGGGCACCGTCGGCCTCGTGAAGGACGGCGCCAGCGTCTGGGAACTCCGACCCGGCGGCGTGACCGACGGGTCGGCCGCCGGCACCAGCTTCCCGACCAGCATGTTCACCGGCCAGACGGTCGTGAACGCCGGGTTGCTGCGCGTCAGCGGTCCGGGCGGGACGTCGCCGAACAGCGACGTGATCCTCAACCCCGGCGGCGCGATCCGCTTCAGCGTGAACTCCGCACAAACCCAGCCCAACCCCGGATTGCACGCGACCGTCCGAAGCTTCACCATTAACGGCAACGCCAACGCGAGCCTCCAAAGCGGCACGATCAACGCGTCCAACAGCAACAGCCAAACGATCGTCGCGCCGCCGATCGGGCCGGCCGTCACCATCAACTACCAGACGCTCACGACCGCCTTCGCGCCCGGCGGGTGCATCCTGTGGCTCCGCGGGCCGGTCAGCGGCGACGGCGGGTTCGACTACAACCCCGGCCCCAACACGCCGGCCACCATCTGGGGCAGCATCATCGACCTCGGCACGCTCGACCGCCCGTTCGACGTCGACCACGCCGCCACCCTCAACCCCACGCGCGACCTCGACGTCAGCGCATCGATCCAGGGCAGCGGCGGCTTGATCAAGCGCGGCGACGGCATCCTGTTCGTCCGCAACGCCAGCAACTCGTTCACCGGCCAGATCCAGGTGCAGGCCGGCACGCTGTCGCTCGGCGCCAACAACACGCTCCGCGGCGTGAACCCGGTACTGATCAGCGGCGGCACGTTCTCGATCTTCGGCACCAACAACCAGGCCAATCCGATCGGCGCCGTCTCCCTCACCAGCGGCGCGCTCACCTCCAGCAACGACGGACGCATGTACGCCGCCAGCTACGGCTTCAACGTCGCCGCGGCCAACACCGGCACCGTCAGCGCCAACCTGTTCGACGGCGCCGGCGGCGCGACGTCGGTGACCAAGAGCGGCGGCGGGTTCGTCCGCATGTCGGGCGTGAGCAACGCCTACACCGGCGCGACCAACGTCACCGCCGGCACGCTCCAACTTGCCAGCACCGGCATCCTGCCGGCGGCCAGCGCGATCGCCGTCAGCGGCACCGGTGTGCTCGACATCCAGTCGGGTCGCGCGGCGGCCATGCTGGTTTCGTCGCCCATCTCCGCGGCCGGCTCCGGCGCGGTCGACGTGAACGACAACGACCTGGTCATCGCCGCCGCCGCGAATACGCAGGCGCAGGTCGAGACGCTCGTCCGCAACGGCCGCAACGGCGGCAACTGGCTCGGCAGCGGCCTCGTCAGCACCAACGCACGCAACCTCTCGACGACGGGCCTGGGCGTGCTGTCCGGCGCCGAGTACAGCTCCGTCGGGGGCACGGGCGTCTTCAACGGCACGAACTACGCCGCCGGCGATACGCTCGTGAAGTACACCTGGAACGGTGACGCGAACTTCGACGGACGCGTGACCTTCGACGACTACGTGAAGATCGACACCGGCTTTAACACCGGTCTGACGGGCTGGTTGAACGGTGACTTCAACCTGTCCGGCGCGGTGAACTTCGATGACTACGTCTTGATCGACATCGCGTTCAACCAGCAGAACGGCACGCTCGGACGCGCGGTGAACTGGATCAGCGGTGACGACCGGAGCGCCGCGGGCCTCGACTCTTCCGGAATGAGCGAGGTGCTCGCACACCTCGACCAGTTCGGCAGCGCGTACGGCGCCGCGTTCCTCGCAGCGGTGCCCGAACCGTCGACCGCGCTCTGTGCCGGCGTGGTCACTTTAGCGACCACGTTCGCCCGCCGTCGTCGTCGGGTGTAAAACATCTCCACGATGACGGACACAGTTTCCGCAGCAACACAACCGAGCGGCTCCTCGAGTTCGCAACCCGCGCTCTCGACCGAGCCGCTCGGTTGTCCGTTTCCGTGGCTTCCCGACCAGGGCGACGGCACCTACCGAAATCCGATCCTCTTCGCCGATTACTCCGACCCGGATGTCGTCCGCGTCGGCGAGGACTTCTGGCTCACCGCGTCGAGCTTCAACTGCACGCCGGGCTTGCCGATCCTGCACTCGCGCGACCTGGTCAACTGGACGATCGTCAACTACGCGATCCAGAACGTCCCCGATCCGCGCTACGCCAAGCCGCAGCACGGCGAGGGCGTCTGGGCGCCGGCGATCCGTCACCACGCGGGCAAGTTCTGGAACTTCTTCCCCACGCCCGACGAGGGCATCTACGTCACGACCGCCGATGATCCGCGCGGGAAGTGGTCCGAGCCGCACCTCGTGATCGGCGGCAAGGGGTTGATCGACCCGTGCCCGCTGTGGGACGAGGACGGCAAGGCCTACCTCGTGCACGCGTTCGCCGGCTCGCGCACGGGCGGCTACAAGAACCGCCTGCGCGTCTGCCCGATGGCGCCCGACGGCTCGAAGCTGCTCGGCGACGGCGAGATCGTCGTCCACGACCCCGAGAAGTTCCCCACGCTCGAAGGGCCGAAGTTCGAGAAGAAGGACGGCTGGTACTACATCCTCGCGCCCGCGGGCGGGGTCGCGCACGGGTTCCAGGTCGTTTTTCGTTCGAAGAACATCTACGGGCCGTACGAGCACAAGATCACGCTCGCCCGCGGGAACACGCCGATCAACGGTCCGCACCAGGGCGCGCTCGTGAACACCGCGGATGAGAAGGAGTGGTGGTTCGTCCACTTCCAGGAGTGGCAGCCGTACGGGCGGATCGTTCACCTCCAACCCGTCGAGTGGCGCGACGGTTGGCCAATGATGGGGATCAATCAGGACGCGAGCGGGACGGGCGAGCCCGTGCTGCGCTACCGCAAGCCTTCCACCATCAATCAGCGCGCGCCGATCGAAGCGCCGCCGACGAGCGACGAGTTCGATGACGCGAAACGCATCGCGTTCCAGTGGCAGTGGCACGCGAACTACGACGGGTCATCGTGGCACTCGCTGAGCGAGCGGGCCGGATGGGTGCGGCTTCGAGCGAATCACGTCGATCGGGCCGACCTTTGGCAGACGCCGAACC